>Ga0208045_1000236_pt1 | contig 26425 bp, 28 predicted proteins | sample PL_2010_200m_FD_184160 | JGI IMG/M metagenome (GOLD analysis project Ga0208045, IMG submission 184160) | Freshwater microbial communities from Powell Lake, British Columbia, Canada to study Microbial Dark Matter (Phase II) - PL_2010_200m... | ecosystem: Environmental > Aquatic > Freshwater >...
GTAGGAAGCGGGAGCCTAACTCGACCATTGATTGATACGAGCATCAAGACTCCCCGGCCCTGCTGGCGGGTCGCGTAGATTAGCATGGTGCCATTAGGCGCAACAGTGGGCGACTCATCTAAACTTGTCTCGGAGAGGATGCGCAGATTCCCACGCTGCAGGTCTTGCGCCGCCACCTTGAAGTTCGTGTAACCCTCCTGACGATGGATCATGACCAGCGTCTTCTCATCGGCCGACAACTTAGGGTTAGCGTTGTAGTTGCCCACAAAGGTAACGCGCTCGGCGTTATTGGTGCCAAGACGCTGCTTGTAGATCTGCGGCTTGCCGGCGCGGTCTGAGGTGAAATAGATGGTTTGGCCATCAGCACCCCAGAATGGCTCCGTGTCGATCGCATAATGGTCAGTGAGACGCTGCAACTGACGCGAGCCGAGGTCCATCACATAGATCTCGGGATTGCCGTCCTTCGACAACACGAATGCCAGGCGATTGCCATCCGGCGAAAATGCTGGCGCACCGTTAAGCCCCTCGAAATTGGTGATCTGTTCGCGACGACCGGTATCGATGTGCTGCATGAAGATGCGCGGACGCTTCTGCTCAAATGAAACGTAGGCGATACGGCGTCCGTCCGGCGAATAACGTGGGGAAAGGATGGGCTCTCGGGATTGCAGCAAGGTCACCGCCCGAGCACCGTCGTAGTCGGAGCGTTGCAGGGTATAGCGAGTATTGGCGCCACCAAGACGCTCGACTGTGACATACAGCAGACGGGTCGAGAATGCGCCTTTGATGCCCGTGAGCTTTTCGAAAGCCTGATCGGACGCGTAGTGCGCCATGTCCCGCAGTTGGTCTTGAGAACCACCGACAGTGCCAGTCAGGATCTGCTGTTCGGTGGCTACGTTGTACACCTCGTAGCGGATCTGCAGCTTGCCGGCAGCCGGAGTGATACTACCGACCATGACGTACTGCGCGCCGAGCGCCTTCCAGTCCCGAAAGATGATCTCAGTGCCACGAGTGGGCAGACTGATCATGTTCTGCTTGGGAATCGGCTGGAAGATTCCGGAATTGCGCATGTCATTGCCGATTATCTCGGCCATGTCTTCAGGCAGGACAGTCCCACCCTGCCAGCCGAACGGCACCACTGCGATCGGGATCGCCCGGTCCGCGCCGCTGGTAACAACGATGTTCTTCTCCTGGGCTGTGGCATTACCCAGCACAAACAAGAGAAGAACGATGAAACCTCGAAGGTAATTGATCACAACGCAAGATCCTCAGGCGTAAACGTCATCGTGAACGAACGATACGGCTGAAAATCCTGAGCAGAGAGCCCCTGCATCTCGGTCAGCCGACCGATATTCTTTACTGCCGCTACTGCGGAGCTGTCGAACGGTGCATCGCCACTGGAACGTGAAACAGTCGCAGCGGTAATGGTGCCGTCCGGCAGCATGTTGACTCGTAGCGTTACCGACATGTTATTTCGCGCCGACGGTGGCCGAGTCCAGTTTTCAGCAGCCCGCATGCGAATCAGATCATCAAAATTCCCCGCGGTCTGGTCGCCCTGTGTATCGGCCATCGCCTGCTGTCGTTCCGTATCATCCGAAAGTAGCTCGGCCAATGCTTGTGCCTTTTTGTCTTCAGCAGCCTTTCGGGCAGCCTCGGCTGCGGCTTTTTTCTTAGCCTCCTCGGCGGCCTTCTTCTTTGCTGCCTCAGCAGCCGCTTTTTTCTTCGCCTCTTCTGCGGTTTTCTTTTTCGCCGCTTCGGCAGCAGCCTTCTTTTTCGCTTCCTCGGCGGCTTTTTTCTTCTGCACTTCTTCGGCCGCTTTTTTCTTGGCTATCTCCGCCTGCTTTAGCTGCTCGGCTTTTTTTGCTTCATCTGCCTTCTTGGCTTCGGCGGCTTTCTCTACTGCATCAGCCTTGGCTGCCTCGGCCTTTCGAGCCTCATCAGCCTTTTTTTGTTCCGCAGCTTTTGCGGCCGCCTGCTTTTGCTGTTCGACCTTACGCTGCTCCAGCTGCTCGGCTTCATACTGCTTAGCAGCGGTCTTCTGCGCTTCGCCCGCAATTTTCTGGTTCGTTTGTACTTTGGCCTGGCTCTGGGATTTGAGCTGATACAAGGTGGCCTGGACGATAGGCTTGGACGGCGGAAGCTCCGGCGTCATGGCGAAGCTAACGAAGAGCATCCCAAAAATAATGACATGCAGGCCCACCGCCAAAATGGTGGGCCAGTAGAGACTCTCAGAGCGCGAACGATCCAGCTGTTGCATCAAGGCGCCTCGGTAATCAGGCCGACGTTACCCACGCCCGCTTCCTGCAGCCCGCCCATCGCTGCCATTACCGAACCGTAATCCACGGCTTTATCGCCTCGCACGAAGACCTGGATCTGCTTACCCTGACTGCGGTTCTGGTTCATGATCGCGGTGACCGCCTTGGTCATTTCCTCGAGCGTCAACGCCTTGTCCTGAACGGTATCGGTGTCTACCTCGCTGCCAATGTTCCAGTAATAGGTCTTGTCGGCTTTGATCGAGATTGTCAGCACCTGCGCATCGTTATCCTGAGGCAGCACTTCGCTGCTGACCTTTGGTAGGTCCACCTTCATACCCTGGTTGAGCATTGGGGCGGTCACCATGAAGATCACTAGCAGTACCAACATCACGTCGATGTACGGCACCACGTTCATCTCGGCGACGGGTTTGCGTCTGTTGCGAATTCTTGCCATGGCCAGCGGGCCTCAATCTTCGGAGGTATGAACTTTGCGATGGAGGATCGCCTGGAACTCGTCGGCAAAGGTGTAATAACGACCGATGAGCATCTCGCCACGCGCCGCGAAGCGGTTGTAAGCGATGACCGCTGGAATTGCCGCAAAAAGCCCGATTGCCGTGGCAATCAGTGCTTCGGCGATACCAGGCGCAACGGTGGCTAGAGTGGCTTGCTGAACCTGCGCCAGCCCGCGGAAGGAGTTCATGATGCCCCACACGGTACCGAACAGGCCGATATAAGGGCTAGTCGAACCAACGGTTGCCAGGAACGGCAGGCCCTGCTCGAGCTTTTCTTCTTCGCGAGAGATGGCCACTCGCATCGCACGATTCACACCATCCATAACCGCGTCCGGATCGACGCCCTGCTGCTGACGCAGGCGGGAAAACTCTTTGAAACCTGCCCGAAAAATCTGTTCGACGCCCGAGTCCGGGTCCGGATTGCTTCCGGCCTGCCGGTAAAGCTTGGACAGGTCGATGCCCGACCAGAAACGCTCCTCAAAAGCGTCCAGCGCCCGCTTGGCGGCTCGGATCATGTTGCCGCGCTGAAAAATCAAGATCCATGAAGTCACCGAGGCGCCTACCAGGATCAGCATGACCAGTTGAACCACAAAGCTGGCGTTGCTGATCAGGCTCCACATGGACATATGATCGACGTTGGATTCCACGCTTACTCTCCTGCTGGGGGTAGACCCGACCCGACGAAAGCGACACGAAGCAGCTCGGGAATGGGACGGGGTTTCAAACTCTCGGTGCGCACACAGGCCACCACGAACTGCCCTTCACAGAGCAGCACATCATCGTCAGCTCGCCGCACCTGCTGCTTGAAACGCAGGCTTGCACGCTTCACCTCGACCACTTCGGCTGTTACCAGCAACTCATCGTCCAGACGCGCCGGGGCGTGGTAACGCGCTTCACTCGAATGCACGACGAAAAGCAGGTCTTCACCAACCAGCTGCGACTGGGCAAAACCCAGGCTACGCAACCGCTCGGTACGGGCCCGCTCCATGAACTTTAGGTAATTGACGTAGTAAACGATGCCACCCGCATCGGTATCTTCGTAATACACGCGACAGCGATGGGAGAACAATTGAGCTTGTGATTCCGCGCGCATACTAGTGCCAGGCCCTGCAATTGCCAATCGGGTAAAACAAAGAAATTTTCGTCACTCTGTGTCGCCACCGAAAAGGTCGGGCGTCGGCGTATCTCCCAAACGTTTTGGCAGATTCAAACCAAAATGCAGATAGGCGTGACGCGTGACGACGCGCCCCCTCGGGGTGCGCATGATGTAACCCTGCTGGATCAGATAGGGCTCAAGCACATCCTCGATGGTGTGACGTTCTTCGCTGATAGCAGCTGCGAGGCTGTCGATGCCAACCGGACCGCCATCGAACTTCTCGATCAGCGTTAGCAGCAAACGGCGATCCTGGTGATCCAGACCGCGCTCATCGACATCGAGCATGTTCAGCGCGAGGTCTGCGGTATTGCGGCTGATTTCGCCATTACCACGCACTTCGGCGAAGTCACGCACCCGACGGAGCAGGCGATTGGCAATACGCGGCGTACCACGGGCGCGACGGGCGATTTCGACCGCCCCTTCCGCCTCGATAGGTAGACCGAGGATTCCGGCTGATCGAGTTACGATCGTTGCCAGGTCAGCCGTCGAGTAGAATTCGAGACGCTGGACGATACCGAAACGGTCGCGCAGCGGATTGGTGAGCATGCCGGCCCGCGTCGTCGCGCCAACCAGCGTAAACGGTGGTAAGTCGAGTTTAATCGAGCGTGCCGCGGGGCCCTCACCAATCATGATGTCGAGCTGAAAATCCTCCATCGCGGGATAAAGCACTTCCTCCACGATTGGCGACAGTCGATGGATCTCGTCGACGAAGAGGACATCACCCTCTTCCAGGTTCGTCAGCAACGCCGCAAGATCGCCCGGCCGTTCCAGCACGGGGCCTGAGGTGCTTTTGATCGAGACACCCATTTCCTGGGCGATGATGTTAGCCAGCGTGGTCTTACCCAGCCCTGGCGGACCAAAGATAAGCGTGTGATCCAGCGGTTCTTTGCGCCCACGCGCCGCACGGATGAAGAGATCCATCTGCTCGCGCACCACCGGCTGACCAATATATTCAGCAAGACTCAGCGGGCGGATGGCGCGGTCGAACTGCTCCTCGCGGTCCCGACCGGTGGCAGTTATCAGACGATCAGCTTCGATCATAACCGCTCACCCTTGCTGAGCTCCGAATCAGGCAGAGCGCAGATGGATTGCGAGATCAGACACCACACGGGCAACTCGCCGCGGTCGCAGGGAAGCGAATAACGCTGCCCCCCCAACATGACGAGCAACTCAGCAAAAAAAGCTCGAGCAACCACGTTAGACCATTCCCTTCAGTGCACGGCGGATTAGGTCTTCACTGCTCAAATCGTCTTCCTGTACGGCGGCTACGGCACGGCTCGCCTCTTGCGGCTTGAAGCCAAGGGAGATCAGCGCGCTGACGGCATCACTCTCGGCGCTTGAGACTGCCACAGCCCCCCGAGGTTCCGCCACCAAGGTAGCGATGGACGGCATGGTCTCCCAGGCCTTGAAGCGATCCTTCAGCTCGACCAACAGTCGCTCTGCGGTCTTCTTGCCGACTCCGGGGATTTTGACCAGCACCGAAGTGTCCTGCGCCTGGACACAACGTACCAGTTCATCCACCTCAAGGCCGGACATAAGGGCCAAGGCAAGCTTAGGCCCGACACCATTCAGCCGAATCAGCTCCCGAAACAGTTCGCGATCGCGCTTTTCGGCAAAACCGTAGAGCAGATGCGCATCTTCACGCACCACCAGATGGGTGTGAAGCGTGACTGGCTCACCCACCGAAGGCAGGCGATACAGTGTAGTCATGGGTACTTCGAGCTCGTAGCCGATGCCGTTGACATCGAGAATCAGATGAGGCGGTTGCTTTTCCGCCAAGGTACCGCGCAAGCGTCCAATCACGTTGATACATCCTCGTTCAATCGATCTTTAGTCGATCGGATTGCTCATACAACCTTCAAACAACACCGGTGAACTCAGCTACAGCCGCAGGCGCCCGCCTCTTCGCTTAGCACCGGCAAGACCGTGTGGAATCAGGCTCTGACGATGATGTGCATGACACAGGGCAATGGCCAGAGCGTCAGATGCGTCGATTTGCGGTTTTTGCGTCAATTTCAGCAGATGCATCACCATCATCTGCACCTGCTGCTTATCCGCCCCGCCAGTTCCTGCAATCGCTTGTTTAACTTGCGTGGCGGTGTACTCAGATATCTCTAACCCGTGCTCAGCGGCCGCTACGATTGCAGCCCCTCGCGCCTGCCCCAACTTCAATGCGGAGTCGGCGTTGCGCGCCATGAACACCTGCTCGATGCCCATCGTCACAGGACCATGGAGCCTAATGACTTCGCTGACGCCGCAGAATACCGCCTGCAAGCGCGCCGAAAGCTCACCGCTGCCGGTCCGAATGCAGCCCGACGCTACATATTCGCAGCTGCGACCGTTATCCCGCACTACGCCGTAGCCGGTGATCCGTGAACCGGGGTCTATCCCCAGAATAAGCGTCATTCAGTCGCCATACTGTCTATTTATCCAGCCACCAGTATAAGGACGCCCCGTCGTGGCGACCAGCGACATCACGGGACGCCAAGCTCAGCGCCAATAAAAAGCCGGAAGCACGCTCGGTGACTTCCGGCTTTCTGCTTAACGCAACGGATCAGTCCAGCTGTTCCATGATTTCATCTGGAATCTCAGCGTTATGGTAGACGTTCTGTACGTCATCCAGATCTTCTAGCGCATCAATCAGGCGAAGCACTTTCTGCGCAGTCTCGAGCTCAGTGACCGGCGCAGCGATCGACGGGATCATGGCGATGTCCGCCTCGTCACCCTTGAACCCGGCCGCACCCAGCGCCTCGTTGACGGCATGAAAATCTGTAAAGCTTGTAGACACCAGAGCCGAGCCGTCTTCGCCCATTTCCACATCGTCGGCGCCGGCTTCAAGCGCCGCCTCCATCAATGCGTCCTCTTCTACGCCCGTCGCAAAGCTGATCTGCCCCTTGCGATCGAACATGTAGGCCACCGACCCATCCGTGCCGAGGTTTCCGCCGTGCTTGCTGAAGGCATGACGCACCTCAGCTGCTGTACGGTTACGGTTGTCTGTCATGGCCTCGACAATGATGGCGACGCCGCTAGGCGCATAGCCTTCATAGGTCAACTCGACGACATTGTCGGCCTCGTTGTTGCCTGCGCCGCGCGCAATGGCACGGTCGATGACGTCCCGCGACATGTTCGCAACCAGTGCCTTGTCGACCGCCAAGCGCAGACGTGGATTGTCTGCGGGAATAGGCCCGCTCTTAGCGGCAACCGTCAGCTCGCGAATGAGCTTGGTGAAGATCTTGCCGCGCTTGGCGTCCTGACGCCCCTTGCGGTGCTTGATGTTGGCCCATTTGGAATGACCAGCCATTAACTGCCTCCCTTTCCGATCAACTTTTCATCTTGCTGAAACCAAGAGCCCAGGTTTCCCTGGGCTCTTGTGCCGTCATTCGGCTTTCGGCTGCTCGCGCAGGCGAATGTGCAATTCACGCAACGCCTTGCCATCCACGGCACCCGGCGCTTGGGTCATGACGTCTGCGGCGCTCTGTGTTTTCGGGAAAGCAATGACTTCACGAATCGACTGCGCGCCGGTCATCAGCATCACCAGGCGATCAAGGCCGAACGCCAGACCACCATGCGGCGGCGCGCCAAATTTGAGCGCATCGAGCAGGAAGCCAAACTTTTCGTCCTGCTCTGCCTCGTCGATACCCAGAATGCGGAACACGGTCTGCTGCATTTCTTTGCGGTGAATACGGATCGAACCGCCGCCCAGCTCGGTTCCGTTAAGAACCATGTCGTACGCACGCGACAGCGCACCCGCCGGGTTGGCTTCCAGCTCCTTAGGCGTGCACTTGGGTGCGGTGAACGGATGATGCAGCGCGCTGAGCGAGCCGTCATCGTTCTCCTCGAACATCGGGAAGTCGACGACCCACATCGGCGCCCACTCGCAGGTCAACAGCTTCAAGTCATGACCAAGCTTGATGCGCAGCGCACCCAGCGCCTCGGATACGATCTTGGCCTTATCCGCACCAAAGAAGACGATGTCCCCGTCAACGGCACCAACGCGATCAAGGATCACGTTTAGCTTGTCTTCCGGAATGTTCTTCACGATGGGGGACTGCAGTCCCTCGACGCCTTTAGCGCGCTCGTTAACCTTAATGTACGCCAGCCCCTTGGCACCGTAGATGCCGACGAACTTGGTGTAGTCGTCGATCTGCTTGCGCGGCATGCTTGCACCGCCCGGTACCCGCAGCGCGGCGACGCGGCACTTGGGATCGTTCGCCGGCCCGCTGAATACCTTGAAATCAACCTGCTGCAACTGATCGGCCACGTCGACCAACTCCAGCGGAATACGCAAGTCCGGCTTGTCGGAGCCATAACGACGCATGGCTTCTTCGAACGGCATGTGCGGGAACTCGCCGAACTCGACGTCCAGTACTTCCTTGAACAGTTTGCGCACCATTCCCTCGGTGATTCCGATGATGTCGGACTCATCGAGGAAGCTGGTTTCGACGTCGATCTGGGTGAATTCTGGCTGACGATCGGCGCGAAGGTCCTCATCACGGAAACACTTGGCGATCTGGTAGTAACGGTCGAAACCCGCAACCATCAGCAGTTGCTTGAAGAGCTGTGGTGACTGAGGCAGCGCGAAGAAATTACCGGGATGGGTACGGCTAGGCACCAGGTAATCACGTGCACCCTCAGGGGTCGGGCGCCCGAGAATAGGCGTTTCAACGTCGAGAAAGCCATTTTCGTCTAGGTAACGACGGATGCTGGCAGTGATTCTCGAGCGCAGCTTGAGCTTCTCGGCCATTTCCGGACGACGAAGGTCGATGAAGCGATAGCGTAGGCGAGTTTCCTCACCTACGTCGCTGTATTCATTGAGGGGGAACGGCGGGGTTTCCGCCTCGTTCAGAACTTCAAGTTCGTAACCCAGTACTTCGATAGCGCCGGACGTCATGTTCGGGTTGACCGCACCGGCCGGGCGCAGGCGCACCTTGCCGGTAATCCTGATCACGTATTCGCTGCGCACCTTGTCTGCGGCAGCGAAAGTTTCGGCACGGTCGGGATCGAACACGACCTGAGCCAGGCCCTCACGGTCACGTACATCGAGGAAGATAACCCCGCCGTGGTCACGGCGACGGTGAACCCAGCCGCAAAGAGTGATTTCCTGGCCGTCCAGGCTTTCGTTCAACTGGCCGCAATAGTGGCTGCGCATCATGGTGAGGTTCGCTTCTCGTATCTTGGAAATTCGTTGGGTCGCTTGAATCGCGACTGTGCAGGCGGCTGCCTAGTGGCGCCCCGCCCGGAATATCAATCGTCGGCAATGGAGGATCAAGCACCAGCACCGCAGCGCTTCCTCGCACGGCAAAACGAGCCGCCCGACACAAGCGCGGGATTATATCTGCATAATCATTTCAACGCAGCCGGCTGCCGATAGGGTCAAGCAATCAGGCCCATAACCATCCTTTTTGAACCGAAGCCGTCTTTGAGCCTTCGAACCCATATGCCGCCGCTGCCATCGCAGCACTTCACCAAAGACACTCCTTTTCTGGCATAAATGTCAGCGAATTCATCAAACAGGAGAAAACCATGGAAATCGACATTGGTATTGCTGAACAGGATCGCGCCGCAATTGCGGACGGTTTGTCCCGCCTGCTGGCCGATACCTACACCTTGTATCTGAAGACCCACAACTTCCACTGGAACGTGACAGGACCGATGTTCAACACCCTGCACACGATGTTCGAGACCCAGTACACCGAACTGGCGCTAGCTGTGGATGACATTGCCGAGCGGATCCGCGCACTGGGCTTTCCGGCGCCAGGTACGTATGCGGCCTACTCTAAGCTTTCGTCTATCAAGGAGCAGGAGGGAATTCCGGCCGCTGAAGAGATGATTAAACTACTGGTCGAAGGCCAGGAAGCCGTAGTCCGTACAGCACGTGGAATTTTCCCGCTGCTGGAAAAAGTCAGCGATGAGCCCACCGCTGACCTGTTGACTCAGCGCATGCAGATCCACGAGAAGACCGCTTGGATGCTGCGCAGCCTGCTGGCTGCCTGACCGCGCTAGCGTCCTCGCTTACGAACGGGATAACTGTATTCGCGGCTATCCCGTTCCATCCGGCGCAAACTGGACCCTGACAAGCTAGACCTGACAAACCTCACCCCGACCGCCCCTCACCTAAACCGCAGCGAATTTTGCGTGGGCACGCTTTGCTGTTAAATTCGCGCGCGCCGCAGGCAGGGCACCATCAAATACGAGTGATCGCCTCACCAACACTCAGCGTCTCAATTTGCCCTACAGCCTGCCGCATTCTGTCGTGCTATTTAACTGTGAGTCATAAGAATGCTTAAGATCCTTCATGTGTTAACGGGCGTAGCCGCCTTGATATTGTCGATCGTACCCAGCCTAACCGGCGCCGTGCCTCTGCTGGTCCAACCTGCAGCCTTATGCCTGCTGCTTCTGGGACTGCTGAACGTGCAGTTCGCCGCCTCCATCCAACTGAACACCACTGGTCACGGTCACGGTCGTCCGATTCTGTTCGGCGCATCCGCGCTGCTGATCGCTGCAGTCGCCGTCCAGGCGGCCATCGTGTTGATTCCTGTCGCCAGCTTCGCTGGCCAGCCGGCGACCCTTGCCAGTCTCATGCTCGCTTTCATTGCCGTACTGCTGCAACTGGCAACAAGCCAAACGAAAAGCACAAGCGCCGGCGCCCACCGTGGCGCTAGCAAGGCCCGCAAGGTCCAACCTAGTCACGCCGCGGTACCAACCGCCGGACGCGAAACGGGTACGGTCAAGTGGTTCAACACCTCAAAGGGTTTCGGCTTCATTTCCCGTGACAGTGGCGACGATGTATTTGTCCACTTCCGGGCGATTCGAGGGGAAGGTCATCGGGTGCTGGTTGAAGGCCAACGCGTCGAATTTACGATCATGATGCGTGATAAAGGCCTCCAGGCCGAAGACGTAGTCGCCGACCCGATCAACCAATGATCCCAGCGCAGGGTGCTACGCCACCCTGCCGTCAATACACCCCGCCGCCTTATCAGTAATGCGGCGGGGGCGCCTCATCTCCCTCGCCTTCCATCCTGCTTTGCAGATCTTCCTGCCGCCTTGCGAGCATACCTAGCTGTGCCTGCAGTCTGTCGACAGTGCGCTGCTGTGCGACCAGCACATCATTAAGGGTCTGGATAGTATCGTCCTGAAAAGCTAGGCGCGCTTCCAAATCGGTGATGCGTTGTTCCAAGTCCATTATCTACCCCCCTCGAACAGAAAGCCGTCGGTGAGCACCAGTTTCAACTTCTGCTTGATCGCGGCTAGCTGCGCTTCGCTGTAAGGCTTGGCCGACTGAAATCCCCACACCGGGGCCGGCCAGGCAGCATCGTCCCGCCGCCGGGCAATCACATGCACATGCAACTGGCTCACGACATTGCCCAGTGTTGCCACATTCATCTTGTCCGCGCCAAAGGTGTCTTTGACTATTTCCGCCAGGGTCGTCGCCTCTCGCCACAACAGTTGCTGATCGGCCGGATCCAGCTGGAACAGCTCACTGACCTCCTCCCGACGGGGCACCAGGATGAACCATGGATAACTGGCATCATTCATTAAAAGCAACCGGCATAACGGAAAGTTGCCCAGCGTCACCGTGTCCTGCTGCAAGCGTTCATCGAGAACGAACATAAAGGTCTCCTTTGCCTAATTTGATGTCGGCGCCGGCTAAGTTTTGCCTGGTCGTTTGCGGCAGGATACTCCAGCACTCGAAAGGGGATCAGCAAAGCAACGCGCACCAGCGAGGTGCAGCAGGTTCCCACTCAGCCCTGCTTTAGCGCGAGCGGCAACATGCATCGACTCGAATCGTCGCAAAAAATCAGTAAATGAGTTTTGTGCACGGTTATTGCTTTGGACAAAAAAGCTGCATGGACGGGGGAAGAAAATCATAAATAGCTGAGTTAAGCTTGCTCGCGCTAGTTTACCCAGCTACACAGTAATTCTCGGAAATACATTCCAGGCTTGCTGCAGGTCACGACCAGCTAGGCAAACGAAGGACTCAATTGAGCTTGTATACCGAAAATAAAGATGCCTCTTTCCGGCGCACGCAGGAAAGCAAGCACCAATTTGAAACCAAAGGAGCAATCACGATGAAAGTGATGAAGTGGAGCGTTATCGCCATGGCCGTTGCGGCCGGCACGTCGCAAATGGCGCTGGCGTCCAGCCAGTCCGAATCGGAAGGCTTTGTCGAAGGCAGCAGCCTGACGATTCTGAACCGTAACCTGTATATGAACCGTGATTTCCGCGATGACGGAAACGCTCGTAACGCACCATACAATGATGTCCAAAGCTACCGCGAGTCGTGGGGCCATGGCTTCATTGGCACCTTCGAGTCGGGCTTCACCCAAGGCACAATCGGCGTCGGCGTTGATGCGATTGGCCTGCTAGGTGTGAAACTGGACAGCGGCCGTGGCCGCGTCGGAAACGGTCTGTTCCCCACCGACTCGGAAGGCCGCGCCAGAGACGACTACTCCCAGGCCGGTGCGGCAATCAAGTTCCGTGCGTCCAATACCGTCTTGAAATACGGCACTCAATTTGTCGCGCTGCCGGTTTTCTCAACTGATGACAGCCGCATCATTCCCGAAACAGCCCAAGGCACGATCATTACCAGCAGCGAGATCGAAGGTCTTGAGCTTAACGCTGGCCGCTTCACAGCCCTGAGCGCTCAGACCGATCCTGGCCATGACAGCAAGCTCGGCGGTGCGCTTGAAAGCATCAATCTGATTGGTGGAACCTATGCGATCAGCGATGCACTGAGCAGCTCTCTGTATTACTCTGATGTCCAAGTACATGAAGCAGCTGACTTCGAGAAGTTTTACGGTAATCTCAACTACAATATGGAACTCGGCGCCGATCAGGCTTTGGCGTTCGATTTCAATATTTACAAAACAGACGTTGACGCTGCCGACAGCGACAACGTTATCTGGAGCTTGGCAAGCACCTACAGCTTCGGTGCACATGGCCTAACCGTGGCATATCAGCAGAACAGCGGTGATGCTGGTTACGATTACGGAGTCGATGGCGGCGGCACCATTTGGGTTGCTAACTCGGTTCAATACTCGGACTTCCAAGGTGAGGACGAGAAGTCGTGGCAGGCTCGCTACGATCTGAACATGGCGTCGTACGGCGTACCTGGCTTGAGCTTCATGACTCGCTACGTGAATGGATACGACATCAGTACCGATACTGGTGAAGGCAAAGAGCGCGAGTGGGACGTTGAAGCCAAGTACGTCGTACAAGACGGCGCGGCGAAGGATCTCTCGCTTCGCGTTCGTCACGCGAAGTACTGGTCCAACAGCGACTATAGCGATTACGGTCCCGACCTGACCGACCTCCGCCTGATCGTCGAGTACCCGCTGAGCATCCTGTAATACAGGCCCATCCGCTGTAACTCGAGCTAAACAAGAAGCCCGGCACTCGCCGGGCTTCTTCATTCTTGCAGACGCACGCCATCGGAACGATTCTGTACGCCAGAGTATCGCCACCGTACAATGCCGAGCCAAATTCTCCGCTCTGCAAGGACACAACGGCCCACATGCGCACCAGTCAGTTCCTGCTCTCGACCCTTAAAGAAACCCCTTCTGACGCCGTTGTCATCAGCCATCAGCTGATGCTGCGTGCCGGGATGATCCGCAAGCTGGCGTCCGGCCTCTATACCTGGATGCCGATGGGGCTGCGCGCGCTACGCAAGGCCGAGGCTATCGTCCGCGAAGAAATGAACAAGACCGGCGCGCTGGAAGTATTGATGCCAGGGATGCAGCCTGCTGAACTCTGGCAGGAGACCGGCCGTTGGGAGCAGTACGGTCCAGAGTTACTGCGTCTGAAAGACCGTCATGACCGCGAATTCTGTGTTGGCCCGACTCATGAAGAGATCATCACCGACCTGGCGCGCAATGAGCTGAACAGCTACAAGCAACTGCCGATCAACTTCTACCAAATACAGACCAAGTTTCGCGATGAAATCCGCCCTCGCTTCGGCCTGATGCGCGGGCGCGAATTCATTATGAAGGACGCCTATTCGTTCCATGCTGACCAACAGTCACTGCAGGAAACGTATGACCGGATGCATGAGGCGTACTGCAAGATTTTCACGCGACTGGGATTGAATTTCCGACCTGTCCAGGCGGATACCGGCTCTATTGGCGGCACGGGCTCGCATGAGTTTCATGTACTGGCCGAGTCCGGTGAAGACGATATCGCATTCAGCGACAGCTCCGATTACGCGGCCAACATCGAGAAGGCCGAGGCGATCCCCCGCGAGACTGAGCGCGGCTCTGCGACCGAAGAGCTCCGCCTGGTAGATACCCCTAACTGCAAGACCATTGCTGCACTGGTCGAGCAGTTCCAACTGCCTATTGAAAAAACGATCAAAACCCTGCTTGTGCGGAGCATTGAGAAGGACCAACTGGTTGCACTGATCGTTCGTGGTGACCATGAACTGAACGAGATCAAGGCGGCGAATCTGCCTCAGGTCGCACAACCGCTGGTATTCGCGACCGAAGCGGAAATCCGCGCGATTATGGGTGCCGGTCCTGGCTCGCTAGGCCCGCTGAACTTGCCGATCAGCTGCGTCATTGATCGTTCTGTGGCGCTAATGAGCGATTTCGTGGCGGGAGCCAACCAGGAGGACAAGCACTACTTCGGCGTCAATTGGGAGCGTGACCTGCCGCTACCTGAGGTGGCGGACCTGCGCAACGTAGTTGCAGGCGACCCAAGCCCAGATGGCGTCGGCACGCTGATCATCAAGCGCGGCATCGAAGTCGGGCACATCTTCCAGCTGGGTACCAAGTACAGCCAGGCGATGAATTGCAGCGTGATGGGTGAAAACGGCAAGCCTGTTATTCTGACCATGGGCTGCTACGGCATCGGCGTGTCCCGTGTCGTCGCGGCCGCCATCGAGCAGAACTACGATGAGCGCGGCATTATCTGGCCCGAGGCCCTCGCTCCGTTCCAGATCGCGCTGGTCCCGATGAAGTACGAAAACCAGGCCGTCCGCGAAGCAACCGATAAGCTCTACGAGGAACTCACCGCTGCTGGCTACGACGTTCTCCTCGACGACCGTGACAAAAAGACCAGTCCAGGCGTCAAATTTGCCGATATGGAGTTGGTAGGAATACCGCATCGCATCGTTGTAGGCGACCGCGGGCTTGCCGATGGCACTCTGGAATACAAGCATCGCCGCGATGCCGAAAGCCAGGCCATCCCTACTGCCGACATTCTCGAATTCATCAATTCCCGCGCCAGCCGCTGACGGAAATCATGCTCAACCGAAGTGCTTCAACTTGCGCTATGCTCTGCATGGCGCTTTTTGTGGGTGGCTGCGCCAATCAGCTGCCTCAACGTAGCGAACAAGAAGCCCGTACCGAACGCAAACTGCTCGACCACAGTCTGCGCATTGAGGTGGGCGCGCCATTGCTCGAGCTGCCACAGCGACGTATCCGCGTACTCGACCAGAAGACCTTCGAAGTCACCGACTTCGAGGTGACACGCCGCTATGATCGCTATACACCCTATCAACCCTGGCGCGAGCTATACGAAATTCCGCTGGGCGCTGTTGCGGTGGTCGCAGGTATTGGCGCCAATGTGCTCAATGTAGTGTTGCTCGGCAACCTACCGGAAAGCGCCACTCGCGACTGGATCAGCTACGGTTTTGCGGGCCTCAATCCGTTCGTTAATGTTGAGTCCAACGGCCGTTCGCAGCAGAACCTTGCCAGCCTCGACGAGCAGCGACGCGACGCCCGGCTCGAGTACTCCAGCCTCCCTTGGGCTGAGCGCTCGGTGCAGGTCGTTGCGGCCAACGAAACGCACGAACTGAGCACCGATCGCAACGGCGTGCTGCGCCTGAATCTACTTGATGGCCCCTTCGCCGATCAGGACATCAGCCAGGTCGGCAAGCTTCAGCTACGGGTCGAAGACCCGCAGGACGGCACCCGAGCTGACGCCACGCTTCTTGTCAGTCGCGCCTTGCGTGGCAAGCTTCTCGAAGCGCACGACCTGATCTTCGATGACCTCGAAGGTGACGATGTCAATCAATGGGTGCATCGCGTCAAGCGGCTTTCAGAGCTTGGTCTCGAGGAGGAAGCCAGCGAGCTTGAACAGAGCTTGATTGAGCTGACCCGCAATGACCCAGATTTGCAGCAGGAGTTTCTCCGGAGCCTGATGCAGGATGCCGGTCGCCAGGCACACGATCCAGGCGAAGGCGACTAGGCCGCGTCATGAAGCCGCTCCGACTCCTGTGGCTGTTAATGCTGGTGGTTGCCTGGCCAGTCGCTGCGACTGTTCGCCAGGCACCCGAGCCGGAGCTTCGCGAACTGATGCAGCGAACCGTAGCAGAAGCTGAAAGCTTTCAGGATCGCTTTGACGCAGAAGTCTGGCTGCTCGATATGTCGACCCGCCTCAAGCGCTACGTTCCCGACCCGCAAGAGCGGCTGACATTACTGCGGTTGGTTCATCAGGAGGCCAGCAAAGCAGGGCTCAAACCAGACATTGTGCTGGCTTTGATCCATGCGGAAAGTCACTTCGACCGTTTCGCCATCTCCAGCGTCGGCGCGCAAGGCATGATGCAGGTAATGCCGTTCTGGAAAGCCGAACTGGGTCGGCCGCAAGACAACCTGACCGACAACGCCACCAACCTTCGCTACGGGTGCACCATCCTCAGCTACTACCTGAAGAAGGAAAGTGGTGACATCAACCGAGCGCTGGCACGCTATAACGGTAGCCTCGGCAAACATCACTACCCAGCAAAGGTCATCGGCTTCTGGCAGGATTTCTGGTACGTCAAGCCTTGACGACGGGCGCCAGCGCCCGAATAGTCACTACCCCTCGCTCCGTAGTTTATCCAGCCTGGCGAGCAACCCTTCCGCCGTTTGCTCACCCACCAGACTCTCGCGGACTTCCCCGCCAGCATCGACAATATAGGTGACCGGCAGCACTGCACTGCGTGGCAGGCCCAACCGCTCCGCCGGATCGACGCTGAGCACTCTGAATTTGATGTTCAACTGCTTGGCCGCAGCGACCAGCTCGTCGCCTTGCAGCCCGTCGAAATTCACGCCCAGTACCGTGATGTCGTCCCGCGACTGGTCCAGTGCGTTCAGTTCGGGAATTTCGGTTCGGCAAGGGCCGCACCATTCGGCCCAGTAATTGATCAGCAGCCACTGCCCGTCGAGCTGCTGCGCAGTGACATTAGCGCCGTGCTGGTCCGCTCCCCAATCCTCACCACAGCCCACCAGCATCAAGCAGGCGAAGGCACCAAGCAATCCGCTGAGTCCTCTGTTCATGTTCGTTTTCCTTGCGATGCTGAGTATCGGCTCGTTCAGACGCGCTGCGACTGCAGCCAATCCGCGACGCTACCACCAAACAGGCTGGCCTGCTCGCGCTGAAGCAGCTCCATGGATTGACGCAGCGTTGGGTACCAGGGCTCATCCAGATGCTCCGGTAGCGCCTGCTTACCCGAGAGAGGCCAGGGGTTGGAGCGCAACAGCTGATCGAAGCTGTAGCTGTTGAGATCGCGACAGAGCACCCAACCGGAAGAGCCGGTCCGACAAACAAGCTGCTCCCGCTCGAAGAACTCGAGGATCTCATCCCATTCGTCCTCCGGCAGCTTCCAGCCGCTTCGGTGGGCATCGCGTAAACGCACCTCTCGCCCGGCCTGCTGACTTTCGTAAAGCACGCGCAACAACCCGAGCATGACCAGCAGCCGCGGTACCGAGCGGCGTCGCCATTGCTGTGACGATGACAATCCGCAGACCAGTTCCGCCCCGAACAATACGATCATCCAGGACAGATAGACCCACAGCAGAAACAGCGGCACTGCGGCAAACGCCCCGTAGATCAATTGATAGCTGGGGAAATAGCTGACATACAAACCGAACAATTGCTTCGCCGTTTCGAAAAGCACAGCGGTAAACGTCCCACCTACCAATGCATGCCGCAGCGGCACTCGAGTGTTCGGCACAGCTGCATAGATCAATGTGAATGCCGCGACACTGAGCAACAGGGGCATCGCTTTTAAAACGGTGCGCGCGCCAATCAGCGCATGCGGGCCCGATATCAGCGACAACGAGGTGATATAGGTGCTCATGGCAAACCCCGCACCCAACAGCAACGGGCCGAGACTAAGGATCGCCCAGTACAACAGAAAGCTTGAGATCCCACGGCGCGGTTGGCGCACGCGCCAGATAACGTTGAACGCCTTTTCGATGGTCAAAAGCATCATCAGCGCGGTTGCCATCAGAAACCCCACACCGAACCAGGTCAGCTGCCTCGCCTGATCAGTGAAGGCGACCAGATAGTCCTGAATGGTAGCGCCCGTGGAAGGAATGAAGTTGCTGAAGATATATATCTGGATTTGCTCACCGATCCCCTGAAACGCAGGAATGGCGGAAAGCATGGCGAACGTCACCGTCATCATCGGCACCACCGCGAACAGGGTGGTATAGGTCAATGCGGCAGCGCTGTGTGGGCCGCGATCCGCGAGGAAGCGCTGCACCAAGAAACGACCGAACTCCACAAAATCCTTGATCCGCTGTTGCATTCAATCCCCTCGGTGTCAGTCGCGATCGCCGAAACCCGGTTACCCGCAGGCCTGTAGCAAGTAAAAGCCTACCTTGGCAGACAGCCCTCCGCGACCACCGTTTCAAGCGCCACAGCTTTGAGGGTTAGAATGGCCACCTAAATTGGCGCGAAGCAACCCAAATGACCGAATTGATCCTTTACCACAACCCACGCTGTTCGAAATCACGAATTGCCCTGGAACTGCTCGAACAACGCGGCCTCTCCCCTTCCGTCATCCGGTATCTCGAAACGCCTCCGTCGGCTGCAGAGCTCAAGCAGATACTTGCCAAGCTGGGCATCAGCCCACGCCAGCTGCTGCGCAGCGGCGAGGAAGAGTACAGAACCCTGAACCTCGCCGACCCGACGCTCACTGATGGGCAGATCATCGACGCCATGGTCGCTCACCCTAAACTTATCGAACGGCCGATACTGGTAGCCGGTGATGTGGCGGTGATCGGACGACCGCCGGAAAAGGTACTGGAGATCCTGCCATGAGTGCACCGTACGTCCTTGTGCTGTATTACAGCCGTCACGGCGCCACTGCGGAAATGGCCCGGCAAATTGCCCGAGGCGTCGAGCAGGCAGGGCTTGAGGCACGATTGCGCACCGTACCGGCCGTGTCTGCCGAATGCGAGACGGTTGCGCCTGCGATTCCCGAGCATGGCGCCATTTACGCAACGCTGGATGACCTGAAACATTGCTCCGGCCTCGCTCTTGGTAGCCCGACCCGCTTCGGCAACATGGCCGCTCCGCTGAAATACTTTCTCGACGGCACCAGCGGACTCTGGCTGACCGGCGAACTGGTCGGTAAACCTGCTGGCGTGTTTACCTCGACCTCCAGCTTGCATGGCGGTCAGGAGACCACGTTGCTGTCCATGCTGTTACCCCTACTGCACCACGGCATGTTGCTGCTCGGCCTGCCGTACAGCCAAAACGCCTTGCTTGAAACTCGTGGCGGCGGCACCCCCTACGGCCCCAGTCACCATGCCGGAGCAGATGGCAAGCGTGCATTAGATGAGCATGAAATCAGTCTTTGCCGCGCACTAGGCCAACGCCTCGCGGAAACCGCCAAGCGTCTGGAGAATAACCGTGGCTAGAAAGCCGAAACCCCTGCCGTCGCTCGAATGGCTGACGCCACGGGTAAAACTCAGCCGCGCGATCAGCCTGGCCAGTTTCATTGGGCTGGCCGTGCTATTGGTCGTCTGGAACCTGGCATTTGCCGACCTGCACGGCGCGCGCACCTGGGTGGTGGTCAGCATTCAGCTGATTCCACTCCTTCTGGTGGCCCCTGGCATGATCTCCGGAAGCCCGCGCGCCCATGCCTGGACCTGTTTTATCGTCAACATCTACTTCATTCAAGGCGTGCTTGCCGCGATCAACCCGACCCGGATGGTTTACGGCTGGCTGGAAGCAATCATCAGCCTGACGCTCTTCATAAGCGCCCTGCTCTATACCCGTTGGGCTTATCAGTACGGCCGCAAAGCGGCTGGCGAAAGCTGAGACGAGCAGGAGGCACAGCGAGGCGAGGCGCCAGGTTCTCAGGTAACGTTGGACAGCGTCGGTGGGCTGAAGCCCACCCTACTCCAGCAGTTCAACCTACTCTCGGGTGAGCCGCATGACGACGTTTCGGTTCAGCTTGGCCGTGCCGACCTGCAAAGCCGGGCCGAACTCAACAGCCTGCTGCCAGCGTTCCTACCAGCCGAGCGTTTCCTTGAGAAACGGGATGGTCAGTTTACGTTGCGCCTGGAGGGAGGCCTGATCGAGCCGGTCGAGCAACTCGAACAATGCGCTCATGCTGCGGGCACCGCGAGTGAGGATGAAGCGGCCTACATCGTCCGGCAGGTTCAAACCGCGGCGCGATGCTCGAAGCTGCAAGGCGCGCAGCTTGTCCTCATCCGAGAGTTCCTGCAGTTGAAACACCAGCGATAGACTCAAACGGGACTTGAGATCTGGAAGCTGTACAGCGATCTCTCGCGGCGAGGCATCTGCGGCGAGCAGCAGGCGCCGACCGCTATCGCGAAGCCGATTGAACAGATGGAACAAGGCTTCTTCCCACACCGGATCGCCCGCTATGGCATCCAGATCATCCAGACAGACCAGCTCGCTCTGTTCCAGATCATCCAGAAGCGCCGGGCCGTATTCCGCCACTTCCGCCAACGGCAGATACACGGCCAGTTCACCACGTTGTTCGACGCGCAAGCATGCAGCCTGAAGCAAATGACTGCGCCCGACGCCAGTGCCGCCCCACAGATAGATCAATTCATCGGACCAACCAGCCGCAGGCGAACAGACTCGCTCGACATAGCCAAGCGCGGCCGCATTGGCGCCCGGGTAGAAGTTGGCAAAGGTGGCATCGTCACGAAGACGAATGCCCAGGGGAAGCTGAATGGGTTTCATGGTTGGCGGGGCGGGTCGACCGGCGGCTCTGCATAAAGATCCGAGAGTTTATAGAGATCATGCACATGGCGCAGCAGGACCATGATCACCGCCGCAACTGGCAATGCCAGGAGCACGCCGGTAAAACCAAACAGTTGCCCCCCAGCCAGCACCGCGAAGATCACCGCAACGGGGTGCAGGCCGATACGGTCACCTACCAACAGCGGGGTTAGCAGCATGCCTTCCATCATCTGCCCTACTGTGAACACCGCCGCGACGCCCAGCAGGGGATAGAGCTCCAGACCAAACTGGAACAGCACGGCAATCACTGCCGCGCCTATGCCCACCACGAACCCCATGTACGGCACGATGCTGGCTAGGCCAGCCAAGACACCGATCAACAGTCCCAATTCGACACCGACCAACATGAGACCAGCGGAATAGACGACAGCCAGCGCCAACATAACCAGAAGCTGTCCACGCAGAAAGGCGCCGATGACCTCGTGGCATTCGCGCATCAGCGCCATGACAGCATCCTCGCGCCGCCGCGGTAGAAGCGTGCGCAGTTTGGCCATGATCAGGTCCCAGTCCCGCAGTAAATAGAAACACACCACCGGCACCAGCAGGAGATTCGCCAGCCAGGCCAGCAAAGCGATGCTCGAAGCCGTAGCCTGACTGAGGATGATCGCCACCACGTCCTTGGTACTGCCGAGATTGGCGGAAAACGCGCTCTTGAGCTGATCGACGCGCCAGAAATCCTCGTCGAGGCCAAACCGCGCTTGCACCCAGGGCAGCGCCGTCAGCTGCAGCCAGTCCAGGCCCAGCGGTGCAAGCTCATAGAGATGCATCAGCTGCTTGCCGAGCATCGGAACCAACACCAGCAGCAGCAACAGACACAGCAGTGTGAACAGTGAGAAAACCAAAATTACACCCCAGGTTCGGGACAGCTTCCAACGCTCCAGCCGGTCTACCAGTGGGTCGCCCAGATAAGCCAGCAGGATGCCGACCAGAAAAGGCGAAAGGATGGGTGATAGCTGATAGATCAACCAGCCAATCAAAAACAGCGCCACCAGCCATAGCCAGCGGTTGTTGTGGGTGATGGTCATGTTCTAAACGTCTTGTTTGGGTGATCTGAGGCCGCTGGCTACAGCAGGCGGAAGGGGAAATCGTGAATCGATGAGTGCCATGGGTGGCAAAGCCCACTCCGATTTACTGTCGGGCGGATAAACGCTACCAACGGTAGCGCAGCAACGTGCCCTGATCTGCCGGCTCGGATTGCTCGCTTGCCGGTGCGCCAGGCTCGTCGAGAGGAGATTGGGCATTGCTTGGCTGCGCTTCAGCGTCTCCGGCCGACACGTCACCGTCGCCGATGGGCTCGACGTCAGCATCGGCGCCCGCGGCGTCTATCGTTTGCATGTCAATTTCATCGGGAGCGACTTCCTGCAGTCGCGCCAAGGCCAGCTGAGCCCGCAGTTGCTCTGGACTGGCGTTGAGGCGATACACCAGCCGATCGCTTTCGACCCGCTGCAAGCGTGCACCGAAGGGTTCAAGCAAGCGATCTAGCTCGGCGAAACGCTCCACGTCAGCCCCAAGCACCTCTAGCGTGATCTCCGCTCTGTCGCCGGGCTTAACGCGGTACTGCGGCGCCAGGAATGTGCTTACAGCGAGCATGACCTCATCGGCCAGCGCGGATCGGGTGTCGCCACTCGCCTTACCCTGCGTCTGTTTATCACCAACCCAGAGGCGCCAGTTGGCTTGCCAGGTTTCGCCGGACTGTTTAGCCATGACGGTTAGCAGCCCATCTGCATCGTACCGCTCCGATACTTCGCGAAGCGCCTGTGGATCCTTCGCGGTGACGGTCTCGGGGGTGGCCACGAGCTGCTCACTCAGATCGGCCAACGGCAAACGCAACGGCAAGCCACGATGCTGGGCGGCCGCCCGCAAGTCGGAGGAGCCCTCCTGCGCATCGCCAACAAGCTGCGAGCCGTTAGCCGACTCTCCGAGCCACCAGGTCAGGATGCTCGGGCGCTCAGCGCCCCATAATGAAAGCCCGGCTGACCGCAGCGCACGCTCGGTAGTCACCGGATCGAAGTTAACGACAACTGCGTCGCCCTCATAGGCATAGCGGCTCACCAATTGCTGCGGATCGCTGCGCAACTGCACAACGGCCTCTTGATCAGAGCTGGAGTCGCCGGTCAGACGCAGCACCAGCGTATCGAATGCTTTTCGTAGCGCCTCTTCGCGCTCGGCTGGTTGCTGGCTGGCAACCGGTTCACGCACCTTGTAGAGATCGCTGACGGGTGCCGCCATGCTATGAGCGGACACAACTGCGCAGCACAGGGCGAGAAGACGGGACGTTACGCGCATATTTTAAAAACTCGCTGGCTAGCCAGTCATGAGGGCCTGCCGGCCCCTTGCGGCGACCGGGTTCTGGATAATCATGCGTTATACCTTAAACAGGCACCTAACTCGGGGCAACAGCAGCAGTCACAGGCTGCGTATCGCACCGCGGAAAAACCTCGCCTGTCCCTGCCACACCTATTCGACATCCCCGATCGCGGGATGGTCGCTGTGCGGCAAGCCTGATAAAATCGCGCGCTTTCCGCAGACCGGTCCGGCGCCCTCGCAGCGTCGCGACAGAAACCTGATTCTGACCCGGTCGCCCCCGCACTTCCCTTCACAGGTCCGGATTCTTATGAGCAAGCAACCCTCCATCAGCTACAAGGACGCCGGTGTCGACATCGATGCAGGCGAAGCGCTGGTCGAACGCATCAAAGGCGTGGCCAAGCGCACCGCTCGTCCTGAGGTCATGGGTGGCCTGGGCGGCTTTGGCGCGCTCTGTGAAATTCCGGCTGGTTACAAGCAGCCCGTGCTGGTCTCGGGCACCGATGGCGTGGGCACCAAGCTGCGCCTGGCGCTGAACCTCAATCAGCACGACAGCATTGGCCAGGATCTGGTCGCCATGTGCGTGAATGACCTGGTGGTCTGCGGCGCTGAGCCGCTGTTCTTCCTCGACTACTACGCCACCGGCAAGCTCAACGTCGACATCGCCGCAACGGTTGTAACGGGTATCGGGGCAGGCTGCGAACTGGCCGGTTGCTCGCTGGTGGGCGGCGAAACCGCGGAAATGCCCGGTATGTATGAAGGTGAAGATTACGACCTGGCCGGCTTCTGCGTCGGCGTGGTGGAAAAAAGTGAAATTATCGACGGCTCAAAAGTAGCCGCTGGCGATGCGCTGATTGCCCTTCCGTCGTCCGGCCCACATTCCAACGGCTATTCGCTGATCCGCAAGATCATCGAGGTAGCCGGCACCGACATCGAAAACACGCAACTAGACGGCAAGCCGCTCACCGAGTTGTTGATGGCGCCGACACGTATCTACGTGAAGCCACTACTCAAGCTCATCAAGGAAACCGGTGCGGTGAAAGCAATGGCGCACATCACCGGTGGCGGTCTACTAGACAACATCCCACGCGTTCTGCCCGAAGGCAGCCAGGCGGTCATAGATGTCGCCAGCTGGCAGCGTCCGGCCGTTTTCAACTGGCTGCAGCAGCAAGGCAATGTCGATGAGCATGAAATGCATCGAGTATTGAACTGTGGCGTCGGCATGGTGATCTGTGTCGCCCAGGATCAGGTCGAAGCCGTGCTCGCCAATCTACGCACCTCCGGCGAAGCCCCCTGGGTCATCGGCGAAATTGGCTCAGCTGACGAAGGTGCTGAACGCGTCCTGCTGAACAACCTGAAAACCCAGTAATGCACGCACCTTGTAATGTCGTCGTGCTGATCTCTGGGTCTGGAAGCAATCTCCAGGCTTTGATCGACAGCCTCGACGAAGACAATAGCCCCGCGCGTATCCGCGCGGTGGTTTCGAACCGTGCAGAGGCCTTCGGCCTGCAGCGTGCGCAAGCGGCGAACATCGATACGCACGTTGTGCAGCACAAGGATTTTGCTGACCGCGAAGCATTCGATGCGGCCCTGATGGAAATCATCGACACATACCAGCCGCAGCTGGTGGTGCTAGCCGGCTTCATGCGCATTCTCACCGCAGGCTTCGTTCGCCATTACCAGGGTCGCCTGCTCAACATCCATCCGTCCCTGCTACCGAAATACAAGGGACTGGATACCCACCGCCGGGCACTCGACGCCGGTGACCGGGAACATGGTTGCAGCGTGCACTTCGTTACCGAAGAGCTCGACGGCGGCCCTGTGGCCATACAGGCCTGCTTAAAGATTGAACCCAACGAAAGCATCGACAAGCTGACCGATAGAGTGCATGCAGCCGAGCACATTATCTATCCGTTGGCAGTTCACTGGTTCGCCGAGGGCCGCTTGCGCCTTGCCACACAAGGCGCGATGCTGGACGACATGCTGTTGCCGGCCACCGGCCATCTATTAAGAATCTAGGAGACATTATGCGTCGTGCCTTGCTGCTCGCTCTCGCCGTGCTGGCCCTGCCGGTCCAGGCCCTTGAGCTGAAGCCTTTCTCCGCTAGCTACACCGCGGACTGGAAACAGGTACCTGTCAGTGGCACAGCCCAGCGCAGCCTGGAAAAACGCGATGACAATACCTGGGAGCTGGATTTCGAAGCCTCGATGCTGGTCGCCAGCTTCAATGAGCGCAGCGTTTTCACAGTCGAAGGCGAGACCTTCCTACCGCAGAAATACCGACTCAAACGCAGCGGACTGGGCAAGGGAAAATCCATCGAGCACGACTTTGACTGGCAAGCCAAGCAGGTAGTCGGAGAAGACCGTGGTGACCCGGTGAAGCTTCCGCTGAATCGCGGCCTGCTGGACAAGTCCACCTATCAGATCGCTCTTCAGCACGCGGTTGCAGCGGGCGAGAAGAGCATGAGCTATCAGGTCGTAGATGGCGACGAGATCGAAACCTACGACTTCCGCGTCCTCGGTGAGGAAAAAGTCAGCACGAAGGCCGGTCAGGTCGATGCGATCAAGGTCGAGCGCGTGCGCGATCCGACGCAGAGCAAGCGACAGACCATCCTCTGGTTCGCGAAGAATTGGGACTACATGCTCGTCCGCTTGCATCAGGTCGAAAAGGACGGCAAGGAGTACCAGATCATGCTCGAAGAAGGCACCGTCGACGGCCGACCCGTCAAAGGTAGCTGACCCATCTGCGCCAGCCCCACTGGCGCAGCATTGCCCCGCCTGAATTCGAGCCCGCCCATGATCGCACCCCGCGCTTTACTGCTCAGCCTCCTACCGGTTTTTGCCGGGTGTCAGTCACTGCAATGGGACGACCAGCCTCCGGCGCGACCGACCGAGCGACTGCAGGGCACCATCACCCAGCAGGACGGCGGGTTGCAGTTCAGCAGTTGCCAGGGCCGACGCAACCTCGCGTTGCTCGATAGCGGCGCGACAGGACTGCCCGACGATGCACAGGCGCTGATGGTCGGAAGCAACCAGCCTTTATTTGCCGACATCCGTGGCAGTTTGATCACCCGAAGTGGCGATAGAGACCAGTTTCAGCTGACCCAGGTGTATCGCCTGCAGACAGAGGGGCCGGGTTGCAGCGACGACACTTTCAACCGGTTGCTCCTGCGCGCGACGGGTCACGAGCCAGGCTGGAGCGTGAAGATCACC
>Ga0208045_1000238_pt1 | contig 26387 bp, 28 predicted proteins | sample PL_2010_200m_FD_184160 | JGI IMG/M metagenome (GOLD analysis project Ga0208045, IMG submission 184160) | Freshwater microbial communities from Powell Lake, British Columbia, Canada to study Microbial Dark Matter (Phase II) - PL_2010_200m... | ecosystem: Environmental > Aquatic > Freshwater >...
ATTCAATTATTATATTCCACACTGCATTTATTATGTCTTAGAATTTTCCATCTAGATTTTTTGCATTTAGTTTGCATCGTCTCTTCCTCTTTCTTTCTAATTATACCACTTCCATTTCAAAATGGTAGGGAATTTGGGGTGTTTTAGAAATAGATTAGGTGGTGAGTGTGGATGTTGGATTAATTTATGGCAAACTCGCTACCAATTCATATTCAAATGTTGCATTGCGTTCCCATCGTCCTGATGATGGTTGACAATTCAAGGGTCGCATCTCTTCCTATAGAGGCGACAATGATATTAATAGAAAACAGAAAGTGGCAAAATCTAACGGGGGTTTATAGGGAGTATAATAGGGGGGCAAGGGGCTTATTTCTGCTTAAAGGTTTTCAGTTTCTCCCTATATACTTGTTTCTTTTCTCTTAGCAACCTTGATATATTTTTCTGTCTTCTTGTGATTCTTTCTCTTGGCATTGTTTAAAATTACCCCTCTATTTGGATTTATAATATAACCACAATCACACTTCAACGTTCTACCAAATTCAAATAGGGTTATATCGTATTGACTTTTGCATTTCGGACAGATTATTGCCATTTTAGAATTGACTGGGTGAAATCCTGTAATCTTAAAATTTCTGAAACAATATCTGATAATATCTGCTTATAGACTTCAAAGAATTAACAAAGGCTATTCCTAAATAATAAGTCAAAATAATAACGATAATACTTATGATTACCTTGCTTCTTTTACTGAAACGGGGATTAAACCAAAGCAACGGTAAAGCAAATGGACCAACGCATAGAAAAGCGATAATCAATGCGGAAGGTTTAAAATACCACTTAACTTGCTGTTTCGTTTCTATCATACTGCCGCAATGTTTGCACTTTATGGCTTCATCTTGTATTTCTTCTGCACAATAAGGACATTTTTTCATTGTTCTCTTTCTCCGTTAGTATATACCCAAATCTTTTAAACGCTGGTCAGATATTCCAAAATGGTGCGCGATCTCATGCTGTATAACATGCCTTACCTCTTCCTGGATGTCTAAACCTCTTACCTTACATTCAAGCTCGATATTTTGTTTGTAGAGAGTAATCTTATCAGGCATCACTATACCGTAATAATGAGTCCTGTCTTTCAAAGGAACGCCTTGATAAAGTCCCAAGAATCGTCCTTTCGCGCCCAGGCCAAGCGTCTTTACCGTGTCCATATCAAGATCCTCTTCTATGACGACATCTACATTTTTAAGTTTATCTTTAAACTCTCTTGGAAGTTCCTTCAAGGCGTCTTTGACTAACGCTTCAAATTCATTGTGAGTCATATCTTTGAACACCTCGTTCTACGCCCAAATATTCTTTACTCCGTTAGAAAGCCCCATGTTTCAACACGGGGTAAAATATCCAGAGTTCACGCGGGGTATAAAGCCCCGCGTGAACTTTCTAACGGAGTTTACTTATTGCAATCTTGACAGTTAAGATTTCTTATATTCAGCTCTGCGCCCAAGATGTGTCCATTGGTTCTTATGATTTATATATTACTGCTCATATTTTACCACTTCCAATATCAAACTCAAGGATTTCATCATCCCACAACAAACTCCAGGTGTATACCTTATAGTCCACCACTCCCTTAAATATTCAACGGATGCCTATCTACTGCCTGTTTTAGCTGCTTTTCATCACAACCAAGATAGAATCTGGCTGTAGTAGATATATCTGAATGCCCTGCCAATAGCTGAATATCCCTTAAATTAACCCCATTCCTAAACATTAGGGTGCAGAAGGTATGCCTTAATATCTGCGGAGATACTTTCTTCTGGAATTTTACTATTTTTCGTAATTCCCTAAAGACATCAGCTAATCCTTGTTCTGTTAGTGCCGAATCACTTCTATTAGATGAAACAAATACATTATCTACCTTCCTAATTGGTCTTACCTTTAAATAGTCAACTAAGAAATCTCTCGCTGTCTCGTTTAGAGGCACTATCCTCTCCTTGTTCTTAGCTGAGACTTTAATATATCCTTTCTCAAGATTTAAATCCTTGAGTTTAAGGTTTAACAGCTCCTTTCTTCTGATGCCTGTGAATAGAAATAGAGCTACAATGGCTATGTTCCTTATTTTGGCGGTCTTATATTGGAGTTTCATATCAATACAAGCCCTAAGAAGCTCTCTCGTTTCTTCTTCATCCAGAAACCCTGGCAACCTTCTCTTCAACTTTGGCTTCTCTAAATTTTCAGTTGGGTTGGCGGGTAGATAATTCTTCTTCACAAGGTAAGTGCAAAATGACCTTAAAGACTGCAGTTTACCGAGAATCGTCTTAGATGCATTGCCTTGCTGCCTACGGCTCGCAAGGAAGTCCCTAATGTTTTCTATAGTCAATGACTCAATCGTAGTAGGTAATAACTTGTGCCTTAGATACTTAGAAAATGATTGAAACCCTTCTTTATACCATTTAATTGTGTTAGGTTCTAAGCATCTTTCCAGCGTTGCGTAGGCGACAAACTCATCAAATAATTGATTTAATCTCATTTTCTCGGCTATAAGGGTAAGCGTTTGTAGTCAGCCGAGTTTTAGGTAGGTTTTCTGCTTTATCTCGTAATCTTGATTTAGTGACGAGAAAAACAAAAAAACCAAAACTCATAACTCTGGGAATCTTGGCTTTCTATATTTTATTGCGGGGCTGAGATTTGAACTCAGGACCTCGAGGTTATGAGCCTCGCGAGCTACCAGGCTGCTCCACCCCGCTATATCTTATTCGTGTGGAATCCCGAGCTTGCCGAGGGGCTCCACTCCGCTATATCTTTCAAATAAGTAGAGCCATCAATCTTAATCGGAAGACTCTAGCTTAAATCGATCTATATTATAACATACTCAATACTACTGGTCAACCCACTTAAACTTATTTTTACCTACTTTTTCTCCTCGGGAACTATCTTAAAGGGGATTTCACCCTTGCGCACTACACCCATCCTCTCCCGGGCAATCTTCTCCTGGTACAGCGGATCATTCTCCAAACGCAAGATCTCCCCCTGCAGCAGGAAATTTTCTATATTTAATTTTTTGATATTTATTTCCAGTTCCTGGTTCTTATTCCTTAGTTCCTGTAACTTGGTGTAACCCGGCAAAAAAAGAATCAACAGAAAAACCGTAAGACCAAAAAGCCAGAATGCCTTTCTAAATAACAAAAACATTATTTTTTCCAGAGCTTCCCGGCATAAACCGCCTGCGCCCCTAATTCCTCTTCAATCCTTAATAGTTCATTATATTTACAAATCCTATCAGTGCGCGATAGCGACCCTGTCTTAATCTGGCCCACCCCGGTAGCTACGGCCAAGTGGGCGATAGTAGTATCTTCGGTTTCTCCGGAACGATGAGAAATAATCGCGCGGTAATTATTCTTCTTGGCTATCTCGATTACCTCTAATGTCTCGGAAAGAGTGCCGATCTGGTTCACCTTTACTAAAATCGCATTGGCTATTCCCTCTTTAATACCCTCTCTAAAAATCTTCGGATTAGTCACGAATATATCATCCCCGACTAATTGCAGGCTATCACCGAGCTTCTTAGTCAGCTCCTGCCAGCCTAGAGAATCATGCTCGGAGAGCCCATCCTCGATAGAAAGAATCGGGTATTTGCTCTTCCAACTATCGTATATCTTAATTAAATCTAAGTAACCTTTCTGAGAATTTTCGAACTGATACGCCCCGTCTTTATAGAAAGAGCTAGCCGCGCAATCAAGCGCCAGATATACCTCTTGACCAGGTTTATATCCTGCTTTTTCGATTGCCTGGATAATTAAGTTTAAAGCCTCTTCGTTATTATCTAAACTGGGAGCAAAACCTCCTTCATCGCCTACGGAAGTGGATAATTTCTTGGCTTTTAAAATTGTCTTCAGATTATGAAAAACCTCATCTGCCATACGTAGCGCTTCTTTAAAGGTCGGCGCACCTAAGGGCATAATCATAAACTCCTGGAGGTCAAGGTTATTATCTGCGTGTAAACCGCCATTTAAGATATTCATCAATGGGATCGGCAGGATGTTCGCAGCTGAACCGCCAAGATACTTATATAAAGGCTGGTTTTCGTTTAATGCCGCGGCTTTGGCTACGGCCAAAGAAACCCCTAAAATAGCATTAGCCCCTAAAGAAGATTTACTTTCCGAAGCATCCAAATCAATAAGCAATTGATCTATTTTTCTAAAATCCGGCTCCCTGCCTTTTATTTTGGAGGCAATCAGAGTATTGACATTACTGACCGCCTTTAATACCCCTTTACCCAAATACCTTTTCTTATCCTTATCCCTTAACTCTAAGGCCTCATTATCGCCTGTTGAGGCGCCCGAAGGCACAGCTGCCCTGCCAAGGATCCCATTATCCAGGATAACATCCACTTCTACGGTAGGGTTACCCCGAGAATCCAGAATCTCACGAGCTAACACCCTTCGAATCTTAGACATTTCTTATCCCCCTTGGCAATTAAATTTTGACAGATGTGAACCTATATTATACATACTAAGGAAAACCAGTCAAGAAAAATGATTACAGTTATCGGGGACGGTTCTTGAGTCATTCGGAAAGTACCCCTTTTTTTTCTTCCTTAGGGGACACTTTCCCTTTGAGTTGAGAACCGTCCCTAAAAAAGGATTGACTAAAATATCCCCGTATGTTATTTTAGATACACATAAGGAGCAATGATGGATTGGAAAAAAATCAGATTTTTCTGGAAATTGTACTGGATCAGGATAGTAGTGATTAGCGGCATAAGCCTGCTGGGAATATCCCTCATTTTTTTCGTCGTAAAAGGGCTCCAGGCCTGGAATCAATCAGAATCCTACCTTAGGCAGTCCCAAATGGCGATGATCCCCTTACAGCTATACTTACAGATAATTATGGCGCTGATCTTCGGCGTAGTTTATACCTTTATGATGTATTGGCTGTATTTTAAAAAAGGCGCGCAGTCTTTTAGCCAAACTAACAAGAAATCTGTTGCCGGAGCAGAAATCGGAATTACCTGGAATGATGTTATTGGTATGGATGAAGCTAAACAGGAAGCGCTGGAAGTAGTTAAGCTAATCAAAGACCGCGCAGAACTACAGCGTATCGGAGGAAAGATCTTAAAAGGCATACTTTTGCTCGGGCCTCCGGGATGCGGTAAGACCTATCTGGCAAAAGCGATTGCCACAGAAGCGAAATTACCTTTTATTTCCATGTCCGGGTCTGAATTTGTAGAGATGTTTGTGGGAGTCGGGGCAGGGAGAATAAGGAGCTTGTTTAAAAAAGCTCAGCAGCTTGCTGAATTAAGCGGCGGATGTTTAATTTTTATCGATGAGATAGACGCAGTGGGCGCCCAAAGATCCACTGATGGCGGTTTCGGCGGCCAGACTGAGACCAATACGACTTTAAACCAATTATTGGTAGAGATGGATGGCCTTAAGGAAAAAGATTTGAATATCGTGATTATCGGAGCGACTAATATGCCGGAGCTATTTCTTGACTCGGCGCTCTTAAGGCCGGGTAGGTTTGACCGCAAGATTTACGTTGATAAGCCCAGCCTGGAAGACCGGGAGAAATTATTTGCTTATTATCTGAATAAAGTCAAATATGATAGTAATGACGTAAAGATCGACCGGCTGGCACGCATCACAGTAGGAAATACCCCTGCAGACATCGCTAATATTGTCAGGGAAGCTGCTCTCATTACTGTCCGCTATGCTCGGCCGCTTATTACCATGAAAGATATTGATGATGCCCGGGAGAGGATTACGCTAGGAATCAAGCGCAGGGTCAAAATGAGTGATAAAGAAAAGTGGCAGACTGCTTACCATGAGGCAGGACATGCTATTGTTACCTATCTATTAGTAGCGTCTAAAGATGTCTTTAAGATTACGATTACCCCGCGCGGGCATACTGGGGGAGCAACCTGGGTGCCGGAACGCGAAGAGACATTAATCGAAGATCAAAAGCAACTTTTAAACGAAATCAAGATTGCCCTGGGCTCTTATGCCGCGGAAAAAATAAAACTGGGCTTTACCACTTCCGGCGTTGGGGGGGATTTTGCCATTGCTTTATATACGGCGCATAATATGGTCTGGCGGATGGGTATGGGTAACTCCGGGCTGATAGGCGATTTCCATAGCCTTAATCACTATATGCGCTTAGCAGGGAATACTACGCCTATATCGGAAGAAACCAAGAGCCGCCTGGATAAAGATACCCAGGAAATCATGCATGCCTGCCTGAAAGAGGTCAGCGAATTATTAAAAAAAGAAGAACCGCTCATTGACCGCCTCGCTAAAGAACTTATCGCTAAAGAAGAACTTAATTACGATGAAATCGAAGTTATCTTCAGGGAATTTGGTAAGACGCGGCCGACTCTTTAGCCTCTTTACGTTCTGTTTGATTATTATGGGCTGCTCCTCCTCCCTCGAACCCACTTATCTGCAGGAAAATATTACCAACGCTATCCAGGATATTGCCAAGAATGAATATAAAATGGAAGTTAAGGCAAGGCTGGTCGGCCAGACACTCTGGATTTACTTGCCGCTGGAAGATATTTTTGTCAAGTCCGATAAGCATGAAAAATATCTGGAGCACTTTAACATCGAGACAAATAATGAGAGTTTTAAGGGTAAAACGCTAAAACTGGAATACCTGATTAAGGCTATCCCTGAACAGGAAAAATACCAAGAATACAAATACGATAAGCAAGCCCTTGAAAAGATGAATAATGTCTGGAAGATCTTGCGCCGGGTAATCTTCAGTATGGACCATTCCAAATCTAATCAACCTAAGTTCTTCTGCCTGGTTACCGCGGATATCAAAAACGGCTTTGCGATCAGGGATTTATTTTATCAGTTGGATTTAAAAAAGGTCAGCTATGAATTTATCTCCTGGGGGGAATACCAGCACCGCTCTATCCAGGATTCAGATATGTCAGCATCGATCATCGGAGATAAGGAAGGAAATCACCTAGACTACCAAGATATCACAATGGAAGATTTTATCAGCCAGCAGATTCAACACCGCATCAAGCTAAAATTTCAAAAACCGGAAGTAGATAAAAACGCTGATATCGATAAGGAGATCATCAAGGCAATTGTTAGTACCGTCAGGATTTACGGATTTAAAGATTTTGACGAGGTAGAACTGAACAACCTTTTGACTAAGAACAAGATTAGCTTAAATCAAGCGGCGATTTGGGGCAAACCTATCGAGTAATAATTTTTACCTTCCGGCCTTTAACCTTCAGCCTTCTTTCCACAAATAGATTGATTGCCTGCGCGTAAAGCCTATGTTCAGCCCGGTGGATTTTCTTCTCTAAACTGATAAGCGTATCATCTTCCGTTATTGTCACGGGTGCCTGTAAAATTATCGGGCCGTGGTCCATATTCTGATCAACAAAATGCACAGTAACACCCGTAACCTTTACCCCATAACTAAAGGCGCCTTGAATGCCTTCTGCGCCCTTAAAAGAGGGTAGCAGCGCCGGGTGGATATTAATAATCTTGTTTTTATATTTTCTTACAAAAAAGGGGCTTAAGAGACGCATAAAACCGGCGAGGACAATTAAATCAACCTTCTGAGCTACTAAATGCTTAATAATGCCTGATTCAAAATCTTTTTTCCTGGCAAACGCTTCTCTTCTGACCAGCGCTACTTTTATTCCGAGCTTTTCTGCCCGCTTAATCACTAGCCCTTGAGGATTATCGCAGAGCAAAAGGGCAATCCTGGCCTTAATCTTTCTTTTCTTTAATGCTTCGGCAATCGCGCTGAAATTTGTCCCTCGCCCCGACGCAAATATTGCCAAATTCATTTTTATCTCCCCATATTCGGCCTCGGGATAAACCCTATAATAAAAACAAGGGGTTTAATACCTCGTCCAGAAGCAAAAACCGCTATATTCATAGCCAAATCTCCGATTGCTTATTAAACTTTACCCAAAACCTAACAGCAAATACCTAGGCTCTAGCTTGTATCGTTTTCGTCGGACAGACCTTAACACAGTCTCCGCAGGAGGTACATTTGTTATAATCGATTACTGCCAGATTGTCAAGTAGATGTATAGCGTCACTGGGACAAATCTGCTCGCACTTACGGCAGGCAATACACCCTACGGAGCAGGCTGAGCGCGTATCTTTTCCCAAGTCCAGCGAACTGCAGGCAACGTATACCCCGTTAGAAAAATCAGCTGAATTGGTATCTTTTCTAACGGGGTAGATATTCTGTTTTATTAGCACCAGCTCAAATAATTTCCTAGGACAGATTAGGACGCATTTACTGCAAGCCCGGCATTTATCCTTATCCACTACAGGCAAATCCTCGTCGGACATCCTAATAGCATCAAAAGGGCAGGCCCTAACACAGCTGGCGAATCCAAGGCACCCATAAACACAAGCCTTGTGGCCTGACATAACTATACTCGCAGCCAAGCAATCCTTTACGCCTGAATAAATAAACTTATCTTTAGCTCTTTTATTGCCGCCATAACAATGCGCCACTGCCACAGTTTTTATTTTGGCTTTATAGCCTTGCTTTAAACTGAGGATATCGGCGATCTCCTGGCGTGCTTGTTCTTTTGCGACAACGCAAACTTCCGGCGTGCACTTTCCTTCAATCAATGCTTCGGCAAAACCTAGGCAACCTGGCATACCGCATGCCCCGCAATTTGCTCCCGGTAATTTTTCTACTATTTTCTCCAAACGCAGATCAGTTACTACGCAAAACTTCTTGGAAGCTACTGCCAGCCCTGCCCCGAAAAATACCCCTAACCCGGTTAATGTTAAAATAGAAGTTGTAATACCCATACACTCTTCTTCCTAATCAGAATTTAAAACCGCTGAATCCCATAAATGCCAGGCTCATCAGCGATGCGACAATAAAAGCGATTGGAACGCCCCGGAAACTAAGCGGCACATCGCTTAGCTCAAGGCGCTCCCTAATCCCCGACATAAGTAACAAAGCCAGAAGAAAACCCACTCCGGCGAAAAAAGCTTGAAAAGTAGAATAGATAAAACTGCCTTTGACTGCCCGAGCAGCAAAAAAGAAATTATCAACATTTAATATCGTGACCCCTAAAACCGCGCAGTTAGTCGTAATCAACGGTAGATATATACCTAAACTCCTGTATAAGGCGATGGAGTATTTACGGATAGCCATCTCGACCAGCTGCACAAAGGCGGCAATCACCAAGATAAAGGTAATCGTTCTCAGATATTCGATTTTAAAAGGTATGAGCAGATAATTATAGATAATCCAAGTCAGTATAGCCGAACAGGTCATTACGAATATCACGGCAACCCCCATAGAGAGCGCGGGCTTGGTCTCTTTGGATACCCCTAAGAAAGGACAAAGCCCCAAAAACTTAGATAGGATAAAATTATTGATAAAAATCATACTGATAGCAATAGTCAATACTTTACTTAACTCCATATCTAACAACAGCCTCCCTTTCTATTTAAAGCCGAGTTGCCCCTCTTAAGCCTGAGAAAGTTTGTTAAAGCAATTAATAAACCCAGGGTTAATAACGCTCCCGGGGCAAGAATCATAACAGTCACCGGCTCCAGCCCGGGAATTAACTTAAAACCGGCGATACTACCTGCTCCTAAGGCTTCGCGTACTATGGCAATAATACTCAAACCGATAGTAAAACCAATCCCCATCCCCAGACCGTCGAATATCGAAGGTAATACCGGATTTCGGGAAGCAAACGCCTCTGCCCTGGCCATTATAATGCAGTTAACCACAATCAAAGGGACAAATATACCCAAATTGGCGTTCAATGCCGGCAGATATGCCTCAAGCATCAGTTCGCAGATGGTGACAAAGGTGGCGATGATAACAATAAAGGCAGGCAAGCGGATACGGTCAGGAATAAAACGGCGTAGCGAAGAGATGATCGCGTTTGAATTAACCAGAACAAAGGTCGCAGTCATCCCCATACCGATGGCATTAGTAAGAGATGTGGAAACTGCCAGCGTCGGACATAACCCTAACACCAGCGCGAAAGTAGGATTTTCTATAGTAATACCCTTAGTAAATTCTTTTATAAGTTTATTCATTAGTAACTTGCTATCCGCAACTCATTTTGTCCCGTAAATCCTGGGCCGCACAAATCTATCTATCAGGGGCACAAAGGCGTTCATCATAAGAATAGAATAAGATACGCCTTCTGGATAGCCTCCGAATCTACGGATAAGAAAAGTAACTACGCCGCAGCCTACCCCGAATATTAATTGACCTTTTTTGGTGATCGGACTGGTTACATAATCCGTGGCCATAAAGAAAGCTCCCAAAATCAAGCCGCCGGACATCACGCTAAATAAAATATCTCCTCTAAATAGGCCCTGCGCGCTAAAACTCCAGCTTAGTCCGGCAAAAGTCAGAATATAAGCAATCGGAGTTTGCCACCATATATACCCTTTATATAACAGATAAATAGCCCCGATAAGCAGGGCTAATATGCTGACCTCCCCTAAACATCCTCCGCGCCTGCCTAAAAATAAATCCCAATAAGACAAGCCTAATTGAGAGATAGCCTGGATCTTGGCTTCTTTAAACATCATCAACGGCGTAGCTGTTGTTATAGCATCAGGGCTTAATGGTTTGACAAAAATAGTCATATATTTCGGCCAAGAGGCAAGTAAGAATGCCCGCGCTGCCAAGGCAGGATTAAAAATATTCGCCCCTAAACCACCGAAAGCCTGTTTACAGATAGCTATCGCAAAAATTCCCCCGATTATAGGAATCCAGAATGGTATATTTGAAGGAAGGTTAAATGCCAAAAGAAGGCCGGTTAAAAAAGCAGAGCCATCATCAATGGTAATTTCCTTATGGCTTAACTTCTGAATCAGGGCTTCGGTAAATATACAGCTCAATACTGAGATGGAAATTATCTTCAGCGCTGGTAACCCAAAAATAATAACCGAGGCTATTAAAGAAGGGAAGAGTGCCCCTACTACCGACCAGATCAGCCGAGAAGTCAATTGGCGGCTATGAAGATGAGGGGAACTGCTTACCAATAACTTATCTGGCACTGTCGGCCTCGCGCATTAACTGCTCTTTAAGATCACCTGTTTTTGCCTTGATGGAATCTATAACAGCCCTGGAGGAGATAGTTGCCCCGGTTATAGCCTGAACCTGGTCAAGAGAATCGAGGCTTCTTCCTTGAAACTGCTTCCTAAAGGAAGATTCGGAAATCCTACTACCCAAGCCGGGAGTTTCATTCTGGTAGAGGATCTTAATCTCGCCTATCTCCAAATCCCTGCTTAACCCAGTCAGCACTTCGATATTAGAAGAATAACCTTTACCTTCTGACTTTATTACGAAACCGATAATATTGCCACTTTTGTCACGGGCAACGTAATAATCGATCCTGCCGTTGCCGGGATGCGGCTTAAAAGAGGCGGCTTCAGGTAAAACTTCACTAAGTGCCTTATTTTCAGCTTCCTCTTTCTGCAGTTTGATCTTTGGTTCAGTAACGCTATCAACCGCAGCCAATACTGCGCTTGCAACCAAACAAATAATCCCTAAGATAAATCCGTAGCGTATAGTTTCTTTCATTTAAGGCACCTTGCCTTGGCTCGTCTGATTATCTGTAGAATATTTATTTTCTGGGGACAGACATAATCACATAAACCGCATTCCATGCAATCCAAGCACCCATAGGACTGGGCCAAATCCAATTTATTTTTTCTGTCGGCCAAATTTATCATGCAGGGCTCCAACCCTACGGGGCAATATTCCACGCAACGGCCGCAACGAATACAGCTTGCCTCTTCTATTGGTTTTAGTTCGGGCTCTGATAATAATACAATACCGTTTGAGCTTTTAATAATCGGCGTATCCAAACTGTACTGCGCCAGGCCCATCATCGGCCCGCCGATAATAACCTTGACCGGCTGCTCTTTCAGCGGCCCGCAGAATTCAATCAATTCCTTAATCGGCGTACCCAGGCGCGCTAATATATTCTTAGGGCGGGATAAACAATCCCCGGTTACTGTTACTATCCGCTCATAAAGCGGCTTACCCGAATATACGGCCTCATAAACCGCAAAAAGCGTAGCTACATTATGTACCACTATCCCGATATCAAAAGGCAATTTACCCCGAGGGATTTCTCTACCCAAGATATTCTTAACTAATTGTTTTTCTCCGCCTTGAGGATATGCCGTAGGTAAAATGTGTAATGTGTAATGTGTAATGTGTAATGCTGCTAGTTCATTACGAAATGCTTTGATTGCTGCGGGCTTATTATCTTCGATAGCAATATAAACATTTTTAACACCCAGGCAGCGCGCAACTATTTTTATCCCTTGAATAATCTCTTTGGTTTTTTCGACCATCAAACGGTAATCACCGGTCAGGTATGGCTCACATTCTGCTCCGTTAACAATCAGGGTATCCACTGACTTGGGCGGATTAAGCTTGATATGCGTAGGGAAAGCCGCTCCCCCCATCCCCACGATACCTGCCGTAAAGATAATATCACGGGTTTGTTCGGGGGTTAACTTATCTACCACAGCTTCACTTCTGGACTCCATAGAAATACTTTTATCTAAACCATCGCTCTCAATAACTACGGCCTTAGCCCTGCCTAAAGTTGGATGCGGCCAATCCTGAATAGCTATAATCTTACCACAGACAGAGGAATGAATCGGCGCATAGACATGGGCCTCTAGCGAAGCAATCCTTTGCCCCTTAAGCACACTATCGCCTATCTTAACCTCAGGAATACAACTTTTTCCTAAATGCTGGCTTAAAGGAATATATACCTTCCGGGAAAAAGGTATTTTTTCTATCGAGCTATTCTCGGTAAGATGTTTATGTTCTTCTAGTCTAACCATGGAATCTTTCGGTGCCAGATAAGGTTTATTACCCCGAGTATACTTACCAATCCTCCGACTACGATTAAGATGTAAAGATGGGAAAACCTTTCTGCCAATAAACTGCTCACAAACATAAATAATAAAAATCCTACGTGCATAATAATCTCCAGCGAGCTAAAAATCTTGCCTAACATAGTATTTTCGCTTGCCTTATGCACGATCGTATTGGAGGCAATCATAATCGGGGCAATCAAAAATCCTAATGTAACGGAAAGCAGCGCTGCCACAAAAAAACGCGGATAATTATAGATACCCACCGCAAAAATTACCAGCATTATACCGACAAGGATCAAAGAAGTAAATATTATCTTGTAATGCGAAAACCTCTGGCCAAAACGGCCGTAGGCAAGCGAACCCAAAAATAAACCTATACCTAAGAACATCGCCACCAACCCCAGATCCTTGGTGGCGGAATGCAAGGTATTTTGTACGAACACTATTACCACCACATAAACCGCCCCTAATGCCGACCAGAGCACAAAAATCACTCCTGCGGTAAATCTAATGCTCTTATTCTTTATAAAATATAAAACCCCCTCTTTGATTTCTTGTAAAACCGATTTTTTCACTACCTCGACTATCTCTTGGCCGACTTTTCTAAGATCGAGCGGCACGCTGGCTTTTTTAGCAATCAGAAAAATAAGGGTACCTGAAACCAAGAAACTCAGAGAATCCAGATAGAACCCGCTCTTTGCCCCCAACCATTCAACTACTAGGCCGCTAATACCAAAACCTAATATCGCAGCAATCATCCCCGTAGTATTAACCAGGGAATTAGCTATAAGTAGATCTTTTTTCTCAACTATTTCGGGAATAATTGACAGTTTCGCAGGCACAAAAAAACGGCCAATACAGAAAACTAAGAAAACAACAAGATAAATGGACGTCAGATTCCTGGTATAAAACAGAAATAGCGGGATGGTCAATACCAAGGCTGCCCTTACCAGGTCGCAGACATACATCGTCCTGCGCCTATCCCATCTATCCACATAGACCCCGGCGATAGGCCCGATCAAGAAAACGGGAATAATGGTAAAAGAGAGTATTTTCGCAATCTCGATTGTCGAACCAGGGGCCCTTAAGTAAACGAATCCGATTAAAGCCATCTGGTCCAACCTATCCCCAAGCTGAGAAATAATCTGGCCGAACAATAAAAAGAAAAAATTACGGTTCTTTAAGATATCTGTAAATTTGGACATAAAAACACCCTTTACTAACCGGGAATCTATAAATTCAGACCTTGATCATCCCGCAGAAAAACTTTAACGCTTAACCGAATATTTATCCTTCTATTTCTCCCGAAGTTCCCTCTTGAGATATTTTTTATGGAGCCGATGATTCCGACAGATATATCCAAAGCCAACGAAGGGAGTTGAACTTAAAATTTCCCCTATTCAACTCGCTGAAATTTTAATCCTGAGGCCCTAAGGCCGAAGGACCTCCCGCAAAACCTTCCTTTATTCTTTGTAGTTCTATATACTCTAAACCAAAGCCGGCGAAGGGAGTTGAACCACCCGGCCCGTCGCTCCTATCGTCGCTCCCCATAGGGGCTTCTAGCCCCTATGGCGCTCCTCACTGCGTTCGTCGCTGTCACCCCAGAAGCCTGCCTGCCGGCAGGCAGGTGTGGGGGAATTTTTCCCCCACACCCCTTTCGGGTCGGTGATCTATCATCCAAAGCCGGCGAAGGGAGTTGAACCCCCGACCCGCGCTTTACGAAAGCGCTGCTCTACCAACTGAGCTACGCCGGCAAATAATTTTTTTGTCGGGACAACCCAAGCTTTATCCTTCGATATTACCCAAGACGCTTCGCTGAAGAACGCTCAAGCGAAGTCGAAACGCGAAAACCTTGCTCTACCATTAAAGCTACATCGGTATTTAAAATTAAACCGATAGGCTGCTATTAATTATACCAATTTTATCCTAATAGTCAATCTGCCTTTCTGGTTGCTAAGCAGATATACAAACTGATATCGTGATTAATGGATCGATATTCTCTCTCAAAAAATAGGTTGACAAAATAAAAAAAAGAGTTACAATCATTTACGTTACAGCAAGTTAAGGAGAATAAGATTTTGAGTCTTAAACCGTAAAGCAAAAATCAGCAAAATAACCTGCTTTACGGTTTTTTTATTGTGAAGGAGGTGTGAAAGAGTAAAGATGGCAAAAGGTAAAGTAAAGTGGTTTAGCAATCAAAAAGGTTATGGATTTATTACTTCCGATACCGGCAAAGACGTATTCGTACATTATAGCGCCATTGGCGGTGAAGGCTATAAAACCTTAGAGGAAGGCCAAGAGGTTGAATTTGAAATCACCCAAGGACCAAAGGGTGAACAGGCAACTAACGTTACCAGAGCATAACTTCTAGGACAAAAAAATAAAAAGCCGTTGCAAACTCATAAAGCAACGGCTTTTTTATTGCATCTTCTTAATAACTTCGCATTCACAACAGGGATACCGCAAAACCATACCTGGTTTTCTGGTTTTTAAACACTTCCTAAGGGTTAAGAAATCATGATTGTTCCAGACCTGGCGCAATGGCTGCTTGAGGATATTGCCAAAGATATCTTTTTCCCTGAAAGAAGAACAACAGGGCAATACCGAGCCATCAGGATAAACAAACAGGCTATCCCAAAAAGCGTTACAATCAGTAACCGATGAATTGATAATCCTGCGGCTCTTTAGATCATAATATTTGACCCTGCCGAAAGTCGCCAGACTATCCAGGTTCGCCGGAAAAACCTCGAAGGTATCTACTCCGAGCTCCCTTGCTATTCCTCTGGCTAATTCAATCTGGTGGGCATTATGCGGAAACACCAGGTATTTCCAAGTTAAAAGTGGCAACCTGCTTTTTAGCTGCCTCTTCTTAGCCACCATAAGTTTAACATTCTCAAAAACTCTCTTTAAATCTCCCCCTGCCCTGTATTTCTCATAAACTTCTTGAGTCGCCCCATCTACAGATAAATAAATATGGGTCAATCCCTTTTTTATCGCTTCTTCAGCCATCCCCTGGCTGAAGATATTAAAATTACTATGCAGCGTAGTCCCGCACCGGTTACTAGAAGCGTAGGCAACCATAGTAAAGATATCCGGGATCAAAAATGGTTCCCCCCAGTTGTATAAAGAGACACTAAAGACGTAATCCTTAATTTGGTCAAATATAGCCTTAAATCCTGCGAAGCTAAGTGTAAACCCGGGGATAGAATCCGGATGCCTTACGCCGGTTACGCAGCCCGAACAACGCAAGTTGCATATATTCCCCGGTTCAATGATTAGATTAACCGGTAAGCTGCTAAGATAAATCTTTTTGAACTTTTTTTCTCCGAAATTTAAGCAATAATTGAGAGTTTTCTTAGGGCTATTAAAGTTTAGGAAATAATAAAGATATTTAGAATAGGTAGCTGCTGTGCGCATTAATATTAAAAATTAAACTGGTTTTTGGAATAAACCGGATATCTCTTCTCCATTATCCGTAATTTTCATCCAAAAATTAAATATATGTTTTATTAAACTGCCAAGAAAAACTTTACTTCCAGTCGGTAGAAAATTTATTGTCCTGTACTCTACTAATTTTAAACCGAATGATTCACAGCTTGATTTTAAAGATTTTTTGGTAAAATACCATATATGCTGGCCCGGGATGAATCCTATCCAACGGATGCCTTCGATCAAACGAACTAAATGGCATCCATAATTCGGAACGATAACCAATAAGTAACCACCTGCCCTCAAAAGTTTCCGGATACGTTTTAGGGTTTCCCCCAGGTCCGGCATATGCTCTAAGATATGGGACATCACAATCAAATCAAAAGAGTTATCTGCGAAAGGCGCTTGGTTAAACGGTTTATTTATAACTTCCAAACCTTGGGAAGTGGCAAATTTGGCCATCTCTGTATTCATCTCAATGCCGATGCCTGACCATCCATGATCCCTAAGAAGAGAAAGAAGGCTACCATCGTTACAGCCAACATCAAGAATCCTGCCGCTACCTCCTATATAAGGCTGTAAAAACTCTAAATAGCGTTTCCATACTAAAATCTCCTCTTGAAAAGCAGTGCTATCCGAAGGGTGGTAAATGTTCGCTTGGTCGGTATAGAGAAAATTATAGTCGTATTCTTTTATATCTCTATTTAATCCGCAGTTCAGACAAGAGGCGATGGTTATCGGCCCATACTTAGTAGCATGAGTTTTAGTATGCTTATGCCTGGTTTCGCCGCAAACACAGATATTCATATCTGATAAAATAAAAATTCAGCCTGCCTATATGATCGGCCTTTTCGCTTTTTTCTTCAGGCACCGATAAGTGTTAGATCTATGATTTATTATTATACCACCGAAATTCAAAGCCAATAAATAAAAAGAAGGGGGGACAGTTTATCTGCGTACCTTAACCCACAATCATACCGCAGGAATTGACATAATTTGATCATTTCATTCTCACACATTTAAATTTTATCTTGCATATATAGCAAAAATAATTATAATTGTAACTATGGATAAGAAATCAATGCTGCAGATAGTCAAAGATTTGGATTTCGACTTCAGAAATACGGTTTATAAGGAAAGAGAAACCGAGGTGCAGATCTTCCGTCCTTCTCTGCTTTCCAAACGTTTCCAAGACTATGATGTAAAAAAGAATTTTCAGATATGGTTAAAGGATGGGAAAAGAGAATTCCGACCTAATCATCTGCGTGTAATGATCGACCTGAACTTAAGAATGAGAAGTAACCCTGAGCTAAAAAAACAATTACTACTTGCCTTTGATAATATATTTTATGGGAAAGACCCTGAGATAGAGCTTAAAGAGTTGACAAGAAAAAAGTTTGAGCATTACCTTAATCCACTCATGGTAATAGGGGTCCTACATCAACTTTTCATCATTGAACAAGAATATGCCTATCATAAAGAAAGTAACTTTGAGCCACCTACTCTATTCTATCAAGGATGGGTAAGAGAGTTTATAGACAACCCAAAGGAAATTGATAATCTCTGTATGAGCGTATGTAGTAAACAACCTCCTATAGCTAAGTATGTTAACTTGGAAAATAAGAAATGTAAGAAGTGCAGAAAAGATTTGAAACCTTTGTGGTATTTGAACGAAGAATAATGTGGGTTAGTGCGTATTCCCTATTGAGATAAGTTGCTTCTCTATATCTTTTTCAACATTCTGTATCTCTAACTTAACATTCTGTTTCTTACGTTGCTCGAAATTCAGCCTCCTTACAGACAAATCCAGATACTCCTTGTTGCTATCTATCCCAAGAAAGTGCCTTCCTAATCTATAAGCTGCAATCCCTGTAGTTGATGACCCTGTAAAAGGATCTAACACAATGTCTTTCTCTTTAGTGGATGCTAAGATTATCCTCTCTAAGAGTGCTATCGGCTTTTGGGTAGGATGTTTTCCATAAATCTTTTCCTCTGGTTTAGGGGCTGTAATAGACCATAACGACTGCATTTGTTTATTATTATTCATCTTACGCATTAGAGCATAATTGAAATAATGCTTACTATTTTTGTTCTTTGCAGCCCAGATAATTGTCTCAGTGGCGTGAGTAAAGTATCGACACGATAGGTTAGGCGGGGGATTTATCTTATACCAAGCTATATCATTAAGAATCTTAAACCCCAGTTGTTGCATAGCGAATCCGATAGAATAAATAATATGTAATGTACCACTAACCCATACGCTCCCATTAGGAGTAAGAATGTTTTGGCACTTTCTTAACCATTCTATGTTAAACTTGTGTGTTTCTTCTATGCCTTTTGATTTATCCCACTCCCCCTTATTAACAGACACTCTTTTACCTGCGTGGCACGACATACCACCATTAGAAAGAAAGTAGGGTGGGTCAGCAAAAATCATATCAATCGAATCAGCAGGAATTGAATCCATAATATCAAGACAATTGGCTTTAAACAAAACGCTATTTTCGTCTTTGTTGGTATAGGAGGGGGTTACGCCAACAGCTGAAATGATATGTTTAAAGGAATGCGCCATATTAGATTCTAGAGTTATATAATTAGCTGGTAGATTGCTGTGTGATTCATTCATATTTTACCTCGCAAACAAATCATAATCAAGCTATTGTTTTATCCATTGTTTTATCTCTCCTCAATTATAATAGACGTAAGAACTATCCAAATCTAACAGTAATTTTTAACATCCATTCTCTATAAAGACCTTGAAATTCTTATGACGTTAGCGTGACGTTAAGAAACTAAATTATACAAAACCATATAAACCTATCTAATTCTCTCCAAAACAATAAAAAAGACGTAACTGCCTCGGAAATGAAGCAATTACGCCTAAATAAAGCAAAACGAGAGGCTTATGAATTCCTCTCGTTTTTATATGGTTCCAGATCCTCCGCTTCGCTTGAGGATCGGCACTGACACGTAAATGATGGTGCCGAAGAGAAGAAACTAAATGCCGAGAGAGGGAATCTTATCCCAACCCTCTGTAACTCCCTCTGTTACTAAACATATTAACATAAGTTCTAGCATTTTCGAGACTCATTTGTGCCATTAAGAAGCCATTAATTTTTAGGCTTAGGGATGAAATCAACCTTAAAGTATTCCTCGCGCATGTAATCTTCCGGCGTATGTATGTAAGTCTTCTCCATCACTTATTTACTACTCCATCCACCGATAATCTGTTTAACTCTGTCCGGCAATCCCTGTCGGCTAACAAAGGTATGCCTTAAATCGTGTACTGTTACCTTCTCAATGCCTACCTTCTCACATATTTCAATCATTTTATCTCGTAATTTATTCTTATGAACTAACCTACCCCCCGGAATCAGGGAACACTAATTCTCCTCTATGTTGTTCTATCGCGCTCTTTAGAACAGGCCATAATTGCGGATGTATAGGTATGACCTTCGGCTTGTTTGGCTATATCATAGAGAAACTATATATAACTGCCTCTCTCAAGATTAATATCCACCCTTAAATCTCCCAGGCCCTGCATTTCTTTTTCTAATCCACGCAAATGATAAATAGTTTGTCGGTTAATCTGAGTAAGAATATAGCCGGCGTTCTTCAGTATTTCATGAGTGCGGATAATTTCTTCATCGCTTAGCAATCCCGGATGATATTCTAAAGCGATAAAATCAATGGCTTGTTTACTTAGAACGGTATAAGCCCCCTTGATTATGCAGTACTCCGAACCTTCAGTATCGATTTTTAATAGCCGCGCCCGAGAGAGATTATTTTTTTTAAAAAATGAGTCTATGGTATCAGCAAAAACCTTTTCTTTAACAAACCACATTCTGTAGTGCTTATCAATACTGCTGTTACCCGCGACCGTAGATGGCGCTAAAAATAATTCCGTTTTTCCTTCTTTTTCGGATAGGACAATTTTATGAATCTTAACTAAGGACGCGTTGTTTATTCTCATATTTTCTCGAATAACCTCCTGAAGCCGACTTTGGGGCTCGATACAATGGATTTGACCATCAGAAATAAGCGAAGATGCTATAATGGAGAAATACCCCTCATAACCACCCACGTCAATAAATGTATCTCCTGATCTAAGCACCAATTGTAAAAGCCGTGTCATCTGTAATTCGTAGATCCTATCTTTTAATATTATTATGCCAAATTCCGAAAGGGGATCAATCCAAAATATATGCCCCGTGCTGGTCTTTACATATTTCCTTCTCACAAGTAAGCATCTTTTTAACAAAACAAGCAATATCGTTGGACGTATAGAAATAAGTCTCGAATAAAAATAGCTTTTAATGCGGTTTCCAAAAGTAGGTTCGAAAATATTAATGATTTTTTTCTTTTTTTCCAATTTTTTGTTCAACTTTTATCTGCTATAGAAGAACGGTTTAAATCACCGTTACTATTTTTTGCTTTTGCCATAATCTACCTCATTACGCATTTACCGCGCATTGCTTTTTTTGTCAAAGGCTGCGCAGAGAATATGTTATCCGTATTTTTAGGTTCTAAAATTACGGCCTAGCATGCCGGGGTTTTCCGTTCTACACTAAACCTTTACAGCGTTTTCAAGGGATTTTAAATCATCTAGCATTTGATCATGGAATTCGAATAAATACTCCAATATCACGTTCCCATCCCATTTGCTCTCGATAAGATAATCTACTACTTCTTTACAAGAACTATCGATTGGTAAATGCTGCTTATCTCCTTCTTTAGCCGAAAGATGGACATTCTTAATGTTTTGTTTGTAATCTTTAAGCAATTCCCGTATCTTTTTATCATCCCTTATGTGCGCGGTATCAAGGGTCATAGGTAAATTGAAGCTAACTATTTCATCAGGAGTAAATACTCTTCGTTTGCCTTCAAAGGTTTCGATGCAGAAAACAATTTCGTTCTTATATAAATCAGTAAAGTATTCTAAATTCTTAAGCGCCTTCTCCTGCACGACTTTGTCTTTGTTTATATTGTTAGGATGTAATGCAATTGTCTTTACGCCGAGAGTTTTCGCGAAATCTGCTATTTCCTTTCCCCATATCTTAAATTTTTCATCTGTAATAGGCGCTTGGACAGCGTGTATGCTTAGCACTGTCGTACCATAAGACTTAATCTTCTCAGCAATTTCAGTTAAATGCCTTCTAACCGGTTCGTATATATCCCAGTAATAAGGCAAGGCTACCTCGACAGGCGTATTCAGATTCGCGTATCGCTCTTCAACTTGTTCGATTCTATCAAACGATTGCCTAATCCCGAATTTTATCATTATTTTACATTACCCATCGCTTTATTAATCCTCTCAAGTGCGGTATCAAGATTAAAATTTTCCCGATCCTTTGGAGTCAGGACTTCAAATAGCTCTTCTTCGATGCGAGACCGCATATCTTGAATCTGGGCATCCGAACGCCCCAGATTAATATGGTATTTTGATAAATCAGTATCTGCTCCATCCTCAGCGAGTTTCTTTCTAAAGAGAGCTATGACGTTCCGATTCGCAAGGTCAAACTTATTCCTCAAAAGAAAATCTAAGTCATAGAAATCGCGTGGAGCGACTTTTTCCCGGATGGCAGCCGCACGCAATTTCTCAGATAGCAATTCATTTAGCGATAAGCAAGCGACCTTCCCGCCATCAAAAAGCGGTTCTCCGGTAAATGGATGCAAAAAGTTGTGTTGGACTTGACGCTCTTCTATAGGAGCAATAGGATTAAATCTAAGGCCAATCTCAAATTTAATCTTTGCCTCAATCGGGCGCAAAGCCGATTGATAAATAAAGTAGTAAATATACTGCTTGGATTCATTCCGGCCGGGGCTAATCGATTCGTCGATCTTCATCCCGAATTGCTCTGCAAATTTCTTTATATTATCCTTCACCGGCTGAATGCATTTACGTCTTTCTCCCCGCGTCGCCTCATAGCGTGGAAGCTTCATGTTGAAATCAAGATCCTCGTTTAAGCAATAATAGACATAATAAATCTTATTCAGGCACGTTCCGCCCTTAAAAATAAGGCCATCCGAAAGCTCATGCACGCGGGAAAGAATGAGCGTTAAGTAATAATCCTTTTCTAAAAGAGACAGCAAAAATTCTTTCTTTTTCGCCACTCGCTCCAAGGTTTTTATAAATTCTTCTTTATTGCTGTGAATCATTGATTATGGCCTTCCATTTCTTGTTAAGTTTCCCTTTGCGTGTTCCATTAAGGGAAGAAATAGCGGTTCCTTCCACGCTTTTAGCAAGCGGCCTTAATGTAGCCTCGGCAATCCCAAGTTTCTCAAGAATAACGCCTATGCGTTTTCGGGTTGTTATATTCGGGAAACGGGCAGCGTATTCAACCAGTTTCTTTGTATCGCATTTACCTTCTTTAACGATCTGCGTGAATATCGCGATGGCACCAGTAATGCCCCCAACCGGCTTATTGAAATAAAGAAGGTCAATCAAAGTTCTTTCTTTAGAGCTGATGTTAACATCCGTATCTTTCACTTTTATCGTTTCCAATCCAAACATACGGTTCTCTGGTACTCTTATGAACTTATACGAGATACCGCAAATTATCTTTTCCATTCGCATGGAGGTGTTGAGGACATACACGGTCTGAAAAAGTTGTTCCGTCAAACCAAAATAATTAAACATGGTAGAATACCCGATATAATAATTCTTCTTGGGGAAGAAAAGCGGCGGGATAAGCAATTCATCAACTCCTGTCCCCTCAGGCCCGGATTCAAGCGGAGAAAAAACATATACCCCACGCTTAATTGGGGTGAATATCTTCTTCTTTTTAAGCCGAAAAACGACCTGCTTTCTATCCTCAGGAGAAAGATTAAACAGCCGGTCAAGATCCTTTGCAGTGACAATCGTCTTTTTTTCATACGTTAGACGAGCCACTATATTAGTCTCGATAGGCCCCAAAGTCCTAGATGTATTTTTAGGTCTCATAGGTTATCTCCTAAATAACTTTCCTACTCTTTTTTTACATTTAAAGTATAACACACTTTTACACCTTGTCAACGAAAATATTAGTGCCTGTAACTAAATAGTCAAGATGTCCGCTGTCGATCCCTACTCCACCTCAATCGTTATAGTCTTGACGCTGGCGGGCAAGGGCTTCTTTTCTTTACTGTTGAGCGTATATTGCCAGTCGTCGTAATCAAAAGATACCGCGGCAGGTTTCGGGTTTTTTGCCGTCAAATTTGACTACAAATCCGCCCTCTGCCATATAATTCCCCTTTCTGTTTAATTCCCGGCTTCCTTTTGAAGTATTCCGACTACATATTTGTAGCTTCTTACGGGGTTACCGGAAGATTTTTCGGATACAATCTTAAAAGCCCTGTCTACTTCGCTAGCGCCATATTCTTCCATCTTTCTAATAATATCCTCTATAACCTGAATATCGCTGCCTTTGTAAACTATTTCCGCGTAGCTTTCCGCTTTTTTGAACAGTTCTGCGCCGTATACCTCGGATAATTTCTGCTTCTCTTTATTTAAGCGTTGCGGAGAATATAATCCGAGGAGCCGAAAGCGGATGGGGCCGACCCTTTTGAAACTACCTTCTTCCGCAGAATAGCTAGAGTATTCCATTTCAATTATATTTAATTTTCTTAAGCCGCTCATACCTCTTGATAGCGTATTCTCGCTTATATTGTATTTCTTGCTTAAGCCGATGAAGTAACCCTGCCACAAACGGCCACGGCTTGCGCCGCCTTCGGTAAGATTAATCAGATAACAATACTTTTCAGGAAAAGAAAAGGTTTTATTCCAGCCATATGACCAGTATTCGGCTGGAATAGCGCAATATTTTTCCTGCGGGGGATTATAAGGCGTTTTATCCGGATAATTTACCAATGTCACGAGGGTATTCATAAAAAATCTCTTTTTGCGGGTGATAAGCCGGTATTTTTCCTCAAGCCGCCTTAATGCCTGTTTCATTTTATCCCTAGCGGAAGCATAACTTAACTTCTCATCAATACCCAAGACTTGCCTTAAGGTTTTATAATTAATCTCGATGTCAGACTGCGGATTGGCATTAAAATCCTTGAGCAGGACAAGATAGAGGTCAAAACATATTTCATCGCGGGCGGTAAGCATAGCCGGGGCAAGCGCAGGTTCGGTTAAGAAGGCCTGTTTTAAACGCACAGCCGGGGCTCTTTCTTCATCAAGGATACTTGCTTCATAGTCAATGCTGATTTTAGAAAAATCATCCAGGAATTGCCTGGCTAAATCCTTAGATCTTATTAAGCATGAGGCTTCCCAATTTTTCCTTAAAGAAGATTCTGTCCAGTTGGCGCTTCCGACAATCACGATTTCTTGATCAATAACAATTGCTTTGCTGTGGGTAATTGCGTAGAGGTTATCGTAGTAGGTTTCTACCCCCTGTTTCTTTAAATAGGCAAATAATGCGTCGTTCTTTTCCTGTTTTTGCCACTTGTCCCCTTCATTCCAGACGGTAAAATCGATATTCTGGTCTAAGATTACTTTCACCTTGACGCCCCGCTTATGGGCATTAACTAGTTCTTCAACCAATTCGTTCACAGGGGATTTTTTAACCGCGGGGCCAAAGTTAACAAAGTACATTACCAGATCTATTGAGCTTTTGGCGTTTTTTAATGCCTCTTTGACTTTGGGGAAATACTTAGCGCCGTTTATGTCTTCAACTGTTGCCTGGTAAGATTGATTTTGCGCGGGCTCGGCACAAAAAGAAAAAATCTTTGTGTTGACTATAAATGTCGACACAAAGATTGTAAGGAAAACTGCCCTCTTTAATCTAGCTATTCCCATCGCATCCCCATTCCTACCACCTCCAGCCAACACCTACAAGTATGGCTAATTCATGTCTTTCTTTAAGCAGGCGCAGGAATGCCTGGCCGTCTTCGTTAAAGATATCATGCGAGAGCTCAAACTCTGCGCCTATATCTTTATTTAAGCTATTCCTAAGGTTAAATGATATTGTGCCTTTATTGGTTAGTTTTGCTTCTGCGCCAAAGACAATTTGCTGGATTTGCCTACCTTCCCGCTCAACTTCAAAGACCAAGCCAATATTCTTTTTAATTTGCCATTTACCAAAGAAAGTGATGGCCTGTTTTACCGGCTGCTGATTAGAGGATAAACCTATGCCCAGCTCGTATTTGATGTAGTTGTCTTTGAATATGCCCAAAGTTGTATTGAAATCGAACCTGGAATCAGAATCAGCGTCAAGCACAAACGACAACCTGGTTTTATCCTGAATATCCCAGTAGCCCTGAAAGGTTAAGGCATGTATTTCCTTAACCTTACGCGTAAGCTGCTCTTTGGAATAACTATAGGTAATCTGGTAGTTTTTATCTAGCTGCCATGAGCCCTCAAAAGTAAGAGAATCGGAGCCGCCGTTTTCTTTATCTACTCTAAAGGTGAGCCGGTTTTGTTCATCTGCCTGCCAGGCGCCTGCAAGTTCAATGAGGTATGTAGAGGGTAAGTCATCCTTAGTCCTGGTTTTCACCGCAAAAAGCAGGGAATTCTTCTTTACGTCCAGTATTTCACCTTGGAGAGTCAATTGATCCCCAAATGTCCGCCTTCTCCATTGATCCAAGGTAAGGCGCAACTGGTGATCTTCTGTTAAGGACCAAGTGCCTCTTAATTTTAGCTGATGCGGGGCTTTTATATCTTCGGGAAAAGGAGCTTTTACATGGTAGGTTAATAAATTATGCGCGGAGACTTTAAATTGCCCGTCTAAGACTCTCCTGATCCCCCTCAAGCTGCTTCCCGCAATTAGCTTGTTATGGGGGTCAAATTCGTATTTTACCTTCTCCATTAGGCTCTAGGCCAATGCCTTCTTTTGATAATTTAAAACACTTGCCAAAGTCAACGGGTTCGGATCCTCGATATCTACCGAGCTCCAAGCATCCATCATATAATGCCTGGCATATTCAAAAGGCAGGTATCCGTATCCTCTATCTCCCCATTTCGAAGACCAGGAATTTTTAAACTTAACTGTAGAGTGGAGCAGTGGTGCGTTGAGATGAACCTTACTCACGTTCCCACCACCCCCTCATCAAACCGTGCGTGAGGTTTTCCCTCACACGGCTTTCCGATAACATTTCTTC
>Ga0208045_1000242_pt1 | contig 26291 bp, 26 predicted proteins | sample PL_2010_200m_FD_184160 | JGI IMG/M metagenome (GOLD analysis project Ga0208045, IMG submission 184160) | Freshwater microbial communities from Powell Lake, British Columbia, Canada to study Microbial Dark Matter (Phase II) - PL_2010_200m... | ecosystem: Environmental > Aquatic > Freshwater >...
ATCCCGCACAACGGGTGCCGTCCGCCGAAGAAGCGCCGCGTGTAATCAGGAGACAGTGAGAAATGGCTCGTTATATTGGTCCCAAGTGCAAACTGTCTCGTCGTGAAGGCACCGATCTCTTTTTGAAGAGTGGTGTGCGCGCGCTCGAATCGAAGTGCAACATCGAAACCCCACCGGGTGTTCACGGTCAGCGTCGTGGTCGTTTGTCCGACTACGGCACCCAGCTGCGTGAGAAGCAGAAAGTCCGCCGTATCTATGGTGTTCTCGAGCGCCAGTTCAGCGGTTATTACAAGGAGGCTGCCAGCCGCAAGGGCGCCACCGGTGAAAACCTTCTGCAACTGCTCGAGTGCCGTCTGGACAACGTCGTCTATCGCATGGGCTTTGGCTCTACTCGTGCCGAATCGCGTCAGCTGGTCTCGCACAAGTCGATCAGCGTCAACGGTCAGACTGTGAACGTTCCGTCTTACCAGGTTAAAGCTGGTGACGTGGTAGCCGTTCGTGAGAAATGCCGCAACCAGCTGCGTATCGCCCAAGCCCTTGAACTGTGCGTACAGCGCGGTCGCGTTGAATGGGTCGAAGTAGATGCCGACAAGAAATCCGGTGTTTTCAAGAATGTTCCGGCGCGCAGTGATCTGTCAGCCGACATTAACGAAAACCTGATTGTCGAGCTCTACTCCAAGTAAGGGCTAGAAAATAGGTGTATCCATGCAGATTTCGGTAAATGAGTTCCTGACCCCCCGCCATATCGATGTGCAGGTGGTCAGTCCGACCCGTGCCAAGATCACACTCGAGCCCCTCGAGCGCGGTTTTGGCCATACCCTGGGCAACGCGCTGCGTCGCATTCTGTTGTCCTCCATGCCCGGCTGTGCTGTGGTCGAGGCTGAGATCGACGGTGTGCTCCACGAGTACAGCGCTATCGAGGGCGTGCAGGAAGATGTCATCGAAATCCTGCTGAACCTCAAAGGTATCGCCATCAAGCTGCACGGCCGTGATGAAGTGACCTTGAGCCTGGTGAAGAAGGGCGCGGGCGCTGTTACCGCTGCCGATATCCAGCTGGATCACGATGTCGAAATCGTCAATGGCGATCACCTGATCGCCAATCTGGCGGCTAATGGCTCGATCAACATGAAGCTCAAGGTCGCTCGCGGCCGTGGCTACGAGCCGGCTGATGCGCGTCAGAGCGATGAAGATGAAAGCCGCAGTATTGGGCGTCTTCAGCTCGACGCAACCTTCAGCCCGGTCCGTCGCGTGGCTTATGTTGTCGAAAATGCTCGTGTTGAGCAGCGTACCAACTTGGACAAGCTGGTTATCGACCTGGAAACCAACGGAACCCTGGATCCTGAAGAAGCGATCCGTCGTGCCGCGACCATTCTGCAGCAGCAGTTGGCCGCGTTCGTCGACCTTAAGGGTGACAGCGAGCCGGTCGTGGTCGAGCAGGAAGACGAGATCGATCCGATCCTGTTGCGTCCAGTTGACGACTTGGAACTGACCGTACGTTCGGCGAACTGCCTCAAGGCAGAAAACATCTACTACATCGGTGATCTGATTCAGCGCACCGAAGTCGAGCTGTTGAAGACGCCGAACCTAGGCAAGAAATCTCTGACCGAAATCAAAGATGTTCTGGCTTCTCGTGGTCTGTCCCTCGGCATGCGCCTCGACAATTGGCCGCCGGCCAGTCTCAAGAAGGACGATAAGGCTACGGCCTGATCGACCATAGTCACCGAACTGATCGTTTGGTAAGGAATTTCAATCATGCGTCATCGTAAAAGTGGCCGTCATCTCAGCCGCACAAGCGCTCACCGCAAGGCCATGTTTCAGAACATGGCTGTGTCGCTGTTCGAGCACGAACTGATCAAAACAACCCTGCCCAAGGCCAAGGAACTGCGTCGCGTAGCCGAGCCGCTGATCACTCTGGCTAAGGAAGACAGCGTCGCTAACCGTCGTTTGGCTTTCGACCGTACTCGATCCAAGGCTATTGTTGGCAAGCTGTTCAACGATCTAGGTCCGCGTTACGCCGCTCGTCAGGGTGGTTACCTGCGTATTCTCAAGTGCGGATTCCGCGCCGGAGACAATGCGCCGATGGCTTACGTTGAGCTTGTTGACCGTCCGGTCACTGGTGAAGTGGAAGCTGCTGAGTAAGTTTTGCTTGCTTAAAAAAACCGAGCTTATGCTCGGTTTTTTTATGCGGGTAGATTGGTTCCTTATTACCCTACTCTGATTGGTGTATTGGCTTTTTGAAGGCGTCTTTCTAGAACGCCAGGCCAATCGCAGGCATTCAGCTGAAGATGACATGAGCGAAACATGGCTGCTTAACATATCCGCTCTTCGTTTGCTGCTAGTCACAGTTCGCTAGGCTCGTGGTCATGGGTCCGCTATGTGCCTGCTCTTTGTGTCGCGGACGCGCGCGTTACGGTTGTGGCGGCAGGGGGCGAGACGTTGTCGACCACCAATAGGGTAAGCGACCCTAAGGCGGAGTGAATGCGTGAGCTGCGCTCACCCGTATACCGTGGGTGCTGATTCTGGCGTATGGGCGGACGTTGAGAGGCCTGGGATTGATCCCGACGGGATAGCTGGATAGCTGATGTTAAAGGCCGGGCGCTTATGCCCGGCTTTTTTATGCTGTCAGGCTTTGTCGCGCTCCAGCAAGGGTTTTAGGAAGTGGCCGGTATGTGACTGGGGCATTGAGGCCACTTGTTCCGGCGTACCTGTTGCGATGATCTGACCGCCCTTCGAGCCTCCTTCCGGCCCCAGATCGACTAGCCAGTCAGCGGTTTTGATTACATCCAGGTTGTGTTCGATCACCACGACAGTATTGCCGTGGTCGCGAAGGCGGTGGAGCACGTCCAGGAGTTGCTGGATATCCGCGAAGTGCAACCCAGTGGTTGGTTCATCGAGGATGTAGAGCGTCTTGCCGGTGTCGCGTTTGGAGAGTTCGCGTGACAATTTGACCCGCTGAGCCTCTCCGCCTGAAAGGGTGGTCGCGCTCTGTCCTAACTTGATATAGGAGAGCCCGACATCCATCAGCGTTTGCAGCTTGCGCGCCACCGCAGGGACCGGATCGAAGAATTCCCGGGCTTCTTCGATCGTCATTCCCAATACTTCCGTGATGCTCTTGCCTTTGTACTTCACCTCTAGTGTTTCGCGGTTATAGCGTTTGCCCTTGCATACGTCGCAGGGCACGTAGATGTCCGGAAGGAAGTGCATCTCCACCTTGATCACGCCGTCGCCCTGGCAGGCTTCGCATCTCCCACCTTTGACGTTGAAGGAAAAGCGCCCGGGGCCATAGCCGCGTGAACGTGCTTCCGGCACGCCAGCAAAGAGTTCTCGAATAGGCGTGAAAAGCCCAGTGTAGGTGGCCGGGTTGGAGCGTGGCGTACGGCCGATCGGGCTTTGGTCTATGTCCACCACCTTGTCCAGATGCTGCAGGCCGTCGAACGAATCGTGCGGTGCTACTTCTAGAGTAGTAGCGCCGTTCAAGGCTGTGGCGGTGATCGGGAAGAGCGTGTTGTTGATCAGTGTCGACTTACCTGAGCCCGAAACACCTGTGATGCAGGTCAGCAGGCCGACCGGGATTTCTAAATCTACGTTGCGCAGATTGTTCCCTCGTGCCCCCTTCAGCTTGAGTAACTTGTCGGGGTCACGCGGTGTCCGTTCGGCAGGATAGAGAATCTTCACCCGGCCGGATAAATAACCGCCGGTCAGCGACGCAGGGTTGGACATGACTTCATCGGGAGTGCCCTCTGCCACGATCCGCCCGCCATGCACGCCCGCCCCAGGGCCAATGTCGACTACGTAGTCGGCCAGGCGGATTGCGTCCTCGTCGTGCTCGACGACAATGACTGTGTTGCCGATGTCGCGGAGGTGGCGAAGCGTGCCCAGCAGGCGCTCGTTGTCCCGTTGATGGAGCCCGATGGAAGGTTCGTCGAGGATGTACATGACGCCGACCAGGCCGGCACCAATCTGGCTCGCCAGGCGGATGCGCTGAGCTTCGCCGCCCGATAGGGTGTCGGCGCTGCGGTCCAGGGTCAGGTAGTCGAGGCCGACATTCACCAGGAACTGGAGGCGCTCGCAGATTTCCTTGAGGATCTTATCGGCAATCTCGCCGCGGCGACCGGGTAGCGTGAGCCCCCTGAAATACTCGGTGGCATCGCCAATTGGCAGCCCGGTCACTGCGGGTAGCGTCTTGTCGCCGACCCAGACATGGCGAGCTTCGCGCCGCAGCCGGGTGCCTCGACATTCCGGGCAGGGCTGGGTGCTGAGATATTTGGCCAGTTCCTCACGCACCGAATTGGACTCGGTTTCACGGTAACGGCGCTCGAGGTTGGGAATGATGCCCTCAAAGGGGTGCGAACGTTTGACGATGTCGCCGCGGTCGTTCAGGTAGCGAAAGTCAATATTCTCCTTGCCGCTGCCGCGCAAAACGAACTTCTGCTCGTCGGGCGGCAGTGAGTCAAACGGTTCGTCGAGACTGAAGCCGTAATGCGAGGCGAGTGAGCCGAGCATCTGAAAGTAATAGACGTTGCGGCGATCCCAGCCACGAATAGCACCTTCAGCCAGCGTCAGCTCGCCGTTGACTAGGCGTTTGGCATCGAAGAATTGTTTGACGCCGAGGCCGTCGCAGGTCGGGCACGCCCCGGCTGGGTTGTTGAAGGAGAACAGCTTGGGCTCCAGCTCGCTGATCGAGTGCCCGCAGATGGGGCAGGCGAAGCGAGCCGAGAAGATCATCTCATCGCTGTCATCGCCCTCTTCCATCGAGGCGACCAGGGCTATGCCGTCGGCGAGCTTCAGTGCGGTTTCGAATGATTCGGCGAGTCGTTGCTGAAGATCGCTACGGACCTTGAAGCGATCAACCACAACGTCGATGGAGTGTTTTTTCTGCTTGTCCAGTTTGGGCAGCTCATCGAGTTCGCAGAGCCGACCGTTGACCCGCGCGCGGACAAAGCCCTGAGCGCGCAGCTCGTCGAATACCGCCAGGTGCTCGCCCTTGCGCTCGCGGATGACTGGGGCTAGCAGCATCAGCTTGCGGCCTTCCGGCAGTGCCAGCACCTGGTCGACCATCTGGCTCACCGTCTGGGCCTCCAGTGGCGCGTCATGGTCGGGGCATCGTGGCGTGCCAGCGCGTGCATAGAGCAGTCGCAGGTAATCGTAGATCTCGGTAATGGTGCCAACCGTGGAGCGCGGATTGTGCGAGGTCGACTTCTGCTCGATGGAAATGGCAGGAGAGAGCCCTTCGATGGTATCGACGTCGGGCTTTTCCATTATCGAGAGGAATTGCCGGGCGTACGCCGATAGGGATTCGACGTAGCGGCGCTGGCCCTCGGCATAAAGCGTGTCGAAGGCCAGCGAGGACTTGCCCGAACCGGACAGGCCAGTGATCACGATCAGTTTGTCGCGTGGCAAGGTCAGGTCGATGTTTTTCAGGTTGTGGGTACGAGCCCCACGAATCAGAATCTTGTCCAAAGCAGCCTCGCATGGCGGGCGAAAACCCGAAAGTATACGGCCAGGGGCGACATCACGGCAAAGTAGCGAGCCTGTGCCGAGCAGGGGATGACTGCTAGAATCGCCGCCGGTTAATTCAAGCGAGACCCCACATGCATGATCCTTACAGCGAGGGCATGAGCACTAGCGAAACCCGTGCAGCCTCCGGCTTAGCACTGGTTTTCGCGTTTCGCATGCTCGGCATGTTCATGGTTCTGCCGGTGCTGGCAACTTATGGTATGGATCTGCAGGGCGCAACGCCGGCACTCATTGGTCTCGCCATTGGTGCTTATGGTTTGACCCAAGCGGTGCTGCAAATTCCGTTCGGAATGATCTCTGATCGAATTGGACGCCTTCCGGTGATCTATTTCGGGCTACTGATCTTTGCCGCGGGCGCTGTGCTCGCCGCAACGGCCGACACCATCTGGGGGGTGATCGCCGGTCGCGTCCTACAAGGGGCCGGCGCGATTTCGGCTGCGGTAATGGCCTTACTATCCGACCTGACTCGGGAACAGCATCGCACCAAAGCAATGGCGATGATTGGCATGAGCATCGGCGTATCGTTCGCGGTGGCGATGGTTGTCGGTCCGCTATTGACAAGCGCATTCGGACTCTCAGGGTTGTTTTGGGTAACAGGAGGCATGGCGGTGCTAGGCATTCTCGTCGTAGCCGTGCTTCCGCGCGCGCCTGCACATATCAGGCACCGCGAATCCGGGGTTGCCAGGCAGGCGCTGGGATCAACGCTTCGCCATCCCGATCTGCTGCGGCTTGATTTCAGTATTTTCGCGCTCCATGCCGTTCTCATGGCCAGCTTCGTGGCGTTGCCGTTGGCGCTTGTGAATGAAGCCGCTTTGCCCAAGGAGGAGCACTGGTGGGTGTACCTTACCGCGCTGGTGGTAGGTTTCTTCGGTATGGTGCCTTTCATCATCTATGGTGAAAAGAAACGTCAGATGAGGCGCATCGTCCTGGGTGCGGTCGCGGTGCTGGTACTTTCCGAGTTGTTCCTCTGGTGGTTCGGCGATCGGCTCTGGTCGTTGGTCGGCGGCATGATCGTGTTCTTCATCGCTTTCAACTTGCTGGAAGCTTCGTTGCCTTCGCTGATTAGCAAGGTCGCCCCCGCAGGTGGTAAGGGAACGGCAATGGGGATTTACTCAACGAGTCAGTTTCTCGGCTCCGGCCTGGGCGGCGTGCTTGGCGGTTGGCTCTATCAGCAGGGTGGGCTAGGCCTGGTATTTGCTGGTTGTGCAGCGCTCTGCTCGCTCTGGTTTGCCGTGACTTGGAGTATGCGTGAGCCTCCCTATGTAACGGGGCTTCGTCTGCCGCTGTCGGCCGGGGCAGCGCGTAATCCGGCGCTCACCGAACAAATGATGGCGGTCCCTGGTGTGTCCGACGCAGTGGTCATCGTCGAGGAGGCCGCTGCTTATGTGAAGGTGGACCTGAAGGCGCTGGATCGGGCTGCACTGGATCATTTGGTGGCCTGATCGAGCGACGCCGCATTGCCCGTCGACAAACTTGAGGCTTTGGCCATCGTCCGGTCGCGCCGGTTGGCCGACCTCCGGCGGTAGGGTAAGATTGCCGGTCATTGGTTGTTTCCCGATCGCGAGGATTTCAGCCAACTACATTCATGTTTCAGCAAAGGAGTTACCCATGGCCAGAGGGGTGAATAAAGTCATCTTGATCGGCAATGTCGGCGGCGACCCGGAAACCCGCTACATGCCCAATGGCAATGCGGTGACCAATATCACGCTGGCCACCACCGACAGCTGGAAAGACAAGCAGACTGGCCAGCAGCAGGAGCGCACCGAGTGGCATCGTGTTGTGCTGTTCGGCAAGGTTGCCGAGATTGCTGGCGAGTACCTGCGCAAGGGCTCGCAGTGTTATATCGAGGGTCGCCTGCAAACCCGAGAGTGGGAAAAGGATGGCGTCAAGCGCTATACCACCGAGGTGGTAGTCGACATGGGCGGCACCATGCAGCTGCTCGGCGGCCGTGGTGGCAGCTCCGATGACGCGCCTCGTCAGCCTCAGCCACGCCCTCAGCGTGACTCCCAGCCGCAACAGCAACAACAATCGCGCCCGCAGTCTCAGCCGCAGCCTGCCCAGCAGCCGGCCCCGGACTACGACAGCTTCGACGACGATATCCCGTTCTAGAGTTCACTCTATGCGAATGCGCCTGATGCTGTTGGGCGGCGGTAATGCCCTGGGTCAGGCGCTTATCCGCCTGGGTGCCGAGGAGGACATCGGCTTCCTCGCGCCACGCCCGCCCAGTCAGGGCTGGGATGCGCCAAGTCTGACTACTTTGCTCGACGATAACCGCCCGGATATCGTGATCAACCTCGCTTATTACTTCGACTGGTTCCAGAGCGGGCGTGTCGATGAAACGGTGCTCGCCAGTCAAGAGCGCGCGGTCGAGCGCCTGGCCGAGCTGGGCCAGCATCATCAGTTTGTACTGATGCAGCCATCCAGCTACCGCGTCTTTGATGGGGCCAGAACCACCTCCTACAGCGAAAAAGACGAGGTGGCGCCGCTGGACGCTCGCAGCTGCGCCCTTTGGCGTATGGAACAAAGTGTGCGTTCGCTTTGCCCACGGCACGTTTTGCTACGGTTTGGTTGGTTGCTTGACGATAGCTCAGATGGCTTGCTGGGTCGGTTCCTTCAGCGTCTTGAGCAGAACGACGAGCTGTGTCTCGCTGATGATCGTCGCGGCAACCCTACGCCTGTTGAAGATGCTGCGCGGGTCATCCTGGCTGTATTGAAGCAGCTCGATTGCGAGGCACCGTTGTGGGGCACCTACCACTATGGTGGGCACGAGGCGTCAACCCCGTTGGTGGTTGGCCAGGCGCTTCTGGCCGAAGCGGCTAACCATCGCCAGCTGGCGGTCGAGAAGCTGACTCCCATCGCCCACGCAGCCTGCTCGGATGCAGCGGACGAGCCGCAGCATGGCGTGCTGGCGTGCAAGAAAATATTCAATACCTTCGGCATCAAGCCGCGCGCCTGGCGCACTGGGCTGCCGAGCCTGCTGGAGCGCTACTATCGACATGGCTGACTTACCGATTCTGGTTACCGGTGGCGCCGGTTTCATTGGCTCCAACCTTATCGATGCGCTTGTCGAGCGAGGCTACCCTGTTAGGGTGCTGGACAACCTGTCCACCGGAAAACGCGGCAATTTACCGGACGATGGGAGCGTTGAGCTGATTGTGGGTGATGTGGCGGATGCGCAAGCCATGCGTCGCGCAGTTCAGGGATGTCGCGCCGTTGTGCACCTTGCCGCGGTAGCGTCGGTACAGGCTTCGGTCGATGACCCGGTTGGCACGCACCAGAGTAATTTGGTCGGCACGCTGAATTTATGTGAGGCCATGCGCGAGCAAGGCGTGCGCCGTGTCGTTTTTGCCTCCAGCGCGGCGATTTATGGCAACAATGGAGAAGGCAGCCCAATCAGTGAGGACACACCGAAAGCGCCATTGACCCCGTATGCGGCGGATAAGTTGGCCAGTGAGCATTATCTGGATTTCTACCGGCGCCAGCATAAATTGGAGCCAGTGGTGTTTCGGTTCTTCAATATTTATGGGCCGCGCCAAGATCCGTCCTCACCCTATTCAGGGGTGATCAGCATCTTTACCGAGCGTGCCCAGAAAGGCTTGCCGATCGCCGTCTTCGGCGATGGTGAGCAGACACGGGACTTCCTCTACGTGGCTGATCTAGTCGAGGTGCTGGTGCAAGCGCTGGAGGCACCCGAGGCGGTGGAGGGCGCGGTGAACGTCGGGCTGAACCAGGCTACATCACTGAATCAGCTGCTGGCGGCCATCGGTGACGTATTGGGCGTGCTGCCCGTGGTGCGCTATCAGGCGGCGCGGCCGGGGGATATTCGTCATTCAAGGGCGAATAATACCCGGCTGCTGCAGCGCTATCGCCTACCGGAGCCGCCGACCGGCATGCGGGAAGGATTGGCGAAGCTGTTGGGGTTGTGAGTTACGAGCTCTGAAAACACAAAAGGCGCCTTAGGCGCCTTTTGTTTGTCTGCGATCCGGCTGGGCCGGTTACGTCAGAACTTGTAGCCGAGACCGACCATGTAGACGAAGGGGTCGACATCTACGTCGACTTTGACCTTGCCCAGTGCCGCGTGGTTGGAAGTGGCTTCAGTATCGATGTCGATATAGCGAACTTGGGCGTTGAGCATGATGTTGTCTGTGAGCATGTAATCCATGCCTACTTGCGCAGCCAGGCCCCAAGAATCTTTCAGGTCCAAGCCGTTGAAGCCATTGCCCTCAGCCTGGCTGCTTAACTTGTCGTCGAAGAACCATGTGTAGTTGACACCAGCCCCAGCATACGGTTGGAACGCCGACGTTTTATCCAGCGGGTAGTAGATAACGCTCAGGGTCGGCGGCAGGTGTTTGATGGTTCCGAATTTACCGTCCAGCGGTGCGCCAAGACCTTTGACGCCAACGTCGTGGCTGAACGGCGTAGCGGCCAGCAGTTCGATGCCGACTTTGTCGGTGACCATGTAGGCGAAGTTGAGGCCGAGCTGAGTATCGCTGTCGAGGGTTGCCTTCGTGCCAGCAAGCGGGCCGGTGATTGCGGTAGAGATAGAACTGCTATCTTCGTGCGGGTCAACGGTAATAGCCCCAGCGCGAACGATGATGTCCCCGGCTTCGAAAGCCTGGGCGAAGGGGGCGGCCAGCGCCAGGGCCAGCACGGACGCGGTAAACAGGGTCTTACGCATAATGGAACTCCATCCAGACATGGTGTGTTGCGACTGGTGGCCATGGTAGGGCGTGCGGGCTCGCCGACTTTGATCCAGCTCAACGAAACGTTCCGCTTTATCCTGGCTGCGACGTATTGCCCGGGTTGCCTTCTTTTGCGGATCTAGATGATAATGTTTCTCTTTTCTGGTCTGACCTTCGTCTGCAAGGACCCATCAATGCAAGCCCTTATACCCCGCCTCTTGGCGGTCGCCGTGTTGCCCTGCTGCGTGCAGCTCCATGCAGCTCCGCTGGACGCTGCGCTGGAAGAAAGCCAGCAGCTGGCTGCAGAAGCCAAGGCGTCGCAAGCGCGTATCGAGCAGCTCGATGACGCGACGCGGCAGATGCTCACCGAATACCGCAACGCCGTTCAGCAGGCGGAGGCCTTGAAGGCCTACAACGAACAGTTGGTCGAGCTGACCGCTGCACAGCGCAAGGAACTGGACGGATTTCAGCGTCAGTTGGACAGCATCGAACGCACCCAGGAAGCCGTTGCACCGCAGATGGGGCGGATGATCGAAGTGCTCGAGGAGTTCATCGCGGCAGACCTTCCGTTCCTCCCCGACGAGCGCGCCGATCGGCTCGCCAGCCTGCAGGACATGCAGGCGCGCGCAGACGTCAGTCTCGCTGAGAAATACCGTCGCATCCTCGAGGCCTATCAGATCGAGAGCGATTACGGACGCACCCTGGAAGCCTGGCGCGGTGAGCTGCCGGTCGAGGGTGGCAGCCGCAGCGTTGAATTCCTGCGCCTGGGGCGGACCATGCTGTATTACCAGACGCTGGATGCTCACGAAAGCGGATGGTGGAATCCGCAGACCCGCGCCTGGGAAGTACTCGATGGCAGCGCGCGTCGGCCAATCACCAAGGCCATTGCCATCGCTCGTCAACAGCAAGCCCCAACCTGGCTCGAACTGCCCATCAAGACCCTGGCCAAGGAGGCTGCGCAATGAGCCGCTTGTTGACGTTCTTGCTCATCGGCTTGTTGCCGGCCATGGCCCAGGCTGCCGAACCGTTGAGTCCTGATCAGCTGCTGCAGCGCATTCGCAGCGAACGGGCCGCGGAAGTCAACGCTATGCAAGCGCGCGAGCAGGCCTTTATCCAGAATCGCAGCGAGCAAGCGCAACTGCTGGCGCGAGCCAATGCTGCGCTTGAAAAACAGAAAGCCGAAGCCGAGCGTCTGAAGACGGAATTTGACCGCCAGGAAGCCGAGTTGGCCGAGCAGGAAAAGCTGCTGGCGCAGCGCGTCGGTCACCTTGGAGAACTGTTCGGTGTGGTGCGGCAGAGTGCTGGTGACATCGCCGGGCAATGGCAGGACAGCCTGCTCAACGCGCAATACCCGGAGCGCCTGCAGCGTCTGCGGGCATTGGCGGAAAGCCGCACGCTGCCGTCGGCTGAGGATCTGGACAGCTTCTGGATGACCCTGCTTGAAGACCTTACGGCCAGTGGCCAGGTGGAGCGTGTCGAGCTGCCGGTAGTGGGCGTCGACGGGCAGCGCACCACCCAGCCGGTCCTGCGGGTCGGTAACTTCTCGGCGTTCACTGCCGATGATTTCCTTCGCTACGACAGCGACGCCCGCGAATTGCTGACGCCTAGCCGCCAGCCTGCCGGCATGGGGATGGTCAATGACTATGTCGACAGCAGCGAGGCGTTGGCCACTCTGCCGATCGACCCGAGCCGCGGCTCGTTGCTGGCCCAACTGCAGCGTCAGCCGCAACTGTGGGACCGCGTTCAGCAGGGCGGGCTGGTCGGCTGGGTGATTCTTGCCTTGGGTGCCGTCGGCCTGATCCTCGCCATCTGGCGCATGGTCTACCTGGCACGGGTCGGGCGAGCAGTAAGCCGGCAGACGCGCGAGCTCAATCAACCGCGTGACGACAACCCGCTGGGGCGCATCATCGGCGTGTTGGGACCGAAGCCACAGCTGTCCGATCTCGAGACGCTTGAGCTCAAGCTCGACGAGGCGATCCTTCAGGAAACACCGCCACTCGAACGCGGTCAGCCACTGCTCAAGTTGCTTAGCGCAGTCGCGCCGTTGCTCGGCCTGCTGGGTACGGTGACCGGCATGATCGTGACCTTCCAGGCGATTACGCAGAGTGGCGGTGGTGACTCTCGGCTGATGGCTGACGGTATTTCCCAAGCGTTGGTTACCACGGTGTTGGGTCTGGTTGTAGCGATACCGCTGTTGTTCCTGCATAGCCTGCTGGCCAGCCGCAGCAAGGCGCTGATCCAGCTGCTCGAACAGCAAAGTGCTGGCCTGATCGCACTGCATCTTTCGGGGACTCCGCGTCGTGACTGATCTGCACGGCCAATGGCTGCGTCTGGTCGACAGCGGTTATGCGCTGCTCGACTTCATGGCGGCGGGCGGCGCGGTGATGTGGGCGCTGGCTGCGCTATGCGTGCTGTATTGGACGCTGGTCTTCGAGCGTTTGTGGTTCATGCGCCGGGTGTTTCCGCGCTGGGTGGAAGCCCGTCGCCAGGCCTGGGGTCAGCTGCCCAACGAACCTGGCAGCTGGCAGCGTGCGGTACGCAGTGCCTGGCTCGCTCAGGCGCAGCAACAGCTTTCCGGCCCGCTGCGGATGAGCAAGACCATGGTTGCAATGTATCCGTTGCTCGGGTTGCTTGGCACCGTGACCGGCATGATCGCAGTGTTCGATGTGTTGGCACTCAACGGTACCGGCAACCCTCGCGGCATGGCAGCGGGCGTATGGCAGGCGACCCTGCCGACCATGGCCGGCATGGTGCTGGCCATTACTGGACTGTTCAGCCTGGCGCGTCTCGAACGTATTTCGCGCCTGGCTCTCGACCGGCTGGCCGACCAGCTGCGTCACGATTGAGGATTTACGGATGCGTATGCGTCGTCATCATTATCAGCAGGAAGAAGACACCGGCATCGACTTGACGCCGATGCTCGACGTGGTCTTCATCATGCTGATCTTTTTTATCGTCACCAGCTCCTTCATCAAGGAGTCTGGCGTCGAGGTTCAGCGACCACAGGCCGACACCGCCAGCGCGCAGGACAAAGGCAACATCCTGATTGCGGTAACGGCCGATGGTCAGGTCTGGATCGACAAGCAAGCTGTGGATGTACGCAGCGTGAGGGCTCACGTCGAGCGCATGCGTGTCGACCAGCCGGAAGGCGCAGTAGTGGTGCAGGCCGATCAGGATGCGCGCACCGGTCTTGTGGTCCAGGTGATGGATCAGGCACGTCTCGCCGGGGTTCAGGACGTGGCTCTGGCCGCCAGTTCGGGAGCGCAGTGATGGTTCGTGGACTGACCCGCGTCGGGTTGTCCTTCATCGCTGCCTGCGTGGTGGCGTTGCTGTTGTTTGCGTTGATGCTGAGCATGGTTAACCCGCCCCGTAGCGAGGTGACCGACGACCCGGTTGCCATCGCCAATTTCGTGCGGATGGACAACCGCAACGAAAGCACTGCGACCCGCTCGCGGCAGCAGGCACCGCAACCGCCTCAACCCAAGACACCCCAGACCCCAACGCCGCCGACACCGAGCATGGCCACGCCGAGTGCCAATCTGCCGAAGCTTGATCTGCCCTTACCGAACATCGATACCGGTGTGTCGATTGCAAGTGCGCCCGCGCCCAGCCTCGCGGGACTGACGGCCGCGTCTGCTCCAGCAGCGCCGCCGGCACCAGCAGCGCCGTCAGCGGACGAGACGGCATCGCAATCCGGACCTGAACAGGAGGTCATGCCGCTCAATGATGTGCGTCCCGAATATCCCTATAGGGCGCGTCAGCGCGGTATTGAGGGCCATATAAAACTCGCGTTTACCATCACCGCCGCCGGTAAGGTCGAAAATATTCGCGTGATGGAGGCTTCGCCGCCGAACGTGTTCGATCGCGAGGCCCGTCGTGCTGCCGCCCGCTGGCGTTTCGCACCGCGTACCGAAAACGGTTCTGCCGTATCGCGCGAAGCCGTTAAAACCCTGCATTTCCGCCTGCAAGGAGAACGCTGACATGCCCCGTTTGCTGTTATTGATCTCGTTGTTGTTTGCTGTATCGGCTCAAGCGGCGCAGAGCGTCGATCCCTCGGTGTTCAAAGCGCTGGAACGTGCTCAAAGCGCGCAGGAGAAGGGGGACTACGGCGCTGCCCACCGAGCGCTCAAACAGGCCGAGGCGAAACCGGGCAGCGCAGAGGAAGCACTGTTGTGGCGCAGCCGTGCCTATCTGGCCTGGGCTGAAGGCAACAATCGCCAAGCGCTGGAACTGCTCGACAAGGCGATCGCCAGTGGCAAGCTTGACGAGTCGATACTGCCCAACGAGCGGCTCAATCTGGCGAAACTCAACCTGGTCGAACGCCGCTATGCCAAGGTCGTCAGCCTGTTGGGCTCACCCGCCAATGCAAGCGAAGAAGTCCTGCAGATGCTGGTGCAGGCTTATCAGGGGCTCGGGCAACATGCCAAGGCATTGCCACTGGCCGAGCGCTATGTCCAGTCCAACCCCAACGCGGCCGACACCTGGTTGCAATTTCTGGTAGCCGGTAACGCTGAGCTAAAGCGTTACGAGACAGCAGAGCGCTGGCAGAGCAGGCTTCTCGTCCGCCATCCGAATCAGGCCAAGAGCTGGCGGCAATTGGCAGGCTTGCAGCAGATGGCCGGCGATGAGGACAAGGCGCTGGCAACCCTGCGTGCGGCCCATGCCAAGGGACTGCGCTTCAGCGAAGCCGAGCTGGACAATCTGGTATTGCTTGCCAGTGCCGCTGGCCAGCCCTGGCAAGGTGCGAAGCTGCTGCAGGGCATGCTTGAGTCACGCCTTCTAGCCAGCGATGCTAAGCGGCGTGAGCGTCTGGGCATGCTCTGGTGGCAGGCACGCGAGCGTTCGGAAGCGGCGCAGATCTACCGCGATCTCGCGGCTCAATCCGGTAGCGCCAAGTTCTGGCTGAACGTTGCTCAGCTGGAACTGGAGCAAGCCCACTGGCAGGCTGGTCTCGATGCGCTGAAACAGGCCGAGCGCGCAGGCGCCGAGCGGCGCAAGGTTCGTTCCTGGCGTGAGTGGGCCGAAGGCGAGCTCAGCTTCGAGCGGCAGCGTCAGGTCGCCAGTACTCGTTGATTGGGTTGTCTGGACGGTTTGAGTAGGGGTGTCCAGGCAACTTCGCGCCAATCAGGCCTAGCGCGTGTGTATGCGTTCTGGACATAGAGCGCTGATCGACACAGAGCGGTTCGGCACAAATAACACGCATCGCCGTCAGCTTGGTTAACGGTTGCGTTGGCCGCTGCCATATCCTTGGCAATCAGATCCCAGCATGAAAGAAACTGGTGTCAGGAGGGGTATTGCTCGATGCCGCTCAGCTTGCCGATCAGGCTTGGTTCCGCTGCCTTTATTCGAGCTCGTAGAGGTAGATCTTCTGCGCTTCCATGCGATAGCCGGCATCGGCCAGTTCGCTGGTGGCGTGTTCGACTTTTAACGGGCCTTCAATCCAGAAGGGTTGGTACAGCTCGTCCACCTTTACGCCAAGCTCGCTGGTGGCATGCACGATCTGGTTGGAAGGCGGTGGCGGCACGTGAATACAGGCGCCGAAGTAGGGCACCAGCAGAAACTCCGTCACCCGCCCATCCTCGCTCATGTCCAGCGGCACAATGTAGCCGGGCAGCTTGACCTGAACGCCATCTAGCTCTTCGACGACCGGCTCGGCCGGCGATTGCTGAGCCGCTGCCGGGCCCGCTTCCGCAGCGAGCGCATCGGCCAGTTGCGACATGTCGTGAAGCGCCACCGGCGGTGGTGGTGGCGGCGCGTCTGCCGGGATCAGGTCCGACCATTGCAGCTCACGAACATCGGCAACCGCGAAGGGCGCCGCGAGGGCGAGCAGGGTGGCAAGCAGCAGGCGAGACATGGAATTCCTCATAGTCTGATCGACAGGCCGTCGGCCAGCGACTGCCGATAGGCGCGCCACGCCGGCACACAGCCCATCAACAGCCCAGCCAGCAGTATGCCCGCCAGCAATGACCACTCATAGGCGCTTGGCAGTGCCAGCGGCAGATAAAGACCGTAGTGACTTTGCAGCGGCCCTTGCGCGACCGCGATGGCGACATACAACAGCAAGAGCCCGAACAGTGCACCCGCAAGTGCCAGGCTGAAAGCTTCGACCACCAGCAGACCGGCGATATGCCAAGGCCGGGCCCCAACCGAACGCAAGATCGCCATCTCCCGGCGCCGCTCGTTGAGGCTGGTGAGAATGGCGGTGAGCATGCCGATCAATCCGGTCAGCACGACGAACAAGGACACCACGAACAGCGCCTGTTCAGCGGTGCCCATCAGGCTCCAGAGTTCCTGCAGCGCCACGCCGGGCAGAATCGCCAGCAGTGGCTCGCCACGATAGCCATTGATTTCGCGCTGCAGCGTGAAGGTGGCGATCTTGCTGTTGAGGCCCAACATGAAGGCAGTGATCTGTTTGGGTTGTAGGTCTAGCTGGCGCGCCTGTTCGGCATCGATGCTCGCTGCACCTCGCGCCGGGATGCCGTTCTGCCAGTCGATATGCAGCGCCTCCATGCCTGCCAAATTGATATGCAGCGTGCGATCCACCGGCGTGCCGGTGCGCTTGAGGATGCCGACTACACGAAAAGGCTTGTCGTCATGTTTGACCAGGCTGACCGTGGCGACGCCATGCGCCAGCACCAGCTGGTCGTCCAGCGTGTATTTCAGTGCCTCGGCCACTTCGGCGCCCAGCACCACTTCAAACGGGTCTTCGGCGAATGGCCGACCTTGCGCCAGTTGCAGCGGCTGCTTGCGACCGTAACGGTAATGGTCGAAATAGGCGCTGCTGGTGCCCATCACGCGATAGCCGCGGTGAGAATCGCCCAGCGAAATGGGAATGGCCCAGCTGACTCTGGGATGCTCGGCGAAATGCTCGAAGCTTTCCCAGCGAATGTTGTTAGTGGCATTGCCGATGCGGAACACCGAATACAGCAGCAGATTCACCGACCCGGAGCGGGCGCCGACGATCAGATCGGTGCCGCTGATCGTGCTGGCAAAGCTGGCGCGGGCTTCGGTGCGCACGCGCTCTACGGCGAGCAGTAGGCACACCGAGAGCGCAATGGCGAATACGGTGAGCAGCGCAGTGAAGCGGCGGTTGTTCAGGCTCGCCAAGGCCAGACGCAACAAGTACATGGCCTACATCTCCGGGGCGCGAGCGGCGCGATTGAGGTCTGCCAATGAGAGGCTACGGTCGAACAGTGGCGCCAGGCTCTGGTCGTGGCTGACGAACAACAGGCTCGACCCGGCCTGTTCGCATTCGGCAAACAGCAACTGCAAAAAAGCTTCTCGACTATCGGCGTCGAGGGCAGAGGTGGGTTCGTCGGCAATCACCAGTTCCGGCTGCCCGATCAGTGCACGCGCTGCGGCGACGCGTTGTTGCTGGCCGATCGACAGCGCTTCGGCACGTCGATCGAGCAGGCTTTTCGGAATGCCGAGATGCTGGAGCAGGCTTGCCGACGCTTGCGCAACGCTGCCATGCCGCTGGCGGGCGCGCTCTGCTCTTGTCTTGGAGAAATGGCAAGGCAGGCTGACGTTTTCGGCCACCGAAAGAAATGGCAGCAGGTTGAACTGCTGGAAGATGTAGCCGGTGTGATCGACCCGGAAGCGATCCCGAGCACCGGCGGACAGCGCGGCGAGGTCGGTGCTGAGCAACTGGACCGTCCCGCGTTGCGCTTTCTGTACGCCGCCAATCAGGCCGAGCAGGGTCGTCTTGCCGCTGCCCGACGGACCCTTGAGAAACAGGCTCTGGTTGTGCGCCAGCGTGAAGATGGGGATGTCGAGCAGCTCTGCCTGGCCCGGCCAGGCAAAACCCAATTGGTGCAGTTCGAGCAACGGTGCGGTCATCGAGATGATCCGTGTCAGGCGAGCCGGTGAGTTTACTGCGTCGGGCCAGGCGGCGGCAGACGGGATCGGATCAGAACGTCGCGCGTGGCTGGTCCGCGGTGAGTTGCACGCCCCGTTGACCCTTTGGACCGATCAGCTGTGCCTGGATTTTCTGAGTGCCGGGGAACGCCTTGAACAAGCCTTGCAGCTCGAGCGCCTGCAGCGCTTGGGGTGTGGCGCAATCGAAGCGGTAGTGCGCGTGAATTTCGCTGTGCTGGCTTTCATGATCTTCGTCGTGCTCGTGCTCGTGCTCTTCGCCATGGTCATGGGCCTCGCCTTCGAATAACGGACTTTCGAGCTCAGTTTCAGCCAGGGTGCAGCCAGCTGGTGCAGGCAGGCCAAACAGGCTGTTCGGTTGTTCCAGCTGTTTGCGAGCGTCGGCAATCTTGCGCGTGTCCGCTTCGCTGCTCGGCGCATGCTCGAACCCCACCAGATTCATCGCCGGGCTGCGCAGCTCGATTTCCAGCGTGGAGCCGTCCAGCGCCGCATCCAGTTCCGCAGCGCCATGCTCGTGGGCGCTGAGACTGTCGTGGTGCGCATGGTCGTGATCGTGTTCAGCAGCCAGAGCAAAACCGGGCAGTAAGGCGAAGGGCAGGGCAAGCAGCAGACGGCGCATGGTGATCTCCATATGGTTGAGAGTTACGTTATAACAAACGTGTGTAACGTCTGGCCAGTGTCCACCTCCCATGGGAGCATGCGATCTAGTTTTTCAGGAGAGTGGCGATGATTAGAATTCGCGGCCATGTGGGCGATCTACCGGTGGACCTCAGCATTGATATGGACGATCACGACTGGGCGCAGTTGGGGCGTCAGATCCCCGCTGCACAGGTTACGGCTGCCCCGTCGCAGCCGGCTGACAAGCCTACCCTTGACCCTCATTGGCACGAGGCGCAGCAGTTGCTGCGAACGGCACAGAACATGGACGGCCCTCAGCTGTTGGCCGAGCTGCAAGCGCTGGCGGGCAGCGCTCAAATGGGCAAGCGTCTGCTGGTGCGCTTGCGCCATTGCGCGCAGGTCAAGGTGGACAGTGGTGCAGATGCGCCTGTCTATCGCTGGGTCGACTGAACGGCGCGACTGCGATCCCGGTTACAGACGCTGCGTCTGGAAGGTATCGCAGCGTGTCGGGTCGCCACTGTCGAACCCGATACGAAACCACTTCACCCGTTGCGCAGAGGTGCCATGGGTGAAGGCATCTGGAACGACTCGGCCCTGACTTTGTTGCTGCAAACGGTCGTCGCCAATCGCGTTCGCCGCATTCAGTGCTTCCTCCAGATCCCCTGCCTCAAGCCAGTCATGACGCTGTTGGGCGTGGTTGGCCCAGACCCCTGCGAAGCAATCCGCCTGCAATTCCTGGCGAACCAGAAGGCCATTGTCGCCCTCCATGCGCGCGCCGCGCTGACGGGCAGCCTGCATCTGTTGCGAGACGCCTAGTAGTGTTTGTACGTGGTGGCCGACCTCATGGGCGATCACATAAGCCTGAGCGAAATCGCCCGCGACCGAAAAACGCGACGCCATCTCGTCGAAGAACTGCAGGTCGAGATACACCTGCTGGTCGCCCGGACAGTAGAAGGGGCCAACCGCCGAGTTGGCGAAGCCACAGGCTGAGTTCACGCCACCACGAAATAGCACCAGCGTCGGGTCGCGGTACTGCTGGCCGGACTGCTGAAACAAGGCGCGCCAGGTGTCCTCGGTGTCGCCCAGGATGGACTGGACGAAGGCAACCTGCGGGTCGTCACCGTTGGCTGGGGCGTTGCTCTGCTGGGTCGTTGCGGGACTTGATTGGTCGGCCAACTGACCGAGAATCTGCATGGGATCCTGGCCGGACAATAGGCCAATTACCACCACGACTGCGACGCCCGCCAGGGTCAGGCGCCCGCCACCGATACCTCCGCTTCGGCCGCGAGCGTCCACCACATTGTCACTGCGACGAGCTTTTTTCCAACGCATGCCTGAGTCCTTCTGCCAGTTCTTACCCTGATCAGACCGGCCTCAGCGTCAGCAAATTCAGCGGCGCTACAAACGTTTCGTCTGTTACGTCAGTCTGCCGGGTACTCGGCCAGCACCGACTGCTCACCTTCGTCGCTCACAGCGATTACTTTGAACGCGTCTTTATGGTCGCCCATTTCCATACCTGGCGAGCCCATCGGCATGCCGGGTGCCGCCGCACCGATCAGATCGGGCTGTGCTCGAAGCTTGAGAATGTCGGCAGCCGGGACGTGGCCTTCGACGAATTTTCCATCGATCACGCCGGTATGGCAGGAACCCAGGCTATGGGGCACGCCGAGGCGGGTCTTGACGGCGGCCATGTCGGGTTCAACGTGGTCGTCGACCTCGAACCCGTTGGCTTCCAGGTGCTCTATCCAGGCCTTGCAGCAACCGCAATTGGCGTCGCGGTGCACCTCGATGGCGATGGGCTCGGCGGCTTGAGCGAGGCTGGCGAAAAGAGCGGTGACAAGCAATAAACGACGCATGAAGGTCTCTCCGGCGGGGTTGTGCGCAGCATAGCCCCATGCTCGCAGGCACCCAAGCCTGCCGGTGTGAGCGAATGTCACAGGAGTCGGCGAACAAGCGTGGAGCGAACCAAAACGGGGCGATCCGGTCGGATATCCATCGTGGTGCGGAGCCGCCGTCAGGAGAGTTTTCGATGCGTTTTGCCCGTTTCGTTCTGCTCGCGCAGGCATTGGTGATGGCCTGTCTCAGTTTGGCCTACTGGCTGTGGCCTCACGAGATGGCCAATCTCAACGGCATGCTGCTGATGGAAACCGCGTCGGTCAGTCACATGCGTGTCTATTACGGCGGCTTGCAGCTGGGGCTGGCATTGTTCCTGATCTGGGCCGCGCGTGCACCGGAGCGAGCCCGGCCAGCCCTGATCATGCTGGTGATGACCATGGCGGCGCTGGTGCTGGGGCGGTTGGTGTCGCTCTGGCTGGATGGCGGTGACTTGGTTGGCTTCGATCTCGCCTCCACGCTCTATCGCGTGCTGGCTGTGGTGTTCGCCGGTCTCGCCTGGCGCGCTATTCGCGAGCGTCCGGAGCCAGAGCCTGAGCGCCTTGAGCCTGCCACCCATCGCCTCGTCAGCGACTCACCGATGCCATTCAAGCTTGGCGACACGCCTCCGGCCGTAGAGCCTGCGCCAGGTGACGCGGCACCGCAGCCGTTCCGTCGAGGGGATCCGCTCGCCTGACCGATGCTGCCGGAAGCAGGTCAGCTTCGCGTTGGCGCTGACGAAGCGCCGTTGCCGCCCGGTTGCACCGGAGGGCTCTGCCTCGTGCACTCATCGGCCGCTACCAGCCAGGCGCTCATAATCCAGCGTTAATTGTTCAAGCTTGCGCAGCAGCGAGTCGCTGGTGGTGACGATTACGGTCGGCACGAAGCGTGAATCGTCCGCCAAGGTGAATCCGGCCCGGGCGAAACGCCATTGGGTATCGATCTTTTCCAGCTGGCTGACGATTTGCTCGGTGTTCTGCGGCGCCGCCTTCAGCTCATTGAGCCCGTGTTCGAACTCTGTAACAGCCGCGTCGAAGTCGCTGCGCAAGCGCTGCTCTGGCAGCTTCCAGCTCATGGCCAGGTAAAGCATGGCGATCCGCTGACTAAGCATGCGTTGGCGCCCGCTGCGATTTACCAGACGGGCCGCCTGATTGCCGCTGTGACGCTCGATTTTCCCGACCAGCGCTTCGCTCTGGCTGAGGAAGCGGTCAGCCAGGCGCAGGAGTTCGGCGGATTGGCTGCGGTCCGGGCGGCTCAGAGCCAACTGACGATATTGGTGCCAGGTGTCAGTTGCCTCGTTCAATGCTTTGCGGATATCCCCGTCAGCGGCGTATTCATCGAGCCACTGAGCATTCTCCTCGACGCTGGCAATGCTGTTGTCCAGCTGACTGGCAGCGAGATCGACACGGGTGTCGGTGCCGATCATCAGGTAGGTCTTGGCGATGCGTTGGCTGAGCATACGCTGCATGCCGGCGCGGTTGACTGCTTCTGCGTCGCTGATACCGGCCTGACAGGGCAGGCTACCGGACAGCAGGCCGACTAGCAGCGTGGTGATTAGCGAAATTTTCAACATGGAGCGCTCCTGACGTCCGGACGGGCGCGATGCTGACCGTTCGGTCAGTCGGCGTGGCGAGACGATAGAGCCCTGCGCGCTAACGGCATTGATGGTTATCAAGGGCGGGGGAGTGTTGGTGCAGGCTGAGCGGTGGCGCACACCGGGCGCATCCGGCTCAGCCCTTGGCCTCGTTCTCCAGTACCCAAACCGCCGCTTCCACCCGCGAACGCAGACCCAGCTTGTGCAGCAGATTCTTAACGTGGACTTTGACGGTGCCTTCGGTAATGCCGAGCTTACGGGCGATCATCTTGTTGCTCTGGCCCTTGGCAATCAGACGCAGGACCTCCTTTTCGCGCTTGGTCAGGCTGGAGAATGGCACCTGTCCGGTGGGTTTCGGACGTACCCGGATCGCTTCGGCGAGCACCTGGGTCAGTTCGGGGCTCAAGGCCATACGGCCGGTCGCTGCCAGGCGGATCTGCTCGACCAGTTGTTCGGCGTCCATGTCCTTGAGCAGATAGCCGTCAGCACCGTTGCGCAGGGCTTCGAGTACATGGCTTTGTTCATCGGAGACGGTAAACATGACGATGCGTGCGTCGATGTCGGCATCGCGCATGCGGCGGGTGGTTTCCAGTCCGTCGATACCCGGCATGTTGAGGTCCATCAGGATGAGATCGGGCTCGGTCTGTTGCGCGAGGTGGATGGCGTCCTCGCCGTTACCCGCCTCACCGACCACCTCCAGATCACTTTCCAGTTCCAGCAGGTCACGCAAGCCTCGACGCATCATGGGGTGGTCGTCGACCAGCAGGATTCGTGCAGTAGTCCCTTCGTTCATGCGTGACATGTTCCTGGCTCCGGGGAAATGTGGCGGTAGGCGGGCGGAAACCTCAGGTACACCAGCGTGCCTCCGGCGGGGCGCCGACCGATATTGATGGTGCCGTTCAGGCTGTTGGCGCGCTCGCGCAGGATGATCAGGCCGTAATGGCCGGCACGCTGCTCCTCGGGGTTGATGCCAATGCCATCGTCCTCGATCCTCACGTGGATGGTGCCGATGCTGTCCTGCGTCAGACTCAGCCAGCAGTGCTCCGCCTCGGCATGCTTGACCACGTTGCTAAGCGCCTCGCGGACGATCTGCAGGCAGTGCACTTCCTCGTTGGGCGTGAGCGGGCAGTGATCGAGCTGATAGTCACTCTCGACCTGCAGTCCCGAATTAGCGCTGAACTCTTCGATCGTTGCATACAGCGCCGGTTTAAGCCCTGGTTCGTTGACCTTGATGCGAAAGGTGGTGAGCAGTTCCCGTAGCTGGCGGTAAGCCGCGTTCAGGCCCTGATCGATCTGCTGCACGCTGTCGTCCAGTTGTGCCTGGTCGCTTTGCTTCTGCATCAGACGCTTCAGCCGTGCCAGTTGCAGCTTCTGCGCGGCCAGCGCCTGGGCCAGTGAATCGTGCAGTTCACGGGCGATCACCGCTCGCTCCTCCATCAGTGCCAGGCGTGCCTGTTTCTGGCCCGATTGAGCCAGGCTCAGCGATGCGGCGAACAGGTCGGCCAAGGTCGTCAGCGGTAGCGTCTGCCAGGGCTGCAATGGCTCGCCTGCGCGATAGGCCACCCGCAGCGAGCCCAGATCATCCGGTCCAGAGCGCAACTCGAACGTCAGCAGTTTTTCGCCGCTCGGCAGTCGGCCGCTCTGGTTCACCGGGCAGGCATCGCACTGGGGTAGCTGGCAGTATTCAGGCGGCTGCAAATCGTGCGAAGTCATCGCCGTGTGGCTGCCCGCTTCGGCGGAACGGTTCAGGCACAGCGATATCGGGCCGGTGTCGAGGACCTGCTGCACCTTGTTGAGTTGCGCGCCCATCATCTGCGTGGGGTCGTCCGGTTTGCTGTAGAGCAACCGGGCGCTGTCGAACAACAGCTGCAGCGTGGCGTTGCTGCGGGTCAGGGCGGCGGTCTTGTCATCCACCTTCTGCTCCATTTGCGCGTAGAGGCTGGCCAGTTCATGGCTCATCTGGTTGAGCGTGCGGGCCAGCAGGCTGAGCTCGGTATCGCCGGGAATCTGCACCTGGCCGCTGAAGTCGCCCTTGCCGATATCGCGCGCCATCTTGGTCAGGCTGCGCAGTGGCGTGGCCAGGTTGTTGTGCAGGCCGTAGACGAGCACGAAGGCGATCAGCACGATGACGAACAGGGTGCTGGCCTGCAGAGCGCGGATGACGCTGAGCTTGCCTTCCGATGCCTCCTGCAGCGTGCGGACGAAGGTGTCCAGCTCACTGACGAACGCCGGCGCCTCTCGACGGTAGTCCTCCAGCCGCGCCGGTTGTGCATCGAGCAATGGGCGCATGTCTTGTTCCCAATGCTGCGAAACCGCAGCGTGCAGAGCTGGCAGACGGGTGCTGCCGTGGCGGTGCAAGGCCGAGCGCAACGAGGCAGAGCGCAACGTCTGCTGCAGGGTTTCGATGCGCTCGTAGAGCAGCGCCTGCGAGCCGTGTTCGGCAGTGAAAGCCAGGCGGTAGGCCTGCATGCGCAAACTGCCGGCCTGATTGATCGCCTCGGCGTCGCCTTCCAGGGCGTCGGCCAGGTAGAGGTTGGCAAGCATGCTGAGCAGCGAGACACCGATGATCACCACGAAGGCCACCAGCGTATTGAATACGATCGAGTGACGGGTGGAGAGCGGCTCGCTTTCGGTTGAAGGCATGTTCGGCTCGACGGTCGGGCGACGCCCCATTCTGCGCCTCGTCGATCCCGCTGACCACGGGTGAGAGCGTACCTCCAATGCGTTTTGGTCCCCTCCAGGCCCCCCGCAACTGACCCCGTGATGCTACCTAACCTACTGATTCGCTAACGGTTTGACTGTTGGAAAAGGAATACCTCGGAAGGGGTAGTCAGGGAGCCTTTGGCAAAACGCCAGTTTCGCTGTATTGACTCCAGTCAAATTCGGATCGATCCCCCCCGCTTAGCGTGCGAGCCATTCCTGAACCCGCTGCGCTTGCAGGCAGGGTCTTGGCGCCAAGAGGATCGACCATGAGCAATATCGAAAAGTGGGACGTGGAGGACCAAATTTTCTGGGACACCACTGGCAAGCGGGTCGCCAATCGCAATCTGTGGATCTCCATCCCGAGTCTGCTGATGGGCTTCGCCATCTGGCTGATGTGGGGCATCGTCACGGTGCAGATGCTCAACCTGGGCTTTCCCTTCGCGCCCGCCGAGCTGTTCACCCTGACCGCCATCGCCGGCCTCACCGGCGCCACTCTACGCATTCCGGCGTCGTTCATGATCCGCATTGCCGGCGGGCGCAACACCATCTTCCTCACCACCGCACTGCTGATGATTCCGGCGGCCGGTGCGGGCATTGCGCTGCAGAGTCAGGACACACCGCTGTGGGTCTTCCAGCTGCTGGCCTTCCTCTCCGGTATCGGCGGCGGCAACTTCGCCTGCTCGATGAGCAACATCAGCACTTTCTTCCCGAAGAACCAGCAAGGATTGGCGCTGGGCCTCAACGCCGGCCTCGGTAACTTCGGTGTCACCACCATGCAGATCCTGATCCCGCTGGTGATGACTGCCGGTGTGTTCGGCTTTATCGCCGGTGACCCGATGACACTGGTCAAGGACAGCGGCACCTTGATCGGCGGCATTCCTGCCGGAACCGATACCTGGATCCAGAATGGTGGCTGGGTCTGGCTGCTGTTCCTGGTGCCGCTGGCCTTCGCCGGCTGGTTCGGCATGAACAACCTGCTGGTGATCTCGCCGACGCCGGGTTACCCGCTGAACGCCTTCGGCAAGATTCTCGGTCTCTACGCCGTGGCCTTTTTCGCCGCCGCCGTCGGCCTGTACCTCTACTTGCCTGCGCCGACCGGCCTCGGCGTGCTGAATATGTGGGGCGTGATGCTGCTGACCATCGGCGCGACGCTCGGCATGCTGCGCCTGCTGCCGGGCAGCATCAGCCCGAACATCAAGCGCCAGTTTGCGATCTTCCGCGACAAGCACACCTGGTCGATGAGCGTTCTCTACATCCTGACCTTCGGCAGCTTCATCGGCTTCTCCATGGCGCTGCCGCTGTCGATCACGGTGATCTTCGGTTTCATGAACGAGGTCGGCGCTGATGGCGTGGTGACCCGCGTCGCCAACCCCAACGCACCGAGTGCGCTGACCTACGCCTGGATCGGCCCGTTCATCGGCGCCCTGATC
>Ga0208045_1000243_pt1 | contig 26156 bp, 23 predicted proteins | sample PL_2010_200m_FD_184160 | JGI IMG/M metagenome (GOLD analysis project Ga0208045, IMG submission 184160) | Freshwater microbial communities from Powell Lake, British Columbia, Canada to study Microbial Dark Matter (Phase II) - PL_2010_200m... | ecosystem: Environmental > Aquatic > Freshwater >...
AATTAATATGCTGATATTCTGATATATAAGTGAAATTATATGATAAATATCAGAGAACGGGTTGATTTATATCAATGAAGGAATGTAGGAATGTAGGAATGCAGGAATGCAGGAATGCAGGAATGCAGAATGCAGAATGAGCACGTTTACCCTAGCCTGAAAATATCCTTCAACTCCTTATTGGAAAGTTCGCCGATCCACTTTTCGCCGGAGGCAACTGTCAGGTTAGCGAGAGCTTTTTTGGATTTCAGCATGTCGTCGATTTTCTCTTCAAAGGTGCCTTGAGTCAACAAGCGGTTGACCATCACATTTTTGGTTTGGCCGATCCGGTAAGCCCGGTCAGTGGCCTGGGCTTCCACTGCCGGGTTCCACCAGAGGTCGTGATGGATCACATGGCCGGCAGCGGTAAGGTTCAGACCGGTTCCTCCCGCTTTGAGTGACAGGATAAAAATCCAGCGGTTGCGATGGGTCTGAAACTCCTCAACCAGGGTGTCGCGCTGTTTACGTTGTGTCCCCCCGTGCAGAAAAAGCGGAGTCGTTCCGAACCTGTCGCCGATCATCTTAACCAGAATATCACCCATTTCTTTGTACTGCGTGAAGAGGAGCGTTTTTTCCCCCGCATCATGGATCAGGGCCAGGAGCTCCAGCAGTTTTTCTGATTTTCCTGAAAGAGAAGGATCGGCTTCCCCCTTTTTCAGATAGTTGTCGGGGTGGTTGCAAATCTGTTTCAACGCCGTGATCATTTTCAGCACCAATCCCCTCCGGTGTATCCCTTCCACCTGTTCAATCTCTTCCATTGCGCTATCCAGCACATTCTGGTACAGGGCCGCCTGTTCTTTTCCTAACGAACAATAATGATTATTCTCAATTTTATCCGGAAGGTCGGAGATGATGCTTTTATCGGTCTTCAGGCGTCTCAGGATAAAAGGAGAGGCAATTTTCCGGAATAATTCCGCTTTTTCTTTATCGTGATAGAGTCCGATGGGTGTGGCAAATTCTTTTTCGAAAGCGGTAGCCGGACCCAGGTACCCCGGATTGACAAAATCCATGATGCTCCAGTATTCCGACAACCTGTTTTCCACAGGGGTACCGCTCATGGCGATGCGAACAGCCGCTTTCAGGCTCTTAACCGCTTTGGTTTGGTCAGTGGCCGGGTTTTTGATATTCTGCGCTTCATCGATCACCACGGCATGCCATTTTTTTGCCTTGAATTTTTCCCGTTCGCTCCTTATTATCCCATACGTGGTGATGACCAAATCGATCTGTTTTGTCTCCAGGGTCCGAGCGGCGCCATGATAAATGACTGCCTTCAGGGAAGGAGCAAATTTTTCAATCTCTTTCAGCCAGTTGGTCAGCAAGGTGGTAGGCACGATGGCCAGGGCAGGGGCCTTCTTCAATATACCCTCCATTTTGAACTTCAGCAGAGCTGCAAGCACCTGAACCGTTTTCCCGAGGCCCATGTCGTCGGCAATCAGACTTCCAAACCCGATGGAAGAATTTTGGGCCATCCACCGGTAACCATTGAGCTGGTATGGCCTCAGTGAAGCCGTTAAGGTCCCGGGCAGGGCGATCCGGTTTGTTGGGGCCAACCGTGAAATCAATTTGCGGACCTCGGGGGTTAGCGCCACTTTCGCGCCATTATACTCCTCTGCCAATGCAGCTTTCAGCAATTCATGAGCCGAGGGTGCTGACGGATTTTCCAGATCGCGGAACAGTTTCTGAAGTCCGGTCTCGCTGATCAGCACATACTGATCTTTGATTTTCACAATGCCCGATAACCGCCTGACCAGCTTCCGGAATTCATCCACCGCAACCAGGGTGTCCCCCAATGCTACCTGGTACTCAAATCCCACTAACTGATCCAGATTGAGGAATGAGATCGATTTTTCTTTGGAAGTCAGCGATAATCGAAGGCTGAGTTTAGGGGAAATCAGCTTTTCAAGTGATTTGGGCATCAACAGTTCGATCCCAAGCAACCGCAGCATGGGAAGAATACGAATGAAAACATCTGTAAATCCGATACTGTTGAACTGGATCGGCTGTTTTCCATTTGTCTGGATGTGAACGCTTATGTCAGGAAGAATATCAATGAGTCCCGTTATATCGCGCAATAGTTCAAACCGGATCTCTTTGTATTGCTCATTTGTTAAAATCTTGTTCAGGGATACAGGAGGATCCAATCTGGCTTCCTGGTTAACTGCCATAAAATCAAGGTAAAACCAGTTATCCCGATCTTCTATCCGCAGAACGGGGATCCATTGTTTATTACCTAACTGTAACCGTTTTAACCAAAGCTGGATGGTATTGGGGATCTCTTTGTCGGACAGCCCGTCAAAGACCGTTGGTTTTTTCCGGAAGAAGAGTTCGACGATCCGGTTCCCATTCCGGTCCATGAACCGTTCTGCTCCCGCATAGGCATCCGTGTAAAAGGTGATGAACAGGGAGGTGATCATCATCGAATTTTCCTCCGGATTGACCGCAAAATATTGTTCCTTTTTCCGTTTTTCTTTATGCCATATCCACACAGTGCCCGGATTGGCAAATGATTGCATAGCAGTGGTGAGTTCCCGCAGGGTAGCGTGGTTCATTGCAGGGATCCACCGGATCATCATCTCTCCCTTTTTATTGGTGAGCAGTTGCGGGATGATCGCTCCCCGGGTTGCCAGCGCCATGGCAAACTGCCGGTGGAGTGCAATGCCCTGCAAGGCATCGTTGCAAAGGGTCAATCTACCCGGTTCCAGATGTTCAAGAAGCAACACAAGATCGGAAAACGTGATTCGCTTTTCTTGTTCTTCATTTCCGCCATCGGCCGTAAAAACAACATCTTCCACGTTTAACCCGATATCCAGAAGGATCATGGTATCTTCAAAAATGTCGATATTCTCCATGAACCTCTCCACTCTTTGCGGCAGGATCTCAGGTTCAGGATTACGCAAGTTGGCAGCCAGGCTTTTATATGCGGAATGCAGGATTGTTCGGAAGTCTTTTTGAAAAAACAGGGGTTTCGGAGTGAGGAGGGAAAGGATGGCATCTGTTTGTTCCGGGATACCGGAGAAATCCGGAAGACCGGATTCCTGAAAACCGGTCAATTCATCTGGCTCCGGTATCCCCGCTACAATCATGTTCTCTACTGCTGAAATCTGCTCCTGCGTATGTTTTTCCACTTCGAGTCCGGCGCTTTTCAATTCCTCGATCAGGTTCAGGCCGCGCAACTGAAACACAAGGAATGGATTGGCATCAATTTCAGTGGCCAGTAAATAGATGACCGCTGCCAGATGTTTGCAGGGAACCGCCCAGTCGGGACAGGAGCAATCCATCTGTATATCCTTCCAGGAGGATGGAAACAAGCGGATATCCTGGTCCTGTGCAATCCGGTACAATTCCTGCGGAAGTTCCCTGTTCAGCAACTGGGAGAGCAGGAACGGATTGTCTTTTATAGTTTTGACCAGCTTCTCAATCTGGCTTTGGCTAAATAATGGAACCTCAATTGAAATGTCGTACGGGTACCGCCTGCTGCCCTGCACTTCGGCCTCGATCAGGTTGTTCGTGATCCGGATATCCTTTACGGAGCCATTCCCGGCATAGGCCCGACCCCGCGGCAACCGGTTATCAAAATCAATATGAGTCAAGGCATTCAACCATTGCTCTCCCCACCAGGTTTGCCCGTATTTAATTCGTTGAGCCGGTTTTCGTTCAGCCTTTTTTTTCGCTTTCCTCCCTCTGGGGTAATAGAATTCGTAATACATGTCTGACTGTTTCAGCCGACAAGTTTACAGAAAAACAGATTTCGCGGGGAACTTTGTTTAAAAACGGGGAAAATTGGAATGCTTCAAGGAATCAATGCAGGAATGCAGGAATATAGGAATGAAGGAATGAAGGAATGAAGGTTTCTGGATTATTTAGTTTGGGAAGATGTCTTTAAAATTGCGAAAACTATTCGTATAACTTCATCACAGAGCTTTATTGCAGCATCAGCCTTCTCTTTGGTAAGATAACCGGTTTCACATAGCAACGTAAGCCAGAAATCCGCTTCCCTGGCAAGTTCCAAGCTTTTGATCCTGATAATGTTCACTTTCATATGGCTATGATTTTAAGATTTTTCACATTAATCCACTTAGATCCTAAAAGGTTATACCTTTGTTAAAAAAATCCCGACATTCCTGCATTCCTGCATTCCTGCATTCCTGCATTCCAGCATTCCAGCATTCCAGCATTAAAAAACATGATTTCCCTGGACAAAACCCTGATCTCCGACGACCTGAAAGAGGTCTACTTCTGTTGTGACCTGGAGCAATGCAAAGGGGCTTGCTGTGTGGAAGGAGATGCGGGGGCTCCGCTGGAGGAAGAGGAGATCCCCCTGCTGGAGGATTACCTGGACGAGATCAGTCCGTTCATGACCCTTGCCGGCAGGGTCGAGATGGAACGGACAGGGGTGTTTGATTACGATGCTGCCGGTAAGTTTGTGACCCCGCTGATACAGGACCGGGAATGTGCCTACATCCGGTTTGAGAACGGAATTGCCCGGTGTGCGATCGAAGAGGCTTTTCAGCAGGGGAAGATCCCGTTCCCCAAGCCTCTTTCCTGTCATCTTTACCCGGTCAGGATTTCTGACCTGGGTCCCGACGAGGCGGTCAACTACCATCAATGGCATATCTGTAACAAAGCCCTGGAGAAGGGTTGCCGGGAAAAATTGCCTCTTTATCTTTTTCTGGAGGAGGCGTTGATCCGGAAATACGGAAGGAATTGGTTCAACCGCCTGGTGAAGCTGATCCGGTAGCCGCCTGGGCTTTCTTGGCCTGGGCCAAAGTAGCAAGTTCCTTATCCACCATGAAAAGTCCTCCTTTTTCAGCTCCTGCCAGGTTGATCTGATCGAGGATGCTGCGGGCTGTACTCTCCTCTTCAATCTGTTCATTGATGTACCACTGCAGGTAGTTGGCTGTGGTAAAATCCTTTTCCTTCACACATACCGCATAGAGTTCGTTGATGGAGGCGGAGATAAACTCCTCGTGCTTCAGCACCTGCTGAAAAATATCCAGCAATGACTTATATTTAGCCGCGGGAGCTTCCAGTTTATCTACCAACACATTACCCCCCCGGTCATTCAGGTAATGAACCAGTTTTAGCATATGCAGCCGTTCCTCTTCCGTTTGAGCATAGAGCCAATCCGAAGCGCCCGGATATCCGTTCCGTTCGCACCAGGAGGCCATGGCGAGGTAGATCCTGGAGGAGTGCTCCTCTTTCTTAATTTGCTCGTTCAGCGCTTTTTCAACATTTTTTGAGACCATATTATCTAAGATTTATTTTCTGATGCAAAGATCGGAAAAAAACGTAAGAGGTAAGACGTGAGATGTGAGACGTAAGAAAAGAAATCTCTTTCGCCGAAAATCGTAATTCGTAATTCGTAATTCGTAATTGAAAAGGGTTTACCCTTTTAATGCTTCTGCCCCCGATACGATCTCAATGATCTCGCGGGTGATCTGGTTCTGGCGGGCTTTATTGTATGAGATCCGAAGCTCTTTCAGCAAGGCACGGGCGTTGTCGGTTGCCTGGTGCATGGCGGTCATCCTGGCCCCCATTTCCGCGGCATACGAGTCCAGGAAGGCCTTGAACAACTGGATCCGGAGGGTCTTGGGAGTCAATTCCTCCAGGATGGTCTCTTTATCCGGTTCGAAGATGTAATCGGCTTCCACCTTTTTCAGGTCGGTCTTTTCCTCTGCCTCTTCCCGAACAAGTGGCAGGTACTGCTCCACTACCTGTCGCTGTACTGCAGCATTCTTAAACTGGTTATATATCAGTTCGATCCGGTCGTATTTTTTTTCGGTAAAGAATTGCATCAGCGCAGAAGCTTTGGGAGTAATTGTTTCAAAGGTCAGGGAATCATATACCTCATCCCAGGAATCAACCACCTGGTATTTCCGTTTCCGGAAAAAATCTGTCGCCTTTTTCCCGACGGTGATGAGATCTATTGCCTGGTTTCTTTCCTGCACCTGGTAGGTGGTGTTCATCCGCTCTACAGCCAGCTTGATGATGTTGGCATTGAAGGCACCACACAGGCCCCTGTTGGAGGAGAATACGACCAGCAGGATACGTTCCGCTTTACGAATCTTTGTATAGGTGTTTTCGTTCGAATCCTCCATGCCGGCACTCAGGTTTTGCATGATCTTCCGCAGTTTGGCAGCATAGGGGCGCAGCCTGATGATGGCGTTCTGAGCTCTTCTGAGCTTCGAAGCAGCTACCATCTTCATGGCATTGGTGATCTGTTCGGTCGATTTAACCGATGCAATCCTGATCCGTACCTCCTTAAGTCCTGGCATCTAGCTTGTTTCGGGTTTCGGGTTCCCTAATTTCCCTATTTCTGTATTTCGTATTTCCGTGAAATATCCGCTGCCGCTTTCTCCATTGCCTTTTCGTCCTCTTCGAGCAGTCGCCCTTCGCGAAGGTGGTCGAGTACCGCCTTGTGATGGACCACCATGAAGTGCAAGTATTCCACTTCAAAATCCATTACACTCCTGACCGGGATATTCCGCAGCAATCCCCTGGTTCCGCAAAAGATGATCGCAATCTGCTGTTCCACGGGCATGGGGGAATACTGTGCCTGTTTGAGTATCTCCACATTCCGGGCTCCCTTATCCAGCACTGCCTTGGTAGATGCATCCAGATCGGAGCCGAATTTGGAGAAGGCCTCCAGCTCACGGTATTCGGCCTGAGCCAGCTTCAGGGTGCCGGCTACTTTTTTCATCGACTTGATCTGGGCGTTCCCTCCCACCCGGGAAACGGATATACCAACGTTGATGGCGGGACGAATCCCTGCATTGAAAAGGCCGGTTTCCAAAAAGATCTGTCCGTCGGTAATCGAGATGACGTTGGTTGGGATATAGGCAGTAACGTCACCCGCCTGTGTTTCGATGATCGGCAGGGCGGTGAGGGAACCTCCGCCCTTGACCATGTGCCGGATGGATTCGGGAAGATCGTTCATTTTCCGGGCAATGACATCGGATGAGATGATCCTGGCTGCCCGTTCCAGCAACCGTGAGTGCAAATAAAAAACATCGCCCGGATAGGCTTCCCGTCCGGGGGGACGACGAAGCAGCAGCGACACCTCCCGGTAGGCAACAGCCTGTTTCGACAGGTCATCGTAGATCACTAGTGCGGGGCGCCCGGTATCCCTGAAGAACTCGCCGATGGCTGCTCCGGTAAAAGGAGCAAAGAATTGCATGGCGGCCGGATCAGAAGCAGTGGCGCAAACAATCACGGTATAGGGCATCGCCCCCTTTTCTTCGAGGGTCTTTAAAATATTTGCCACAGTTGAGCCTTTCTGACCTATGGCGACATAAATGCAGTAGACAGGTTCTCTTTTCTCGTAAAACTCACGCTGGTTAATGATGGTATCAATGGTGATGGCTGTTTTTCCCGTCTGCCTGTCGCCAATGATCAACTCCCGCTGTCCCCGGCCGATCGGGATCATGGCATCGATCGCCTTGATCCCGGTTTGCAATGGCTGGTTCACAGGCTGCCGGTAGATCACACCGGGTGCTTTTCGTTCCAGTGGCATCTCATAGCGGTCCCCTTCGATCTTTCCCTTGCCGTCGATCGGTTCTCCCAGTGGGTTGATCACGCGGCCAAGGAGCCCCTCGCCAGCCTCCACCGAAGCAATGCGGCGGGTTCTCTTTACGGTGTCTCCTTCCTTGATGGCCACCGACTCCCCAAGCAGCACCACTCCTACGTTATCCTCTTCGAGGTTGAGTACGATGGCCTTCAGGCCGTTTTTTTCAAATTCGACCAACTCCCCGGATTCGGCGTTGTCAAGTCCATAGATACGGGCAATGCCATCACCGACCGTCAACACGGTGCCGATCTCCTCAAGCTCAGCTTCGTTGTGGTAGCCGGCGAGTTCTTTACGCAAAATTGCAGATACTTCAGCTGGTTTTATTTCTGCCATATTAAAATCCTTTTACATATAAATTAATTCGGGCGGAGCCTCTGCGCAACCGCTCGATCTGGTACCTGATGCTGGCATCGTACTGCATGTCCCCCCAGTTCAGAATAAATCCTCCGATGATGCCGGGATCAATCTTTTCAACCAGTTCGATCTGCCAGTTCGTATAGTCTTTCATAATGGTGCTGACCCTGTTCCGGATCGCCTCAGTAGTCGGGATGGCGGTCGTGAGATAGACCGTCAGGATCTGTTTATACTCCCTGTACAACGCGATCACGTTCCGGGCGATCTCGGGGATGTAAGCCTCTCTGCCTTTGCGCACCAGGATCAGCAGGAACTGCATGGTCATTTTGTTAAACCTGTTTTCGAATAGATCTCTTAAAATTCTTTCCTTCTTTTTTTCCCCGATCACGGGACTCTTCAGGACCAGCACAAACAGTCTGTTTTCCTGGCAAACGGCCGCCAGTTCCTTTGCATCGGCAGCTATGGCATCCAGTACCTTTCGTTCGACCGCAAGGTCAAACAGGGCTTTGGCGTACCGTTCCGATACCAGGGATATCCTCATTTGTTTCTACTGTTAATTAAAATGCACCTTGTTCAGTTGCTGCCTGATAAATGCTTCCTGCTTCCGGGCATCCGCCAGCTCGTGCTCCAGTACCTTGGTCGCAATCTCAAGCGAAACTTCTGCAAGCTGGTTTTTAAGGTCGGTCATTGCTGCCATCTTCTCGTTCTGAATGCTTTCTCTGGCGCTGGCGATGATCCGGGCAGCCTCTTCTTTGGCCTTCTCTTTCGACTCCTCAATAATGGCGTCCCGCACTTTCCGGGCATCACGTAAAATGGCATCCCGTTCATCCTTGGCCTGGCGTAACAGCTCTTCGTTGCTGAACTGCAGTTGCTTCATCTCCTCTTTGGCCAGGTCTGCCGCATGCAGTGCATCGTGAATCGATGTTTCACGATCTTTCAGTGATTTGAGAATAGGTTTCCAGGCAAACTTCCGGAGAAGCAGCAGGAGGATCAGGAATGGCACAGCCATCCAGAAAATCAGGCCCAATCCGGGGGTTATCAGTTCCATGGTTTTGGTTCGTCTAGGTGAATAAAATAAGGATCTTCCGGCGTAACCAACCGTTCAACCGGAAGATCCTGTTTGCCTGTTAAATGAAAAGGATCAGCAAACAAACTACAATAGCAAAAAACGCTACCCCTTCCACAAGCGCGGCTGCGATGATCATGTTCGCACGAATGTCACCGACAGCTTCAGGCTGACGGGCAATGGACTCAAGGGCACTTTTACCGATATTTCCAATACCGATACCGGCACCAACGACTGCAATACCCGCACCAATGCCTGCTCCCAGGCGGGCGATGGCGGCGAAATCGCCGACCAGCTGTAACAACACTGTTAATAATTCCATAGTGATCAGTTTAAATTCAAGGTTCAAAATTCAAGGTTCAAGGATTTAATTTCATTCGTAAATCGAACATCAAATCATTCGAAAATTCTTTCAGTGTTTCTCCGTTTCAATGGTTGCCAGACCGAAATAGAGGGCCGACAACAGGGTAAATACATAGGCCTGGATAAATGCTACCAGGATCTCCAGCAGGTCCATGAATACGATAAAGGCAACAGAAACCAGAGAGACCCCATACCCAAGTGACGCACTGATTGATCCGAAAATAAACACCAGGCACACAAAGCCCAGCACAACGATGTGCCCTGCCGTAATGTTGGCAAAGAGACGAACCATCAGGACGAAAGGTTTGGTGATAATCCCGATGATTTCGACAACCGGCATCAGAGGGACCGGGATCTTCAACCACCAGGGAACTCCCGGAGTGTTGATGATATCAATCCAGTAGTGCCTGTTCCCGTTGATGGTGGTCAGGATCAGGGTGAACACAGCTAGTACCATGGTTACGGCAATATTACCGGTTACATTGGCTCCTCCCGGGAAGAGTGGTACGATGCCCAGCAGGTTGTTTAAAAAGATGAAGAAAAAGATGGTGAGCAGGTAGGGCATGAATTTTTCGTATTTCTTCTCCCCGATGGAGCTCTTTGCAATGTCGTCGCGGACGAAAATGATCAGTGGTTCCAGCAGGGATTGCATCCCTTTGGGAGCGGATACGGGATTGCGCCTGTAGCGGTTGGCTATTGAGATGAAGATCCAGAGCATAAGAACGGAGCTGAACAGAATGGCCAGAACGGTTTTGGTGATGGAGAAATCATGTACGCTTTTCCCCGGATTCTCCTCGGCGTGGATCTTCCCATGTTCCAAAACAAATCCGTTGTGCGAATGCGCAGGGTTATGGAATTCGGACGACCAGAATGCATGGATCTCTCCTTCGTATAAAAGGATAACGGGTAACGGGATGGTGACATGGGTGTGACCGAGGGTGGCAATATGCCACTCGTGGTTATCCACTACATGTTCCATGATCATCTTTCCGGCATTGAATTCCTGTTCGACGATCAGATCCTCATCATATAAAAATGTGGTATCTGCTGCAGTCTCTGTGGATGAGTGCGACGAAACGGAGGCAGCAACCCGCGATACCGGAGTGCATACTACGATCAGAAAAAGAAGGGGAACGATAGCGGGGAATTTGAATTTATGCCTTTGAAACATCGATACTCGGACCTGCTAAATTTCGGGGTGCAAGTTTACAAACATTTCATGAGAAATGAAAATCAATTTTTATGAATACATGGACATATGTATAATTTGTAGAGGCCTAGGGTTGCGGTGTATTGACCCAGAGAATTACCATATGGTCGAATCCGGCATAGACCTGAACAGCCCCATAATCTTCCCAGTGCTCGGTGTCGTACCAGTAGACCCCAGGTACCAGATCTGTAAACAACACATTTCCATTCTGATCTGTCCACTTATTGCCAATGTAGGTTCCAGATTGCAGGTTTTGATAGCTGGTCGCAAGGTATACCTGTTCACCCACCACTACTTCACCGTTTGAATCCATCACCTTGATGATAAGAAGACCGGTTGTTGCCTCCTTGGTACTGCAGGAAGGAAACAATACGATGGAAGCAAACAGGAGAAATCCGGAGAATAAAACAATCCATTTTTTCATATTTTTGCTTTTAAGAAATGCATCACAAAGATAATAAAATTGAAAGTTCCGGAAAATAAAATCGGTGATTTCCAGTTTGTAACATTTGAGTGTGCATGACGTCTAAGTTTATCAGCCCTTGCGGATTTATTAAAATTACGTACATTTGAACCTTCAAATCGTTGATGTCATGTTTCGATCTAACACGCTCCTGACGGGTAAAATTATTTTACCCGCTGTTTTTTTACTGTCAATTTCCATTTCTGCTTTTTCACAAAATGTCTGGACGCTTGAAGATTGTGTTGAGTATGCCCTGGATAACAACCTCGACATACAAAAGCAGATCCAGGCTGTGGAGGCGAACCGGGTGACCCTGCTTCAAAGTGGTTTGAGCATGCTCCCAAATCTCAACTTTAACGCCAGCAATATCTGGAATACGGGTCAGACCATTGATCAGTACACCAATACATTTGCCACCACTACCGTTCGGTCCAATAACTTCAGTGTCTCGTCTAATATCACTCTTTTCAATGGGTTGCAGAAGTTCAATTCGCTGAAACGTAATCAGATTGAACTGATGGCCAGCCGGTATGACCTGGATGTTCTGAAAAATGATATCTCCCTGGCAGTAGCCGGGTACTACCTGGATATCCTGTTTAACAAGGAGATCCTTGATGTAGCTGAGAAACAACTGGCCACTACGAAAGAGCAGGTGGAACGTGTCAGGAAAATGGTTGATGCCGGGGCTGCTGCCCAGGGTGACCTGCTGAACATCGAGGCCCAGGCATCCACCGAAGAGCTCAATGCTGTTGATGCCGCCAACCGGTTAAATATCTCGTACCTTTCCCTGCAGCAACTGATCGATCTTCCTGTCAGCCGGGATTTTGATATCGAAAAGCCGGCACTCAAAGAGGTCGCACCCCCTGCCGAACTGATTACTGCCGACATCATCTACGAACACGCATTGACTTCACGACCGGAGATCAAGAGTGCAGAACTCCGGGTAGAGAGTGCCATGAAAAGCCTCGCTATTGCGCGCGGAGGACAGTCCCCCAGCCTGACCTTTGGAGGCGCGTATGCCACGGGATACTCAGGTGCCTCCAGAGAAGTCGATCTATCTATTCCGCCTTCCATAAGTGTTTCGACAGTTCCATATGGTATTACAAGCACCGGCGACAGTGTTTTTCCATTTCTGCAACAATACTCCTACCGGACCAAGTCCTTTCCCGATCAGTGGAACGACAACGACAACGTTTCCCTCGGCTTTAACCTTTATATCCCCATCTTTAACGGCTGGCAGGTGCGCTCCTCCATCACGCAGGCAAAGATCCAGCGGAACATTGCCGAACTGGACCTGGAGAAGCAGAAACGTACCCTGCAAAAGACCATCGAACAGGCTTATGCCGATGCAGTCGCTGCCCTTCAGAAGTACACTTCTTCGGGACAAAAAGTAACCGCCCAGGAGGAATCCTTCAAATACACAGAGCAAAAATTCGACGTCGGGATGGTCACCTCCTACGACTACAACAACAGTAAAAAAGACCTGACCAGCGCCCAGTCCGAATTACTGCAGGCCAAGTATGATTTCATTTTCAAAACCACGATACTTGATTTCTACATGGGTAATCCTATCAGTATAACCCAAAATTAAACGTCCCATCCATGACCGCTAAAAAATCAAAGAAAAAACTCTGGATCATCCTGGCAGCAGCAGCTGTACTTATTATAATCATCATTCTGGCCTTTGTGAAAGGCGGCCGGAATGAAGGGATTAAAGTTTCGGTGGAAGAGGTGACCCGGAGAACGATCATCCAGACCGTCTCAGCTAACGGAAAGATCCAGCCTGAAACCGATGTGAAAATCTCGCCCTATATCTCCGGGGAGGTGGTTGAACTCTATGTCAAGGAGGGCAACCAGGTGAAAAAAGGGGATTTGCTGGCCAAGATCGATCCGGAGATCTACATCTCCCAGTTCGACCAGAGTACCGCTTCTTTGAATACCCAGAAAGCCAATGAATCCAACTCCCATGCCCGGCTTACCCAGATGGAGGCACAGTTTGAAAATGCCCGCCTCAATTTTGACCGGCAGAAAAAACTGTTTGAACAGAATGTGATCTCCAAAGCAGATTTTGATCAGGCCAAAGCCAACTTTGAAGTAGCTCAGGCCCAGGTTTCTTCAGCCAAACAGGATGTAAAAGCATCCGAGTTTATGGTAAAAAGTTCGGAAGCCGCACTGAAACGCTCCAGGGAGGACCTGACCCGGACATCCATAATTGCCCCTTCCGCAGGGACTGTCTCTAAATTGAACGTCCTGAAAGGGGAGCGCGTTACGGGTGCTTCTCAGTTCTCCAGCGGGACAGAGATCATGAGGCTGGCCAACCTGAATGAGATGGAGGCCCAGGTAGAGGTGAACGAAAATGACATCATCCGGGTCACCCTTGGGGATACCGTACTGATCGAAGTAGATGCCTACCTGAACCGGAATTTCAAAGGGATTGTTACTGAAATAGCGACTTCGGCCAACACCACCGGTGTAAGCGTTGACCAGGTTACCAATTTCAATGTCAAGATCCATCTGCTCAAAGAGTCGTATGAAGATCTGATGGACCCCGAAAGGCCTTTCTACAGCCCTTTCCGCCCGGGTATGTCCTGTACGGTAGAGATCCAGACCGAAACGGCCTTTAACGTGCTGACGGTTCCCATTCAAGCGGTGACAACCCGCGTTTCTAAGGATACCCTGGACAAGTTGAATGAACAAAACAGGGAGACAGAACGCCGGGGCGACAGGGAAATTGAACGGGTTACCACCAAAAAAACGGAAGAGATTCAGGAATGTGTCTTTGTTTTTGAAGACGGAATCGCTAAAAAACAGGATGTCAAGACCGGCATCCAGGATAACACCTACATTCAGATTGAATCGGGCCTGGCCGATAGTGTGGAGGTGATTACTGCCCCCTATTCGGTTGTCTCCAAAACACTGAAAGATGGCGACAAGGTTAAAAAAGTTGACCGCAAAGATCTTTTTAGTGCCAGCAAATAATGTCGCTGATTCTGGCCATTGAAACGGCTACACCTGTTTGTTCTGTTGCTCTTTCCCGCGATGATGAGATCCTTTCGATCCGGGAAACGAATGCAGCCAACGCCCATTCTTCCATAGTGACTCTCTTCATAGAGGAGCTCTTCCGCGAGACCTCCCTTACCTACTCCGACCTGGATGCCATTGCAGTCAGCATGGGTCCTGGCTCCTACACCGGTTTGCGGATCGGGGTAGCCACCGCCAAAGGACTCTGTTACTCCCTGGAAAAGCCGTTGATTGCAGTTCCGACGCTGGAGGCAATGGCGGGTGGAATGAATTACAAATTACGAATGAGGAATGAGGAATTAAATAATATCCAGAATCCAGTATCGTCATTGCGAGCGCAGCGAAGCAACAGGATCCAGCATCAGGCATCAAAACTCAAATCTCGAAACTCGAAACTCGAAACTCTCTTCTGTCCGATGATCGATGCCCGGAGGATGGAGGTCTTTTGTGCTGTATATGATGAGAACCTTCATGAAGTCATGCCGGTCGGGGCGGTTATTATTGAAACGAATACCTTTGAAGATCTGCTGACAGAGCATCTGATTATCTTTGCAGGGAACGGCGCAGAGAAATGCAGGGAGGCCCTTGCACACCGGTCGAATGCCCGGTTCATGAATCGTTTTCAGGCCTCCGCGAAATACATGATCCCGCTTGCGGTGGAACGGTTCCGGGATGGCAGGTTTGAAGATCTTGCCTATTTTGAGCCGTTTTACCTGAAGGATTTTATTGCCGGGAAGCCCCATGTGAAAGGACTCCGATGATGCGCCACATGATGAACCTTGAATTTAATCCTATCTTTGTTCTCCCTGAGAAAAAAATGAGTACCAATCCCTTCCGGCGTTTGGCCACCCGCGTGATACAAATCGGCGACCTGCCGATGGGCGGGAACTATCCTGTCCGCGTCCAGTCGATGACCAGCACCGATACGCTGGATACAGACGGTACTGTAGCCCAGGCTGTCCGGATGATCGAAGCCGGCTGCGAATACGTCCGGATCTCCGTTCCTGCCATGAAAGATGTGGAAAACCTGCGGGAGATCAAAAAGCGGATCCGGGCCGCCGGATTTGCCACCCCGCTTATCGCCGATGTCCATTTCAATCCGAAAATCGCTGAGATCGCAGCGACAATCGTGGAGAAGGTGCGGATCAACCCCGGCAACTACATTCCAGGGTCGAGGGTCGAAAACAAATCAGGTATCCGGCATCCGGCATCCGGCGTTCAGGATCCTGGATCCAGCATCAAGCATCTAGCATCGGACCAACAGTACTTCGATCAGGTTTCCTCCCGGCTGTCCTCTCTGTTGACTATCTGCAAAGAGCACGGTACAGCGCTCCGTATAGGGGTGAATCACGGTTCGCTATCGGATCGGATCATGGAACGGTTCGGAGATACGCCCCTGGGGATGGTGGAGTCGGCGCTGGAATTTGCCCGGATCTGCGATCATCATGGCTTCGGAGATCTGGTGCTCTCCCTGAAAGCGTCCAATACCCGGGTGATGATCCAGGCCAACCGGCTGCTGGTGGAGCGGATGCAGGAAGAGGGGATGGATTACCCGCTGCACCTGGGCATCACCGAAGCAGGGGCCGGCGAGGATGGCCGGCTGAAATCGGCGGTGGGGATCGGCAGCCTGCTGGCCGACGGGATCGGGGATACCATCAGGGTCTCCATCACCGAAGATCCGGAACACGAGATCCCCGTGGCTTACGGTATCCTGCAGGCCACCGGCGTGCGCATCACCCGTACCGAATACATCTCCTGTCCCTCCTGTGCCCGTACCCTGTTCAATATCCAGGATTCGGTCCAAAAAATAAAAGAGCGGACCGGTCACCTTACCGGGCTGAAGATCGCCGTCATGGGCTGCATCGTGAACGGGCCGGGCGAGATGGCCGACGCCCATTACGGGTACGTGGGTGCAGGCAAGGGAATAGTGAACCTGTACAAAGGTCGGACGCTCGTGAAAAAGAATATCTATGAATCAGCTGCCATTGAGGAGTTGATCGGGCTGATCAAGGAAGGAGGAGACTGGAAGGAAATGCCAGCTCACCAGTTACTACCCTGAGTGCTTTCGGCAGGATCTCAAACGTGAGCGGTGTATGCCCCAGCGACTCGCCGTCAGTTTCGAGATAGATCTTGCTGGAAGAACGGATGCGGATGGCTTTCCCCAGAAAAGTCTTTATAAACGGGAGGTCGACCAGGGTGCCGTTGTACAGTTTCTTTGTGTGCCTGATAACCACCCATTTGGGAGCTTTTTTGATCAGGGTGACATCCAGGAGACCATCATCGGGAACAGCAAAAGGTAGCTGCATCATGCCTCCGCCGTTGTATTTGCAAATCCCGACGTTCATGGAGAAGACCTCTCCTTTAAAAACCGATTTCCCATCTACTTCAATCACAGCATCCAGGAATTTGTACTGAAACAGGCTGGCGAAGATAAACCAGAAGTAGGTTAGTGGACCACCATGTCCTTTTTCCTTGACCAGGTTGGTTTTTTTTGCCACCAATGCATCGTAGGCCATCCCTGCAACATTCATGAAATAGCGCTCTAGCGTCTTATCCTTTTTGTGGTAGGTCACCTTCCCGATATCCTGAACAAACGTTCGTTTCTTTGTAAGAAGCTGCACCGCCCCTTCAAAATCAAATGGCACATTGAACATCCTGCACCAATCGTTGCCCGTTCCCACCGGGATCATGCCCAGCGTGATCTCTGAAACGGGACAGGCCTGTTGCAGAAAGACGCCGTTCAGCACTTCATTCAGGGTGCCGTCGCCGCCCACCACAACCAGGTTCCGGAATCCCTTTTCAATCCCTTTCCGGGTCAGGTGGATCGCATGGTCTTTATGCTCTGTGAGGAGATGATGATGGCTGATCCCTTCCCGTTCAATGATCTCCAGGATTCCCGGCCACTCTTTGGCTCCTTTCTTCACTCCTGCATTTGGATTCACAATCACAAGCCATTTTCCGGCTGGATCTACAGGGAACTCTTCCATAGGCTGTTATTGAAAAAGAGATTGCAAGGTAATGAAATAAATCTTTGTACTTTTATACAAATTCTTTCAGTCATGAAAACGCTCACGATAATTCTGCTGACGGTTTTTTTTACCACCTCCCTCGAAGCCCAGGAGACCGCCATCCGGAAGGCCCGTACCTTTACCTATTTCAACCGGACGGAGGCAGGATTTTCATTTGGTGTAGGGAATTTCAAAACCGATATATTCAACGGGGTCCAGCGGACCATCAAGAACAATGAGATCGTGATCTCCTTTCAGACCATCAACGGAATCGCTTATCACGGCCGGGTGGGAATCGGTGTCGGGATCGGAGTGGAAAAATGGCAGCATGGACTCTTTTTTCCGGTATTCGGACAACTGTATTACGATGTCAAGCCTAGAGACAACACCTTTTTCGGTCAGGTGAGCCTGGGATCAAGCATAGGTACCCGCGACAGCACCACTTTTTATCACCAGGGAGACGGAGGACTGTTTTTCCAGGCCGGGATCGGCTACAAGATGAAGGTATACAAACGGTTACGTTTCTATTATGAGGTCTTTTACAAGTACCAGTCGATCTTTTCCAGTTATACGAATACCGTCACCACCGACAGCACCAAAGTAGAGTACCTGTATGACTACAAGGTGCCCCAGCACTTTGTCGGTTTCAAAATCGGCATCAGCTTTTATTAAAGCGGATCCTGATCCCTTCGTCCGAAGAGGAAAAATGCATAGAAAAAATAGAAGAAGCTGACCCCGGCCTGCGACTCCAGTGTGTCTTCGGTAATCATCGAAAGCATCGCAATGATGAAGAAGGTGAGGAAGAAATAGTCCTGAAATCCCCGTTTCAACAGTGCAGGGTAGATCAGTGAAAAGAGAAACCAAATCAGGCCGAAGATACCGAATCCGATCAGGATGGAGAGAAACTGGTTATGGGAGCGCCACCACTGGTCCTCTGCCAGTTTTGTATGCATCTCTTCATACTGATCCCGGAAAGCGATATTCATATCACCGGTACCCACCCCGACCAGCCAGTTGTTACGGACGATTCCCAGGCTCGCTTTCCAAAATTCCAACCGCTGCATCAGGGAGGATCCGGTAGGATCACCAGTGGTTTGATAACGCTCATAGCCCATCAGCAACTCGAACATCCTCCCACGTAAACTCAACCAGTTCAGGTTGACTACATCCGCTATGCCCCGTTCAATGGCTTCCACATCTTTTCCCGTTAGCTGTGCGATCCCGCCGGCATCTTTGCGGCACCCTTTTGAGGTCAGGTACCGGATCAGGGTATACTTAACTTCCTGACCTTTCAGATCAGTGCTATCGAAAGGGATTGCAGAACGGTGGTTCCATCCTTCCCGTAGCTCTTCCCACTGGATGTAGATCCATATATAGTGCCCGTTTTCCGTTTGCCGGTTCTCCAGGTGATGGGTATAGCGATGCCCCGAAGGTGAAATCGAATCCAGTTTGGTGAAATCGATCTCCTCTACCCGGTAATAATCCCGAACGATTGAGTTGATATAGAGTCCCCCTCCTCCTACAACCAGGATGATGCTGAGGATGCATCCGGCCTTAAGCCAGATATTTTTACTCCGGAAGGTATAGATCACCAGCAGTATGAGCAGGGTGATGATTAGTACCCCGAGACCGGTGAAAGACCTTGAGATCAACAGGTAGATGATGAACCAGGTGATTACGAGAAGTGCACCTGCTTTGATCCAAAAGGAGACCCGTTTTTTCCTGACCATAAAATATCCGGCAATAAAAAGGGCCATGCTGACCATCAGTCCCAGGATGATGTGTGATATGTGAACGGAGATGTCGCGGATATCAATGAACTCAAAATTGACCAGTTTCCAGGTGTTGGCCAGGGTGACGATGACCAGGTTGATCACGAATAGCAGGAGAAAGCGATAAAAGTCCTTACTTCCGAATGCCCTGGATGTGGAAAAGTAGATCGGCAGGATCAACATCGGTGCTTTGGTGCGGAGATCCTTCAGGGCATACCCGAAATCGGAAGTAACAAAGAGGCCAAGGAGATGGAGCAGGTAGAGGGAGGCAAGGATCATGGCGGGCCTGTTCCGGAAAAAGACCTTGAATCCCCTGCCCATACTGCCAAACCAGAGCATCAGGGTATAGGGCAGGGCAAGGATGATCCGCCGGAAGAGTGAACCGGTGGTGTAAAAACCAATGAATTTCTGCATGTTTACCCGTTCCAGGATCCAGGCTCCGGTAACGGTCCACATCCCGATACTCAGGATGTACTTGGAGAAGGGGAGGAAGATGATGATGATGGCGATCCCAACGATGTAGGATGTGCGTACAAAAATCTGATATCCCCGTTCAAATGTCATAGTCAGGCAAATGGATTGATCCGTCCCCGGGCCAGCTTGATCCGGAAGGTCCGGAACGAGTCGGTCCCTTTGATATCGATCCGTTTCAGCTCATACCGGTCTTTCACCGGAAGCCGGTTGATCCGGTTACCGATCCGTACGGCAAACCAGAGCTGCATGGTCGTAAAAAGCTCTTTCATCCGGCCCTTCAGCTCCGGATCCTTCTTTGGGTATCCGCCGTAAGGATAGGCCAGCACCCGGCTGGTCCGGATATGATGAAAATCCAGGGTATTGAAACAGTTCTCCAGGTCTTCTTTCATGTCTTCCGGTGCCAGTTCGGCATAGCTCCGGTGCAAAAAGGAGTGGATCCCGATCTCCACTGAACGGTCATTCTGGATCTGTTTCAGTTGTTCGGCCGAGAGAATTTTTTCGCTGCCTCTGTCCCACAGGTTTGTCTTGCCCAGAAAAGCAACCGGAACAAAGAGGGTGACGTTCATCTTATATTTTTTCAATACCGGCAGGGCATGGATCAGGAAATTCTCATAAGCATCATCAAATGTGATGATGACCGGACGCCGGGGAAGATCTTTTCCGGTTTCGATCGACTCCTTCAGATCCATAAACGAACTTGTCTGATATCCTTTTTCATCCAACCAGGCTACCTGCTCTTCAAATTGTGCAGGGGAGAGGTTAAGGCCATCCGGCGGGGAATCGGACACCTTGTGGTACATCAGGATCCGTAATGTTTTCGGGGTCCGGTTACTCATTGTCGTTCCTCCCGTAATTCAATGGATTTGGCAATTTTCAGAGAAGCATACAGGGCACCCATCAACGACCACATGAAGCCAGGGTACCCATCCAGAAATCCTGCTTTGCAGCAATAGAACTGCAGGAAACTGATAGGGAACTTGAGCACGGCCCAGGCCCTTGAATACCGTCTTCCCTGCTGCACATATCCCTCTGCAGCCCTGGTGGAGTAATCATTCAGCTTTTCCAGGTGGTGGGCCAGGTTCCGGTAAGAGTAGTGCAACACCTCTCCGGTAAGTCGTTTTACCTGACCGGAAACATGGATCCCTTCATGGACCTTCACTTTTGTAAATCCTCCGGCATTCCGGTTGAACAACCGCAAATGGTAATCGCCGCCGGCACCCCCGTGATTGAGTTTTCGTCCCAGGTAAACCAGTGAAAAACAGATCTCAAAACCGGTTTCTTCGATAACCGGCCTGCTGAAAAGTTCCCGGATCTCCTTTTTCAATCCCGGAGTCACCTCTTCATCGGCGTCAATCGAGAAGATCCAGTCGTGAATGGCCTGATCCACGGCAAACTGTTTCTGGGTGCCATACCCGTCAAATTCCCGGGGAATCAACCGGCAGCCGAGGGCTAGACAGATCTCTCCCGTCCGGTCGGTCGACTGCGAATCCACCACTACAATCTCGGAGGCAAGATCCTGTACCGATTCGAGGCAGCGGCGGATATTCTTCTCCTCATTGTGAACAATGATGACAACCGAGAGATCTGGCATGAAACACGTGTTAATGTATCGTGAAGGTATCCCAGTCGAGCCCGAATGCAAACGACTCCCGGAATAACCTCATCTCTTCGTAATCCAGTGTGATGGTCCGGATCTCCTCTTCCCCCGCTGGTGCCTGGAAAAGCACATTCCCCGTGTGATCCACTACCATGGAATCGCCGGTGTGATCCATCCCGTTTCCATCTACCCCTACCCGGTTCACCCCTGCCACATAGGCGAGGTTATCGATCGCCCGGGCAACCAGCAGCACTTTCCAGGCATAAGACCGAACAATGGGCCAGTTGGCCAGATTGAACAGCAGATCGTATTCGTACATCCCATCAACGATCCGGTTCTTGCTCCAGACAGGGAAGCGAAGATCATAACAGATGATCGGCATCAGTTTCCATCCTTTCCAGGGAATGATCACCCGTTGTTCCCCGCTCCTGAAAATCCTGGCTTCATCACACAAACGGAAAAGATGCCGCTTGTCGTATGTAAGGTACCTCCCGTCAGGGTAATAGAAAACCAGGCGATTGACGTATTCCCCATCCTCCATGACCAGCAGGGTAGCAGTAATGGCAACCCGTTTTTCCCTGGCCATCTCCTTGAGAAACAGCATGGACGGGCCATCCATGGGTTCCGCACAAAATTCGGGGTTGATAGAGAACCCGGTGTTGAACATCTCCGGGAGCAGGATCAGGTCGGTGGGTTCATCGATCTCATTCAGCAGTTCCCGGAAGTGTGCCAGGTTTGCCGGACGGTCCTCCCAGAAGAGGGAAGTCTGGACGATCGTAATGTTCAGATTCTCCATGCGGATCTCGCTTTTCCCTGTAAAATTAAAAAGAGTATGCTAATTGCCATGTAAAAATTTTAATTTTGCTTCAGGTACAAAAGAGAACTGCTATGCATTCGATTGATGAATACAACTTCCGTGACAAACGGGCGTTGATCCGTGTTGATTTTAATGTTCCCCTGGATGCATCCTTTCGGATCACCGATACCACCCGGATCGATGCCACTATCCCTACCATTAAAAAGGTGCTGAATGACGGCGGTGCCGTGATCCTCATGTCTCACCTGGGCCGGCCGAAGAGCGGGCCGGAAGAGAAATTCTCGCTGAAACACCTGGTGCCTTACCTTGCGGAAAAGCTGGGCAGGCCGGTACAATTTGCCGACGATTGCATCGGACACTCCGCGGTGGAGCTGGCTGCCGGTTTGAAGCCGGGAGAGATGCTGTTGCTGGAAAACCTCCGGTTTTACAAGGAGGAAGAGAAGGGTGATGAGGCCTTCGCACATCAACTGGCCGATCTGGGCGATGTCTATATCAACGATGCCTTCGGTACAGCCCACAGAGCCCATGCATCCACCGCTGTGATCGCGCAATTCTTCCCGGATTCAAAGTTCTTTGGATATGTCATGCTCAACGAAATCATTAACATCGACAAAGTACTCAAAGATACTCCCCGTCCTTTTACCGCTATTCTGGGCGGAGCCAAAGTGTCGGGCAAGATCGAAATCATCAACCACCTGATGGATAAAGTCGACAACCTGGTGATCGGCGGGGGCATGATGTTTACGTTCATCAAGGCGATGGGTGGGGAAGTAGGTGCTTCGCTGGTGGAAGACGACCTGCTGGAGCTGGCCAAGAATACCGTGGAAGGAGCCAAGATGATGGGGATTAACCTGTACCTTCCTCCCGATGCGGTACTGGCAGATGCGTTTTCCAACGACGCCAACCGGAAAGTATGCAGCGCTTACGATATTCAGATCCCCTGGATGGGGCTCGACATCGGTCCTGCCGCCTGCCAGAAGTTCAAACATGTCATCGGCAAATCGGCTTCCATTCTCTGGAATGGCCCCATGGGGGTTTTTGAAATGAACCATTTTGAAGAGGGAACCCGCTTCATAGCCGAAGCAGTGGCCGAGGCTACCGCGAACGGGGCTTTTACCCTGATCGGCGGGGGCGACTCAGTAGCCGCCATAAACAAATACGGCCTGGCAGACAAGTTCAGCTATGTCTCTACCGGTGGAGGCGCCATGCTTGAATACATAGAAGGAAAGGAGCTGCCGGGCATCAAAGCCATCCTGGATTGAAGCGAATCATCCTCAGCCGGACCGATAGCATCGGCGATGTTGTATTGACCCTCCCGATGGCCGGAGTGCTGAAAAAACACCTCCCCGATGTTACCGTTTTATTCCTGGGCACGAGTTATACCCGGCCTGTCGTCGAAGCCTGCACCCATGTGGATGGGTTCATCAGCTGGGATGCCATACAGGATCTTGAATACCCTGAGCAGATTGAAACCTTCCGGGCCCTCCGGGCCGATGCCATTATCCATGTTTTCCAGGTCAGGGAGATTACAAAACTGGCCAGACAGAGCCGGATCCCCCTGCGGATCGGGACCGCCCACCGCTTCTTCACCTGGTTCTATTGCAACCGCCTGATCTGGTTCAGCAGAAGACGTTCCAACCTGCATGAAGCCCAGCTCAACCTGAAATTGCTGAAACCGCTGGGAATCGACGTGATGCTGGAGAGGGAGGAGATTCCGGAGTACTATGGGTTCAGGGTCGAGGAACTTGAAACACGAAACACGAAACACGAAACACGAAACCAGGATCTGGCATCCGGCATCAGTGTCACTGCGAGAAGCGAAGCGACGAAGCAGCGGCATCCGGCATCTAAATTCAAGCTGATCCTCCACCCGAAGTCCAAAGGCAGTGCACGGGAGTGGGGACTGGAGAATTTTTCGCGATTAATCGCGCTGTTGCCGAAAGACCGGTTCACGATATACATCACCGGAACCAGGGCTGAAGGGGAGTTGCTGAAAGAGTTCCTGGAGAAATACCGTGAAGAGGTCACTGATATGACCGGGAAACTTACCCTTCCCGAATTTATGGACTTTATCGGGAAATGCGACGGAATGGTGGCAGCCAGTACCGGTCCGCTTCACCTGGCAGCGGCTTTGGGCAAGGTGGCTGTAGGCCTTTACGCCCCCATGTCCCCCATTCATCCCACCCGCTGGGCTCCGCTGGGGAAAAAGGCATCTTACCTGGTACGGGACAAGACCTGCAACGACTGCCGCAGAAGTCTCGATTGTCATTGCATGAAGGAGATCACGGCGGAAGAGGTTTTTATACTGATTAAGAATGCCATGAACCGAAGCGAAGCGAGCTCGGCGGAGCAAAGCATAGCCAACGACGAATGACATGAATTCATGGTATTTGAACCTAGCTCATGTACTTCTGTACGACAAATCTTAATAAATGAAACAAATCCTTCTCAAATGCTTGCTTTCTGCGATCGCAATGTTTATAGAACATTTGATGGTTGGATTACAAATGAGTCGTTGATTCTCCCAACACGTTATGCTAATAATTGCGTTACTTGGGTAAAAAAATCGGCAATTGAAGCGAAATTCTCTTTGGGTAGCAATTTTTCAACAGTGTATGTATGTGTGGATGGGTACGAGTATGGGGATCCAAATAATCCGGATAAATGTCTTCCAGAGTTCTGGAAGATGATAAATGTATTTTCTTTAAATTTTGATTCGACTTACTGGACAAAATTGGATGATTCAACGATCTTTGATACAAATAACTATGCGCAAAGGTATTCGATAGATGAAACTATCCAGGATCCCTATTACATATATTTAGGAGGAAATTTTCTTGATAGCACAGGCCTTCAATACAAACTTTATTCCTTTAATAAAAATACAAATGATATAGCCAAGATCTTTTCTCATGAAGCTGGAGGTGGTTACATGTCAAAGTTCGGAGGCATCAACCGAAATATGAACCAATTAATAATGAGTGACTCAAAACAAAACGAGTTTTATGCATGTGGATTTTATATGACGCAGGCAGATTATTCAACTAATAGCGTTATAGTATTTGAAGATCAGGGCTATCCATGGACGTTCTATCATGTGGATACTCGCGATGTTGACTACATTTTGGATGAAAATAATAATGAATATTTGTTCATAGGAAATGACGGTGGAGTAACCAAAGGGTTTCGGAGTTCAACCGCCTCACAACCTGAATTTTCAAATATCAATGGCACAGGTTTATTTATAACACAATTTTATGGGATTGGGTTATCTAATCAACATCCCAGTTACTATGGAGGTGGTAGCCAGGATAATGGCTTTTTCTATTACTACCCGCCTAACAAATGGAATAATAAAACCAGTGGAATTGGTGATGCATATGATGTTTGCATTCATCAATCGAATCAAAATATTGCATATATAGTCTGTGGATCCGGCTCCGGACAAGGCGCTGTTATGAAAACGATTAATGGTTTTGGTATCACTTCTAATGCTTTGGATACAAATGTCCCCTCACCTAATGAAGGTTGTCTTGTAAACAGACCAATGGTATTCAATCCTGTGGATTATGATGAAATTTTTCTCGGTTATCAGAACATTTACAAAGCCACAGTTGATGCCAATCAAAATCCACCAGTAGTAAATAACTTTTCGCAACCACCTTTTTTTGACTTTTCACAACATGCAATCTGGTATACAGATGTACTGGCTGCAATTGCAATAGCGCCATCAAATGAAAACATTATCTACATCGCCTATGCAGGAAAATTTCCATGGGACAACTCGATCCCGGGATGGAAGGAAACGCCAAAATTGTTTAAAACGATAGATAAAGGCCAAAACTGGACTGACCTAACAGATAATTTAAATTATGAGAGTTCAAATAATGAGGACTGGGCATTGTACAAATGTGGAATAACATCGATCGCAATTGCTCCAGACAATCCTAATAATATTTGGATCTCATTTGGAAATTTTGCATCTGGACTAAATGGGACTCAGTATAGGGTGTTATATTCAACTAACGGAGGGTCTTCATTTCAGGATTTATATTCTTCAAGTCTTCCGAATCTGCCTGTAAACTCGGCAAAAGCCATTGGCTCAAACGGAAATTATTCCATCTTTATCGGAACAGATGCAGGAGTCTTCCGATATAATGATACAGAACATGAATGGGAGCCTTTTAATAAACATCTTCCACCGGCAATCGTCACTGATATTGATTATGTTGAACCTAATAACCTGGATAATTGTCCGGAAGCTTTACGGATATCAACATTTGGATATGGGATCTGGGAATCACAACTTGACTGTTCAATTTATGGGGAACCGGAAACTATCTCAACCACCGTGGAATGGAATACTGACAGAACCATGCATAATAATGTATTTATTGAATACGGA
>Ga0208045_1000246_pt1 | contig 25948 bp, 19 predicted proteins | sample PL_2010_200m_FD_184160 | JGI IMG/M metagenome (GOLD analysis project Ga0208045, IMG submission 184160) | Freshwater microbial communities from Powell Lake, British Columbia, Canada to study Microbial Dark Matter (Phase II) - PL_2010_200m... | ecosystem: Environmental > Aquatic > Freshwater >...
CCTTACTGAGCCGCAGGTGGCATTGGCTAATTTTAATAAGTTGATTAATCTGGTGAATTTTATCGAAAGCCTTAAACAAATAAAAGCATGAAATTAAAAAATAGGTTCCTCCTAGCTAACTCAATCGGGCTTCTTTACGCTATCATCTGCCTGTATTTAGCCCAATGGTGGATTAATTATCTGGGCCGGGTTTTAGGCAATTATTATTTGGCCCTGGCCATTATTTTATTTATAGCTATTATCCCCGGTTACCTGAATATCCTGCTTTTGGCAACCTTGTACGTATACCGCTATCATCCGCTAAGAATAAAGAAAAGTGATTTGCCGCCCGTGAGCCTGCTTATAGCAGCTTATAACGAAGAGGAGGTAATCAGGGAAACATTCCGCGGCATAAGGCAGCAGGATTACCCTAACCAGATAGAAGTCGTTTTGGTAGATGACGGCTCGGAAGATAATACTATCGCCGAATTAGAAAAACTGCGTTTACCTAATTTAAAGATTATTCGTGCCGAACACGGGGGAAAAGCTAATGCTTTGAATCTAGGGTTGAAACACTGCTCCCATGAAATAATCACGACTATAGACGCGGATACCTTTCTTTATAAAAATGCGCTCAGCAGGATCGTATCAAGGCTCTTAAGCGATCCCGATTATGCGGCAGTTGCGGGGCATGTATTGGTAAAGAATGAGCGTATGTCGCGGCTGTCACGCATGCAATCGTGGGATTACATGTTGGGGATATCCGCGGTAAAAATGCAACAGGGGTTGTTTCACGGGACGTTGGTTGCGCAGGGCGCTTTCAGTGTTTTTAAGAAAAAACCGCTGTTGGAATTAAAAGGATGGAGGCAGAGGATAGGGGAAGACATAGTCTTAACCTGGGCATTGTTAAAAAAAGGCTATAGGGTAGGTTATGAGCCGACAGCCTTTGCCTTTACCCATGCCCCGCTTAATTATTACGGGTTCTTCCGGCAGCGGCAGAGGTAGGCGCGCGGCATGATAGAAGGCTTCAGGGACCATATTAACCTTATTTGGAGAGGCCAGCAATACAGTTCTTTTTTTGTAGCCATAGATTTATTATTCCCCTTTATTGATTTCTTCTATACCTTTGTTTTTATCCCCGGCCTGATTTTGGCATTTTTCGGGTATCATTATATCGTCGGTTTAATGACCCTCTTAGTGCTGCCCATTACCATAGCTATCATTATAATAATGCTGCGGTCTCAGATGCGCTTCATGAAATACGCCGGACTGCGCATGAGGCAGAATCCGGTAGGGATGGTATTCTATATTTTATTCTACCAGTTGATTATGTCGCCGATATGCGTCATCGGTTACTTTAAGGAGATATTCAGGTTAAAAAGAAAATGGTAAAGGAGATGAAAGTAATGAAGATAATTTCTATTGTGGTTATATTAACTACTTTTTTATGCATACCCGCTTTTGCCCAAGAAAGCCGGAGCAGGGCAGCGGATTATATTGCTTCCGGCGTGAAACTTCTAGATTCAGGCAAACTCCAAGAAGCAAACTCAGCTTTTCAAAAGGCGGCGGAGCTGGAGCCGGATAACATAAAGGCCCTGGAAGGCTTAGGCAAGACTTATCTGTATTTAGATAAAAATAAAGAAGCGGAGAGGATTTTTAATAGAGTTCTGAAACTTGACCCCCGCAATATATCGGCGATGACAAGTTTGGCAATGATATACAGTTGGAGCAAGCGTTATCAGGAAGCGGTGAATTTATATAAAAAAGTCTTGGAGATTGATCCAAAAAATATCATGGCTAATACGGGGTTGGCGGAAGCCTATAACTGGATGGGGTCCCGCAAGCAATCCATAACCCAATATGAAGAAGTCTTACGCCAGGACCCGCGCGATATCCGCGCTTACAAGGGGTTGGCCGAAGTTTACGTTTGGGATAACAGGCTCAAAGACGCGGAAGGTATTTATAAAAATGCGCTGAATATTTTACCGCAAAGCGCGCCACTGCATAACAGCCTGGCGAATATTTATGTTTTAATGGGATCATGGTCTCAGGCAAAGGAAGAATACGGAAAAGCCCTTGCTATAGAGCCGCAGAATAAAGATGCTTTTATGGGTGCAAGAAAAGCAAGCATACAATTAATGCCGGCCAATCAGCTTATCTTTAAATATATTAACGAGAAAGACGTTAATGCCTGGAGGGCGAATTCATTTACCTGGGGGTATAGGCGCGCGCTATTTTTCGATTATGGAAACAGCCTTTATGTTGCTGATTATGTAAATAACTTTAGCGAAACGGGCCACGGCCATAAGGTGGGCGATAATCTGGAGGTGGGGGGCAGGTATAATTTTAGAGATTTTTTTACGGTGATGGGCTCGGCGGATATAAGCTCCTATAATCACGGCCCCAGCGCGCTGGGGACAGGCACGGTAAGCGCAATCATTAAATATTATAACAAAAATTCCCTTGCCCTTAACTATTCAAGGGAGCTTTTTGATCTTTTAGATAATATCAGGGACAATAGATACGGCGTAGAGTCTAATTTTTATCTTGGCCGCCATCTGCTTATTACTAATGCCTATAACTATGCCGATTATTCCGATGATAACCGCAGCAAAGACTTGTATAACGCTTTGACTTTTATAATTTTTAAGGGCAAGCTGGATTTAAATTTTACCTTCGGTTACCGGGAAAGGGATTTTAAGACAGTAAGTCCACAGTATTATTCTCCGCACGGCCTGGATACGATAATTTATTCCGTATATGTCGGCAAGCCGTTTAAGCAGGGTTATTTTTACGGGATGTTTAAATATAACGCCAATAGCGACCATAATGACACCCGTTATTATCTCCTCGGCGGCGAGTATAACTTTAACGACAGGACATCCTTAAGCCTGGATGTGAGTTATTTTGCCAACGAAGAAAAATACCAGGCCATCACTACCGCGGTTGCCTTTAACTTTAAATTTTGATTAAGGCAGGTTATCTATCAGGTAGAGGCTGTAAGAGGCGGCAAGTATATAGGGCAGGGATGCCGACAGAAACGGCGTAAGGAACCCGGCCTTGCCGAAAGCAACACTGACGGCGTTTAAGACATAATAGAGAAATCCCATCATAATCGCCAGGCCTAGCGAGGAAAGCCCGGTAGCGCGCCGGCGCATACTAAGCGAAAAAGGAATTCCCAAGAGGATCATCATTAAAGAAGCCAGGGGAGCGGTGAATCTCTGGTAGAGGTCTACTTTAAAATTCCTGATCACCCCGGTTGCGCCGCTTTGGGACAATTTCCAGATATAATCCTGCAGCTGGGCAATAGTCATAAAATCCGGACGCTGCCGTTGGGCGAGGAAATCGCGCGGGGTTTCGGTGATGGTCATGATTTCTTCGTCAAAATAGCGCGGTTCCGCCTTGATCTGGCCGTTCTCGTCGAACTCATAGGTGATGCTCTGGTAAAACCTCCACAGTCCGTCCTTATAAACCCCTTTATTTGCCACTATCTTTTTGGTAATATTCTGGCGTTCGTCGTGCTCTAAGATAGTGATGCCTTCCATGGTATTGGTATTGACTAAGAATCTATTTACAAAGTAGAGCCTGTTTTTAAGGCCGTACATGGAAACATTAGCGATAAGATCCTGTTTTTTTGCCTGGGCTTCCTTTGCCCCGCTTTCCAGGCGTTCCTTCATATTCTGGGTCAGGGATAGCGAGACCGGCACAAACCTATCGTTGACCCAGAATACCAATAGGCTCACCACTACCCCGAAGATAAGCACCATCTTGCTGATCTGGAATATGCTTAAGCCCGAGGAGCGCATGGCGATAATCTCATTATTGCGGTTAAGGATGCCGAAGGTGTAAAGTGTAGCCAATAAGCAGGCGATGGCAGAGACCTGCACAAAGATGATCGGCAGGTAGGCCAGGTAATAGCGTAAGAGGTCGCTCAACCCTATCTTTTGCTTCAAGATTTCCTGCAGGTAATAGAAGGCGTCAATGATGACATATAATAAAACAAAGGTCAAGAGGCAGGCGAAAAATACGCTGAATACGGATTTTAAGATATAGCGGTCTAGTATACGCATACTTTCCAGGTTAAGAGAGCTCCGATTACGGCAAAGATAATATTCGGCAGCCACATGCCGATTGCCGCAGGTATATGCCCCTGCAGGCTCAATGCCTCGGCACCCAGAAGCAAGAGATAATAGCCTCCGGTAATGAGAAAGGCCATGCCGAAGTTAATGGATTTTTCCCTGCGGCGGGTGATGATCGCCAGGGAAGCCCCCAGAAGCGTAAAAACAAAGCAGGAGAAGGCCAGGGATATTTTTTTATTTATTTCTACCAGCAGAGGGTTAGGGTCAACGCCTTCGCGCCTCAGCCTTTTTACCTCGCCCTTTAGCTCCTCGATAGTCATATCCTTGGTTTTTTTCCTGGTCCCTTTTTTATCCTGTTGAGCCGCCATATTCAGGGTCATAAAATAAGTTTTGAAGTTTAATTTATAGAAATTGGCGGGATTATTAGGGTCGGGTTCGTCGGATGTGCCGTCCATCAATTTCAACTTTACTATACTCTTCTCCGGGATAGCGATGAACTCCCCCCGCTTAGCGATAATGGTGCGTGCCGGCTTATTCTCGCCCAGCGGTTCGTAGATGCGCACATTGCCTAGCTTGTTCTGGTCTATACTGTAGATAAATACGATATACTTCTGGAAGGCATTGATAAATACCCCCGGTTCAAGCGCGGCCGCAGGGCTCTTGATGCCGACGTCCAGCAGCGTTTTTTTAGAGGCATAGCGCGCATAAGGGATGACCCGGTCATTAAAAATAACCATCACCAGGCTTAAGATCAGGCTGACCGTCAAGAGCGGCAGGATCAGGCTGAAGAGGTTTATCCCGCTTGCCCGGATAGCGATGATCTCGTTATCGTTAGAAAGCCTGCCTAAAGAAAGGAGCACGGCGATTAAGATAGCGATGGGTAGGGTATAGGTCAGAAGATAGGGTATCATCAACAGGAATAACTTTGAGACGCTGAAGATATTGACGCCTTTGTTAATTACCAGGTTGGCGATCCTGATGGTATTACCCATGAGCATCACAAAGGTAAGCACCCCTAGCGCTAAAAATAAGGGGCTGATGAATTCCCTTAAAAAATAATTCCGCAGTATTTTCATTAAATGAGGCCACAACTTACGGAACGTAAGTGAACGTAAGTTGTATGGCCGAATTTACACCGTTACCTTGCGTCTAAGCGTCGGGTAACGGTGCAATTAACGATTTTAACTGGCTAAGGTTAAGACAAAAACAATGTTTGCCCCGTTATTTTTTAAAGCCGAGGCTGCCTCGGAGCAGGTGGCAGCAGTGGTCAGCACATCGTCTATCAAAAGGATATTGGCGCCTTTTATCGCTTCTTTATCCAGAACGGAAAAACTCCCCTTTACATTCGCCAGGCGCTTATCCATCTTTAGCTCGGTTTGGGTCTTGGTGTGCCGGTGGCGGATGAGGTTAGTATCCAGCATCTTTTTGTTGAATTCTGCGGCGATGCAGTCACTTAAAATCTGCGCTTGGTTAAATTCCCTTTCCCGCAGCCTTGTTCTATGCAAAGGCATGGGGATGATAAAGTCGATAAAATCCAGCGGCAGGTTATATTCTTTTATAAATTCAATCATCAGGCTACTTAACGGCTTCCCCAGCTTGACCCTGCCGCCGTATTTAAAGGCATGAATCAGATTTTTGATCACGCCGTCGTAGACACAGGGGCTGAAGGCGCGGTCAAAGCTTAAACTTTGTTTCAGGCATTCCCGGCAGATATTCTTGACGCAATTTCCGGGCAGAAGGCGCCTTCCACAGGAATGGCAGAAGGGAGGCGTGTTCTTCTTAATCTTTTGCCAGCAGCTTGAGCAGATTAAGTCATTGATTGCCCCCGGTGACTGGAGTTTACTTTTACAGCCGATGCACGTTTTAGGATAAATTATATCCGCCAGGCCCGCTAAAAATTTACGCCACATGTTCCTATGATAACAGCTAAACCTTATTTTGTCAAAATAATTGACAGCAGGGGTTTACGAGGGTAAAATAGAGGCACTATGGCGCAAGAAAGCATCGGGGAACTGAAGATAAAATTAGCCAGACTGCTGAAAAAAGAGGCCTTAAAGAAAGGTAAATTCATACTTTCTTCCGGAAAGGCCAGCAATTACTATCTTGACGGCAGGATAATTACTCTTACCCCCGAAGGGGCGTATCTGGTAGCTGGTATCATCTTAAGGCTAGTGCGGAGTAAAAATATTGCTGCTATCGGAGGCCCGACATTAGGCGCAGATCCCATTGTCGGGGCAATCGCCTGCTTAAGCCATATCCGTAAGGTGCCCCTTAAGGCATTCATCGTCAGAAAATCCGCCAAAGGGCACGGTATGCAGCGTAAAGTAGAAGGGCCGAAGCTGAAAAAAGGCGAGCGGGTCATTCTCGTCGATGATGTGGCTACTACCGGCAAGGCCTTGATCGAGGCCAAAGAGGCGCTGGATGTGCTAGGGGTTAAAATAGAGCGGGCTATTGTTATCGTGGACAGGCAGGAAGGCGCAAAAGAGAATTTGCGCAAAGCCGGCCTGCGGCTGGATTCCATCTTTACCAAAAAAGACCTGGGCGTATAAGTGCGCAAAATCGTGGTGGTAGGGGGCGGGCCCGCAGGGATGATGGCAGCTATCAGGGCAGCCGAGCTTGCGCAGGACGTTACCCTGATAGAGAAAAATCCGCTTCTGGGCAAAAAACTTCTTTTAAGCGGCAAAGGCCGCTGTAATCTCACCAATGCCTGCGCTTTAGATCCCTTCCTGGAAAGGTTTTTTGATCACGGACAATTCTTAAGAGATGCTTTTAAGAAATTTTTTAACCAGGACTTGATGCGTTTTTTTAGAAATAGGGGCTTGGAATTAAAAATAGAAAGGCAGTTACGGGTTTTTCCGCAAAACAACCGCTCCGGCAGTATCCTGGAGATTTTAAAGAAAGAATTAGAGCGCAATAAGGTAAATATTCTTTATAAAACCGCTCTGGAAGACATTATTACCGGCGTTAAAAAAGTAAAAGGCATATCTTTTTCCGAGGGAAAAGCTTTGGCGGCCGACAGGATAATCCTTGCCACCGGCGGAGTCTCCTATCGCTTTACCGGCTCAACCGGCGAAGGCCTGGAGATTGCCCGGAGATTAGGCCACTCCATAGTTCCCTTAAGGCCCGGCCTGGTCCCTTTAGAGACAAGTGAAAAATATCCCCAACTTTTAGAGGGATTAGTCTTAAAGAATATCCGCTTAATATTCAGTAACGGTAAAAAGCAGATCATCTCTGATATCGGAGAGCTTTTATTTACTCGTTTCGGCGTATCCGGACCCCTGGTCTTATCTTTAAGCAGCTCGATAGTAGATTGGCTGGCAGAGGGGCAAAAGGTATCCTTAAGTATAGATTTAAAACCCGCTTTATCCCAAGAACAGTTGGATTCCCGGCTTTTAAGGGAATTCAAAGAGAACCCTGACACAAACATCGGCAATCTGTTCAAGAGTTTATTGCCTAAAAGGATGGTTCCGCTGTTTTTAAGAATTACAAAGATCGCTCGGGACAAGAAAGCTAACCAGATTACCTTGAGCGAACGCCGGGAGCTAATTTCTTTGCTTAAGAATTTCAGGCTGAAGATCGCCGGGGCCAGGCCGATAGAGGAGGCGATGGTGACCCGCGGCGGAGTTTCTTTAAAAGAGATCGACCCGCGTACCATGCAGTCGCGCCTGATTCAGGGCTTATATTTTGCCGGAGAAATTATGGATATAGCTGCGGATACCGGAGGGTTTAACCTGCAGGCGGCTTTTTCTACGGGGTATCTGGCTGGTGAGAGCGCCTCCTTAAGTAGGGACACCCTTTGTGCCAATCGGGAGGGTGTCCCCTTCTAATGATAACAAGGGACACCCTTAGCTTTAGCAGGAAGGGTGTCCCTAAGATAAAATGAGAACTATATATTTGGCTTCCGATTCCAGGGCAAGAAGAAAGCTGTTGCGGCTATTCGGATTGAAATTTAAGGTTTTACCCGGCAGGATTAAGGAAGAGACGCGGCCGAAAAACTTATCCTATTCTTCGTTAGCTAAAAGAAACGCCTTGAATAAGGCGAAAAACGTTGCCGCGCGGGTTAAAAACGGTGTTATAATTGCTGCTGATACCATTGTGGTGCAGGACGGCAATATTTTCGGCAAGCCAAAAGATTTAAAAGCTGCGCGCAGGATGCTAAAGCGACTGAGTTTAAAACCCCAGTGGCTTTATACCGGCGTCGCCGTAATCGATAAGGACCGCAAAAAGACACTCCTGGATTACGAAAAAACCAAAGTTTATATGGATAAATTAAGCGATAAAGAAATCAGCGCTTATTTTAGAGGCGTGTCTCCTCTGGATAAGGCAGGCAGTTTTGACATCCAGGGCAAGGGCGCGTTTTTTATCCGGCGCATCGAAGGCTGTTTCTATAATGTGGTGGGCCTGCCGATAAGAAAATTATACCTGATGCTGAAAAAACTGGGTATCAAGGCCTTTGTGTTTTTATTTTGCTTAATTTTGGCCGGATGTTCCACCGAGTATAATGTTGCCACCAAACAGGAAGAGATATATTTCTACAGCACGGACAAGGAAGTGGCGATGGGCCAGGCCATTGCCAAAGAGATAGCCAAGAGCGAGAAATTTGCGCCGGACCCGCTACTGCAGAAAAGGGTCGAGGATATCGGAAAGAAAATCGTCGCTGTTTGCGATAGAAGAGATATAGATTACCATTTTTATGTTTTAGACGACGATGAAATCAACGCCTTATCTTTGCCGGGAGGCTACGTCTATGTAAGCCGGGGCCTGATTGAAAAAGTAGCTAATGACGATGAATTAGCCGGCGTCTTAGGCCATGAGATCGGCCATATCGTTGCCCGGCACAGCATCAAGAAGTTACAGGCAATGATGGGCTATTCATTGCTTAGGGTCCTGGTGGCGCAGGTACCGCAGGGAGCGCAAGCCGGCGATGCCGCAGACCTGGCCTTTGCTTCTATCATGACCGGTTATGCGCGCGAGGATGAATTGCTTGCTGACCAGCTGGGCACCCGTTATTTACTGGCAGCCGGTTATAATCCCAGATGCATGGTTACGTTCTTAGAGAAATTACAGGATGATCACAGGAGAAGGCCCCTGCAGGCAAAGACGTACTTTAAAACCCATCCTTATGTGCCGGACCGGATCCGGGTAGTAAAGCAGGAGTTGGGGGAGAAGATGGATTTTGACGACTATATAAACATAGAGCAGAGGCCGCATGAGTAAAAGAATTTTTTTATTGGTGCTGTTTGTTTTTAGCGTGCTTTATCTTACTGCCGCGGCGCAAGGCCAGAAAGAGGGGAAGGCGATCATGCATAAGCAGGATGTTATTGAAGACAGCCCTTTCGGAGCATTAGAGTTTCTGCACTGGAACCACAGCTGGAACAACTATAAATATCCCGACGAGAAAGCGCTGAAAAAAGTGATAAATCTGATGAAGGAGGCCGGGGTGGCCTGGGTGCGGGTGGACTTTCTCTGGGATGAAATCGAGCCGCAGGCGGGAAATTTCGAATTTAAGAAATATGACACTATCGTAGACTTATTAGTTGCCAACGGCATAAAAATACTGGGGATCTGGGATTACAGCGCATCCTGGGCTTCTTCCTGCGGCGAATGGAACTGCCCGCCTGCGGACAATAAGGTGTTTGTTAATTATGCGCTAAAGGTCGCCCAGCATTACGCCGGTAAAGTGCAGCACTGGGAGCTCTGGAATGAGCCGGATTCCTCCACCTACTGGTTAGAGCAGGACGGCTTAAAAAGCTACTGTCGCCTGTTGAAAGAGGTCTACAGCGCGGTTAAAAAGGCAGTCCCTGACTGCCAGATCCTAAACGGCGGATTTGCCGGCGGGATGCGCAGCGTCAATGATCTTTATGCTAACGGCGCCAAGGATTATTTTGACATCCTCAATATCCATATCTTTGAGTCGCCCCTTAACCGCGGCTCGGTTAAGGCCGTAGGGGCTTATCCGAAGTTAGCTTATAAAATAATGTGCCGCAACGGCGATGCCGATAAGAAGATCTGGGTGACCGAGATCGGCTGCCCCGGGGTAAACAGGTGGCTACAGGTAAAGAACTGGTGGATGGGTAAAAATCCCACCGAGCGCCAACAGGCCGGGTGGGTCAAAGACGTATATAGCGAATTATTGAAGCATCCCGCAGTAGAAAAGGTCTTCTGGGCATTTTTGCGCGATACCGACAAGCACTGGGATAACGGCGTGGACTACTTCGGCCTGGTGCGCTGGGATTATTCCAAAAAACCCGCGTTTATCTCCTACCAGAAGTGTACAAGGGAGTGGAAAAAAAAGCAAGCGCTGCCCTTGACAAAGTAATAAAATATGTTATATTTATAGGGTATTGCCACGGAAAGCGCTTTCTAACTGAGGGAGGAAGGTTAGAAAGTAGTAAGTAATTTTACCGGATTTTATCCGGATTGACAAAGGGGGTCAATCCGGATTTTTTTATTTTTTTGGAGACCATTCCTAAAAAACTCAATTTAACGCCCGAACATATATGATTGTTCGGCGTGCACTTACTGTGCAAGGAGAGGGAGAAATGAAGACAAGAGGGATGAAAAAGGTCTTTTCGCTACTGATAACCTTTAGTTTGATATTCCAACAGACCGGGCTTGCCCAGATTGCCGGCCAGCTGGATATGTCCAAGTTCATGGGCCAGGTGAACGTTTTTTCCGGGCCGCAGAATTTCAGGCCCTTACATTTACGTTATTTCTCCTATGATATTCTCACGGATAATTTCCAGATTCTCCTGGATAAAGGCAACCTCAAAAAATTAGAGGGCAAACAGCTGAAAGAACAGAGCCAGGAACTTTTAAAGTATTTCCTGGTAGGGGTGACTCTGCCCGATGCAAAATTCTGGGTCAATTTACGCCCGGATTCAGAAGACCAGATTATTGACTGGGAATTAGCCCGGACCGACCTGGGAAAGGTGCTTCTGGAGGCGGACCTGCAGCTTAAAAAAGACCTGGCTCAATTTACCTCTCCGGAAACTGCGGAAGGACGATGGTATTGGAATAAGTTATATGAAAAAGCCGGCCAGATTTTCGGCGGGCAAAATATTACCATCCCTACGCTTACCCGTCCCTGGATTGTTCCGGGTGAGGTGATTATCCGCGAAAATGCAAATTCCGCTTATGTATATAAGGCAACTCTTAAGGTTATGCTGGAGCAGGATCATCTTAGGGACAGTCCCCTTCGGGGACAGTCCCTGTATTCTTTTAAGGACCCCCGGCTTAAGGAATTAAACGACTACTCTTCGCAGTTGATCCGCGAAAAAATCATCCCCAAGTTGACCAGAGAGGTGAATGCTTCGGCTAAGTATGCCCCTCTAAGGCAGGTTTTCTTTTCACTGATATTATCCCGCTGGTTTAAAAGTAAGTTTAGCGGAAAAGCCGGTTTATATCCCAGCCTGATTAACACGAGAAATTTAAACGGCTTAACTTCCCAACAGGCCTGGTCAAAGACGCCATATTTTAAGGAATACCAGAAGTCATTTAATAACGGCGAATATAATATTAAGGAACAGGCAAGCACTGTCTTTGGCCCGACAATCAGGACTTATTTTAGCGGGGGCGTGGCTTTAGAAAAAATGACTCCGGATACTTTTAACGGAGTTGGTAATAAAGTTCCCGGTGCATCGGGACCGAACGTGGTTGGGTTAGAAGGCAATGCGCCTAAAATGTGGGCTGAAGGTTTTAAAAATGCTGCCGAGGCAAAAGCCGCTCACGATGATGTCCTTAAAGCCAAGATCGCCGATGCTTTTGATCGTCGTAGAGCTATAAATCTATTCACCGATGCCGCCTCTATTACGATACAGGAAAGAGATACTAAGGCATTTGCAACAAGCGCCCTGCTTGACGATGCTTTTATTCTTGCGTTAGCAAGAAAAATCGTTTCTACCATTCCCGGAGAAAAAGGAATAGAATTGCATGCCCAAGTAAAAAGGTTACTGGATCTTCATGATCGTTACCTTTATGATCGTTCCAATAGGGAAGCTAATGCAGACCGCTTCAAGTTTATCCGTCAGCTTAAAAAACTGCTTATTGACGAAACCAGATGGATCGCTATAGCTAGTACCGACCCCTATCTTTTAAGCGTCGGTGACATTCACAGCCCAGAGCATAAAGCGTTTGTCGCCCATGCCGGAACTTTTCCTTATGAGGGAAGCGATAAGGTTTCTGGTGGGCCGAGGAGTATTTATCTGACTATGGCCAGGATTGATGGTTACAGGGAGTTAGACGAGGCAGGCAGAGCCGCGTTCCAACAACTGATTATGCACGAGTTCACTGATTTTATTGCCGGAAAGCACGTGGAAGAATCTTTGCCAGCCCTTGAGGCGGCTAATGCCAAAATTAAATCAGCGTATCAAGAGAAGGCAGCCGGAGCAAAAGCAAGCAGGACTACGGATTTAAAGGAATATAAAAAGATTGGCCAGCAGATATATTTAGACGGAGTTACCTGGGAACAGATTGAAAGCGGCGAATTTGAAAGATTAGTAAAAGAACAGGGGATTAACGGTGTCACCACTAACCCGCCTTTAATTAAGAAATACCTGGCAAGTAAAAAGGTCCAGGATAAGGCAAAGCAGCTGAGTAAGCAGTTTGCTGCCGAGGGGCTTTCTCTTGAGGAAGTGCAGAAAAGGGTTTATCGCGAGCTGATTGCGGATTTAGCCGAGCAGGTGATTCAAGTATTTATCAGAAACGGCGTCAAAGATGCGACTTTTAGCATTGAAATCGACCCCACCAAAGCTGATGATATTGGGGCTTCGGTAAAAGAGGCGATGGAGTGGCTAAACATTAAAAACGGCCAATACCGCGATTACATTCTAGTCAAGGTCTTGGCGAATGAAACAGGCTGCGAAGTGATCAGGCAAGTTACTGCCTTAGGCGGTAATGTGAATGCCACGGTGCTTTTTAGCCCCGAGCAATATGACAAGGTGATTGAAGCTTATATCGATGGCTTGGAAGATGCGGATGAGACAGGTATAGATATAAGCAAGATCCGCTCGGTGGCCAGCTTTTTTGTTTCCCGCTGGGATGTGAAGTTAGCGCCGGATTTATCCGCAGAGCAGCAGGGCAAAGCAGGTAACGCAATCACGACTGTTGCTTATCATGAGGTATTCAAGAAGTGGTTTAATTCAGCGCGGTTCCAAGCTCTTCAAGCAGAAGGCGCCCGAGTGCAGCAGTTTCTTGCTGCTTCCACCGGTTCAAAAGGCAAAGCCATTGCCCAGGCCTTAAAGAAAAAGCCGGAATATAAAGGTAAGGACAAGGAAGTGGATGAGCTAGTAGCTAGGGCTTATCCTTTTGATATCTATGTCAGCCCCTTGCAGGGCGAAGGTATTATTAATACTTTGCCTTATGAGACCATTGCTGATTTGATGAGTAAAGGGTTTATTCCGGAAGCAACCATCACACAGGAAGCAAATTATAAGGCTGCCAGACAGCTTTTAGATGATATCAGAGATAAAAATAAAAAAGATATTGAAGCTGTGGGAGCTGTTTTGCTCAAAGAAGGGTTGCAGTCTTTTATTGACGATTATCTGGATATCCAGCGCACGCTGGCCGGGATCGTCGGCTATCAGGGTTTCAAAGGGGGAGTCAATGCTCATGCCGAAGCCAACCGGGTTGACCCTTATTCACCGCTGCCGGGAACGCCTGACCTACGTCAAAAAACCGCCGAGTTGATTAACCGGGAAATTTTAAAAGCGCAAGGCATGGAGATTTCTTCTGCTGATGTGACCGTTAGCTTGGGCACTACCGGTTTATTGGAGCATTTGACGCGCATCTTCTGTAATATTGAAAGGGGGGCTTTGAAAAAACTAAAGCAAAAAGATGCCGTGGCTTTAAGCCCGCACGCCAAGGCTTTATACAGCCCAAAGACAGTCTTTGCCCGCATCACCGACTTAAAAGCTAAAAGCCCTAAGATGATGGTGATTGATTCCTGGGATATTGAAGCAGTAAATTTAAACAAGCTTTTAGACCAGGCAATAAAGGATAAAACCGTAGTGATCTTTCTGGATAATGACCCTACCCATAGGAATATGGCGCAAGTTTATCAGTTGTTGAACCAGAACGAACAATACCGGCCAAATACGGTGATCGTGACGGATCTCTCGCGGCGTTTTGGCCTGCCGGAATATAACGTGGGATCTTTTGTGACTTTTAACAAGGCCATTGTAGGCGCCTATGCCGCTGCGGTCGGCGGTTCGATTGCCGCAGTGAGCACCGAGGTGCAGGCCGGGTTTGCCAAACTGGTTGCCGCACGACTTCCGGAAGCAGTTGCCCCAAGCCAGGCAGGCAATAAGATTGCCGCCATCGAGGATAAAGATGTCCTTAACCGCACCTTCAGAGATATGGCGCCTGACCCCACTTTATCGATTAGTCCCCTGGGTATGTTGGGGCAATACAAACTGTCGGAAATTTTTCAAGGCACTGAATTTAATTCTTTCCGCAATACTATTGTAGAAGCGTTAGGTGCAGCAGGGCAACATTCATTATATGGTTACATAAAAGATAAAGACACAATACCAATCTCTGATTACGAAGGCGCTTTTAATAAAGCTAATAACCTGGGGATAATCAAAAGATTACTCGCGGCAGAAAGTGAGTATGTCGAAGCCTTATTTGCGCAATACGGCAGCGACCGGGAAACTTTTTTAAGCAAACTTATGGATGAGCCTAATCCCGCGATCGTAGAGATATTAAAAAAGGTCTTTAATGGCGGCCAAGGGCAACTCAGCGTAGATGAGATTGTGCGAATGTGGATAGTCTTTAACATTAAAAAGATGCATGTAGGAGCGCCGGGTTTTCCGCGCGATGAGTTTGGGACAAAAGCCCTGCAGCTACCCGAGGAAAGATTGACGCCGGAGCAGATTGCGCAACTGGATGAACAGCTTCTTGATGCCGGCGTATACTTTGGTAAGGTCTTTGGTCTCTCTTTGGGCCGGGAAAACGTGTCAGCTGGTTATTACGGCTCAAAAACCGTGACCCAGGATATTGCTATTGCCTTAGAATTACTTTACGGCAAAGAGGTGACCATTGCCAGGCCGCAACCCGATTATGTGGGTAATACCTCTTCTTTGCTCGGGGCAGGTGTGCCTAGAGAGGCGATGAATATGTATCCTACCAAAACTTCTAATTCCTGGGTACCCACGGCAGCCGAGGTAAAACGGGCAATCGATCAACTGAATCCGAATTCTATTAAACTTATTCGTTTAACCACTCCGGATAATCCTTCGGGTACAGCCGTACCGCAGGAGAGGATCGAAGAGATCCTGGAATTAGCTGTGCGTAATGATGCCTTTCTTGAGCTTGACGTGGCTTATGCCCGGCTTTTGTTTAAAGGGAAGAAACCGGCAAATTTAGAAGAGGTCTGCGCAAATATTTTTCAGCGTTTAGACGATGGGATTAAAGCAAGAAAAGGGATCAAGAGCGCTGCCGATATCACCAAGTATTTTATCCTGATCCAGACCCAGTCCAAAGAAATTTTGCAGCCCGGCCCGCGCGAAGGCACGGCAGTTTCCGGTAATACCGAGCTGATCAAGAAAATGCGGGAAATCAAGATCTTTGAGGCGGACCCGGTAGCTAAAAAAGCCCAGGTAGAGATTTACGGGCCGAATGGCGTTTTCTATTCAGAGGAGTATATTCAGAAGCACATCCAGCATTTGGAGAGGAACGCCAACTATATTTGCCAGACCTTAGACCGGCTGGGTATTCACTATGTCAAGCCGGAAGGGGCCTTTTATATCCTCTTTAGGATCGGCAAGGGGCCATATATCCGTTTCTCTTTTGCCGGCTCTTTTACCGATATCGTTGAGGTGATGGCGAGGATCGAACGGGCATATCCAAAATGGAAAGAAAATAAGGTAGACCTTAGCTCTGTTGATTTATTCAAGCAGGTAGGAATTACCTCTGTCGCCGGAGAAATTTTTGGCGCTCCCAAGACTAAGGCAGAAGAGGATACCATTGAGCAAGCCACCACAGCAGACGTTAATGTGCAGGCTGAGCCTATTACTTGGCAGGACTATGCAGAGCTGGCGCGATTAGTGCGTTACGATATTGTGCGTTCGCTTTATTTAGCCGGTAGCGGCCATGCTAATACTGCCCTTTCTGACGTGAACATGCTTTTAGCCCTTTATGCTGCCGGCGGCATGCATTATGACGCCAGGGATTCTCAGTGGAATTACCGGGACAGGTTTGTTACCAAAGGACACGGCTACATGAGCATTTATTCGGTTTTGGCGGCGATGGGGTTTTTCCCTCCTGACGACCTTAATGCAGTCAGGGATATTCAAAGCCATTTATCCGGCCATGTCACGGTGAAAACCCCGGGCATTGATGCCAACACCGGTATTTTAGGCCAAAGTTTATCCATTGCCTTGGGTATGGCGATCAATGCAAAGTTAGAAGGCACAAAATACACTACCTTCTGCAATATCGGCGACGGCGAAACCCAGGAAGGACAGATTTACGCTGCTGCAGAGGCCGCCGCTTCTCTGACTCAGCGCGGCAAGATGGGCAAACTCGTTGCCATGATTGACTGGAATGGCGCGGAGCGGGATGGCTGGGTGAAAAATTTTGGCACAGTCAGTATTGATGAAAAATGGGCAGCTTTAGGATGGCAGGTGATCAAAGTAGACGGTAATGACGTTTTTGCCATGAAAGCAGCTATCGATCAAGCAAAAACCGTGCAAGATAAACCCACGGTAATTATCTGTGAAACACAAAAAGGTAAAGGAGTCTCTTATTTATCTGAAGGTGATAATTCCTGGGCAAGGCACGGGACTCCTCCGAAAAATGCCGCAGAATATTTCCAGGCCCTGAAAGAATTAGGGATAGAAGTCGGGGAGCATCAGAAAATGCAGGTAGTGAAACAGGAAGTAGAAATTGATGACGCAGTGCAAACCCTGGCAGGTTTCAATATGGCGCGGATTCACCGCGTAGTAGCGGAAATTCAGAAGGGAAATCAGGAATACCGCCAGCAACTAGAAACCGGATTAGCGCCTAATGCGCATTTACAACCGACTCAGTTTAGCTGGGACGGAAAACCGGCACAACGGTATCAACCCGGGGCTCAAAAACCCACGCGTCAGGCAGCCGGAGAATATTTTGTGAATTTACTAAAAACACATCCTGAGTTACGCGATAGGATGGTATTCTTCACCATGGATTTAAAAGATTCAGAGTGTTTGGGTCAAGTTACAAAGGACGTGCCAAATTCCGATTATATGATGGGCATCCGCGAAGATGTCACTGCCAGTGCTGCCTCGGGCCTCTCTTTAGCTTCGCAAGGCCGCATTGTGCCGGTGGTCGGCACCTTTGCCGCCTTTCTCTTGAATATGGGGCCGCAGCTACGTATCGCGCAGCAGACACCGGGATCGAGGATCATCGTTTATATGGCCCATGGGGAAGCCTTGGATGTAGGAGGAGACGGCCCCACGCATCAGCCGGAATATTTGGCGAATCTTGCCCAAACCTTAAACTTAAATACCTTTATGCCTGCCGACGCTAATACGATGTGGGATGCCTTGAACGATGCTGTTAATAGCGCAATCAATGATCCTGCCTCAGGCGTCTCGCTTATCGCCGCTGTACGCGGCACTGATATTTCATCGAGTGTCTATAATCTTGGAGCAAAAAGTGCTACTGCCGACAGCTTTTTAGCCTGGCAGTCTCAAGGGATTGATGAAGCGAATAAACCCGACGGGATTATTGTGGCTACTGGCCCGGCAATGCTGAATCTGTCAATCCAGGCAGCCAAGAAATTGGATGCCGAAGGTAAAAAGATCAGGGTAATTTATGTGCAGCATCTTAATGTGATCGGCAAGGAAGGTTCGGAATTCTATAATTTGGTTGAGCCGGGCGTGCCGATTGTCACTGCCCAGGACGGGTTGAAGAGCTTTTTAGGCGGTTTAGTCAGCGACGCGTTAACCAGCCTGCCTGTGGATTGGGGAGAGATTCCGCGGGTAGCCTCCGTAGGAATTACCGGAATACCTAAAACCGGCGGCATAGCTAAAGGCATTTCTTATCGCGGCGAACGTGGCCAGGCCTTAGCGGCTTATACGCTTTACGGCATGGATCCTGATTCTATCGCCGGGACATTAAGAAAGATGATTGATGCTAGACGTGGTCCGGCAGCACCGGTCAAGGATGATCGAACTCCTCCCTCAGTGCCTCCTACTGCGTCTGGTTTTCGCAGCGATGCTACGCCTGCTGACGAGATGCGAGCACACGCGGGAGACGATTTCCGGAATACGGTTCAAGGCGGGAAGCATGATGGCGTTGATGCCCCCGGCGGTATTGACTTTCGCGCCATCCCGATGATTACCCGTCCGATGGGAACCCTTTCGGGATTGAGTGTCAGCTTGCCGAAGCTAAGTAACGTGGAGAATATTAACCTTGACGAAGAGCTCAGGCAGATCCAGAAGATGCTCGCAGCCGGCATTACTCCTTCCGGAGAGCGGATGAAAGAATACGTGGCTGCCTGTTATCAAAAGGGAGAGCTCAAGACTTATGTGGATGGAATAGTCGGATGTTTGGTCGATATTTGCAAACTGGAAGAGCAAAAAGTAGCACAGACGCCTAAAGAAGTGAAAGAGTTGTTGCTGATTATGGATTCGGTAGGTTAATTAATAGTAAAAGAGGGAAATTTAAGCGGTAGGCCGGTATTACCGGCTTGCCGCTTTTTTATTTAGTGCGGAGGGAGGGAGTTGAACCCTCATGTCTTGCGACACTGGCTTCTGAGGCCAGCGCGTCTGCCATTCCGCCACCTCCGCGTAAAATCACTTCAAGTATATCCCACCTCGATAATTATGTCAAATTAAAAGAATTGCGGCGGAGTTTTTTTATTGTTATAATATACCCCCTTAAGGAGGATATATGTTTCTGGAGTCTTTTAAAATTACCGTCTCAGGCGTGGGGCAGATTTTCATCTTAGGCGCGATCGGTTATTTACTCTTAAAAAAGAAGATCTTAAGCCCCGAGGGGTTAACTTCTTTAAGCCGGATAGTAATAGATATTACCCTGCCGATCCTGATCTTCTGCCAGCTGCTTAAGGATTTTAGCTTCAGCCTCTATCCTGACTGGTGGATATTTCCCTTGATCAGCATCGCCATTACCGCCGCCGGCCTGATGATAGGCTATATTTTTTCCGTCCTGGTAAAAGGAGGGCAGCATAAGCTGCAGTTTTTAAGCCTGGTCGCTTTTCAAAATTCCGGATATTTACCGCTGGCGCTGATAGCCTCCCTGCTGAGTGCCCAGAAGATGAATACTATGTTTATCTATCTGTTTTTATTCCTTTCAGGATTCAATCTGGTGATGTTTTCTTTTGGGGCACAGATCATTTCTTTTCAGAAGAGGACTAAATTCGAGCTGGCCGGTTTATTCAGCCCTCCGGTAATCGCGACGGCGTTGGGATTATTGGGCGTATATTTCGGCCTGAATAAGTTTATGCCGCAGGTACTTTTTAAAGCGCTCTTTCTAGTAGGAGAATGCACTTTGCCTCTGGCGATGTTTGTCGTCGGGGCTAACCTGGCCGAGATCCGCTTAACCCATATCGATAAAAAGGAGATGTTCCTGGCGGCCCTGGCAAAGCTGGTCGTACTTCCGGCACTGGGCCTTTTGTTAGTCTTGAAATTAAAACTTCCCGAATTAATGGGGCTATTGATCGTGATGCAGTTAGCTATGCCGCCGGCTACTTTGTTGTCGGTGCTCACCCGGCATTATAAAAAAGAGGATCTCCTGATCAGTCAGGGTATATTTTTGGCTCATCTCGCCAGCATCATCACCATACCGGTATTTTTGAGCCTGTATTTTTACCTGAAGACGATGCCATGAGCAAAGCCATTGCCACTAACCGCAAGGCATACCGGGATTATGAAGTCATTGAGAGCATTGAATGCGGCATAGAGCTAAAAGGGAGTGAAGTCAAGTCTTTAAGAGAGGCAAGGATCAGGTTAGACGATAGCTTTGCCCGGATTGAAAACGGGGAAGTTATATTGTATAATACGTATATCAGCCCTTATGAGCAGGCAAGTTACCTGAATGTCGAGCCGACCCGTCCGCGCCGCCTGCTCTTACATAAACACCAGATCCATAAGTTAAACGGCCGGGTGATGCAAAAGGGATTTACCCTGGTGCCGGTGAAGGCATATTTTAACGACCAGGGCCGCGCTAAGATAGAGCTTGCTCTTTGCAAGGGTAAAAGATTATACGATAAGCGCCAGGCTCTAAAGCGCAAAGAGTCGGATCTTATGATGCGTCGTATATTGAAGAGTAGGAGGAAGTAACAATAGGAAGGAATGTTGTCCCTCGCAACCTGAAGTAAGAGATAGTTGCTCGGGACGAATTTTCCTGAACTAAGCAATAGAAAATTCAGGGGGGTGAAAGGGCTCGACTTAGGATAGTCGGGTAAGAGTAGCATGCCGCGGACGCAGGGTGGGCCGCGTTAACAATCCTTGCACAATATAAACGCAAACGATTACAATCGTTCACTAGTAGCAGACAGATACAGCGTGGTCCCAGCGGTTCCAATAATGAGACTGCCTGTTATGCCTGTTATGGCGTTAGCCATTCCCTAAGTAAAGGGAATGCCTCAACCTGGTCTGCCTAAGGATTGGGATTGAGCGGTTAATTTAGGCTGGCTTTGGCATCCGCCTTTGGTGCCGGGGCAAGACTTAAAAAGGCTGCTACCCGGAAAATTCTGTTTGCCGAAGTTTCCGGGAGTAAGCTTAAAAGACAGACTAAGCATGTAGCGACTTTTACTTAACTGCTTAAGGACGCGGGGTTCGATCCCCGCCACCTCCACCAAAATTTTGCTTGTCGCAAAATTTTGGTGGCACTCAAGCGAGCGTTAAAAACCGCGACAAGCGGTTTAGCGAGCGGAGTGCATACCACAGCAGCACCGCGGCCTGCGGCCGCGGTGTAATTCACTGACAAGTTATAGCGGGTGAATTAACAATATGCCATCTTCCAAAAATCCATTTATCATTCTGATTTGCGCATTTTTACTTTTAAGTTTCTCCGGTTGCGCTACTATTCCGGAAGGCCCGGTCATACCCTCTTACAGTCTTAACGGCATAACCTACATGCCTTTGATCCCCTTATGCGAAGCTAATGGAGTGAAGTTGGAATACGATAACATCACCCGTACCGCGGTTTTAAGCCGGGGCCTGCATAAGGTAAGCCTGATGGTGGGCGACAGGACGATATTAGTCGACGGGGAGCCGCGGTACCTTAATCATCCGGTCGATCTTTATGAGGGCGCGGTAGTCGTGCCGGCTAAATTAGAGGAGATTCTGAATAGTATCATTATCAGGGAAGGTTATTCTTATACCAGGCCGGATTTGTCTCTATCCCGGATTAAAAAAGTAGTGATTGATGCCGGCCACGGGGGAAATGACCCCGGGGCGATAGGCAGGTCAGGGATGAGGGAGAAGGCGGTCAATCTGGATATTGCCAAGCGGCTGGCTAAGATTTTAAAAGATGACGGAATACAGGTACTGATGACGCGTTCCGGCGATAGTGCCGTTTCTCTGGAAAACAGAGTCGATGTAGCTAATAACTCTCAGGCAGACTTTTTCATCAGCGTCCACTCCAATGCCAACCGCGTGCGCAGCTTAAACGGCTTTGAGATATATTACCTGGTTTCCCGCAATGATGACTATAAGTGGCTGTTATCGGCAGCCGAGAGCACAAGCTTAGGACTTGATCCGGCTTGTTTTGCCGGCCGCTCAAGAAATTTAAAGGCGATACTCTGGGATATGGTTTATACTTATAACCGCGCAGAGTCCTTGCGGCTGTCGCGCTCTATCTGCCGCAGCATAGGCAGTAATTTACAGACTAAAGTTATCGGGATAAAAAGGGCGGGTTTCTATGTTTTAAGAGGCGTGCGTATGCCGGCGATTTTAATCGAAATAGGTTTCTTATCCAATTCCGACGAGGAACGCCTGTTAAGGAACAGCTATTACCGCCAGCAGATAGCTGATGCCATAGCATCAGGGATAACTAACTATGTCAGGGATTATGCTTTTACGGAGAAGAACAATTGAGTAAACCTATCGGCGTATTCGATTCCGGAGTCGGGGGCCTGACGGTAGTCAAGGAATTAATCCGCCAGCTGCCCGGCGAAGATATAGTTTATTTCGGGGATACCGCGCGCGTGCCTTACGGCATAAAGTCTAAAGATACGGTGGTGCGTTTTTCCATAGAAAATATCCTCTTTTTGCTTAAGCAGGACGTTAAGCTCATCTGCGTTGCCTGCAATACTGCCTCCAGCCTTGCGCTGCCGGCGATCAAGCAGCATTTTAAAGTGCCGATAGTGGGGGTGATCACTCCGGGGGTAAGGGAAGCGGTCTACGCCACCCGGAATAAACGCATCGGCGTGATCGGAACGCGGGGGACAATAAAAAGCAGGACTTACGAAAAAGAGATCAGGCAGCTTGACCCTAAGGTTAAAGTTATTTCCCTGGCCTGCCCTTTGTTTGTGCCTTTTGTGGAAGAGGGCTGGCTCGACGGCGCTGTAGTGATGCAGGTGGCCGGGGTTTATCTTAAGCCGTTAAAAAACGCCGGGGTCGATACCGTGATTTTGGGCTGCACGCATTATCCGCTGCTAAAGCCGGTGATTAAAAAGGTGCTGGGAGCAAAAGTCAGATTAATAGATTCGGCAAAACAGGTGGCGATGGAAGTCAAGGAAATCCTTTCCGCAGACGGCCTGTTAAGCCGGGGCCGTTGCGGCAGGCAGCGCTTTTATGTCAGCGATAATCCGGAGTGGTTTACGGGGTTGGCAAAAAGATTTTTAGGTAAAGCAATAAAAAACGCACACAAAGCCAATGTATAGCCTAAAGGTAGAGGGGCATTTTAGTTCGGCGCACAACTTAAGAGGTTACAAAGGCAAATGCGAAAGCCTGCACGGGCATAACTGGAAGGTAGAGGCAGAGATAGCCGGGGAAGAACTAGATAATAGCGGCATGCTCGTCGATTTTAAATTGTTAAAGGCAGGGTTGAATAAAATTTTAGAAAAACTAGACCATAAATATCTGAATAAGCTGTCGTATTTTAAGAGAGTAAACCCCACTTCGGAAAACATCGCCAAATTTATATACGATAATTTAGCCCTAAAGTTGAAAGGCCTGAAGTCCGTGACCGTATGGGAAAGCCAGAATTGCCGCGCCAGGTATGAACCCAGCCCTTCCTAAAGAAGAGCGGGTTATTATAAGGAGGAAGGGCTGGGTGAAAAAAGCGGTGGTCTTATTATCCGGCGGGCTGGATTCCGCTGTTACTCTCTACATCGCCAAAGAGAAAGGTTTTAAGCCCTTATGCCTGATCTTTGATTACGGCCAGCGCCACCGGCGCGAAATAGAATCGGCAAAAAAAATAGCGCAGGAAGCCGGATGCACCTTTAAAGTCTTAAAAATAGACTTGATCCATAAAAGATCAGCTCTTTTGGATAAAAAGATAAAAATTCCTCAACTTGCGAACTCGAGAACTCACGAACTCAAGAACGATATTCCTATGACGTATGTGCCGGCGCGCAATATCATATTTTTAAGTTTTGCGCTTTCCTTTGCCGAGACGCTCGGTGAAAGCGCGGTTTTTATCGGAGCGCACGCCCAGGATTATTCGGGCTACCCGGATTGCCGGCCGGAATTTTTCCGCGCCTTCGCAAGAATGGCTAAGGCCGGGACAAAGTCAGGGGTAGAAGGCAAAGAGATAAAAATATTTGTTCCTCTGCTGAATAAGAAAAAATCAGAGATTATTAGCGAGGGCCTGCGCTTAGGTGTACCCTTCAGGCTGACCTGGTCATGCTATCGGGGCGGCAGGCGCCCTTGCAATAAATGCGACAGCTGTTATTATAGGGCAAAAGGTTTTAGAGAATTAGGCATAAAGGACCCGTTGCTAGCAGGGACTGTCCCCGCAGAAAGCGGGGCACCAAACCATCCGATAGGTTTGGGTGCCTCCCCGTAAACCTAAGGGGACTGTCCCTGATATGAGTATTATGTTAAAAGGTAAAATTACCGAGGTTTTCGAGAGTTTTCAGGGGGAAGGCCTGTATCTGGGGGAAAGGCAGATTTTCGTGCGCTTCTTCGGCTGCAACCTAAGCTGCAAATTCTGCGATACTAAACCGGATAGATTTACGGAATATAGTCCGGAGGAATTATTTGCGCGCATAAAGCAGCACGGTAATGATTTTCATTCCTTGGCCTTTACCGGCGGAGAGCCTCTCCTGCAGAAAGACTTTTTAAAAGAGATAGCCATCCTGACGCGCAGGCAGGGGTTTCGGCATTATCTGGAGACTAACGGTACTCTGCCTGAGGAATTAAAAGAGGTGATCGACCTGCTGGATATTATAGCCATGGATTTGAAGCTCCCCAGCTCAACATCGCTGAGTGAACTGTGGGAAGAGCACGGCAGGTTTCTGGAGATTGCCAGCCGCAAAGAAGTTTTTTTGAAAATAGTGGTTTGTGAATCTACCCACGAGCAGGATTTGCATAAGGCCATTGCTTTGATCAAAAGGACCCATCAGGCTGTGGTTCTGGTCCTGCAGCCGAACAGCTACGAAGGCATAAACCGGCTGAATAAAAAGCTGGAAGATTTTAAAGCCATCAGCACGGATAACAGTATTACTACCTGCATTATACCGCAGGTGCATAAAATAGCGGGGTTAAGATGAAGAAAAAATCCGGTTACGAAGGCCTGCAGGGGAAAATCCGCGATTTAAGGACCTCGGCTATCGAAGTCTGGAAGAATCAATATCCGGATAAAATCTATACTATAACTCTGGAGATCCCGGAGTTTACCTGCATCTGTCCGAAAACCGGCCTGCCGGATTTCGCCAATATCACCGTAGAGTATTCTCCGCTAAAATTCTGCGTTGAACTTAAGTCCTTTAAGATGTACACTATTTTCTACCGCAATATCGGGATATTTCATGAACATGTAATCAACAAAATCCTGGAAGATTTTGTCCGGGCAGTAAGGCCGCGACGGGTAAAAATTACCGGAGTCTTTAATCCCCGCGGCGGCATCACCACCACCGTCACCCGCGAATATAAGGCACGATGAAGACGATAACGGTAGCAAAAATTACGGCTACGGTCAGAGACTTATGCATCAGGGCAAATACTGATTTAAGAAAAGACGTGTTTGCGGCGCTGGCAGCCAGCCAGAAAGGCGAAAAGAATAAAACTGCCAGGGAAATGCTCGGCGTTATTATCCGCAATGCCCGCATAGCCAGAAAAGAAAAATTAGCCATCTGCCAGGATACGGGTATGCCCTGCGTTTTTATGGAGATAGGCAGGAATATAAAAGTTTCCGGGGATTTGAAAGCCGCAGTCAACAGAGGTATCGAGTCAGGGTATAGAAAAGGTTTTTTCAGGAATTCGGTCGTCAAAGAGCCGTTATCAAGAGGTAAATCCGGATACGGCCCGGCGGTAATGCACATTGATATCGTGCCGGGCAGTAAATTAAAGATCACGGTTCTTCCTAAAGGATTCGGCTGCGAGAATAAAAGTCAGCTGAGGATGTTTAAGCCCACCGCAGAATGGCCGGAAATTAAAAAGTTCATTGTCGAGGCGGTAAAGTCCGCCGGTCCGGATGCCTGCCCGCCGTATGTGGTGGGTGTGGGTATCGGCGGGACTGCGGATTACGCGATGTTGTTAGCGAAAAAGGCGTTGCTTAGAAAAGTTCATAGTTCAGGGTTCATAGTTCAGGGTTTAGCAGCAAAATTAGAAAAAGAATTGTTTAAAGATATTAACAAGTTGAATATAGGTCCGATGGGCTTAGGCGGCAAGAGTACGTGTCTGGCCGTAAACATCCTGACTTACCCTACGCATATCGCCGGCCTGCCGATAGCAGTAAATATCAGCTGCCATGCCCTGCGCAGCGCCAGC
>Ga0208045_1000251_pt1 | contig 25707 bp, 33 predicted proteins | sample PL_2010_200m_FD_184160 | JGI IMG/M metagenome (GOLD analysis project Ga0208045, IMG submission 184160) | Freshwater microbial communities from Powell Lake, British Columbia, Canada to study Microbial Dark Matter (Phase II) - PL_2010_200m... | ecosystem: Environmental > Aquatic > Freshwater >...
CTTGAGAAATGTGATCATCGAGTAAGGCATTGACGGCCGTACAAGGCTGGCGAGGGTCATCCTGGTAGCTTTGGAGTGCGTGAATCTCTGGAAGTGACAGATTCAAGATTCGGCAGCGCCGGATGAAGGCTAGCCGCTCGCCATGCTTCTCGGTGTAGACACGATAGCCGTTCGCCTGGCGATCAGGCGGTGGCAACAAGCCCTGCTGCTCATAGAAGCGGATCGTCTGTGTATCAATCCCTATTAGCCTTGCTAACTGACCAATGCGCATCGTGTGAATCCTCATCGGCTCTGCGTTATTGACCTTATAGTAGCCATAAGGCTTTTAATGATCCCATCTTCGATTTCAAGTGGAGCCGTATCATGAGCAAGTACGATGGTCCCTGCGGCTGCGATGCGACACCAGCCGCTGATGCCGATGTGCAAAACCCTTCCGATACGACGGGGCAATGGGTCAGTGTTTACGCCGTGCCCAAGATGGATTGTCCATCAGAAGAGCGAATGATCCGCTTGGCGCTGAATGGTTTGGACGGAGTTCGGAAGCTGACTTTTGATCTGTCGGACCGTCGGTTAGATGTCATGCATGACAATGCCGTTGAGCCCATAACCAAAAAGCTGTCGGCGTTAGGGTTAGGCGCCACACTTCAGAAAACTGTCGCGGCAGACCCAGAGATGATCAAAGCCGCCGAGAATCCGGCGAACTCTACACAGGAATCCCGCTCCCTACGTTTACTGTTAGGCATCAACGCCTTCATGTTCGTGGTAGAGATGACTGCTGGCCTGATCGCCAGGTCCGCGGGTCTGATTGCCGATTCGCTCGACATGTTCGCTGACGCGGCAGTGTACGGCCTGGCCCTTTATGCGGTTGGGCGCAGCGTCAATCTGCAGGTGCGTGCTGCACACCTTGCTGGTGTGCTCCAGCTGATTTTGGCCCTCGGCGTGCTCGTAGAGGTGGTCAGACGCTTTATATTCGGCAGCGAGCCCGAGTCGCTGATAATGATGGCCGTCGCGTTCCTGGCATTGCTCGCCAACACGGGTTGTTTGCTGCTGATTTCCAAACACCGGGAAGGTGGTGCTCACATGAAAGCGAGCTGGATATTCTCCGCCAATGATGTGGTCATCAACATGGGCGTTATAGTCGCCGGAGCGCTCGTCGCTTGGACTGGGTCCAACTACCCAGACCTGATTATCGGTACCGTTGTGGGATTCATCGTTCTCAACGGCGCTCGGCGTATTCTGGCACTCAAGGGTTGAAGGAGCTCCCGTTACAGAAAAAGGGTGTCTTCATGCCTGTAAGCCATCCGGGTCTAGCGGCGTCAGCTAAAACTGGCGACGCCGCTTTAGCCGTTGGCGGATGGTGGGTATTGCAGAACGTGGGCTGCAAAGTCCATCAGCGAGACGAAGCCGCACTGATCGGCTTTTCCTTCACGCTGTAGGTGGTAGCCCCGCATGCCTTGCCCAATTGGACCAAGCATATCGGCTTGCAACGTGTCACCGATCATTGCGATAGCGGAGGCTTCGCAGCCAAGCTGTTCGATCATCTGACGATAGATTGCAGGATCAGGCTTTATTGTCCCAACCTCAAAGCTCCATCCGTAAACATCGAACGACGGCAGTAACAGTTTGGCCGGAATCGCATATGGGGCTGCGAGATTGGAGCACAACGCGAGCTTCAGGCCGGCGTTCTTTAGCTGATTTAGCGACTCCAACGCATCATCGAAAAGGCGAACGCTGGCCAGCTCGGTGAAAAGGTCGCTTTCAAGGCTAGCTAACTCAGAGTTGCTCAACTGCGCACCGAAATAATCGGCAGCTCCAGCCAAGCCCAGATTTCGAGTCATCAGAGTCCGTGCGTCATCCGGCCTTGGTGTTTTGCCCTGAAGCCGCAGGTTCTGCATCAGTTGGCGGAAAGGATGGCGGCGCTCACCTATCTGGAGAAGCGTGCCAAACACATCGAAAACTACTGCTTGTATCATGCCGGTACCTCTACCGTTGGAGGCGAACCGCCCACCCGAAGAGCGATGCCGCCCCTCTCAGTCGTGCAGCGATGTTAGTGAGAAGCTAGCAATTGAGTCAAAGTGCCAGCATTGAATTCAACAGCGGGTCTGACTGCCAGGCCACCAAATGAAATAGCGGGATCGATGTACCGCATGGCCGACTTGATGTCTTTCCAGCCCACATAGGTCATCAAGGCTTTGAGGTCCCATCCATTGGCCGAGGCCCACGTAGCAAAGCCGCGGCGCAAGGAGTGACTGGTATACAGTTCAGCGGGAATTCCGGCGCGTTGCAGAATCTGGCGCAGCAAGCTGATCAGGCTACCCGGATGTAAAGCATCCTCGCTGAGATGCCCCCAGCGATCCAGGCGGCGGAACACGGCTCCACGAACGATACCTGCAGCACTGATCCAGTCGAGATAGGCCTGTACCGGGCATAGTCGCTTTAGCGCCGGCGTGTAGTGCGTCGTACCGAGGTTTTCTCGGTCGCCCTTGCTCTGCGGCAGGAACAGACGCATGCCTGCGCCTGTTTCGGCCTGAATATGCTCGACCTGCAGCCTGCAGAGCTCATCACTGCGAAAGCCCCGCCAGAAGCCGATCAGCAGCAATGCCATGTCGCGCCGGCAGCGCAACAGACTCGCTAAATCGTCCCGCATCCGAGCTCGCCCTGACTCAAGTGCCAACCACTGTACCGCCTGTTCCAAGTGCTTCAGTTGCAAAGGGGCGGCTTGCTTGACCTGTGCTGGGTGCAGGGTGCGGATGCCCTTGAGCACCTGACGCACCGTGGGAGTCTTCGTTGGGTCGGGAAAGCCTTGGGTGATATGCCATTGAGCGAGAGCAGCCAAGCGTTGCTTCAACGTGTTCACACTCAGCGTATCGGCGTAGTCCACCAAGTAGCGGACAACGCTGTCGCCTGTCGCGGGCAGAAAGCCGCCCCATGTCACTTCGAAGTGATCAATGGCCGACTGGTAGCTACGGCGAGTGTTTTCTCGCGTTCCAGCCTGAAGATAGCGTCCGACATCCTTCATTGCCTGTGATGGCCCTTTGTGTACCTGAGAACGACGATATGAGGCGTTTTTCACAACTGATATTGGATAATGCTTCATTATCGTATCTGAAATAACCCATATTATCTCGCTTTACATCTGATCTATTTAGTATGTAAATACATGGTATGTACTCTAGTACGAAATCGTAGGAGCAACCATGGCCCGTGGCGGCATTAACAAGGCATTGGTTCAGAAGGCCCGCCGGACCATCCTGGCGCGGGGCGAGAATCCCAGCATCGATGCGGTGCGGGTCGAACTTGGCAACACAGGCTCGAAAACCACCATTCATCGCTACCTGAAAGAAATGGAAGAGACTGAGCGTGGCCGGCAAACGGCTCCGTCTCTCAGCGAGCAGTTAGGCAATTTGGTGAGCCTGCTCGCTGAGCAGCTCAGAGAAGAGGCTCAGGCAGCTGTAGCACAGGAACGCGAACAGCTGGCACTGGAGCGACTCGATTACCAGGACCAGATTCGGCAGGCTGAAAGCCGAATAGAGCAGCTTGAAGGTCAGTCTTCTACGCTCGGGGAGCAGCTCAACGCTGCTCAGCAGACACTGCAGCACGAGCAGCAGAAGTGCCAGCAGGTCGAGCTGGAAAATGCGCGGTTAGCGCAGGCCAATGCCGATTTGGAGATGCGTCTGATTGATCGCGACAGCCAAATTGCGTCGCTGGAGGACAAGCATGAACATGCACGTGACGCACTGGAACACTACCGGCAGGCCAGCAAGGATCAGCGCGAGCAAGACCAGCGGCGTCACGAAGCCCAAGTTCAGCAATTGCAGGTTGAGCTCCGACAGCTCCGGCAGACTCTGATCATTAAGCAGGACGAGCTGACCCAGCTTAACCGTGACAATGCACGTCTACTCACCGAGGCGCGGCAGATGCAGAAGGATCAGCGTGCTCAAGAACAGCATCTCACGCAGAAAACTCAGGCCTTGGAGATCGCCCGGAGCACGTTGACCGGAATGGAGCGTACGAATGATGCACTGGAGCAGCGCTGCCGCGCTTTGCAGGATGAAGTCGCCCGGCTTGGCGAAGCCACCGATGCTCAGGCACAAAGAGCCCAGGGCTTACAGGAGCGCTTGTCCGAAGCCCTCGCGCAGCTAAAGCTGCTCAGGCATGCACCGCCTGCCGTCCCCGGCAATGCAAGTAGCCCATGATCCGGCTCACTGCGGCCAGAAACAGACACCGGTACCGTGGGCGGGTCAGACAGGCAAGCCATGTTCAATCGCATGAATGGCCTGCTGTACGGCACGCCCTCCAGCTTCTGTTACCACCAGATCGACCGGCCGCGCATTTGCCAGCAGCATATTCGTTGTGGTCAGCCATCGGAGCGCACCTTCTAGGTTGCCGTCATATAAATCCAGCAGAACATCCAGAGTCTCGACAAGGCGACAGTAAATCTCACTCTCCTTTTCAGACATTGATTCACCGCAGGCAGATATCCCGACCCATTCCGCTATCTGCACAGGCGATCGCCCAAGCTCCCGAGCCAGGTCGGCGATCAACGGAGCTGGCAGGCCCGCCAGTACAGCCAGATGCAGGTAGTAGTGGCCTTTCGGCAAATCCAGCTTATCGAAGAGGTTGTTTACACTGTCTCCGGGGTCATGCATATCCAAAGTTTCAGGCTCAGCGGATGCAAAGCCTGCAGGAGCCGTTGAGTCATTGACCATGTGACTGCGAATGCTGCCTGATCGGCGCACTCAACCTTCGGCCCAGAAATCATCCTTTCGCACCAAACCAAACTCATCCTGATTGGCGTCAGGTTCATCATCGAACATGGTGTTAACCATTCGCTCGCGACGAAGCATGGCCAGCGTTCGGAAAAAGCACGATTCACAAAGGTGAATCTCATAGCGCTCGCCATCATGCTTTGAACCGTAACCCCAGCAAGCTTGAAGAACACCGAACTGGTGCCCATAGCCCTCAACGCGTGTGCTTTGGCAACAGGCGTCGCAAGTAACGTCTGAGGTCGTTTCCGTCGGCTCGGTAGCAACGTGGCGCATGATCATCAGCTCCAAGGAAGGGAGGCTTTAGGCTGCCACCCAACTTACCAATCGATATAAAGGCATTGAAAAGGCGACCCGAGAGATCACCTCGAAGTGACGAGGGTAGCGTATGTCGGCACGCCCAATGTATTCGAGCGTAGAATTCACCTATGGATCAAAAGGTTAGAGAGGAAGTGAGTGAAATTTTCCCTTATCTCGGCACGCACCCAAGTACGCCCGCTCGATCGTATGCGCTCTGCCCTACCCTACCGACGACGTGAGGGTCCTCACCGCATCCGCTATGCGGGGATTGGAAGAAATTTTCCGGGTGGGCTTCAAGTACAGCAAGGCGGAGGTCCTGCTTATGGACCTGCGAAAGCGAGGAGAATTTACGGCTGATCTGTTCAGTCCAGAGCAACCGCCTGCAGCAGATTCAGTCATGGCTGTGCTGGACCAGATCAATGCTAAATGGGGTCGAGGCACATTAAGGCCTGCGGCAGTAGCTGCTGATCCGAGATGGGCGATGCGACGCAGTTTGCTCAGCCCGAGCTACCTGACGGACATTAACCAGCTGTGGAAGGTAAAAGCGATTTGACGAAGGGGGAAACTAAGGTTAACTTTGGTTAACCATATACACCCAAGGAGTGACCATGGGTAGTGATGAGCCCTTGCGGACCATTGGGGTGAAGCTCCCCCAGTCAAAGAAGGAACGTTTCGAGGAGATCCTGCAGAAGCGTGGGACAAACTCGTCCGTTTTCCTGCGGCAGGCCATCTATGACTTCTTGGACCGAGTAGACAACAACGAAGAGGATCAGCTATCGCTGCATCTCGACGGAAAAAAATAGAATCCTGAAAACCAAGAAGCCCCGGTCTGCAAACCGGGGCTTCTTGGAGGAAAAGTGAAGGGTCAGTTCTTGGCGGAGCGGAACCCTTCAACCACTTGGTGAGCAGATTATGGCTTTCACTGTGAGTTCGTGCAACCTAAAAAATGCACGTTCATCGCAAGCTCACCGCCTCCGTGGCGGTGGGCTATGCATGTAGCACGCACCTACGTACCTCGGGTCAATACCGGCGGTAATTTCTGTGGGCACTCCCCCGACTCCCCGCGATTGGAGCTGCCGGTGGCTTCGACCCTGAAGGCCCGCCCCCGCGTGCTTGCCCGCCTGCAAGAAGAGATCCGGCAGTACTACCGCTCGCCTTCTCGGCTCCCCTCCCTCAATGCTGCGAACAAAAGCAAGCGGCAACAGCGCAGTGAGCGCCGTGAAGCATGCTTGCTAGCGCTTTCGGCCATTCTCGAATTCACGGACCTGAGTTCTCTGCGCTGCGGGATACCCACGCGTGAAGGCTTCGTCTCACTCACGATCGACTTTTTGGTCAAATTCACTGGCATGGGGTTGAGGCGCATGGAGCGTGCTTTGGCGGACCTGAAGCACGCAAACATCCTCACAATAGCCCAGCCGCGTCAGCTGAACGAAGACGGCTCCTGGCGTGGACTGGCTGCGGTCAAAGCGGTCAACCGCCACCTGTTCACTGCCTTCGGCCTTGCGCGCTGGCTCAAGCATGAGAGAGATCGAGCAGCCGCCAGGCTTCACAAGAAGACGAAGAAACAGGGTGGGACACTGACCCAGTGGGCTCGAAATCACCTGGTTGTGGGTGGAGTCGTGAAGAGTGCCGGCAGACGGCACGATCCGGCCAGTCGCTCACCGGTGGGTGCAGGCGTTGACCGCGAGGCCTACAGTAGAGCCAGGAATGATTTGCTCATGGCTCTTTACCAGGAGCGCCCTGGCTGGAAGGCAGAGGAACTAAATGCGGAAGTAGATAGATTGCTAGGGGCTCGATTTAAAGCCTAACGGGATTAATCCGTCCGAAGAGCGCCCTGCGCTCTTTTTTTTGCTCTGAGGTGCAGCTTCCAGTCCTCGCCTGGTTAGGAATCTCCTATTCCGGCGCTCCTTCCGTCCAATTCACTTAGTAGCGAAGCCATGTTTCAGCGGATGCTGTGGATAAATAAAAGTTAAGTGTCGGAAAGGTATAACTTTAAGTGTCGCTCCTTAATCAGTCCGCTTTTTTTATTCAGTTCACACGGCACTACGTGCCTTAGTAATGCTCAGTGCACTTCGTGCCTACGGCACGGCACTGAACCTGGGGCTACTCGCCCCAGACCCTCGGCAAGGAGCTGCGCTCCCTGCACCCGCAGATGCGCGCTTAACCACCGAGAACAACAAAAGCGTAAATGGGGCGCGCAGTGCGATTTTTGCGGGGGCGAGCCTCTTGGTCCCGCGAAAATAAACCGCGCTGGATTCAAGCCCGCGGTGCCGAGGTAGGTCGACAGACCGGCCGCTGCGCGGGTATCGCCGCACAAACTCTGTTGTCCACTGATGGTATTTTGTGGCGGCTATCATGCCCTTCGGGCATCATGCAGCGCGGCCCGCAGCGGCGTCATTCGCTCGGCCTAGGTGGCCTCTGGAAGCCGCATTCTTGAGGCTTCCGCCGCTCCGCTTGGATTAGGTGATGAACGGCAGCTATTAATCCAGGCGTCGTGTTGACATCAGAATCATTCTTTACTAATTTCAATCGGGACGGCTGGGTGTCTGCATAGATATTCTTTCTTACAAGTATTCTGGAGAAACGAGACAATTCGCTTGGGTTTATCAGCCCTGAATTACGTGATATGACGGCTATCACGTGGATAATCTGATCCTGTCGGGTCGGTTCCATCTTGCTTATCTGTTACTTGTAGTTCCCAGCCCTCTAAACTTATTTAGAGGCGAGTATCATGAAAGTAACGACCATCATTGCCACCAAAGGCGGCATTGGGAAGACGACGACTGGTGCCAACCTGGGAGCAATCAGTGCCGATGCAGGCCTGCGAACGCTCCTGATCGATGCGGATCCACAACCCTCGGTTTCTTCGTTCTTCCAGCTCGAGTACGAGGCACCTTGCGGCTTCTACGAGCTAATCGCCCAGAACGAAACCAACCCTGAGCGAATCATTTCTCGAACCGTTATTCCCAACCTGTCGGTCATCACCAACAACGATCCGCATTCGCAGCTCGTTAACATGATGCTGCAGGCTCCGGACGGACGTATCCGTCTTAAAAATCTGATCAGCAGCTTTTCTGACTTCGATCTGGTGATCATCGACACTCAGGGCACCCGCACAGTCATTCAAGAAATGGCCGTGCTCGCCTCAGAACTAGCGATCTCCCCAATTCAGCCTCACATGCTTGCAGCGAGGGAATTCCACCGCGGCACCGGTCAGCTTTTTAGCGACCTGGAGGGGTTCAAGGCACTCGGTTTGACGATCCCCCCCTGCAAGATCGTAATCAACATGCTCGATCAGACAGCAGATGCTCGGATGATCGCTGATCTGATCCGGACGAACTTCAACCAAGGCCTTTTCGAGGTAGTTGAAACGGCCATTCCTCAGGCTGTTTCGTTCCGTGGTGCGGCAACGCAAGGTATCCCTACTCATCGTTTGGAATACCGCGCGCCAACAGACCGTAAAGCTCCCGCAGCCCTCGATATTTTGCGTTCACTCGCGATCGAGCTTTTCCCAGAATGGCGTGAGCGGTACGAAGCCCTCACTGCTGATGTAGTTGAAGAGATCGTGAAGGGGGCTAACTCATGAGCCGCCCTTGCGATTTCGAAGTCACGCTCCTGCAGGTGACATCTTGCGGTGATCTCGTGTTCAGCCATCAAGGCGCCGAACAGAATCTAATTGCTGAGCAGGGCTCGATCGGGTCCGTTCCTACAGTGCCCGCCGACGTGGCCGCATGGGCTGCACTGGTTGGCCGTACTGGGAAACTGACCATCGCTTGGTATCCAAGCACGGAACGCCCTGCCCTGTTTTCGTTCATGCCGTACGCCAACCCGACACTGCGCCGGGCCACTGTCCTTGACGACGCGGGAAGCAACCCAGCCCTCATAGGGTGGCGGGATTACGATCAGCCCTACGGCTTCCTCGCTTCGGTATACCAAGATGGAAGGGGAGCATGAATTATGTCCCCCATCGATCTCACTCCGCCTCATTCGGTTGAAGCGGAACAGGGGGTGCTGGGCGGACTCATGCTGGATAACTCCACATGGGATGACATCGCTGACTCCCTAACCGCTGATGATTTCTACATTCGCGAGCACCGCCTGATCTTCAAAACTATCGCTGATTTGGCGAAGGAAGGTACCCCCTTCGATGTGGTGACGCTCTTGGAGAAATCTGTAGAGGTCCACCATGAAGTAGGCCTGGCTTATCTAGGTGAGCTGGCGAAGAACACGCCTTCAGTCGCGAATATCCAGGCTTACGCGAAGATCGTGCGTGAAAGGTCTCATTTGAGGAGCCTGGTGACGCTCGGCTATGAATGCAGCCGCCTGTCCTCCGCGCCGGGAGCGGTCGTGACTGATGTTCAGGAGTCAGTGGAGCGGCAGTTGTTCGCTCTCGGACAGAATCGTCTCTCTGCTTTCACTGATATGGGCCAGATGTTGAGCGCTGTGGTCGACAAAATTGATCACCGGTTCAACTCCGGCGAGGACATTACGGGCGTTACAACCGGACTCTCCGATCTTGACGAGCTTCTGGGTGGCTTGCAGCCCAAGGATTTTGTGATCGTCGCGGCCAGGCCTTCCATGGGCAAAACTGCCTTTGCGCTGAAACTGGTAAACGCAGCCTTGGCTAATACCAGCAAATCTGCACAGGTTTTCAGCCTAGAGATGCCAGCCGAGCAGCTCGTGTTCCGATTCCTCGCCTTTCTTGGCCGTATCGACCTGTCATTGTTGACACGCGGTCGATTGCAGGATGACGACTGGCCAAAGCTGACTGCTGCTGTGGCAGCGCTCCATGGCTATGGTGATCGCCTTGTCATAGATGACACGCCTCAACTCACCCCGACCGAACTTCGAGCACGGTCTCGCCGGGCGGCTCGTAAGTTCGGGGACCCCGCAATCATCATGGTCGATTACCTGCAGTTAATGCAGAGCTCGGGCAAGGAAAACCGCAATTTAGAAGTGGCTGACATCTCTGCCTCGCTTAAAGCGTTGGCCAAGGAGATGGACTGCCCCGTGGTTGCTCTGTCTCAGTTGAATAGAAGCCTTGAACAACGGGCAAACAAGCGCCCTCTGAACGCGGATCTCCGGGAATCCGGGGCTCTGGAACAGGACGCTGACGTGATCATGTTCATTTACCGGGACGAGGTTTATCACCCTGACTCTGAGGACGCTGGTATCGCCGAGATCATCATCGGTAAACAGCGAAACGGTCCTCTCGGCACTGTACGCACCGCGTTTCTTGCAGCCGAGACGCGATTCGAAAACCTCGACGCGAGCTATCGCTCGCTGGGAGCTTCGTGATGAACAGCGCTCTTACCGACGTCAGGGCTCACCAGCAGCCGAATGTGTCCTACGAAGAAGTCGCAGCAACTGCTCGGACCGACATACAGCTCTTCGAGTTGAACCAGCTGATGACTAAGCTCTATCACAGCGACCAGGCTGAGCCGGTTTGCGGCGCGCTGGCGAAGATACTCAAGCCCCTGGATCAGCTGGGCTTGATACGCCTCAGCTCTACCTCTCCGGCCCTTGGGCAGCCAGTTACGGTGACTCGAGTTTGCCCACCCAGCGTGCTTCTCCACTTCTTCTGGGGTGACTGGCTCCCTGCTTACTACAAAAAGCTCGGGCGTCAGCCCTGCGTTAGCCACTCTGCAACCCCAGCGCTTTGCACAGTAGTGCTTGAGCTGCCAGAGAGTCAGCCAAGCCTCGCGGACGTGTTGTTCGAATTGAGCTTGCGACTTGAGGTAACCGGTGTGGCTGAGGTCGTTCACATCGAAAGCGGCGATGTCGCTACTCATAGCTCTCACCTTGATACGGAGGTGAAGCCGTGAGTCTCCCCTCTCAAGAGCAGGGTGTTGCGGACCGCAACACCGACCGTTTCACGCTCCGCCTACCCGCTAACGGCATGCACGAACGGATCGCTGAACAAGCGCGACTTAACCACAGAACGATGAACGCCGAAATTATTGCTCAGCTACAGGGCGCCGATTTCTTGCGTCAGGAGCTTGATCGGTTGCGTCGTCTAGTAGACGCGCTGTTCGGTTCGAATGCATTTCCGGAGATGAATAATGGCCAAGAATAAAAAACTCGACATCCAGCAGATCGGCACCAAGCTGCTGTCGCCGGGTTTCGCTGGGCGTAATGCTCCGCATGAAAATGTTGCCCCCTCGGACCCGGTCGCAGATACGCCGATGGTCCTAACCCTGGATCAGCTGCGCCCGTATGACAAAAATCCCCGGATCAACAAGAACCCTAAGTATGACGAGATCAAGGAGTCGATTCGGGCACGAGGTCTTGATCAAATACCTGGCATCACGCGCCGACCAGGAGAAGAGTTCTACATCATCAGAGATGGGGGGAATACTCGACTCTCGATCCTCAACGAGTTGTGGCTGGAAACCCGGGATGATCGTTTTTTCCGCCTGAATGTCCTGTACCGGCCCTGGCAGGGTGAGATCCGCGCATTGACCGGGCATCTTGCAGAAAACGATGTCCGCGGAGGGCTCTCGCTAATTGAACGTGCCCTTGGTGTGGAGGCGGCGCGAGCAGAGTATGAACAAGCCGAGGGCGGTCCGATTTCCCAGCGGGAGCTGTCTCGCAGGCTGAAGGCCGATGGGTATCCGATTTCCAACTCGCATATCAGCCGGATGCAGGACGTAATCCGCTACCTGTTGCCGGCTATTCCTCAGGTTCTGTATGCAGGGCTAGGCATCGATCCGGCGGTGAAGCTCATCGGTTTGCGCAAAGCCGCTGAAGCAGCTTGGGCAAAGCACAAACCTGGTGCAGAGAACGAGTTCGACGAGGTGTTCATCGAGGCACTGAGCGCCTTCAATGAGAACGAGGACACCCTGAACTTCCAGCGCGTACTCGATGAGCTTACTGGCCAAATGAGTGACGCCCTCGGCGTGGATTACAACCTCATTAGCCTGGATATTCAGGAGGAGTCGAGCAAATCCCGCCGCCCTGAACCGACAGTTGTTCCGCCCACTGATGCAGATGCGCCCGCCCCGCATAGCGTTGAAAGCGGTGAAGCCGTAGGCGCGTCCGGGGAAGAGGAAACGAATGCTCAGCCGGGCAGCGACTCCAACCAGCAGCATGGTGAGCCTGAATCAGCTTCCGAGAAGACAGATCCCGCTGTCACCAAGGCTGGGCGTGCCAATAAGAAGGAGTCCTCTGCAACAGGAGATGCTCCTACCTCCCCGGTTGGCGCAGTCCATCTGGATATTTGGCACATCGACCAATCTCGAGATGAGCCCAACGAACTTCGTGTCGAGATTTTGGAGCTCGCCCGCGGCATTGCTGCCGAGGCCGGACTGCCCGATAACTTCCATTACATAGACGGTGGTATCGGATTTCACTATGCACGCCCTTGGAACGACCAACCCGAGGACCTCAGCAATACCGCGCTGTCGACACTGATGCTGATGGAGTCACTCAGTGGAGTGTATGCCGTAGTGCAGGAGTCACTGGAGGCCGGAACCGCACAGGCGGAAGGCCTTATGGAGTTTCAGTTTTCGGCCCACCTGGGCCAGCTTTTGATGGGCCACCCCGCTGAAGTGAGTGAGGGCACGCCCTCCTCTAGTGGCAGGTTAAGCGATGCTGCCGTGATCAAGTTGTTCCGCGTAATCCGCTTGGCAAGACGCCTCATCGATCTAGATAGCGACCTTCGTCAGGAGTAGGAGCCATGCCGAATTCATCGTCGGTTCAACAACCGCTAAACCAAGCGATCGTGCATCAGGTTTTGCACAACCTTCGCACTGGGCAGCTTCGCAAGTGCAAAGCTATGGGGTTCGGAGACGCTGAGTTAAAGGCGTTCCAATCGCCTAAATACTTGTCGATTTTGATGAATTCTGCGGTCACCTGGTGTGAAGTCAAGGTGAACCCAGAGGTCGTGCAGCGCTTGATTGTTCAAGCGGATCGCACGGAAGAGCAGAATCGCCTCATTGACCGAGCCCTTCGTCTAGGAGCAAGCACAGCTTTGATCTCCCAGCTGTTCGGCTTGACGAACCAGGAGATCAAACATCGGCGGGTAGTTCTTGATGTCCCGCAGCGCCGCGGACGTTGGCCCATCTTGGACGCTGAAACAGAGCGCAGCCTCTGGCATCGATGGGACTACCTGTCCAAAGAGAATAATGTTGACATAGACGATCCCATGGCACTTCTGGACGTCGTGATTCTCATTGCTGAAGAGTTTGCGAACCTACCCTTGGCTGACGGTTCGGTAGTTAGCCTCTCTCAGATTTGGAGCACGATCACCGGCTGGGCGGATCAAGGTCTGCTCTGATGAGCACCTTGACCCCGCCCGTTCGAAGGGGGTTGCCGCCCAGGCTCCCCCTGTCACAGCTTATTGCCTCTGCTTCCGAGCAGATCAAACGTGATTTGATGGAGCGGAAGGCATCCTCGGAAAGAACCTCAGTCAAAGAGGGAAAGCCCGCATGCCAGCCGGGCGAGGGACTCGTATTCACTGGAAACCCGCACGACGCAGTGCCTCGGCGGCTACTGCTTGACCCTAGGTTGAGCCCCTTGGAACGAAATGCCTGGCAGATCTTCAGGATGCTTGTTCGCGAAGATGGTCTTACAGCCTTTCCCAGCTACGACCACCTACAGCAGTTCCTTTCAGCCCAACCCTTCAAGCGCGCTTCCCGCGAATCTGTAGCGAAGTGCCTGACTGTCCTCCGACTTACCAGGTGGCTGACACTTTGCTCCCGACTGCGCGATGAAGCCACAGGACAAAATCAGGGCAATGTCTACATGCTGCATGACGAGCCTATTTCGTGCTCGGAAGCAGCCGAGCTTGACCCCGGATACCTTGAGCTCATCAGTAGCAGCTTCAGCCACGCAAACAAGACAGTGCAAGTGCTGGCCGAGCACGAGCTTGCCGAGGTGCTGAGAGATCAGAATCTTGATCACGATGCCCTTCCGTCCCGACTGGGAGTCTTTGCCGAGCGGCTGTCGCGCCAGGCATGGGCAGCTCCACAAGAGGATGCCGTCGCCCAGTTCGGAAACCGAACTGGGCCGAGTTCGAAAGCTTTCCGCCTCAGTTCCGAATCCGAACTAGGCCGAACTGGGCCGAGTTCGGATCCTGAGAAGCCGATACAGCCCAGAGAAATCAACAGGGTTCGGATGCCGAACTCAAACAGTACGGTTAATACAAATACCTCTGTTTGTAAAAAAACAGTACTGGGGCAAACCGAACTGGGACTGTGCCCGGCGTTGGCAGCATTGCCAGAAGACCAGAGAACCAAGGCTCTGGATGCGCTGCGGCACCTTGAACCCGAAGTAAGCCAAGCGGTGCTCGAAGAGTGGGCTGCGCGCTGCTCAACCAATGCCATACGCAAGCCCCTCGGGTATCTGCTCGGATTGGTCCAGAGGGCGGTCAGGGGAGAATTCGTGGTTTGGGCAGCGCATCAAAGAGGCTCATCGCATAGCCCAACTCATAGTGCCAGTTCATGTTCACCTCGGCATGCCTCCCGCTCGCCCTCGCTGCCTACAGGTCGCCGTCCGGATGCAGATAGGGGATCGATTGAAGAGGGACGTTTGGGACTTGCCGACATTCGCAACATGCTCAAGCCCTGGATGAACGATTCCAAGCGAAACGGGATCGATGAATAGGTGTTGCGGCCCGCAACACCGAGAGAATGACTTTTAGTAACAGGCAAAGCGCCCAGTGCGTTGCGGCCCGCAACACACAAAAAAGGGTGATAAGCCTGAAATGAACGTGTTTTTTAGCCCGGGGGAAATACTTTTTATGCAGTTCGGATTTAGCGCAGACAGCACGGAAAGAAACTGTCGAAATCACCCTACCAATGACTGCCGTGGTTAAGGAGAGTCCCAGTGTCCGACCAATTTCAGCTCAATCTGGGTTCTTTGCGCAGCGCGATGAACCTGACTCTCCATACCCATCATGCCGCTAGGATTTGGCACGGCCGCCCTGCCAGCGACGGTAAGAATGGGATTCTGGGGCTTACCGGTTTCGTGAACATCATGAACAAGATGAAACGCGGCGCCGAGCAAGATGACCCCTACTCCGACATGTGGATCATCCGCATGGAGGAGCGCCTCGAGGAAGCCAAGCTCCAGATGCGGCAGATCCAGGATCAACTAGATAGCATCATGGCCGGCCTCCCAAAGGCTTTGAGCATTGGCGACAACCTGAACATCAGCCCCGTCCAGGTCCCGCTGTTCGTCAATGCTCAACTCGGCTTTAAAGCTGTCTACCTGCTCACTGATTACGATGATCTGACTCGCCGTTTATTGCTGGCACATCACACCGCTCTGATCGGTCGGCGCGATATGGAGCATTGGATCAATGAGGGGGCCAAGATCCTGCGCAGCGTGTTCGGCCTCGCGCAGCAATACAAATACTCTGGGGCCACCCGAGACGACATAGCAGCCAAAAACGCTCGAGGTCGGGATGCGATAGAGAAATACGGAGAGCTGCCCCAAGACGTACTTGAGGGAACCCGCCGATCGCAATTCGCACCTCCAATCCTCCGGCGGGGGGAAGCAGCTTCCGATACATCTGGGGACGCTGCAGCAAGTACCGAGGAGTGATTTATGGCTGGGTCAAATCCGCAGCTAAAGCTGCTGCCAGGTACTGCCACCGACGAGCTGAAACAGGGAGCCTTCCGGCCGCTGGAACAGACTGCCTACGCAGCACTGGAACATGCAGCCTCCCTAAAGGGCTTTTTAAAGCCTTTTAAGGGTAAGGGGGATCTGGACCTGTTGAGGGAACGCTGTGAGCAGATCAGAGGGGATTTGATCCAGGTAGCGATGAATCATGTTCTGGGTCAGACCAGCAGGAAGCCATTCTCGATGCTGCCGGCTCAGCTCAAACATCAGAGCACAGAGGCCGGGACAGTCTTTCTTCGCTGGCGGCGAGTTGATCGCGCCAGGATGGGCGTTCAAGTCTGGGAGGATCTGATCGCTGATCCAAAGACGCCAACCTCGTTGCTACGCGACCTCTACGAGCAGGAACTGCAGAGGATCGTCATCAACATGCAGATCAGCTTGACGCACACCATCGCGCGGCAGGCAGCTGAATGTGCCGACAAGATGGCCCAGGCCGAGGCCGCGCTGCTTCGCCGGCTCGACCGATAGTTCACCGAAGAGGAGAAGCTCGCATGTCTACGAGATGGGATAACGAAGGAAATCTGGGCGCTGACCCAGAGTTCAAGCTGGTTCGCGTGTCGGGGAAGGAAGACCGAGCCCTGTTGCAATGCTCAGTCTACTTTGACAATCCGGTCCCCAAAAACGAAGGCTTTGAAGACCGGGGTGGTTTTTGGGCACGGGTCGAGTGGTGGCATCAGAATGCAGAGCAGTTCAGTGCGCTGTACAAGAAGGGTATGCGGGTACACGTTCAGGGAACGCTTCAAATGGAGCCATTCGAGGACAACGAAGGCGAGGATCGCCTCTCCATCAAGGTTCGCGCTGACCGAATAGCAATTCTTCCGTACCGCGTCGAGAGCGTGGTTATGGGGCCGGCGAGAAGCCGTCAGCGGGAGGCCGAGGAAGCCTAGACGTTGCGGCCCGCAACACACCTGAGCCCGACCATCTGGTCGGGCTTATTTTTTTGCTGTCTGTGGGGTAAAGCCGGCATGAAATGTGACAGGTGCAGTTCCGCATTCATTGTGGCGAGGACTGCCCATTCGGTCATGCTGGGCGCATTGAAAAAAAACGCTCACCGGCAGAAGTCACGGTCATGACTACCTCCGCCGGATCGACATCTCCAGCGTGCCGCCTGAAGGGCGGATGCCAAGAAGGAACACCGAATGAACAAAGCATTTGTTGGAACTGTGCTGTTGGCACTGGCGGCGGCGCTTGCCGGCTGCTCCGGCAACCATGTGACCTACGGAAACGAGTGCATGACCTGTATCAACAACCCGATCACAGGCGAACCGGTCAACTATGACCCCACCGAGTATTCGACGGCCATCTCGACAAGCCAGAGCCCTGCTTCAGGTAGCCGATCCGTTCCGCACACGCTTGCCAGGGAGCAAGTCGAGATCGCGTACGCGCAAAACGTGGATACGGTCGGGATGCGCTTGAAGGATGCATTCGGGTACATGACCCAGGACGAAGCGATAGCCCAGATGGGCAACGCAGGAAAGATGGCGTTTGCTGGTCCAGGGTACGCCTATCAAGCATCTCCGGGTGCGTTCTACTTCATGAAAACGCAGGCGTACAACGGTGACCTGTCGACGAGAGTCACCCGTGCCGGTAACGGGGCAAAGGCTGTCATCACCTATGAGCAAAAGCGCTCGGGCGGCAAAGACATTCAGTCGGTTATGCGCGAGGTAAAAGCTCGGGCTGAAAAGGCACTGCAATAGGAAAGCCTAGGTGGCCAGTTTCAAGGTCAAACGACCGGCACTGCTCAAGAGGGCAGTGTTCGATGGCTATGACTATGGGCTGGTACTCCATTTCGTCCAAGGCGCGGGCCGGCTGCTGCAACAGTTCGGCGGAAGTTATATAGGGGAAGCGGATCACCCCTACTACCGCGCCTGGCGGATTCCGAAGGCGAAGCTACATACCGAGCCGGAGGAGCTGTTCTCTAAGCTGATGGAGTTGGCTGACGGACAGTGCAAAGAGTCGTACGAGAGCTTCATCCAGAAGCTGGACGCAGCGCGAGCTAGTCCGCGTTTGGATGCATTCTTGTGGGGGATGAAGCTGCAACTGTTCCCGCTTACCGATGGCGGAGCTTTATCAATCGGGGACTATCATCCTGCCGTAGTAGCTCTCTACCGCTCGCTTCGAGGACTGTTCCTACCGCCCATGAGAGGTTGGCGGTTGGACAGCTCCTTGGAGTTTATCTATGAACAGCTAATCACAGAGGTCGGTCTTTCCGAGGACCAGGTTGAGATCTCGGGCATCCCGCGAACTTTGCATAGCGATGGAACGGTTTCGGTCGAGTCAGACGTCGTTTCGCTCAAGGTCGGGGGGGAATCACCAGAGCGCAGCGCTCAGGGAGAGGATGGAGCAAACGAGGTATATCTTGCTGATGTCCCTCACATGTTTGCACACACGTGGGAAGCTGATGAGCTTGACCACGCCATCGAGCCCTTCTCGCTTTATGACTATCAGACGGTTGGTGTCAGATTCCTGGTGACCAGGAGCTCAGCACTGCTTGCGGACGACATGGGGCTAGGGAAGACCCGTCAGGCGCTGACCGCCTCGCTTATACAAGCGAAGGGGGGGCGAATCTTAATCATCACACTGGCCTCTCTGATACTGAACATCGAGCGCGAGATTAGGCTGATCCAGCCGGATGCGGCTGTATCGCTCCAAACAGACGATCCATCCTGCCAGTGGGTTGTCACCAACTACGAGCGGTTGGGGGCATTTGTTCCCGTGGCCGCAGGCTTCTCGGTCATGGTCATCGATGAGGCTCACCGATTGAAGGAGCCCACGGCTGAATGCACTAAGCATGCCTTCGACATCGCGGCGCAGATCCCAAATAGGTACCTACTGACAGGCACTCCAGTTCTTAACCGTGAGGCCGAGCTTCACACGCTGCTGCGCCTGTCCGGCCATCCAATCGGACAGATGCAGCTCCGTGAATTCTGCGAACAGTTCGCCGGCAGCAAGGAGTTTCGCAATGCGCTCAGGGAGCGCTTGGCTGACTGGATGCTACGCCGGCGTAAGGATGTGCTACCGCAGTTAAAAGGCAAGCACAGGCAGCCGTTCTCCATTGAAATGAACGACGCGGAGCGCAATGAGTACCAGTCCATACTAGGCGGAGCGGACACGCCTCTTGTTCGCATCGGCCAGCTGCGTCGGTTGCTGGAACGGGCGAAGGTAGCCTCGATCGTGGATCGGCTATGTCAAATGGGTCCAGACGACAAAGCCATCGTTTTCTGTGAGTTCAAGGAAACGGTTGCTGTGATTGAGGAGTGCTGTGCCAATGCAGGCATTGTTACGGCCAGCCTTATGGGGCATCACAACGGGAAGCGGCGGCAGGCCGCGGTCGATCGCTTTCAGGAGGACCCCGATTGCCGCGTCTTTGTAGGCACAACGAAAGCTGCAGGTACGGGCATCAACCTTACTGCCGCCAATTACGTTCTGTTCTGCAGTCTTCCATGGACGCCAGCATTACAGGCCCAAGCAGAGGATCGCGCCTATAGAAATGGTCAGCTCCGCCCAGTCATGGTTCTGATTCCGCTGGTCGAGTCATCAATCGACCAACACCTCTGGCAAATGCTACTTAGCAAGCAGGCACTGGCGAGCGATTTGCTCGAGCCTGAGCAAGCCGCTGAGGACGCGATGAGGCAGCTAGCAGCTGTCGCATAGTGTTGCGGGCCGCAACAGCCAGGTCTAGAAAAGCAATTTTCTTAAGTTCACTTTTCGCCTTACGGGCTGGACGCATCCAGTGGAATCTTCGGGGAAAACCGAGGGGGCACTATGCGCGTCGTTCTTTGTGAGAAACCATCCCAAGCGGCTGATGTGGCCAAGGTCATCGGTGCAACCAACCGGGGCCAGGGTTGCTTTACAGGTACCGGCCTTGCGGTCACCTATTGCATCGGTCATCTCATGGAGAATGCTGCGCCAGAGGATTATGGCGACCGATACAAGAAATGGTCGTTAGAGGATCTTCCTATCATTCCTTCCGAATGGAGGATGAAGGCCAAGCCTAAAACGCAAAGCCAGCTGAAAACGGTCAAGGCTCTGCTCGACAAAGCGAAAGAGCTCGTGATCGCAACTGATCCTGATCGAGAAGGGGAGCTTATCGCGTGGGAGGTCATTGAGCACTGCGGCTACAAAGGTCCAACGTTGCGGATGCACCTGTCAGCGCTCAACCAGGCAGCGATCAAAAAGGCATGGGCCAACCTTCGGCCAGCGTCTGAGACCATCAACCAGTATTACTCGGCTCTGGCACGTGGCAGGGGAGATTGGTTGGTCGGGATGAATATGTCTCGGCTCTTTACGCTTCTCGGTGCCCAAGCTGGCTATCAGGGCGTGCTTTCGATCGGACGGGTGCAAACCCCAACTCTCCGTATCGTTGTTGACCGTGACCGGGCCATTAAAAACTTTGTCGCCAAACCCTATTGGGACCTGAGCGTTACCCTGAGCCACAACAAGGCAACGTTTACTGCGAAATGGCTGCCGGCATCAGCTATGGATGAACAAGGGCGTTGTAGCAGGGAACAGGCTGCCAGGCAGGCCGAGGCGGCTGTGCTTAACACCGGGGTTGCTCGCGTCTCGGCCGTAGCTACGGAGCGCGTTGTAGAGGCGGCTCCACTTCCGTTTAGCTTGGGAGACCTGCAACAGGCTTGTTCCGCCAAGTTGGGGCTGGGGGCTCAGCAGACCTTGGATATAGCGCAATCGCTATACGAGACCCATAAGGCCACGACCTACCCGCGTGCAGACAATGGATATCTCGACGAGAGCATGCATAGCGAGGTGCCTCAGATATTCGCTGCGATGGTGCGCACCGATCCCTCAGTGGCCCCGTTGGTGGGGAGGTTAGATCCGCAGGTTAAATCTAGGGCGTGGAACAGTGCGAAGGTCACCGCTCACCACGGCATTATCCCGACGATTGAGCCCGCCAACATTGAGCGAATGTCAGAGCGGGAGGCGTCGGTTTATCGGCTTATTCGAGCGCACTTTCTTGCGCAATTTCTACCCGCTCACGAGTACGACAAAACCATCGTGCAACTAACGATTGCAGATCAAGAGTTCAAGGCGTCTGGCCGGTTGCAGCAGGTGGTTGGGTGGAAGGCTGTGATGACCGATCAGAGTGCAAAGGCGAACGAAGAGGAGGCGGGTCAAGAGGAGGCTGGCCAATCGTCCGCGCAGGTACTGCCTGACCTGGTCGAAGGGGACCAACCCAAAGTCATTGCTGCCGCGGGGGAAAAAATGATGACGACGCCGCCCAAACACATGACCGAGGGGGATTTGATCAAAGCGATGAAGGGGGCTGCAAAGCTCGTTTCCGATCCGAGGCTGAAGCAGAAGCTCCGCGACACGGTAGGTATTGGGACGGAGGCAACTAGGGCCGGGATCATCGAGACGCTTCTAGAACGTGGCTTCATCGTCAAGAAAGGGCGCACATTGCGAGCTACTGATGCGGCTTTTACGCTGATCGACAGTGCCCCCGAGGCTTTAACAAACCCAGGCATGACTGCCGTTTGGGAGCAAGCATTGACCATGGTGGAGGAGGGGACGATGGGGTTGGATGATTTCGTTTCCCGACAGTCCACCTGGATCACTCAAATGGTCACGAAATACTCGTCGACGAAGATGAGTTTCAAGCTCGAGCCGAGCCCGCCTTGCCCTGTATGCCAAGGGCAGATGCGGCGCAGGCCCGGGAAGACTGGGCCGTTCTGGTCATGTATGAAGTACCCAGACTGCAACGGAACAATCAGCATCGAGCAGAAAGGCAAAAAATCTGTTTCCAAGCGTAAACCCAACCGCAAGGCTGCTGCTGCGAGCTAGACGCGTTCGGAACGTTTATGCAATGGAATTCGTCAATATTGACAGGGAAGAGCGGGGCATATCCCTTGCGTGTACCAGAGACCATCAACATAATGAGTTCGTATCACCCCGTTGGCTACTGTCGGTCATCAGTAGCAACCCAGGAGCCGTAAGTGATTGATACTCGCCTCCGGCTCCTAACCCAAAGCGCGCATAACTTCGGGAAGGGCGTGCGCACTTTCGTGAGTCTCCCTGTCACCTCAGACACGCAGCCGTCAACTCGTAGATGGGATGGCATAGACCGGAAGTTCGAAGTTTGCTTGTCCTAGGGCTGCTCCGGTGTGACAGCCCTCCCTTTTTTGTGAGGTAGCCCACAGAAGGGTGCCCTAAAAATCGTAACAAACGTTTTTTAGGCCACCCCTCCGGGGCTACCGTAGTCACTGCCGGTACTCGCCGGTGAAACAACGAGTTCCTTTTGTACGCGGATGTGTGCCAGACAATATCGACTCAAGCCACGATAAGAGTCGGATGAATTGGATCATCGCCAGGTCAATGCCAGGGGCCGGCAATGAGCAAGTCATAGGTGGTTCACTCATGTAAGCCGAGGGTTCTCCCTCGGCAACTGTTCCCTCTTCCTTCCTGATCGCAACTGATCCTGCGCCATGAGCGCCCGAATTCCGTCTATCCGCCCGCGCGCGTCAGTATGTTGACATGCATTTCAGCGAGCGTGATGATTCCCCTATGTACTGCTGACGTTGTCAGCGACATGCCCACGTAACCAGGTCTCAGGTTGCGGTGCGTTTCGACGCATGACCAAACCCAAGTTCGCTAAGCATTCGGAAGCGCGAACGGTCATCGATCCGATGATGAATGCCTACTCTCACCTCTACGGGGAATCCACTTCCCCGACAGGGCAGGTGGACCTCCGATCTATAGGAGTTTCACCATGCAGTCTTCCAACAGCTTCAATGCTGGTTATCGTTTTGGCCTGCTCGTCCGCCCGCTGGTCTCCAGCATGCGCGATGTTTTGGCATCCCGTACTGAGCGCCAAGTGCCACATGATGTGGATTACGACGTGCTTGCAGCTACCCCAACGATGGTGCGTCGAGGAGTCGATCTGTCCCTTTGGCAGGCTCGAAACCTCTCCGTGATCGATAAGCCTTCCTCTGCAGGAGAGACACCCCAGGTGTTTCTGCTCGGCTGGGATGGCCTCGCTGATGTTTCATCAGACGATCAGGGGCCAGCGCACACTCCATCGTTCCCTCGTGCCTTAGGTCCGCGCAGCTCTCTGGATGCGCTGATCTGACTTCACCTCAAGCAGAAGCGCCTGGCTCAGCCAGTCGTTTCTGCTCTCAAACCAAAGGACTGTCACATGAACTCAATCCGAAAGAAGGCAATTGCCGAGGACCTTCGCAAGGTTGGTACGACTGCTGTTGCAGCTGCGCTAATCAGCATGTTCATTGGTAACACTGCTTTGCTGTCTGCTTGCGCTGCCGTGAGTGGGTTGGTACTGTGGGGTCTAGGTATATTGATGACTCTGGAGGAATGATATGAGCCAGACAGCTGCTGGACTCCTCATCCTTGCACTGATCGTAGTCACAATGGGGGGTGTGGGACTCTACGCTTCTTGGCCAAATGTGAAGCGCGAGTTTCAGCGTTTTCGCCACCGTCACCCTTAACCTCACCTCACCAAAAAGCCCCGTTAACGGGGCTTTTTTTTGCATACGAATAACCAAGTGAACGGCCACTCAATCGATATCACTGTTATCGCTGCGGATCTTCTCTTGGCAGGAGAAGAGAGTGTCTACGCCGATCAAATTCGATTTCTTGCTCCCGTAGGTTCAGCCCTCAGAAGAGTTCTGGAAGCGACACAGCTTCCCCCCGAGGAACCTGACAAGTTGTTCTTGACGCAACTGCTGGAGGGGCCGCTAGGCGTATCAGGCCCTGAGCGTTCTATAGCCGCGCTTCTGCAAGCTATGGATGGGCGTCACGATCTAGAACTCAACGATGACATTCGAGCGCTTGCGGAGATGTTGGGTGCGGACTGACCAAAGGCCAGGCGCATCTTGACAATTCAGCGCTGAATGATAAATCTGTCCATGTGTCCTGCCGATGTTGTCGGCAACATGCCCAGGTAGCCAAGATCTTCAAGGCTACGTCATCGTCTGGTGATGATCACCAAAGTTCGCGCAGCATTCGGAAGAGCGAACAGTCACCAGCCTTCGGTGACGAATGCTTACTCATCTACCCAGCGGGGAATCACTTCCCGCCCGGGTCGTGATCTCTCCCGTACTCATGTCTCGGAGACGCATCATGACTCAGTCCAACGAATCCAAGTTTTTCGATTTGCACACCACCGGCATCGGATATCTGAACCGCATTCGCGAAGTCAGTGTCCGCAAAGGCCCGGCTTTCCTCGCATGTACCGTGGCAGCTCTGCACGGATCAGCTGACGACGTTGAGTATTCCTACATCGACTGCAAAGTTGCGGGCGCTGAGGCTCAAAAGCTCGTACGTCGCTGCAAAGAGGCCGTCGATGCCGGGAAGAAAGTCTTGGTTAGCTTCAAGATTGGCGACATCTGGACGGACCCTTTCATCTACCAGAATGGCGACAAGAAGGGTCAACCAGGTGCTCAGTTAAAGGGTCGCCTTCTCTTCATTGGCAGAATCTCTGTTGATGGTGATGAGGTCTACCGTGCACCTGAGCGTAACGCCTCCACGGATGAAGCTGACCAATCTGATGGTGAAGGGGCTGTGACAAGTCCTGAAACCGCCTCGCCCCTCAGCTCAGTAGCGTAAACCAACGCCTAACCCCACCCGCGGAGAACGTGAGTTCTCTGTGGTGAGGGAGGCTTTATGGATCCCATCCATGAACCACTTTTCCGACCTGTACGAAGAAATCGCTGAAGCCGTACCAGGCGAGCCACCAAGCTTCGAGCAACTCATCAAGTTGGTCCGCGACCTAGCTGATGATCCGGAGCAGCCGGTGACAGGCTTTACGGATTTCGAGGAGTTCTTCGCCTGGTTCGATACGCTGACCGGCTACGATCAGCTCGATCAGGATGAGGACGTTCTACCCCACAAACTGCTGTTAGAGGTTGTCTACGACGCTCTTCTGGAAGAGCAATAAACCAAATCAAGTGTTGCGGCCCGCAACACTTGCCCGGCTGGGAGCACGCTCCCGTCGGGAGTGCGTTCCCGATCAAATCAGGAGGTCCTATGGACGTCACGTATGGTCTGAACGCGTACAAAACCACTGGCCAGCTCCTCAAGCTGGACATTCTTCAAAGCAAAGCTGGCTGGTACATCGGCACCATCGATCATGACGGGCCTGTTTCGCGGGAGTCTGGCTACTACAAGACTCCCCAAGCAGCTTATGACGCGATGCGTGCCGGCAACTGGGAGCAACACCTCGACTAAGCAGGTCTCGGCTCAGTTTCTTGGGTCTGTAACCTCACTCACACCTACCCAATGGGAAACATCCCATTGGGGTGTTTTCCATTACTGGAGAACACCTATGAATACCGAAAGCACTAAAGCTGGAGCTCAGGCGTCTATTGCGAGCAAAGTCGATGAGCTTTACGCAGCCGCTATGGCTAGATTCCCGACCTACGAGACCGTTATGCATCGGGCGTTCTGTGAATCACTGCTGGAAGCATTTCCTGATACGCAGAGCACCGAAGGCGCCCAAGCATTTCAGTACGCCATCGGGGAGTACGGTTACATCACTCCTGAGGAAATAGCGGCTGAAGATGCTGAAGCCAGCAATGATGGTATCTGTTCACACGGGCTCGATTCTGGACCTGTCCGAAAGGGCTGCTTTGGATGAACTGGTTTGGTTCATGACCAACATTTTGAGTTCTTCTCCGAGCCAGTAGCCCAGCACACCAAACCTCTAACACCTCACCCAATGGGAAACATCCCATTGGGGGTGTTTTCCATTTTTTGGAGAGCACCATGACCAATTTCACCTCACTCATCACATCGAAAATCGGCGAATCACGTGGTGTGGCCCGCCTTTGGCTTGAAGGGCAAAAGCTCCTGAGAGCAGGGGTTATGGTTGGCGCCCGGTATGAAGTCCGAGCGTGTCGATCAACCAAGCGACTTGAGCTGGTCCCATGTGGTGGAAAAGAAGCAGAAAGAGCATTCACCGTCTCACGCCGTGAGCGCAATGGCGTCGTAGTGCCCCTGCTGGAGTTCCGCTCGCCAGTGCTTCGGGAGTTATTCTCAGTGGCCG
>Ga0208045_1000252_pt1 | contig 25685 bp, 20 predicted proteins | sample PL_2010_200m_FD_184160 | JGI IMG/M metagenome (GOLD analysis project Ga0208045, IMG submission 184160) | Freshwater microbial communities from Powell Lake, British Columbia, Canada to study Microbial Dark Matter (Phase II) - PL_2010_200m... | ecosystem: Environmental > Aquatic > Freshwater >...
CCCTTATTTACTACTACTGTTTATTTACAATGTTTCTTTGTATTATGGCAGGTGGTCTCCAGACCACTAATTTCCGGTGGTCTGCTGACCACTACCCAGTGGTCTGGAGTTTCGTACGCGTGAAGTTTTCCACAGCTGCCACGATGTATATTCTTTATTTAAACCAATCCTGTTTTCCCATTCTGTTTTATCTTTAAATAATACACTGTCTAAAATTAGTTTATTAATTCGCCTTTTAACGTAGCGGATATCCATTCTTAATTTTCTAGCTACTGAACCATAGCTTATAAAAGATTTACTTGTTTTCCAGCCGTAAGTCCTCCTGATAACTAACAGAATGATTCTTAATTCCGCGCAGGTAAAGGGATATTCGATTATGGCCTCAAATAGCTCGTTAGCTATTCTGGTATATCCGTTTTCTAATTGTGGATTCGCTTTGAGATCATTCATGGCAAATAAAAAAGGGGCCGGCATTCCTGAGAATTTCCTCAGAAACACCAGCCCCTTTGTTCTTCAAATAGGACTGTTTACTTCTAACTTCTAAATTTTAACTTTCAAAAGTTAATATACACTATAATTTCAACTTGTCAAGTTTTTTCATTAAAAAAATAAGCTAATTATTCTTTCCATGCGGATCTTTCTTTAGACTTTCTCTGATCTCTTCTTTAAAAGGCGCGGTATCTATGGATTTCTCCTCCCTTATTGATACCGGCAACCCATCTTCAAAGGTTATCTTGATTGAGCCGTAAAAACGATTCCTAACCAAAGAAACCAGATATTTATGTAGTCTATCCATTTATTTGTTTGAATTTCTCATAACTCCTTATTTTCCAATATATTGGTTAATGTGCGGTTTTGCTACATAACGTTGTTATTCCGCACATTATATGGTATACTTTAAGTAGAAATAGGTCCGAATAAAAGTTTAAGACGACAATAGCAAACCATTCGAAAGAATGGGGCGCAAAGCTATAGAGCCTAAATTCCGGTATAAGGCCGGGATAAGGCAGTCAGTTGCCGAAGTTAAACTTTTTTCCTTTATGCCCCATTCTTCGGCTAAGCCGATTCGAATGGGGCTTTTTGTCTTTAAAGGAGCTTCAATGAAACCAAAATATGGTATTCTCATAGTTGATGATGACAAAATGCTCGCTGAGGATGCTAAACAATGCCTTGAGCATGAGAAAGAGATAGATATTGAAGTAGATATCTGCACTGATAGCCACCAGGTGATCCCTTCTCTTGGCAAAAAAAACAAATATTACGATGTGGTGCTCTTAGATGTTAGGATGCCCAACTTAAGCGGTACTGAGCTTCTCCAGCTTATAAAAAAGAATTTCCCTGATATTCATGTAATTATCATCTCGGCCTACTTGGATGAATATAACCGCGATGAACTCATCCGCTTAGGCGCTTATGCTGCGTTTGAAAAACCCTGCGATTATCATAAGGTGAAAGAATATATTAAACGCGCAATTGATGACATCGAGATAACCACCTTAAGGATAAAAGGCCTTGATTTAAGAAAAACCCTGTATCAAGTTGCCAAAGAACTTATATTTAAAGCCCTAAGGCGCAGTGATTGGCATCTAGAGAAAACAGCAGAGACATTAAACATTACACGTTGGTGCCTTGACCGTTGGATGAAAAAGCTCTATATCAAAAGATCGGCTCTTTGAAACTTATGCATATTATAACATGAGTTTTTGGGTTAAGCCGGTTCAGACAAAAACAGCCAAAAATGCCTATGTGCGATAATGCTACGAAGAAAGCACTTTTTGAGCGAAAACGCACATTCCCTATGTAAACGGGACTTTAATAATGTAGCACTTTCGCACATTTGGAATCTTTAAAAAAAGATTGAAAATTATCTTGACAGGTTTTCAAAAACAGGGGTGAACTGTGGAAGAGGTTGACTTTAACAATATAAAATTGGACGATGGGGATAAGAAGCTTTTTGATGAGATAAAACGGCTTACCGAGGCTAACAGTATGGGTGAGGCATTACAATGCATTAACCATGCTATAAAAAATTATCTTCACAAAGCTTTGTTGGCTGTTGGCAATATCCAAGATGGCATGCCTAATGTTCCGGAAGAACAAAAAAAGGATTTTGTTAAAATTACTCAGAACTTACTTAAGGCATCATTGGTAGCCAAAGAATTAAGAAAATTCTATCATCTATAACTACTATGTTTTGAACATTTTAGAAAGGATAATCTCGTAGGGATATTTCGGTAGGGTTAGTAGGGTTATTAAGCTTAAATACTTTTCGTTTTCAGTAATGCAGACTTAGTGAAAGCTATTTTAATAATTTGAGGGTTGCTTCAATAATAGATTCGAGCTCTTCTTTAATTGTCTTGGCCGCCTTTTCAATATATTCACCGCTAGTTTGTATCGTTTTTGCTTTTGTAAGCAACTCTGACATTAATTCCGTCTGCTTTAACATTTTTTCAATATTCTCTTTAACAACGGACAAATCTACGTCACCTTTACTTTCTTTCCTCGCTAGCGTAATAATATAAACTCTGGCAATCTTATAGGCAGCCTCTAGGAAAATGGCTGTTTGCGATTGATCCAACATGGCTTCATCAACAGTACATAAAAAATCGTTTCCCTCAATTTTAAAATCACCCATTTCTACCGGTTCATATCCCTTCGCAAATACAAATATACCACAATCAGATTGTCTATTTTCTTTTGCCTGTTTCAATTCATCGATCGCATCTCGTAATCTATAATTCTGCTCCTTTTTTGCCTCAATCACAACGCGCTTACCAGGCGCTCCACTTGTATCGCCTAGCGTAATAACATAATCACCAACTTTGGATCGCGGGACTGATCCTACCGTACCGGTAACATTCTCGGTTGAATCTTGTAATTGCTGACCAATCCCTGCAACTTTTTCATATAAGATAGTTTCAAAATCCCGTCCTTTTTGCGTGCCCTTTTCAGCCTCTTCAGCTCGCGTTTCTTGCATTCCTAAATGCATCCTAAGTTCCGAAAAGAAATTGTTATTCGCAACTTTGATTTCTTCAACCTTTTCATCAAATAGTTTCTTTACTCTCGACATACCTGAATCGTCTTTATCTAAAGAAAACTGATTTGTTAAACCCTCCGTAGTTTCAACTAATTTAGCATTTACTGCGTGCTCTATCTTCGAAATTACACTTTCCTTGTTGCTAGGGTCCATTAGATTTGCAAAGGCGCTACCAGGACCAAGTTCTTTTTGCAATAACAAGCGCACTTTCCCATTTTCAGTATTAAAGTATTCCTTTAATAAGACCGCAAGAGTTCCCTTCTCACCTAAAACAGAATTGATAGCTGTTGGAACATCGCCTTTCTCCTTTTCAAAATATTTTTTTAACTCATCCACCAAAGACTTTTTGAAGGTTTCACTGTATTCTTGCAAGCTTTTATCAATTTCTTTGAATTTTTCTTCTACTACTTTTGTATCAAGGGAAGGACTAGCGGAAAGAATAGCAATGACGCCTACTTTTAACGCCTCAAGAGCCTTATCTTCTCGCTGAGGTGATTCAAAATTAATAAGATATTTTATGACATTCTCGTCTTTAACCGTCATTTTAAGTAACAGATCTGTTGGTAATTTAGTATTTGGTGAACTTATAGTCTCGCTCACTTAAGCCTCCGTATAATTTCAAATAGATATTTGTTCCTTTTCCACAACATTCCCAGTTATTGAAGATTCTGCTTACGCCAAGATTCAACCGCTTCCACTATCCCGTCATCACATTTAGTCTTGGACCATCTGTCCCAAAAATCTACAGTACCACTGTTCGGTTTTGAGTTCGGTTCTTTAATGCGTACTCTACTAGGCAACAAACTTGCATCACCAACTACAAGCGCTTCTCCCGTATCCAAGATTGGCAAAACGTCTCCAAACCCACCCAAGCTATCCGGCAATAATTTCCGCACAACATTTTGATCCTCTGCATTTGTCAACCGCATCGCGACAAGATTGTTACATTGGCTTAGAACAGTGTGATTCACCTCTGACGGCCTCTGGCTTATAATTACAAGACCTACCCCATATTTACGCCCCTCTTTCGCAATTTTCTCAAAAATCTTTATTGATACCTCATTTGCAGCATCGCCTTCGGAACGTAAAGGAATATACAAATGCGCCTCATCGCAAAACAAAGCTATCGGATGACGCTTCTCCAATAAAGTCCATTGTTGCAACGAAAATGTAAGTTGCGCAACGAGACTCACGATTAAAGGCAAGATATCTGAAGGCACCTCAGAAAAGTCAATAACCTTTACTCCACCTTTTTTATCGGACTGTAAACTCGTCCCTGCAACAAGTTTTCGAGATAATTCATCAAGCCATGATAATTCGTTAGCTTCGTCAGGTGACTGAAACAAGAATCCCAGCCTTCTATCTGTACGCTTATTCTCAAGTCGAGCAATCATCCTGCTTAACTTACCGTGGAAATCTCCCTGTTTTTCCGTCTTTGCGCCGGGAACCATCTCAGTATTCAAACGATTAAGTTCCTTAAATAACTCATCCATAGAAAATGGGACGGGGCTATCAATCGTAAAATTTTCGAGCAGCTTATCTGCTTTCTTTTCTCCCAAGAACTTTTTCTTCATCTTTACAACTTCACGAGCAATTATCATCGCTTGATTCGGCGCATTTTGATCGCTTCTATCAACGAACATAGAAATGAGGGCTTCATATCCTAATAGCCAATACGGAAGATATAATACGCCATCTTTTAGTCCTTTCTTATTTCCTAAATCCCCAGGACCAGCAACACGATAGTGCCTGATACCATCTCCGCTCATTGGGGCGTATTCCCCATGGAGATCGAGAACCAACGCGTTCACGCTTGGTAACACTGCCGCTTGCTCAAGTATTCTCGCAGTTGTCCATGATTTCCCAGATCCTGTGCTGCCAACGATTATCGCATGACGCTGAAAAAACTTATTTCCGTTGAGATATGCCTCCGCATCCTCGTCTAAAGTATAATGCCCCAAAGATAATTTCTGCCCTTCAGCCGCAACATTCGCAACAACGCGCATAAATAATGTTAAAACTTCTCCTTCAACAGCAAAACATTTTGCATCAATTTCCGGAACTGTCTCAAGGGTTCTTCGAAAAACATTTTCTTTTAAACCAACTTTATCAATTAAGGTACCAATAAGCGAAACACGCACAAGGTTGAGCTGAGGCATCAACGACTCAATCTCAATAGGCTCTCCTTCTTGCTTAACGGACAACTCCTGATCTACGCTGCTCCGTGTAATCTTCTGCACGATTCCTATCAAATGCTGTCCCGCCTTACTACTTTGCAGGACAACAAGCCGGTTAACCTGCATTCGACGAAGCCGATCTAGGTCTACAACCTTAATTATTACGGTTGCCGTATCTACTGAAAGAACAGATCCTAATGCTTCTTCGTCTTTATACTTAAATATTGTCATATCAACATCCTTTCATAATACGCGATCCAAAAGATCGCCTAGCGACCAAAGATTTAGATCCTTCAACACGACACCACCAGCATGATCACAATTGAACATGCGTGTACCACCAGCTGTCTCTTCGAAGACCATAAAATGTTTACAACTACCATTCAGCAAAACTTTCTTTGCCGCGTCTGTGATATTTTTTGCAAGAACAACTATATTCTTGTTATGGCGGCGACATTTTTCAAGAAGCTTTGGCTGAATATGATCGTCGTTAAAACCATATCCAACGCAAAAGAAACTATTGCCAGTATCAAGGGCCGTATCCGCCCCCGCCATAATAGAACGAAATGGTTCATCATGGGTCTCTTTATATTTATTTATCCCAGGCGTTACTATCGCAGGTGTAAACCCTTCTGGCAACATATCCGTAGAAGGAAAATTGTATACAATCCCATCCTTTCCACGATACCACTTCACAGACCCATGAACTTTCCAAATATCTACCATGCGGAATGGGATATGACTTTTATAAATTGTCACCGGCTGTTTTATGCAACGTTGCCCTATATAACCATAGTCAAATCCCGTAGTCCATGCATATCCTGCAACATCTGCCGCATATTCCGCTATATGATCATAATTTGTCGTTATAAGCGACAATCTAGGATGCGTACTACGGAAAAGATGATCGTAAAGCCGAGCAAGTGGAAATACTCCAGACAACGAGTTAATAATTTGATATAAGGCTTTTTTATCTGCTGAATAAATAAGTTCCCAAGTATTTTGAATTATAAGTTTTGTCACGCGCGAGCTAAGCTGAACTTCGTGCAAAGCGGCTTCTAAATGCTTTTGTTTCACAATTTCCTTAAATTTATTCCATGCGACTTCATCTTCTTTTTCTATCAAAGGAGTAACACTATCTGATAGATGCTCTCCAATCTGCTGAACATTAGGAATACCGTAAGCCACAGAATGACCGCTTCCTAAAATGATGACAGGATTGGCCGCCAAACAATCTTGGACAAATTTGTAAACTAATTCAAGTAGTGATTTTTCTACATCTTCTTTCATTTTATATTTTCATCTTTCTTAAACTTCTTCCCACACTTCGGGCATGTAGCCTCATCATCAAAAAACAGGCTACATGGTACATCGGCTCCACAATATGGGCATTTAACTACATCCGCACCCATTACAAAATCGTATCCTAGAAATTCATCAAATAGATCATCCGTCATATTGCTCATTTCTGTGCTGTATCCGTTCCCTGGCTTCACGAATAAACTGACGTGACAATTTAAGCACTTTTAGCTGTGCTGTGCCACTCGTATTTTTGCCTATCACATAGATATACTTAAAATGCTTCTCCTTCATTTCGATTGCTTCCATTCTGTCAAATTCTTTTTCTGTCCACTTTTCAAACATAATATCGGGGAGTTCAAACCAAGATTGAGCATTGCCATTTCTCTGGTATGGTTTAATCTGCCATAATCGCTTATTCTCAGACCAATGCAGTTCAATTTCTTCCGCATCAAAATACCACTGACCACCAATCTCTGTATAGAGGAATAAGATATCTCCGCTTGATAAAATCGCTATACAAAAACTATTTAGAATATCCCTAAAAGAGCCTTGAAGCGCTTGCCATTGTTCTTCAATTAATGGATCCATATTTGTAGCACCGTCTTCAAGTGTGTCGTTCCCTTCATCAGTGGCACCGCTAAACAAAGCATCTATGAGTCGCTGACAAAATGGCATTCGTTTAATGTTAATAAGTGGAATACGATGAACCAGGGCAAATTCTTGAGCAGGTTTTGTGAATCCACTTAATGATGCAACCGCTACCTGATAAAAATATCTTTCCCTGTCAAATACCGCGGGTCCGGGTCGACGATAATCTTTACGCTTTTCCAGTACTTCCTTGGTGACAATATCAAAACTATTCACGTCTTCTCTAAGACCTAACACATTCCGAATAACTGGTAAGCCAATAGCCTTTTTATAACATTTGCATTCAACAATCAATCTCGATGGAAAGAAGAAAGGAATTTGAAACGGCGGATCCATGAGGACATCGGTATTGTGCGGCTGAGCTAACCCCTGCAACATCAGACCGGAGCCTGATTGGTAAATAATTGGTTCATCTATAGAAACAACATTAAATCCGCTGTTAAGCAGTATCTGCTTGATAAACCGTTCGAACACCCGTCCTCTTTGCTGACTATTCAAAGCCATCCCTATTCAACCCCCATCGCCTTAAATACCGCATCGATTGGGTCGGCATAAAAGCTATTCTGGAATTTCGACAAAAGCTCCCCAGGCACCGATTGAAAATCTTTAACACTGCTTGAAGGAATAAGAATCCTTCTGGCACCAGCATCAAGGGCTACCCGCATAGATTCAGCTAAATTTTCGACAGCCTTAATATTGCCACCCAAGCTCATACTTCCCAAAACAACTATTTGGGACTGCACTGGCTTGCGCGTCAATGCCGAGGCAAGAGCGACTACGGCAGTCAGCGTTAATGCATCGGTAGTACCGGAGTTATGCAATTCGACAACATGAATATGAAAATCGTGGTCAGCAGCTTTAGGTGTTACGCTTATTCGGGAAGCATTGGCTTTAAAATAATCAAACGCTATGCGCAAACATTCTTTAGCCGCTGTGCCAACGCCTTGGCCTGATATACGAATCGAGCCGCTTCCAGGGCTCATTTGTATTTCAAGCCGGTATAACCCCAAATGACCATTACTACCTCGTGCCACACTATGGACTGTTCCCGGGTTCATAGGACCATCAGGAATCAATGTTCCGCCGCCTTGTTCAGGAACTGAAATATATTTTTCATCATTGGTTTCCTTGTCCGCATAGCTAAAATGCACATCATAAAACTCCATCCCACCGATCTTCTTGAGCTGCTCCTTTACGCGTCGCCTTGTTTCAAGCGCATAATCCAAACATTTCGTAACCGCAGCTTTATCATACTCTCCGTTGGGATAAAGAAGCTTTAAAAGCCCTGACACCGTCTTCCTTACGGCGATCACATCGCGCTGATTCAAATCTCTTCCCAAACGGAAATATTTATCGACCGCATCAGAGAAATTCCGTTTTCTCATCTCTCTTAAAAATTCAGCCAAATAATCCACAATAAGACCATAATTGTTCGTAAAGAATTCTGGCTTCATCTTGGGTATCTCCCATCCCGGTATATACCCATGGAACCGATCAAAGAACGCAGAATCAATCATGTTTTCAGGAAAAGGTGAAAACAGATGACTTGTTTTTACCAATGTATCAACGGACTGATTGATATTACCTACAAACACCATAGAAGCATCTGCACTGGTCAGGTCGCGTCCACGCGCGAACGAACCAGATGCCATATAATCCTTCATAATTTGTACGCCGTCTTTATCAGCAAAGGATATACCTGCCACTTCGTCAAACGCTACGATGTCCCACAGGCCCACAAGCCCAATTTGTCGACGTGTCATATTGTAGAAAAGATTGGCCACTGTTGTCTGTCCTCCGGAAATCAAAATGCTGTTTGGACTAATTTCTTTATACAAGTGGCTCTTACCCGTATTACGAGGTCCCAGTTCACACACATTATAATTGTTCTCAACGAATGGTATCATCCTGGCAATAAGATGTAATTTAACGCGAGGCTCAAAAAGAGTCGGTTCCATCCCGGCTGATCTCAACAAAGCATCCATCCATTGCTCTTCGGTAAAGGCACGGCGCCCTTCAAAAAGTGGCTCCATGTCCATATTCGGCATTTGAATCGGCTTAATCTCTTCAAGGATAAACGGCGATACACTTTGTCCTTCTTCATAGAAGTAACGCAGATTTACAATCGACCAAATACCCCCAGCCAAAAGTTTCTGATATTTCTTAACCGTTTCGCTGGGCACAATAACATTCTTTATTCCCAAATTAGAAAAGACTGCTTCGTAAATGTCTTTCTTCTCATTTAGCGTGACCGTCACCTTATCTATGACTTTGAGCCCGCCTTTTTCACGGACAATCGATTTCACCTTTTCCGACTCATCCGGACGCACATAGTTGTCGGCAAGAACCTGCTTGACCGTCTTCATACCGTCTTCGATGATCGCGTCATCAGTCGAGGCGCAATATTGCCCTAAAAGATACTCAAGGACATACACCGGAACATTGGCGCCTTCTTTTATCTTTTTTGTCAGGTCTTTGCGGACAACCTTCCCGCTGAAATGTTTAATAAGTAAATTATCTAATTCTGTATTCATCAAATTTTCCTCCTTTAGAAATCGCTCGTAAAAGCGCGGTCTATCCGTACCGGGATTGACAGCTCTTCAATATCAGTATCCGCATTGCGGAATATTAAACGGTATGGTTTGCCTACAGGAAATGCCATATTCTTTAACGTTAAAACAACCTCTTTTTTGCGGTCAGCCATTTCTGGCGATACGCTATCAAACGTAAGTATCTGGATATCGCTTACCGGCTCGTTGCCAGCATAAATCCCTATCTTATATGTAACTGACTTAATCCTATCGGAAACAGCATCAGTTTGTATGATCTCAAAGCGATGTTTGCCGGTTGTAATGCGATGTTCCTGACCAAGCACTTGGACGCCAACAGTTTTTTCACGCGTTTTTTCTTTTTCTTCTCCGCGCACTTGCTCAACAGTAATAACAGGAACAACCACTTCTTGAAGACTCATGCCGCCATGAAAATAACGAGCTCCGCCAGTAAAATAAAACAAGCTCATCCCTTTTGGTACCGCAAAAGGCATATCACTCTCAGGAGAAACACCAGCCGTAAGTGAAAATTTTGCTTTTCTCACGCTATCCATCAAAGGAATATACTTCCCGTATAAAAACCGTTTATTTATCTTTATAAGCTCTCCGCCGGAGTCTGCAATTTTATTGCGGTCGATATCATCAGGACTTCTATCTGTATAAACGAATCCATGATCAGCAGTAATAAAAGCGAAGCGCGCATGAAGATTGTTCACTACGAATGAAACAATATCACACACTTCATCTATGGCCTTTCGTACGGCAGAAAATGTTTTACGTTCTGTTTTGGCATCATCGCCCAAAGCATCAATTGTATTGTGATATATATAAACAACATTCTTCCCCCGCACGAGTTCACGAGATTCTTCTCTGCCCATGCGAAGTAATTCATCACCCTTAACAGCGATCCCTTTATGATCTGATAATATCTCGTTTCTTTGATCAAGGCTTGCGCAAGAACTCCCGCTAACAAGAATGTCTCCCTTCTCAGTAACTTCCAATCGTTCATGCGGCATCAAAGCCGCCATTCCAATCGCCGTATATGAGGGAACACATCCAAGCATAGCTTCAGTCTTTGCCTTAAATCGGTATCTGCCATTAAGCGCTTCCGCTACTTCAAGCCCTGCTTCATAGCGAAGAGCATCACTGATAATTACAAAAACCGCAGCACTTTTATCACCAGCTTTGCGTTCTGGATATTTCCCATAGAAATCATACTGATTAACCACACCATCTATATACCAGTTATCCAGCCGAATTTTTTCTTCCCACAAAAGAGCCAAAGGATCAAGAAAAGAATGTTGATACATATCCTCCATACCCTCTTTGAGATCCTTCAAAACACCCCAGCCCTTAGAATCAGCAATATCGGCATACTCCGAGAAAGTACGGTACAAACGGTCAAAATAATGTAGGTCTTTTGTATATGCTTCGAAAATATCTTTAGGTGTTACATATGAAAATCCTCTAGGAAAACTATTTTTCTTAACTATAAACGCTGCTGCCGCAATCAATGCCTCATAGACAGACCACAAAGCTTCCCGAGAAATGACTTCATCTCCCAGCCTCCGATTAGACCAATGCATATCCTGGCGAAACCGGCAAAACGAAGTAACAAAATCCTTATCTAAAGTATCCGCGTGTTCTATAACATATGCCCGTAGTTTGCTTGCGCAAACCTTTTCAATGGCAAAAAAAGTGACTGCGCTTCGCAATGTATCAAGGGGAATGTCGGCAATAAACCGCTCAATACCAACTGCCTCAACAATTAACTCAGAAAGACGGTCATAAGATAAAGCCATCTTCATACTATCGCGCCATTCACTCATGCAAACAGCTGCGTCTCGAGTAAAAATACCAGGTAATATAAATTGTTTTACACTTTCAGGGACAGCAGTACCAATAGAGGCATGAAGATCACTTATGAAAAGACATGTTAAAAAATGCCTTAGTTTGGGTCGTTCACTCTGATAGCCAAACGCTTCTCGCGCGAAGGTCCAAAAGGCTTCTTCTAAATCCATTTTCTGAATATCAACAAATTTCTCCGGGATAGCATCTAATCCTTCCTCAAAATTAAAAGAGGCGAATAAAGCGTGAATGATGTCAAAAAAGCGATCATTATCCGCCTTTACAAGAACTGCCAACATTTTTCTATCAATATCGTGTTCCCTATCCGTGGGTGCGATAATTTTCTTAAGAAAAGCTGTCCTTTGCTTATTGCCAAAGAATTTCCTTCGTTTTGCGATATGCTCCCGCAAGAAATGATGCTGCAACCCAAGCTCTTCAACCATCATTGAAGCGGTATCCGCATAAAATTGATAGCCGTATAGACGGATATCCAGAAGCCAGTCATTTTCAGGTTGCGGGATTGGCGTTACAGAATAAACCAGAAACTTGCTTTCGGGTTTTTCTATTTCGATAACCACCTTGGTTTTGAGTTGTCCAACCTTATCCGGCCGTAGGATATCAATACCGTCTAACCCCAAGGATAAAAGGTCATCCTCAAAGTCTTCTTCGGGATCATTCCAAAAAATGACTCTGTGCTGATTAAAAAGCTCAGTTAATTTACTCTGTATCTTCTCTTTGTTCATTATCATCGCTTCCGGCTATCTTTTTCACATCTGAAAGGAGATCACCAAATTTTCTATAATTCACTTTCACCCCATCATCAAGGTCAAGTTTGATTTTTTTGTCAGCATAATGACGTAAAAGTTCATCGAATTTTCCGAGTTCCTCGGCTTGTTTTCGCAAACTGAGAATTTCCTTTTGAATTTTATTTGCCTCACTACCTGATTGAGCGGCGTCTTTATCTTTTTCAAGATGCTCTATCTGTCGCGAAATCTTAGTCTGAAGTGGTAACACATATTCAGTACGCATACGTGCTAGCGTGCCTTCGTTATAGCGATGCAAATATACTAATGCCTGGAAAGATTTCTCTTTGCCGCTTGAGAAAAGCCAATAGATCGGTCGGTTTTTATATGTCTGCACATGATCTTTATAAAAATCATTCGCAAGATACCGACGAATTGCCTCTCGGCTTGATTCTCCAGCCTTCCTGCCAATAGCATCTGCAATAAAATCAAGGTTTTCATCCAATCTTTTTTTATCCCATACCACTGCAATAAATCTAAAAAAACGACAAGCCGCATCATCGTTAAACCATTCGCGTTCGGTAATAGGGATAATACCATCTTCATCTGCCGGGAAGGTTTTGCATTTTTTAGGGTCAAACCCTTTGTTTTCCGCATGAGCATAGATAAGCCCCGTTATATCTAACGAATACCGGCCCATCATACAGCCGACTGCATAGCTTAAAAGCTCTTTCATAGTGTCGGCTTGAAACCTTGACTCAAGTTCATCATCAGTGAGTTCGCCTCTGTAGCGATATTCAGGATTGGCAAACAGGGTGATATCTTCGATAGGGACTTCCGGCGCAAGCTCATTTTGCAAACTATACGCTTCGATGAAGATACGGTTGTTTTCTTCTTCAAGCTGCTTCATTTGATCGGTCATCTTACGACATTCTTTTCTGTAGCCTTGATACGATTCGCTTACTGCATTTCTTTTGTTTTTTGAACGCAGAATAGGCAATTCGGCAAAATCCCATGAGGTTTCGTAAGAGTCCCAATCATGCTTTGAAATATCAATTAAATTACTTGAGCTTTGAGTCACACCCACTGTCAATACTTGTTCCGGAGGCAAAGGGATAGAAGCGATATCCCCACTTTGAAAAGCGAGTGTAGGATTAATAAATCTTAAAGACTCCTGCGCAACTTTCGTATTCATTATGGCTACTAGTTGCTGAGTCGTAATTCTTTTCGAGGGAAAAGCCGACATGCCATTAACATCGAACATGCAACCATGCGGTCTCCATCTTGCACAGAATGCTATATTTGCGCTTGATGTTAGACTCCATGTAGCCGCTTCTAAAAACTGAAAGGGCAAATTTTGTGGTCTTGATAAAAGATTATTGTTTTCATCAACATTCTCGCGAATATCCCTACCATTATCAGACCAGTCAACAATCAATTCTAAATTCCCATACCATTTTCTCGCAGAACCCCCTTTACTATATGGAAACCATTTAAATATAGATGTGGCCGCGTCATCCAATTTGCTAATTCCAAAACCGATTTTCGCTACTCCTACCTCATGCCAGAATCTAACAAAACGCCCATTATCTCCAGTCGCTATTCCTTGTTTTGTGGGGCACTCTTCTCCCAAATTTTTTGATTTTTCAAAAATATTAAATAATTTATCACTCACCCAATACGCAATCGGCGACCCCGGGATCTTTTTGAAGTCGTCTTGAATAGTTTGATTAAATAAATTGCTCTTATTCAAGATCCCTTGACGTTTATCCTCATCGTCTCCATCCACCAACCGCAAAAAAGACGGTTTATATTTACCTAAATGTACATTTATAAAACTAAACGCCGTAACAGTCACAACCTCACCAGAGATTGTGCTGAAAGCCCGCGCTCCAAGATGAACCATGCTTTGAATCGTTTTCGTATCTATCCACAACTCGCGGCACTTCTCAAATGATGACAAAAACATCCAACTCTGCATCGTAACCATTGCGTTATAACCGGTGGAATCTTTAGCCAACTCAAAACCACGCTCGATAAATATAGCAAACAGGTCGGATTTAGTAGAAGGGTATTGTGTCTTGGCAAACTCTTTAAGTGTCCCATTCATTCCCTTCCCACCCATATATGGCGGATTGGCGATCACACAATCATAGCGTTTCGACAATAACTCTGCTTGTTGGACTAGAGCCAATAAATTATCATAATAGTCCACTCCTTCTCCAAGCAGATGACTATTCAAATCGTTCCGCTTTTCCTGAACTTTACGCTTAATATCCGGCAATTTGAGAACAATCTCTTCAGACACGCGAATAAGAGACCCGAAAGTTTTGGCGTTTTCAAAAAGCTCAACAAGCTCTTTTGCCTCTTTAAAACTGCCGGAATAATTGGCGCTCTTAAGAGAGACAATATTCGGTCTAATATTTTTTTTAAATATCTCCCTGTCATCTTGCCTCGCCTTCATCATCAAGGCAAATCCAGATAGCTGTGCCGCACGATCATCGATTTCAAGCCCATACAGGTTCTTAGTAAGAATTAACCCAGGAATGTCTTTGGCTCTATATCCCCTCTCAAGATAAATCTCTTTTAAAAGGTCATGTGCCTCAACTAAAATATGCCCTGAGCCACAGGCAGGATCTAAAATGGTCAATTCTTCAGGATTGAGCGACGTTGGTGTAATCTCCTTCAGCTTGGCTTTGACATCCTCTGACTGTTCAGCCGGAGTAATGTAGTATTCCATCTTTTCCTTTATCCCTGAAGCAGGATAAGTAACAAGCCATTTTGCCCCTAATGAATTTTGCACAAGGTATTTAACGATCCAATTCGGCGTGAAAAGCTGGGTGACGGCGGGGATATCTTCTGTTTTATATGCTTTCTTCGCCTTCATTAACGCGTCTTTTTTCTCGGAGATATAAAACTGATACAACCAACCAATAATTTCAACCTCTTTCCAGTCTTCTTCAGGTATTTCATTGACCATTTGCCGGACAACAGAATCGGTATTAAGAAGATTATCAGGAAGCAGCAATTCGGTCGGATCATCGACTTTTTCAAAGAGAAACGGCATCGCATTCGAAAGCTCATTACACTGAGCAACAAGGAGCCTTTGATAAAGCTCTTTGTCTTTATCGGCTGCCATTTTAAGCCGAAGAATCTCTTCTTTCTCAAGGCCATCCAGCTTATCAATGAACTGCGCTTTTTCTAATATCTCAGGCTCTGCATGACCGTCAGGATGGCTTAAAACCCTGTATCCATGCGAAAGATAACCGTTTATCTCCATAAAGCGTATAGCCGCAATACGGTTAAACCAGGTATAAGCGACCTCTTCCATTACTTGAGTGAAAGAGGACTTTTCAAGGCGATCAATAAGGATTTTGCGGGTATCTGCAAGTTTCTTGGGAAATGGACGCCCAGCGATAAAAGCAAAATCACCTTTAATAGTACACGGCTCTACGGAGTCTTTAGCGATCCCGTAAAAATGAGCTCTTTCGGTGACTGCTTTGATAAACTCTTCTCTTGCCTTTGGAGCGTATGTTTTTAACTTATTTTTATTCATTACTCCACTCGTATGCGCTTACCGTCTTTGATTGCTTTCTTTAATTTATTGCCTAAATTCTCAATAAACTCATCCACATCTTTATCTGTTTCGAGATATGGTTTACTCGCCTCATTACGCGCATGGACAATCTGAACCTCTTTGATCTGTGCACTGCCAGCGCCTTGAGGAGAAGATTTGGCTAAACGATTCATTTCTGTTTCAAAAATATTCTTTATCTCCTCCGCAATCCGATTGATATTAGCGATACTCTGTTCGCTCTTTAGACGTTCGGCAATCGCGGTGAAAACAGATTTAGCTCTTTCGATATCTTTTTGAGAGGCCTTAATGTCCTGCGCCTCTTTTTCGAGTCTTTCCATCAAGGCAGATAGACTCGAATTTGTTTTATCTCGGGCATCTATAAGAAGTCTTTCATTAGCCTCATTGACCTTTTGAATAAGGGCGTCGGCTTCACGGATGATGCTATACGGCGCCTGTGCACCCAAGATATCCCGCATTCGAATCAAAGCGGTTTTTATGTCTTCGTTTTTCTCAAGATCAAATCTATTCATTTCAAAACGAGCGATGGCATCTCGTAATTCATCCCATTGCGAACGTTGTTTTGTATAAAACCCGTGTATATCAGAGAAAGAATTGGCCGCACTTATAAGACCATCTCGATTTTCAATCATCCGCTCGATGAAATCAAAACTGTCATTTGCTTCTAAAATCACCTCAGCAAGCCTGGCGATTTCTTTGATATCCGATAACCCGGGATATTTCCCTGTCTCCGCAAGAGTCCTATGCTGATTTATCACCTCTTTCCAATCACTGAATTTCTGAATCATAAATTGATACAGAGGCAATTCTTTATCAGGCCCCATCTCCCCAAAGATTTCCTGGCCAAGTTTGCGCGCTTTTTCAATATGCGCAAGGTCAACAACTTTACGCTGGCGGACTGTTATCTTTTTCCAGTTGCTCGTACGTAAAACCACCTCTCCCGCGCGTCCTCGTTCCAATATCCCCCCGCTAAGGACAAACTGTATTTCCCCAAGACAAAAAAGTTTAACCAGTATTAGAGCGGTTTCCCATTCGTTCCAGCCATAAGGCCTAGCGGCAAAACGCTCAATAACCTCACCAACGACCATTTGTTTACTTTGTAGTGCGCATAATGAGATATATTCACGCACTTCCTTCACGGCCCGTGGGTTATTTTCCGCGACAGTTAAATCAAATATTCTCTGCGCAGTATCATCGTGCCGCAATACCGACTGAATCTCTCCTTGTGGATTCGCGCATGGATGCTCAATGTATCCCATTTTTGAAAAAGTGTTATCTACAAGGTAATCCAATGCCTTTATGCGCATCGTTAGCGGGTCTTCCGATTCATCTCGCCATACTTGCCCATTGATATAGAATTCAGCGCGGGTCAATAACTCTCTAACGTTTTCTACAATGCGTATTTTTCTCTCGCGATTTTCCGCCTTTCGCTCATCCAAAATCCGTTTGACCTCAGGATTTCCTTCATTTTTACGAGCAATATATTTATCGGTCTTCAAGAACATCTGAATCTCTTTACCCAAACGTTCATTATCTGGCAGCTTAATGATCACACAACCATTATCATTGGTGCTCTCACCAATACATCGATGCTGGCCAAAAAGACCATACTCATCATAAAACGGAGAAATAACAGAAACAGTTAGACCTTTCTCCACGCGCCCCCCACAGACCTGAAGATCACACATCCTTAATAACTCAAAATCTTTTCCTGTTTTGGCGTAACGGTGTTTTCTCTCATCCCGATAAATATCTTCAAAGATGATTTTACTCAGAGCTCGGCTTTCATCGCCGAAACCCAGCTCTACATTTTTAATCTCGCGGCTAATATCTTGCTCTTCATTGGTAAGAAAATAGAAATTCTCTCCGCTTCTGGCAATAAGTGTTTCCTTTTCCAACCTCAGGAGTGAATCTTCAATCTTTTTACGTAGCTTAATCCTGTCTTCGTCAATACTCTCGATACATAAGGTGACGAGATTATCAATGTTTCCCTTTATTTCATCAACATAGCGGACCATAAAAAGAGCCTTGAGCATGGATACATCGAATTCATGCAATGTCTTGTTTTGGCCCGCCTGGTCTATTGTCCGCTTAACTGCCGTATCGAGAAAGCTTTCGATAGATGGATAAAACCAATAAAGCGGGACTAGGATATTTGCTTCTTTTGAGGCCGCCTGCTGAGCTGCAAATTGGAATGCATCGAGCATAGAGCGTTCTCCACGGGAAAGATGAAGCCCGGTCGCACCCGCGCGGCGGATTGTCTCAAAAACTTTCTGAAGCAATTTAAACTGATATGAAATAAAAGGATAATTACTTACAAATTCCTCAGGGCTACTATACGAAGGCAGAGTCATTCCTGTATCGGGAGTAAAGGTGAGTTGATTCTTCAAGATATCAGCATTAGGCATATATAATTTTTTAAGTTCAGAAACACACTCATCTTTCTTTTCCAAAAGTCGCCGTTGGATAACCTCATCGGTATTGGAACTGGATAAGGAAAGACGGGTTTTGAATCTTCCCTGTATTTTTGAGAAATCATTTGTTCTGGCATTACTCAACGATCCCAATACTGTGTCGATATCCTCTTGTGAAGTCACAACAATCCAGGCCCTACCGTTACACACCACTCCTAAATTTTCGACTATTGTTTGAAGACTCAGCATCAAATGACCGTCGCTGCCAATAAACTGGCCGACCTCATCGACAAAAAAGAAAATCCTATGTGATGAACCTTTAGTATCAAGGTATTCTTTGACCCAACGCGAGAAATTCTCTACAGTCAATGAAAAATCAGTTTCCGCATGGTCTATCCAGCGATGGCATGCCTGTTCACTTTGATCTAAGACTTTAGCAAGTGCTTTGATAATGGCATCCTGGTTAAACTGCCAGTCCATCCTCCTATCATTCCAATCTTCATTAGTCAGGGCGCGATATTCCCGCTTAAAATCATCTAGCTGTTTCTTTTTATCAAGATAACGTTCCATGTGCGCGATATGCGGATGATCAGAGCTATATCCTTGAAGCTCATTCAATACTTTTAAAAACACAGCTAATATCGCATCTCGCCCGCGCGATTGATCAGCTTTGCTATCAATATTAAAAAGAATAGCGTCGACATCTTTCCCAGCAACGCGTTTTACTGTCCCGGCCAGCATCGCATCGCTTATTTTCTCTTCAAAAAATTTGATGGCGGTTTTCGTTTGGCCGTCTTTTGTAACAGAGGTATTCGCAAAAAGATAATATAAAGCTTTGATAAAATGCGATTTACCTGACCCAAAGAACCCCGATACCCAGACGCCGACCTTCCCGGTCGCATCCGAATGTTTCGGATTGTCTACCGTGTCCGAATAGACGGAAAAGAAGCGATCAAGATGACCTGACAGCTCTTTAGTCAAAACCAGCTCATCAAGCTCCTGCCATACGGAGGCATCATCTTTTTGTTCTGCCTTTATAACTCCGTTAATTGCGCGAAAAATGTCTTTCTTGAAAAGTTCTTTTATTTTCATAATAACTCCTTAGTTTTATGGCACTAATCGAAATGCCCTGTAATAATTGTTCTCTTCAAGTCGAGCAAACAATTGAAATGATTGTCCTGTGTATTTACCCGGATAAAATAAAACCACTGAAGCATTGCCTGTAACGCTTTGAAGATTGTTGAGCAGTGAATGAGCCCTCACCCACGGCCAAACTGTGCCTACTCCACTTATAAATATAAGGTCACAGGACGCCAGATTGCATTTCTCGGCGATGATATTAACGAACCTTTCCGGCTTAACTGTCGCTGAGAGAGCATTCCATAATGCCTCTGCCCCCTTCTCCGCTTCGAGGGAATATGATTTTTCCAGATTGCCTCGCTCTGCCAAATAGTCAACCATCAGATTAAATAGCTTGATATGCTTAAGACGAATATGGGAACATTGTTTTGTCATACGGTCTTCCATAAATGAAATATGCGCACGGACTCGAAGCTCTTCCTCAGGAGGATAATCGAATACATAAAAAGGAATTTCTCCTGCGACATTATTCTTTTTCAGGAATTTATCACTTGTGATTTCCGGAAAAATAGCATTTAACCGATCTTCAAACGTCATTTGCTCACCTGTATGCATTTTTTTACATATTCCTCATTATGCCGAACCAAATAGTCTGTAATTTCAGGCATAATCTCGATCTTCTTCAAAGTCCAATTATGAGCACTCTGGAGATATCCTACTTCAACTAAAATTTTATGCACCACGCTGCGCATCTTTTTTGCAGTCGAAGGTGGAAAATCCTCCATTGAAGGATCCCTCTGTTTACAAGACAAAACAAACTCATCCCATAAGGCAGGAGTCAATTTGTCTTCCAATTTCCTAAACTGCTCACGTACGACAAGATCAAGATAATCGCCCAATACTCGGCAATGTTTGATAGCTGCGGCAAAAATCGCCTGAGTCGCAAGAACAGCATCCCCATCTCGAACCATCTGCCATAGATCCGGCTTCATAAGTTCTAAACGCGAACGGATATGAGCTGCCACGCGCTTTGATGAAGATGCACTCAGCTTCTGTAGAATGTTTTTCTGCTCAATGGCATCTTTCCATTCGGCTGGAGAAACATTACGAAGCATCAAATCTGCGATCTTTCGGCTTTCAGGCACTAATAACGCACCTGCAGTTATGTTTGCCTTATAAACGCCTTCCATAAACCTCTTATGCTTGTATTATTACATATTACTTCGATTTCGAATAAACTCCTCCAAATCCTGAGGCTTAATCCGCCATTGCCCTATCTTTGTTGCTCGAATTTGCTTCTCCCGGATAAGCTCACGGATTCTATACTCAGTAAGGCCTAATTGTTTAGCAACCTGTCTGACTGTAAGGTAATCTTTTATAGTCATAACCCCTCTCTAATGTTATTACACATTAGTTCACATTATACCTCATTATAGAGAAAATTCCTCACTATCTTTTAGTACCAGCACATTTTTAAAGAACAATGGGTATTTGTCAGCATCAAAAGTATGTATTGGTATAAGCGTCTTAGGATTTATGGCGCTAGCAAATGATTTAAGGTCTTCTTTTGTGGCATGGCCGCTTGTATGAATATATTCTAGGGTCAGTTCATTGCTTTTACAAAACGCTCTAAATCCTTCGGAAAGATATCCATCCCACATAGAGTATGCTATCTTAGCACCTGCCACATCCTTAATTTTATTTAAAAGCAATGGAAAGACAGAATTATCACGTGCAAGCATAAGTATTCTATTCTTGTCCCTACTAATTTCGGGCATTTCAATCTTTCTTTTGTTGTAGGTATAGAGTAAGTCTATGTGGCCCGCCTTTTCAAGCGCCTTCGCATGGGTATTAAGAAACTTAACCCTTATATTCTTCCAATTAAACTGAGGAATTCGCTCAGAGACTTGTTTGAGTTTATCCAAAATAAAGGCGGTATAGATATCGATAACAAAGATTGAGTCCGTCTTGAGGCATGCCCTATACGCAGACACTATCCGGTCAATGTTTTGTGATGAGACAAATAGAAAGGTTATATTTTTTCTTTCCGATAGAATTTCTCCAAGGCGCTCTTCAACGTCTTCTTCAGTTTTATACTGGACATCCTCTCTGCCAAGAGTTGAACCTTCCATAAGCAGACAGTCTATATTTTGAGGCGGTTTCTTAGCCATCTGCTTAAATAATATTGCTTTTCTCCCATGGGCTCTAAAATCTCCTGAATAAAATAGCCTCTTGCCTTCTGCCTCAATTAGGAACGCAAGCGCATCAAAGGCAGAATGGTCAACCAGAAAGGGCGTAATAGTGTAATCACCTATGCTTAGCTGCTTTTTATTACTAATTACCCTTGTATTTAGCTTGCCAACTTTAGTAGGAACAAAGATATTCGAAACTTCAATAAGTAGGTCGGCGCCCTGGCTTAAATAAATCGGTATTTCCGGATTAACATATTGAAGAAAACCGTAGTGATCGAGGTGGGAATGAGAAATCAGTATTCCGTCTATGCCCTTTTTCTCATCCTTATAGAGCCCTTTTATGTCGGGGAGAATACCTTGTGCCCTGAGATCCTGGATTGTCTTACCTTTTAGCAAATCCGCATCAAATGGTTTACGGTCACGAGTTACCAAGGGAATACCGAAATCAATCAATATCCTATTATTGCCCACCTTTAGCTCAACACAACTTCCGCCTATTTCATGAGTGCCACGATGAATTATGAGTTGCATCAATATTTAATTTACCAGTTTAGGGCCACTAGCCCTGTATCCGATGTATAATCATAAATTCTTAGGTTTTTTAGAAACGCCTGATCGCCCAGCTCTTTTCTGGCAATATCCATAACCCCCAAGAAGTTATCTTTTGCTGCGCTATTCTTGTTAAACTCTGAGATAATTAGCACCGGAATTAAGTTTTTGACTCCATGTGGTTTTGGCCACGCGGGATTAATTAAGCCAATTTTTTGCTTCTGTTTCAGCATCGAAAATATGGAATCACGGAAAAGTTCTGTTTTCTTGGTATAAAAATCATTGTACAAATCATAGTACAATCCGATTTGTATTGGGCTGAGATATATGCCTGAAGTATTCGTGCCATGCTTATATTCGATGATAAGCAAATTGCCATTCTTATCTAACGCCAGGAAATCAACCTCATTCCCAATCGGTTTTTTTCTTAAATTACTACCATACCGTTGTGGATCTTTCGCCGATATTACTCTAAGCAGATTTTTATGCCGAGCATGAAAGAATGAACACTCTATTTCCTTTTCTTTTTCACTCGCATAGCCAATTACGGCTTCTTTATCAATGATCGCAAATTCATCATTAGGAGCCCCGCATATTCCGTATCTTCGCGATAGGATGTTCTGATAATAGCCTTCCTTCTTGTTCTGGTAGTAACGATTAAATTCTGGATTGTTTTTTACAATTTCTACAAGATTATTCAGCTTACCGATTACTAAATCAGATGTTTCTTTTTTACCATAAATGTCGACCCGTTTCTTTGCTGCCAAAGATTTATACGCAACGGCGGCGTCTACGTTTATCTTCCCAGCCTCCCTGCATGGCAATATAGTCAGTATTCTCGAAAGGCCCCTATATACAGATATCCACTCTTTTTGATTGTTTTTACCAACCAAGAAATCTAACTCTTCATTATTTTTGACATAATCGAATAGCCAACGAAGCGGGCCACCCTTTTCGATCAAATATGCGAGCTTTTCTAATTTTCGGTCGTAATACACGACTTAATCCTCAATTTCATAGATCTTCAAGCAGTGAGATTTCGGTAATACCGACTGAAAACATAGACGCAGTCTACATTTATTAATATAATTATCACCGTCAATCCAGATAGTGAGTGATTTAGGATATTTGCACGCATAATCATTATCTATAATCACACTATTGTCAACAGCAAGACTAAACCAATCATGCTTGTTGCGGGGATTAGTTAAATATTTCTTCATATTCTCATCTGTTAGGTAAACAATAAACTTACTTTTAGCTTTGAAATTCGCAAGCTTAGCAATATCCCAAAACAATTCTCCGGCCTTGCTCGTATATCCCGCAACATTACCTCTGTGATATTTAAATTCAAAGGCCGCACTCATAGTCTTATTCTTTGAAACAGCATAAAGATCTAACTTACTGCCTTTAAACTTGGGATTAGTATAGGATTGCTCTAGCACAATATCTTCTGGTCTATAGCCACCCTTAACAATTAATGAATGAAAAAATGTATATCGCATAGAATCTTCGGTAGTAGGTATACTTTTGCTGAATCTCCGTTGAATCAAATCGCTGAAGTAATTGAAAACTTTTTTCATACTAGTTACCCCTATTCGCATATCCTACTCAATTCTTCCAATACCCCAATCATGCCCTTCGTATCCAAATCACAATACTTTTCAAGAGCGGCGCGAACGCGCTGGCGCTCCTTTTCGGTAACGTCTTTCCCAAAGGTTACCCGACAATACTCAATACTCGCCATGCCACCATCAGCTATTTCCATATTATCGTAGTTCGATTTTGTCATTACAGGGAGAACGTTCTTGAGCGAAGCGCTCCCTGCCTGGTCTGGATGGTAATAAAGAAAACTCCGGAAAGGTGTAAGCAAATCAATAACACGCTCTTCCGCCGATGTCACCCATCCCTGATACTCAGGATATGCCTCGCTTGCATGCCGAAGCGTTGTCTTCTCAAATGTAGCGTTGTAGGCAATAATTGATCCTGAACTTCCTAACAACGCTTTTAATTGCTTCAGAATCTCAGGTCTTGGATCTTTATCCCCCGGCGCAAGATATGAGTGGTGCTCGGCTTTCATACCTTTATCTTTGACTATATATAACGAATATTGGAAAGGAATTGCTTCAAACGGCCTCGAATTATCATAAGCAGGTATCGCCGGATTCATCGTTTCGAAATCAAGGAGATAAAGAGGATATTCTAACGTGTCTAGAAAGTCCTTTATCCCTTTCTTATCAACGTAAGGGAGATTTGTTTTATGACATTCGACTTGAATACTCTGCTTATCACTCAGTTTAACGTCCTCTGTGATATCGGCAATACTCAATACCCCGCGCTCTAATAGCTCATAGGCCTTCTTTTTACCAGAATACAAACAAAAGATATCCCCTTTTTCAGGCAGAAAGCTCCAACATATATCTTCAATAGGACAAGGATAAGAACTGCTACAATGCTGACCAACTTTTATCGACGGCGCATCCTTTTTCTGTATCGCCTCAAGCATATCAGCTATGTTTGCTTCGATTTCCGGAATAAGCTCATCGGATTGTTTCGTAACATCTTCAGTCGCGAATAACTTCTCAGGTTCTATCTGTCCTTTGCGAACGTATTGGTTATTAATATACATGAGATAACATTTGCGAATCTTTAGCCCTGCGCCCTCATATGTATACTTCTGGAATGCTACATCGTAGTAATGTTCATCTTTTACACTGCTTGAGCTTTTGACTTCGATAAGATCCCAGGCATCCTTAACGACTGGATTAAAGATATCAGCCAAAGCATAGGCCTGTTTAAAAACAAAACCTGCCTCAAATAGCGGTTTGCGAAGCTTGGCGGCCTCTAACGACTTTTCTGCCTGCTTATCCGGCATATAATCTCTTTGAAGTGCTATCCCACCCGGGAAAAGTGTCTGCGCCATCTCTCCAACGGCTTTCCCTTGATCCATTATAGCCTGTGTAGCAACATCAATCTCCGGCAAGTCTTCCTTGCGGTTATACTCATACCAAAGCAACTTATGGCATTTAAGCCCATCGAGGTATTTGGTTTTGGATAAGAATGGAGATGGCTTATCTTTCATTTGTAACCAGTACTATAACGATACAGCTTCAATTTGCTATTTTTATCCTCTGCCTTTTTTAAGATTTCCCGAATTTTATTATTTTTATTTAGCTGTAGATCACGATAAAGGACTCTATTCAAACCACTTTTACATTTTTTCGTTCTTTGCAAAATTAAATAAGCCGCATAATCTGCCCCTTTTTCCTTCAGGCTAAGTAGACGTTTCAATTTCCTGATGTCATTTTCTACACCTTCCTTGTATAACGTACTACTCCAGTCGGTAAAATATTTAATTTCGCATACCCACAACATTGCCTCATTCTCTCTGTCCCCAAGCTCGTATTTTTTATTAGCACCTTTGTAAATAACAATATCTGGATAATTTGCCTTTTTAAAATAAGTCGTTGGCTTACAATAAACCCCATCAAAATATTCAGCATCTACTATATTTTTATATTTACATTTATTCAGTTTAAATCCTTTTTTAT
>Ga0208045_1000258_pt1 | contig 25484 bp, 24 predicted proteins | sample PL_2010_200m_FD_184160 | JGI IMG/M metagenome (GOLD analysis project Ga0208045, IMG submission 184160) | Freshwater microbial communities from Powell Lake, British Columbia, Canada to study Microbial Dark Matter (Phase II) - PL_2010_200m... | ecosystem: Environmental > Aquatic > Freshwater >...
GGCCATCGAGAGCGTGAAAATCTATGGCGGGAACGGCGGCATAATACAAAACATGAAGGGAAAAGAGGCTTCCCTCCAAATTTACGCGGCTATCACCTCCAATGACGGCTATATCAGCCCGGCGGGATCAAAAAAAGGGCTGGCTGTATATGGGAATTCACTGAGGAATGAGGCAAAGGAGCGGCCGGGCAGCCACCCCGAGATAGTCAGGCTGGAGGGGATCGCCCGCTCGAAGCAGGCGGTAAGGTGTGATATTGTCCGCCGCGAGTCTTCCAGGCCGCTGCCGGAGCGCATTTTAAGGGCACTGCCGGAAGCGCTGCAAAGATACCCGACGCCCTTTTATATTTATGACGAGCAGGGCATCAGGGATACCGCCAGGGCGTATAAAAAGGCCTTTGCCTGGGTGAAGCCGGGCTACCGGAACTACTTCGCAGTAAAGGCCTGCCCTAACCCCCACATTGTAAACGTCTTGAAGGATGAGGGTTTCGGGGCTGACTGCAGCTCCCTGCCGGAGCTTGTCATCGCTGAAAAGCTGGGTATGAGAGGCGAGGATATCATGTTCACCTCCAACGATACGCCGGCCGGGGAATTCGTTAAAGCAAAACAACTCGGCGCCATCATCAACCTGGATGACGTATCACATATAGGCTACCTGGATAAAAATGCGGGGATGCCGGGGCTTATCTGCTTCAGGTACAACCCGGGATCGCTGAGGAAGGGCAACGACATCATCGGCGACCCGCGGGAGTCCAAGTACGGGGTTACCACCGGGCAGATACATGGCGCCTATATCAAGGCCATGGAGCTCGGGGCAGAGAGATTCGGCCTGCACACAATGGTTGTCTCCAATATGCTGGATGAGCAATACTTGGAGGAAACCGCGGTGATGCTGTTCAAGCTGGCCGCGATGATTAGCCACGATACGGGTATCAAGTTCGATTTCATCAACCTGGGCGGAGGATTCGGGATACCCTACAAGCCCGAACAGGTGGCTATTGACCTGGATGCGGTATCCGCCGGCATCCGCGGCGCCTACAAGAAATATATTGAAGACATGGGGTTGGGGCCGGTACGTGTGGTCACCGAGTGCGGCAGGGCCATAACGGGCCCTCACGGGTTCCTGGTATCAAAGGTCAGGCACGTGTCCATCAAGTACAAGGACTACGTGGGACTGGATGCCTGCATGACCAACCTGATGCGCCCCGCGCTGTACGGTGCCTACCACCATATAACGGTGCTGGGTAAAGAAAATGAGCGGAAAGACCGCGTGTACGATGTGACCGGCTCTCTTTGCGAGAACAACGACAAGTTCGCCGTAAACCGTCCGCTGCCGACGGTTGCGCCGGGCGATGTTTTCATATTGCATGATGCCGGCGCCCACGGCTATGCCATGGGCTTCCAGTACAACGGCAGGCTGCGCTGTGCGGAGTTGCTGGTTACGCCCGGGGGCAAGGTGCACCAGATCAGGAGGGCTGAGACTACGGACGACTACCTGGGCACCGTAGAGAGTTGGCCTTAGGCGGGGTGTTTACAGCGGACCGCTGTTATTATCCTGGTTTTCACTCGTCATCCCTGTTGAACTGCCCCCATCGGCCAGCGTATCCATCCACTCGATAGATTTGAGCTGCTTTTCCAGTATATAACGGATGTTTTCACGCATCAGGCTCTTGATTTCCCTGGTCAGCTCTATGCTCAGCTTGACCCTGCTGGCCGTGGCAAAATCGCAGCGCAACCACAAGCGCAGCACCTTGAGTGCGTTAATGGAGATGGTCCGGGCGCCCAGATCGGGGTAGCCGCAATTACGGCAGAGCACACCTCCCTGCGCCGGGCTGAAGTAGTTAACCTCGGGCAGCGGCAGCTTGCTGCAGTTGGCGCATTTCTGCAGTTGTGGCCGGTAGCCGAGGTAACTGAGCAGGCGCAGTTCAAAATAACGCAGGATGCGTTCACCGTCCTTTGCCGCAGCCAGCTCCAGCAGCGCATTGAGGAAGAGGTCAAACAGCTCCCTGTCCTCGACGTTTTCCTCGGTAAAGGTGTCCACCAGTTCCGAGAGGTAAAAACCGCAGGACATCAGCTCGAGGCTGTCCCTGATGGGTAAAAAGTTGTCGATGGCCTGTGCCTGGGTGACTATATCCAGGTTGCGGCCGCGCGCCAGCATAAGCTGGCTGTGTGTGAGCAGCTCAACATTGCCTCCCAGCTTGCTGCCGGGCCGCATGGCCCCCTTGGCTATAGCCCTCACCTTGCCACAGTCAGCGGTGAAGATAGTGAGAAGCCGGTCGGCCTCGCCGAATTTGTGACGCTTTATGATGATGCCGGTAGTACGGTAGACCCGCGCGGCCATGGGTACGCTAATACATCTCCTGCCGCCCTTCCAGGGCGCGGCTGAGCGTAACATCGTCGGCGTATTCGAGATCACCCCCGAATGGCAGGCCGCGGGCCAGCCGGGTGACCCTGATGCCCAGGGGGGAGACCAGGCGCTGAATATACATCGAAGTGGCCTCACCCTCCGTGTTGGGATTGGTGGCCAGTATGACCTCGATGATGCTGTTAGCGGCCAGACGGTCCAGCAGTTCCCTTATGTGCAAGTCCTCGGGGTTGATGCCGTCGCTGGGTGATATGACACCGTGCAGCACGTGGTAAAGCCCGCGGAATTTTTTGGTGCGCTCCAGCGGCAAAATGTCGATCGGCTCCTCCACCACGCAGATCCTGGTCATGTCCCGCGTCCCGTCGGTGCATATGCCACAGGGGTCGGTATCGGTTATGTTGAGGCAGATAGAGCAGAGCCTGAGGTTCTGCTTAAGGGCAATTATGGCCTCGGCCAGGTCGCGGGACCTTTCGGGTGGTGCCTGGAGGAGGTGATAGGCCAGGCGCTGGGCGCTCTTGGGGCCTATACCAGGGAGCTTGTTTAGCTCTTCGATGAGTCTGGAAATAGGCCGGGCCGCGGGGAGGAAATCGGGGTTCAAATATCCCTCCTAAAAGAGTCCCGGTATCTTCAGCCCGCCTGTCAGCTTGCTCATGTTCTGTGCCGCCAACTCCTGCGATTTTTGCACCGCCTCGTTGCAGGCGGCCAGCACCAGGTCCTGCAGGAAATCCACATCTTCGGGGTTAACGACCTCAGTTGAAATAGAGACCGACTGGAACTGTTGCTGCCCGTTGATAACTATTTTGATGGCGCCTCCACCGGCCGTAACCTCCACGTTGGTCTTGCCCAGTTCCTCCTGGGCCTTGATCATTTTGGCTTGCAATTCCTGTATCTGGCGCAGGTTAAATTGACTCATTTCCCCTCCGTTTCAGAGTTATCTTCGACGATCCTGGCTCCCATGCTCAGGGCAGCCTCCACCAGGTGGTTGCTGCTGGCCGGCTTCAGCTCGGATTTGGCTCCCCCCTGCTGCACCAGTATACAGGTTACCGTATAAGTGTGGCCGAAAACTTCTTTGAGCTTCTTCTCGATAATGTGCAGGTATTTACGGTTATCTATGTAGCTCTTGTGGAAATCGTGATAGAAGCCCAAAACGAGGTTGCCGCCCCTGATCTCGACAGGCTCGCAGGCATGGCGAAGGCGGGCATCGAGGTTGCCCCCCGAACCCTCACCGCGCATGGAATTAATAAAATCCTTCCAGTGGTCCTGCAGGTACTTCAAATCGTTGGGGTCGTCCATCTTGAGGGGCTCGGACAGGCGGTGCTGGTCGGCCGGGTCACCGGCCTGGGCATGGGGCGCGGAAGCCGGCAGCGGTGCTTCAGCCACTTTATTGGGCCTGCTCACGAGGCTGGCCGGCCGCGCCTGCTCGGCTGGCCGGCTAATCCTGGGCGCCGGTGCGGTGGGACGGGATGACGGCCACTCCCTGCCGGACGGCTGGTCCGCAGCAGCGGACTTGTCCCTGGCGTGCTGCGAGACGACGCTTTCTACAAGGGCGAGTTCGAGCGGCAGCGGCGAATAGGTGTCCATGCGCAGGTCGACGCTGCTGAAGAGCTTGATAGCATTGAGCAGGTAATCGAGGGTTGTGCTTCCAGCTATCTTCTGCATCTCGGCAAGGTCATCGGAGGTGGCGTCTATCATATCAGCAGAGCCTGATTTGGCCAGCAGGAGCAGGCGCATGTAATCCACCAGCTCGCGGTTGAATTGCCGCAGGTCCAGGCCCTCGCCCGCCACAGCGTTGATGACCTTGAGCCCTGAGGATACGTCCATGGCAACTATGCAGCGCGCCAGCTCGCGTATGCGCAGGTCACCGCTGATGCCCAGCATGGCCTGCGCCTGTGCCAGGCTGATGCTATTGCCATAATAGGTGAGGAGCTGTTCCAGCAAATTAGTTGCATCCCGCAGGCTGCCCGTAGTTACCTTGGCCACCAGCTTTAGCGCCTCAGGGCCTATCTCTATGCCTTCCTTTGCGCAGATGTGTGCCAGGCGCGAGATGACGGCGATGCTGGACAGGCGGTGGAAATCGAAGCGCTGGCAGCGGGACGTGATGGTGGAGATTATTTTGTGCGGATCGGTAGTCGCCAGGATGAAAATGACGTGCGGGGGCGGCTCCTCCAGTGTCTTCAGGAAGGCATTGGCGCCCTCCCGCGTTATCATGTGCACCTCATCGATGATGTAGACCTTGTAGCGCAGGATATTTGGCGAGTAGTTGACCCTTTCTTTCAGGTCGTTCATGTCGTCGATGCCGCGGTTGCTGGCCTCGTCGATTTCGATGATATCCAGAGCGTTGCCCTTATTGATGGCAAGGCAGGAATCGCAGGAGTTGCAGGGCTCGCCTTCGAGGGGTCCACTGCAGTTAACGGCCTTGGCCAGTATGCGGGCGGTGCTGGTCTTGCCGCTGCCGCGCGGGCCGCAGAACAGGTAGGCATGGGCAATGCGGTTGCTTTTAATAGCATTGCGCAGTGTCTGGACGACGTGCTCCTGTCCAGCTACTTCATTGAATGTCTGCGGGCGCCACTTGCGGTAAAAAACCTGGGACGTCATGGTGCACTAATTATACCCCAACCCCGCGGCGGCTAAAACCGTATTACCGCTTAAAGCACGCTCCGATTGTAATGCAATGGTTGCCCTGCTGTGCTATAATTTTGCGTTATAGAGTTTTACAGGAGTAAGGCATTGGACAAGGAAAAGAAGCAGGAAATAATGAAGAGCTATGCAATAAACGAGAAAGATACGGGCTCTTCTGATGTTCAGGTGGCGGTACTTACCGAGAGGATCAACCAGCTATCGGGGCATCTGAAAGAGCATTCTCACGATCAGCATACACGTCGGTCTCTTCTCAGGCTTATCGGGAGGCGCAGGCGGCTGTTGGCTTATCTGAGCAGGGAAGACATCAACCGCTACAGGACCCTCATCGGCAAGCTTGGATTACGCAAATAAAACAGAATAGAGGGTTTTAATAATGTCCCAGAACTTTAAGTGTAACATCGGGGGCAGGGATCTTATCATCGAGAGCGGCAAGCTTGCCCAGCAGGCAGACAGTGCTGTGGTGGTTCGTTATGGTGATACGGTTGTCCTTGTCACAGCATGCATCAGCGAGGAGGCCAGGGAGAATAGCGATTTCGTCCGCCTCACGGTCGATTACGAGGAACGTCATTACGCCGTGGGCAAAATCCCGGGCAGCTTTATGCGGCGCGAGGGGCGGCCGGGGGAACAGGCTACCCTGGCAGCGCGCCTGTGCGACCGCTCGATACGCCCGCTCTTTCTCAAGAGCCTTCCCAACGATATCCAGGTAGTGGTAACTGTGCTGTCCACCGACCAGGAGAACGATCCGGACGTGTTGGCTGTTATCGGGGCATCGGCAGCCCTGACCATCTCAAGCATACCGTTCTACGGTCCCATTGGCGCAACCAGGGTTGGCTACGTCGACGGGAAGATGGTGCTCAACCCGCTGCTTCCGCAGATGACTGACAGCGTACTCGACCTGGTGGTTGCCAGCAGCCGCGATAATATCGTTATGGTAGAGGCGGGATGCAAGGAAATCGACCCCGCCATTTATATAGAAGCGCTCAGGGTGGCCCACGAGGAGAACCAGAAGCTCATCCGCCTGCAGGACGAGTTGCGCGACGCAATCGGCAGGCCCAAGCTGGATATTGAAGGATTCAGCATCAATCCTGACCTATTGTCAGCCATAAGTGCTGATTATGGGCAGAAGATGGCCGAGGCGCTGGAAAGTGCGGGCAGACAGGCGCGGCAGGCTGCGCTCGGCGTCATCGGGAAGGAAGCTAAGGAGAAGCTCAAGGAAACTTATACGGATGCTGAAATAGGCAATGCCATCGAAGAGATATTAAAGAAAACCTGCCGGGCCAAGATATTGCGCACGCAGAAGCATGTTGACGGAAGGGATATCAAGCAGATACGTAAACTCACTGCTGAAGTCGCCCTGTTGCCGCGTACCCATGGGTCGGGGCTTTTCTCGCGCGGGCAGACGCAGGTGCTGGCCATAACCACGCTGGGATCGCTCGGCCAGGCCAAGACGGTGGATGACCTCGGCCTGGAAGCTACCAAGCGCTTCATGCATCATTACAACTTCCCACCCTATTCAAACGGCGAAGTCAAAAGGATGGGCTCGACGGGCAGGCGGGAGATCGGGCACGGCGCGCTGGCGGAAAAGGCTCTGGCAGCGGTCATACCGGACGAGAAAAATTTCGCCTACACTATCCGGCTGGTATCCGAGGTGCTCAGCTCCAACGGCAGCACCTCTATGGGCAGTGTGTGTGCCTCGACGCTGTCACTGATGGATGCGGGTGTCCCCATCAAGGCCCCGGTGGCGGGCATAGCCATGGGCCTTGTGACAGACAAGGACAACCCGGGTAATTACATCGTCCTCACGGATATCGAGGGAATAGAAGATTATTATGGCGACATGGACTATAAGGTGGCCGGTACCGCCAACGGCATAACGGCTATCCAGCTTGACATCAAGCTGCGGGGCGTCACGCACGAGGTGCTGGCTAAAGCTACGCTGCAGGCCAGGGAGGCCCACCAGGTGATCCTGGATGTTTTGAAAGCGGCCATACCCGAAGTGCGGCCTTACCTGAGCAAGTACGCGCCGCGCATGTACAAGATAACCATCGACCCGTCCAAGATCGGGGCACTGATCGGGCCGGGAGGCAAGAATATCAAGGCCATCATCGAGGAGACCAAGACCACCATCGAGGTGTCAAATGACGGCACCGTGGTAATCGGTTCGGCCAGCGAGGAATCGGCCCAGGCGGCCATACGCAAGGTAGAGGGCCTCACGCAGGACGTAGAGGTGGGGGCCACCTACAAGGGTAAGGTCACCAGGATACAGAATTTCGGCGCATTCGTTGAAGTCCTGCCCGGCAAGGAAGGGCTGGTGCATATCAGTGAACTGGCTGACCATCACGTGGCGCGTGTGGAGGACGTGATCAAGATCGGCGATGAGATTATGGTCAAGGTGACCGAGATCGACCGGCTGGGACGCATAAACCTTTCGCGTAAAGCAGTTTTCGCTGATCAGACTGGCGCCCCGGTCGATAAGCCGGCGGCACAGGACAGGCCTCCCATGCCGCCCAGGACATATAGCGGACCGCCGAGGCCAGGGATGCCGCCGCGGGGGCGTGGGGACGAGCCGAGGCGCCATCCGCACAGGCCGGAATAAGAGAGGGTTGACCCGGGGCCTAACCGGGAGAGGATGGTGACATGTCTAAAATTAAAGTAGCAGTGAACGGGGCTTTAGGCAGGATGGGGCAGCAGGTTGTAAGCGCAGTAGCCGCTGACACGGAACTGGAGTTGACCTGTGCCGCTGATATTAAGGCGGACCGGGACCACCTGAGCGTGACCGGGCTGTCCAGGAAAGTGCCCCTGCACACCAATTTAACATCCCTCATCGAAATGTACCATCCTCAGGTGGTAGTGGATTTCACGGTACCGGAGGCAGCAATGGGTGCGGCAAGGCTTGCCCTCAAAAACGGGGCCAGCCTGGTAATGGGCACGACCGGTTTGAGTGAAGCCGATCTCAAGGAGATCGACCGCCTGGCTCAATCGCATAAGAAAGGCGCAGTGGTAGCGGCCAACTTTGCCATAGGTGCTGTAATAATGATACACCTGGCCAAGACGGCCTCAAGGTATTTTGATAATGCAGAGATCATCGAGCTTCATCACGACAGGAAGCTGGATGCGCCTTCAGGGACGGCGCTGGCAACGGCCAGGGCAATGGTGAGTGCGCACGGCAAGCCTTTCGTGAGCCCTCTAACCGGGAAAGAAACTTTGAAGGGCACGCGGGGCGGCCAGTCTGGTGGCATATCCATCCACAGCATCCGGCTGCCTGGTCTGGTCGCCAGCCAGGAAGTCATATTCGGAGCCCTGGGACAGACCCTGTCGATCAGGCATGACACGATAAGCAGGGAGAGTTTTATGCCGGGCGTGATCCTTGCGATTAAGGAGGTAATCAAGCGCCACGGTCTGGTTTACGGCCTGGATGTACTGCTAAATTTGGGAGACTGATGTGAACAACAGTAATAACGGGTATCACGTAGCTATAGTAGGCGCCACCGGTATGGTGGGGCAGGAGTTCATCAAGGTGCTCCTGCAGCGAAAATTCCCGGTGGCGTCGCTGCAACTTTATGCTTCCGACCGCTCGGCCGGCAGGAAGGTTTACGCTGGTCACCAGGAGATGGTGGTTAAAGAGACCGCCAGCGACTCTTTCGACAGCGTGGATATAGCGCTTTTCTCGGCGGGGTCCGAGATAAGCAAGCACTTCGCCCCGGTGGCAGCCAAGGCCGGGGCCCTGGTCATAGATAACAGCGCGGCCTGGCGCATGGACTCGCGCGTGCCGCTGGTGGTGCCGGAGGTCAATGCCGAAGATATTAAAAAGCACAGGGGCATCATCGCCAACCCGAACTGCTCAACCATCCAGATGGTGGTGGCCCTGTACCCCCTGCACAAGGTTAACCCGATCAAGCGCATCACTGTTGCCACTTACCAGGCAGTTTCCGGGACCGGTATCGCAGCCGTGGAAGAGTTGACCAAGCAGGCCAGGGTTGTGCTGGACGGCGGCAACGTGGTGCCGCACGTCTATTCACATCAAATCGCCTTCAACCTGCTGCCGGAGGTCGATGTCTTCCTGGAGAACGGCTACACCAAGGAAGAGTGGAAGATGGTCGAGGAGACGCGCAAGATCATGCACGCTGAGAGCATCGCCGTCTCAGCCACCTGCGTTCGCGTGCCGGTTTTCGTCAGCCACAGCGAGGCCATACAGGTGGAGTTCACCGACTACATGTCACCCGAGGAGGCCCGCTCCATATTGAGCAAGGCGCCGGGCGTGAAAGTGCTTGACGATCCCAATGTGAGCCTTTACCCGCAGCCCTGGCTGGCGGCCGGAACTGACGACGTTTATGTGGGCAGGATAAGATCTGACGCTTCCTACCTGAATGGCCTGGTGATGTGGGTGGTGGCCGACAATATCCGCAAGGGCGCTGCCCTCAATGCCGTCCAGATCGCTGAGGAGGCCGCCAGGAACGGTTGGGTCAAATATCAAAACAACAATAAATAGCCGGCGGAGGACGCGATGAAGAAGTTCGGACGTTTGCTGACAGCCATGGTGACCCCTTTCAACGTTAAGGGGCAGGTTGATTACGCCCAGGCGAAAAAGCTGGCAAAGGCTCTGCTCGAATCTGGAAGTGACGGACTGGTAGTATCCGGAACCACCGGCGAAAGCCCCACGCTTACCGCTGAGGAGAAGCTCCGCCTGTTCGAGGAGATCAGGACGGCCGCCGGCAAAAAGGCCACGATCGTGGCCGGCACGGGCAATTACAATACGCAGGAGAGCATAGAGCTGACTAAAGAGGCGGAGAAAACGGGCGTGGATGCCTGCCTGCTGACCGTCCCTTACTACAACAAGCCCAACCAGGAAGGGCTCTACCAGCATTTCAAGGCCATCGCGGGCTCAACCAGGCTGCCCTGCATTATATATAATGTACCCTCCCGCACTATTACCAACCTGGCTGCCGAAACGGCCGTCAAGCTCAGCAAGATAGATAACATCGTGGGCATAAAGGAGGCCAGTGCCGATTTCGGGCAGATCGCCCGCATCATCGACGGCGTGGACAGGGATTTCATGGTATATAGCGGCAACGACGCCGACACCTTTCCCATCCTCAGCCTGGGCGGCTACGGTGTGATCGGTGTGATCACGCACCTGGTGGGCAGGCAGTACAAGAAGATGATGGACCTTTTCTTTGCCGGCAAAATTGAGGAATCTGCCAGGCTGCACCGCAGCTTCATACCGCTGGTTAACACGATGTTCATGATTGGCAGCCCCATGCCCATCAAGTATGCCCTCAACTACCTCGGCTTCAGGGTAGGCAAGCCGCGCCTGCCGCTGGTGGTGCCGGACGAGAAGACCCGTGCCACCATCGAGCAAACGCTCAAGGACTACATAATAGACCTGCCGCTGAAATAAAGTCGACCGATGTGGGGTTATCCACATGCCGCTAACGGTTGCCTCACAGCGGCATAGCGTAACAGTTTAGAATTCCTGCTATTCTAATTGCTTGTTCATGACCAGGGATAATGGCCCCTGCGCCTGGCAGCCCACTTATCGATACCCTCGCTCCTGATTAGCTCCAGGTGGTACGCCAGATTGGGGTGGAACTTGAGCAGCGGCTCAAGGTGCTGGCAGGTCTTATATTCCCCACAGTCCCAGCATCCGGAAAGGCCTTTTTCGATTGCACAATTTCTGACCGCGCAGCGCCCGCCCTTCCAACCCCCGCCCTCGCGGCAGGGCGACGTGCATTCCAGTGCCCTGATGGCCGTCAGCACATCCAGAAATTCAGCGTAGTGCCTGAAGGCTGAATTGGCTTCCGACCAGTAAGTCTGGCCGGCCTTCAGTTCGGCATATTCATTAAAATTCAGCTCTTCAAGCAATTCCTGCAGGTGGGCCGCAAGCCTATAGAGCTCGGTCTTTGAAGGGATACAGTCTTTGCAGTAAAGGCCGCAGTAGGTGGTCAGCTGACCATTATCAGGCATAGTAAATCAGATCACTTTTTTTCTGACGATGCTCTGGTCGCGGCGGGGCCCTATGGAGATAACGTGGAACTGACAGCCGATAAGTTCCTCAAGGCGCCTGATGTACCTGCGCGCGTTGCGCGGCAGTTCCCTTGCCTTGCGGGCGTCGCTGGTGTTGACCTTCCAGCCCGGCAATTCCTCGTATACGGGCGTGCAGCTCTCAAGGGCCGCCGCATCCGCGGGGAAGCGGTCAACCGTCCTGCCGCCTATTTTGTAGCCTATGCATATCTTCACGGTGTCCATCTCGTCAAGCACATCCAGGCGGGTGAGTATGCCGCTGGTAAATCCGTTAAGATTGGTACTGTAGCGCCCTACCACGGCATCGAACCAGCCGCAGCGGCGCGCCCTTCCCGTGGTGGTCCCATACTCGTGGGCGCGTTGCCTGATATATTCGCCGACCTCATCTTTGAGCTCGGTGGGCATGGGACCGCCTCCCACCCTGGTAGTATAGGCTTTGAAAATACCTACCACGCGGTCGATCCTGCGCGGGTTGATGCCCGAGCCCATGCAGGCGCCAGCGGCCAGCGGGGATGACGAGGTTACGAAAGGATAGGAGCCGAAATCCGTGTCGAGCATGGTGCCCTGGGCCCCCTCAAGGACGATGTTGCTGCCGCGCTCCAGGAGGTCGCTGATCATGGATGTGGTGTCCTTGATATAGGGTGCCAGGCGCCCGGCGTAGGCGGAATATTCCCGGAAAACCGTATCGAAATCCAGCGCTGCAGCATTGTAAAGCCTGGTGAGGAGCTCGTTATTGGGTTCCATCAGGCTGGCCAGCCGCGACCGGAACGTCCCGGCATCGATGATATCGCAAGCGCGTATGCCCTTGCGGGCGGTTTTATCGGCGAAGGCCGGCCCGATGCCTTTGCCGGTGGTACCTATAGCCTCAGGCCCGCGTTTCTCCTCGTCCAGCCTGTCGAGCAGGATATGCCAGGGCATGATGATGTGTGCGCGGTCGCTGATATGCAGGTTGCCAGTATCCACGCCCCTCGCCTTAAGGCTGTCCATCTCTTCCAGCAATACCCTGGGATTGATGACGACACCATTGCCTATAATGCAGGCTGTGCGCGGATAGAAGATGCCCGACGGCACGAGATGCAGCTTGAATTCTCCCCCCGGGTTTATGACCGTGTGGCCGGCATTATCGCCACCGGAGAAACGTATGACGGCGTCCGCCTTCTCGGCCAGCAGGTCCACTATTTTGCCTTTGCCTTCGTCGCCCCACTGGGCGCCAATAACAGCTACAACTGACATTTTATTAATCCTGAAATAGACATACCTGTAGACTCAATTACACATAAAGATGGAAAAAGTTGAATTGCAATAGTCAACCCCGGGACATGTAACTCTTGCCCCAGACGTAGAGGAGGATGCCGCCGCCTGAGATCAGCACGGCAAGGCCTACGAGTACGGTGAGGAATACGAGCAGAGGCATATCCGCATTCACCCAGCGCATGCCTGCCACCGCCAGGCCGATGCCGGCCATAATCCATGCAAGCACCAGCGCAGCAAGGGAAGTCAGGCTCACCTCGAATACCCGGTCACTCATAGCATTGACCTATTTATGTATACTCCTTTTATTTTCTTGCCTGCCGCCAGACGTGCACAAAACGCTGTCCAACGGTCACAAAAGAAAGGACCACCACTATGGCCAGTGCTATGAACACCTGGTTTAAGAGCAGCCCGAGCGCTAATATTATAACTCTCTCAACACGCGTAAACAAGCCAACCGTGCAATCGATATTGAGCCCCTCGGCCCTGGCCCTGATATAACTGGTCAGGAACGACCCCATCATGGCCAGGAATATGAGCACGAGCTGCAATGTAACGTCGTAAGGCCAGACGCCGGGGCCGGTGATGAAGATAAAGCTTAGAAAAAGTGCCCCCTCGGTGACCCTGTCAACGGTAGAATCGAAGAGAGCCCCGAAACTGGAGGTCTTTTCCATGTAGCGGGCAAGGGCACCGTCCAGCAGGTCGAACAGCCCGGCCAGTAAGAATATGAGGGCGCCTGCCACGAGATGGCCGAAACCTATGACCACCGCTGCCACCAGGTTAATAATCAGGCCAATAGCGGTCATGATATCAGGCGTTAGCCTGAGCCTGCTGATGAGCGGGACAAGGGGATCGGTTATCAAGCGGCCCGCTTTCCTGCGTAACTCCTGGAAATTTGACACTTCTTTATCCTTTTAAATTCGCCCGGAGACGGAGGTGTAGTAATCGACGACCTGCCGGCTAACGTTTTCCCAGCTGTAATTGTTGGCCGTGGCCACTCCCCTCTCCGCCATTGCCAGTCTCAATTGCCTGTCGGTCAGCAGCTTTAATAAGGCATCTGCCAGAGCGCGCGGGTTCCTTGGCCGGGCCAGCAAACCCTCCTGGCCGTGCGTGAGCACACTGGCATAGCCCGGTATATCGGTTGCCACCACCGGTGTGCCGCTGGCCATGGCCTCCAGCAGGACTATGCCGAAGCTCTCGCCCCCGGTGGCCGGGGCACAGAATATGTCGGCCGTGCGGTAATAACCGGGCAGATCGGCGAAGGGGACGTAATGAGTGAATACTGCGCGGTCGCCCAGCAGGGCTTTGGCCATGGTCTTATACTGGAAGCGCAGCCTGAGACCGGGGCCGGCGATAATCAGGCGGAAGTTGGGGAAATCCTTCTTCACGAGGGAACATGCCTGGATCAAGTCGCCTACACCCTTGCGTTCTTCCAGCCTGCCCACAAAAAGTATATTCAGCTTGTCGTCCTTAAACTCGGTCCTGGCCGGCCCCTCATGGCGGTAGTGATGGATATCCACCCCGTTAGGGATGATGCGGTAGTCGGCTGGAAGATATTTTGATATGTAATCTCGAGCCGGCTTTGAGACGGCGATTTTCCCGTGCAGCTTAGCACCGAGTTTACGCATGGTAGAACGGTTCAGCCAGTACAGGCCGGAGCGTTCATGGCAGGCATGGAATGTGCCCACGTTGATTGCCTGTGACTCGATGAGAGTGCTCAGGCAGAGCATGGGGATGAAGGGTTCATGCAGGTGGATCACCTCAAACCCTTCCTTGTCCAGGACACGCCGCACCTGGTACGGCAGCCATGGGGAGAGCGCGATGCGCGCGGTGGTACCTCCATAGGGAATGGGTATCGGCCGGCCGACGGCCGTGACCTCCTCGTTGAAATATCGTACGCTCTTCCTGCGCACCGGGGCCATGATCTTAACCTCGTGGCCCAGCAGGTGCAGGTGGTGCGCCAGGTATGATACGTGGTTGATGACACCGCCGGGATGAGAGTAATCGTATGGCGAAACCAGCCCGATTTTCATTATCCTGCCGTATCAGAGCTCTTCCCGGTTGCTTTCCCTTTTTCAGCGCCTGCTGGCCTCACGCCGATTCCGGCAGGCAGATGGGCCTCTGCTGTTCCTGCCCGGTGATAAACTGCTCCACGCGCCTGCGGGCTTCATCGTCCGAATACTGGATGGGCGGAGATTTCATGAAATAGGAGCTGGTGGCTACCATGGCACCGGCCAGGCCGCGGTCCCTGGCTATCTTGAGGCAACGGACGGCATCGATAACAACACCGGCCGAGTTGGGGCTGTCCCAGACCTCGAGCTTGCATTCAAGGTTGAGAGGCACATCGCCGAAGGTGCGGCCCTCCATCCTGATGTGGCAGAACTTGCGGTCCAGCAGCCATGGCACATAATCGCTGGGGCCGACGTGAATATTATCGGGATTCATCTCGTAGTCTAACTGGGAGGTAACGGCATTGGTCTTGGAGATCTTCTTGGATTCAAGACGCTCGCGCTCCAGCATATTGTAGAAGTCGGTGTTGCCCCCGAAATTGAGCTGGTAGGTGCGCTCCAGCTTGACGCCGCGGTCCCGGAACAGCCGGGTAAGCACGCGGTGCACTATGGTGGCGCCGACCTGCGACTTAATATCGTCGCCGATAACCGGCAGGCCGGCTTCGTGGAAGCGGTTGTGCCAGTACGGCTCCCGTGCAATAAAGACGGGTATGCAGTTGACCAGGCCCACACCGGCATTGAGAAGCTGCTCGACATACCACTTGGTCGCCTCTTCGCTGCCGACCGGCAGGTAGTTGATGGCCACATCGGCCTTGACCTCTTTAAGTATGCTGACGATGTTGGCCGTGGGTCCCGGGGCCTTCTCAATGATTTTGCCCAGGTACTTGCCCAGCCCGTCATGTGTCATGCCGCGTACCACCTTGACGCCCGTGGTGGGGACATCACAGAATTTATAAGTATTATTGGGCGCGGTGAAGATGGCCTCTGCAAGGTCCTTGCCCACCTTGTTACGGTCGATATCAATGGCCGCCACGAAGTTGATGTCCTTGATGTGGTAGCCTCCCAGGTTGACGTGCATCAGGCCTGGCACGAACTCATCTTCCTTGGCTTTCTTGTAATACTGCACCCCCTGGACGAAGGAGGAAGCGCAATTGCCAACTCCAATAATGGCTACGTTTATTTTTCCCATCTGGTTAACTCCTTACCGGCGCAGGCACTATGCTCATTTATCATCCTGGCCGCTATCTTTAAGCATCTCTTTAATGATCTGCCGTGGTCTCACGAGCCACATAGGGATCCTGGACTCGTGCAATATCTTGTCCGCCACGCTGCCCAGCACCCAGCGGGCGATGCCGCTCCTGCCGTGCGTGGACATGGCTATGAGGTCGGCCTTTTCTTCCCTGGCCACCTCGATGATCTTGGCTGCGGGGTCGCCCGATACCATCCTGACTTTCACGTCCAGCCCCCTGGCACTCAGCCGGGCATTGACCTTATCGAGATATTTCTGGCCGGCGTCGTGCACGGCTTTAACGAAGCCGGTGAATTCGGGACCTAGCCAGCGCGCCTCGATAGCGTGAGGGGCGGGCAGTACGTGGACCAGCACCATCGTGGCACCGGTTTTAAGGGCTATGGCCTCGGCATCATGCATGGCCGCCCCGCCCGTCTCTGATCCATCAAGAGGCGCCAGGATGCGCTTGAAAGCTGCCTTCCTGTCCCTGTCCACTTCTTTCACCTGTTTGCTGTGTATGCCCAGCACAGGCACGGTGGCCCGCGAGACCACTTTTTCAAATACACTTCCCAGCCACCATCGCCGCAGGCCGCTGAGGCCATGTGTGGCCATGATGATAAGGTTCATATGGTGCTCAACTGAATAGGCGAGGATATTCTCAGACGGCCCGCCGTAAAGCAACTGCCCTTTAGCTTTTATTTCACGCCTAGGGGCAGTGATTTCTGTATAATCGAGCAGCTCTTCGTGGGGGTTGCTGTAGAGCAGCACAGCCCTGCAGGTGATTTCATGCTTCTGGAGGTGCTCGACGGCGTGGTGCACATAGCTGTCCAGGAGCTGATTGACTCTGCGTCTCCTGCTGCCAAGCCCGACTCCCAGGATATCAACCTCCGAGTCAAACCTGCTGGCAATGTCCCTGACGTATGGAAGTACAGTCTCCGCCTCGGTGGAACCATCGAGCGGGACGAGTATTTTCTTAAACATGTGCGCTGAAAATCCGCCTTATTATAACAGATTATTACATCGTCCTTGTATTACGCGAGATTTTTATGTTAATTTATAGCGTGATATATGACTTCCACTCGCACACTTTTCACAGCGATGGTGCCCTCTCCACGCTGGAGCTGATCAGGCGTGCCGCGGTGAGGGGATATACGGCTATAGCGGTCACGGACCATGTCGGCCCCGGCTCGCTGGAAAGGGTCATTAAAGAGGTCAGCCGGGACTGTGAGCTGGCCAGTTCGCACTGGAACATTGTGGCTGTGCCAGGCGTTGAACTTACACATGTGCCGCACCAGGCCATAGGCGGGTTAGCAAAGAAAGCCAAAGAGCTGGGAGCCTGGCTGGTGGTGGTTCACGGGGAAACGCCCGTTGAGCCGGTGGAGGAGGGGACAAACCTTGCCGCCGTCCGGTCAAAATATGTCGATATACTGGCGCACCCCGGCCATATGACTGCCGAGGTTGCGGAGCTTGCTGAAAAGAACGGGGTTTTTATCGAGATCACCACGAGGCGGGGGCACTGTGTCACCAATGCGCACGTGGCCAAGGTGGCTGGTAAAGCAGGGGCCCTGATGCTGCTAAACTCGGACAGCCACGATGAGGATGACCTCCTCACCGATGCGCTGGCAAAGGAAACTCTCCGCCAGGCTGGTATCAGCAGCCGGGAGTTCAAGAAGGTACTTGAATACAATCCGGTGAAGCTTCTTCAGAGGATCAGGCGGCAGCCCTGAAAACTCGGCCGGGAAATTTGCGGCTTAGCTCTTGCCGATGCGGTATACCTTGGTCCCGCAGATCGGGCAAACGCCTTTGGTAGCCGGCCTTCCGTTCTTCAGTTTTACATGCTGCGCGTTCTTGATTTCTACCTTTTTCCTGTCCTTAAAGCAGTAAGCCTGTGTCATGGGGCACCTCCTGAAGCTATTTTATAGCTCTTAAGGCTAATATAGCCAATACGGATAGGTATGTCAAGCATCTGCAGGAAGAAGGGCAAAAATCTTTTGCGATTCTACAGGTTGAAGACCTTTTCAGGATGCCATAGTCCGTTTTCCGTCACGAATTTCATTACGGCCAGCAGGCGCCCGTCCGCGGTATAAGCGCAGCAATAACCCTTTGAGCATGGACTGTGTATACCGAGAGGGACGTCGAGGCCTTTTTCTACGCTCCCGGCTTGACTCTCATCAAGGTATACCCTTTCACTGCCGGGTAAGGCGCAGTCGAGAGGGTAAAGCATCTGGTCGATACGGCCCTCGATGGCTGCTTTCTGCAGATGATCAGGGGTGACAGCATCCTCTATTTTAAAAGGCCCGTAAGAGGTGCGTACCAGGTCTTTAAGGTAAGCGTGGCAACCGAGGCTCTCACCAAGGTCGTTTGCCAGAGAGCGTATATACGTACCTTTCGAGCAGGAGATTCTTAGTTTCAGGTATGGAAGGTCAAAGCTCATGACCTCGATGCTGTCGATACGGACCCTGCGCGGCTGGAGGTCTACCTGTATGCCGGCCCTGGCCAGGGCGTAGGACTTCCTTCCCCTGACCTTGACAGCGCTGAAAGCCGGCGGTACCTGGTCTATGGTGCCCTCAAATGTTTGCAACGCGTCCTCTACAGACGATAGAGATATGTTATGCGGCGAACCCCTGCCGGTGACGCGGCCTTCCCCGTCATATGTATCCGTGCTGATGCCCAACTCGATCCCGGCCACGTATTCCTTGGAAAAATGCAGCAGGTATTCGGCTACACGGGTGGCCTGGCCCAGGCAAACGGGGAGAACTCCACTGGCGGCGGGGTCTAATGTCCCCGCGTGGCCGACGCGCCTTTCACCGCTCAGACGGCGGACCCTGGCCACGATGCTGAACGACGTGCAGCCGGCGGGCTTATTTACGTTTAGTAACCCGTTTACGCCCATCCGCCCCACCTTTATTATCCTCCGCTGCGACCCTGTCGATGAGGTGAACCAGGTTAACGCCGTGCTCTATCGAGTCGTCAAATACAAAGCTGAGTACGGGGGTGACCCTGATATTAAGGCGGTGGGCCAGCTCTCGCCTCAGGTAGCCCGCCGCCGAGTTGAAGCCTTTTAATACATCACCCCGGTCCAGTGGGCCGCCAAGCATGCTGAAAGATACCGTCGCGTTCTGGAGGTCACTGGATATCTCAACTCCTGTCACACTGATAAGGCCGTTGAGCCGGGGATCATTGATATGCTTTTGCAGGAGGTTGCTGATCTCGGCCTGGATCAAATGGTTTAAACGTTCTGTGCGCCTGGTCATGGTATTCTCCGCAGATATATTTGTGGCGATTACTCCAGCCTTCCCGGCGGGATCCGGGGATCAGTCCACTCTTTCCTGGCGGACGAACTGCAGGATATCCCCCACCTCGAGATCGTTAAAGCTTTCGAGTTTTACGCCGCATTCCATACCAGTTGACACCTCCTTGACATCGTCCTTGAAGCGGCGCAGGCCGGACACACGTGATTCAGCTATAACCTTGCCGCCGCGTATGACCCTGACCTGTGAATCCCTGGTAGCCTTGCCTTCCTTGACCTGGGAGCCTGCAATTCTGCCCTTCTTGCCGGCCTCGAAAACGGTGCGTACCTCGGCCTGGCCGGCCACAATATCCACATATTCCGGTTCAAGCAAGCCTTTGAGAGCCTTTTCGACATCTTCAATGAGCTTGTAGATGATGTTGTACTGGCGAATGCTGATCTTCTCATGTTCGGCCATGCGGGTTGCCCCTGTTTCAGGCCGGCTGTTGAATCCAATGACCACGGCCCGGGAGGCTGCGGCCAGCAGGATATCGCTCTCGGTAATAGCGCCGGTGCCCGTATGGATGACCTTGACCCTGGTCCTGTCATCGCTCAGACGTTCCAGCGAGTCCTTGATCGGCTCGATGCTGCCGTGGACATCGGTCTTGAGGATAATATTGAGCTCCTTGATCTCACCGGCACTGGCCTGTGCCGCTACGGATGTGAGGCTGACACCCCTGGCGGTAGTCGTAGCCAGCCCGGCATTCCTGTTTTTCTCGATCAGGGACTTGGCTTCTTTTTCATCGCTTACAACCTGGAAGACCTGGCCGGCATCGGGTACGGCATTCATGCCCAGTATCTCCACCGGCGTTGCCGGATCAGCTTTGCGTATATTTTTCCCATCGTCGTTAAACATGGCTTTGATCTTGCCGCCCACGGTACCCACGACAAGGTTGTCACCGGTCTTGAGGACACCTTTCTGTACCAGCAGGGTTGCCACGGGGCCGCGGCTTTTATCCAGCTTGGCCTCGATGACTATGCCTTCAGCCGGGCAATCCAGTTCAGCTTTAAGTTCCAGGATATCGGCAACCAGCAGCAGGTTTTCCAGCAGATCGTCAATGCCCTGCTTTTTCTTGGCCGAAACAGGAACGCAGATTACATCGCCGCCCCATTCCTCGATGACCAGTCCCAGGTCGGAAAGCTGCTGCTTGATGCGGTCAGGGTTGGCATTGGCTTTATCGATCTTATTGAGGGCAATAACTATACTCACACCGGCGGCGCGGGCATGGTCCAGCGCCTCTACGGTCTGCGGCATAACGCCGTCGTCCGCAGCTACCACCAGGACGGCTATGTCCGTAGCGCGGGCGCCGCGGGCGCGCATGGCGGTGAAAGCTTCATGCCCGGGAGTATCGAGGAACGTGATTTTGCGGCCTTTCATTTCGATCTGATAGGCGCCGATATGCTGTGTAATGGCGCCCGCCTCCCCGGCTGCTACATTGGTTTGCCGGATGGCATCCAGCAGGCTGGTCTTGCCATGGTCGACATGCCCCATGATGGTTATAACGGGTGGGCGAGTATGCAATTTGGCGCCCCTGGAGGACACCTTCTGCTTCCCCTGTGCGGAAACATGCAGCTTTTTGGCGGTGAAGCCAAAGTCAGCGACCAGCTTGGAGGCCACTTCATAATCAAGGGACTGGTTGATATTGGCCATTATGCCGTCGCGCATCAGTTGCTTGATGATCTCAATACCGCTGACGCCCATCTGGTCGGCAAGCTGTTTGACCGTTATAACCGGGGGTAGGCCGATCTGCGGTGTATTGGCCGCATCGCCATTTGGGGCCTGTTCCTGCCTGTTTTTCATCGAGTATCTTCCTTTGCCGGTAAGCTCCTGCCGTATTCGAGCAGCGATTGCCGGTTTTCCATAGACAATTTCATGCGCAACCCATATTCTATACGGTTGCTTTGCAAGCCCTTTTCCCAGCACTCGCTGGATAGGCAGAGATAGACGCCCCGGCCCGGCTTTCTTCCCCTTTGGTCAGCTTCAACTACGCCATCGGAGCATACCAGCCGGATAAGGTCCCGTTTACCTGCCGTCCTGCGGCAGGCTATGCAGGTGCGCTCCGGTATGTGCCTGGCCCGGGGCTGCTGCGGTTTAGTTTCAACTCTCGGATTCTTCATCTTCGTAATACGTTTTCTTCTTGGCCTTTGTTTTCTTGGCTTTTATGCCGGCGTCCTTGTCCTCCCCCTCTTTCTTGGGGGCCTCTTTCTTCCTGGATTTGCCGGTCCTGCCGGCCATTATCTCCTCGGCGAAGCGTATCTTGGACGGCTGTGCAGGCGATGCAGCATCAACCGGCATCAGGATCTCAATGCCAGCGCCTTCAGCCTCTGCCGCGTCAACAGCCACTTCAGCTTCCTCTTCCTCACCGGTTAAGGCCTCTGCCGCGGCTTCCTCGGCCGGCTCCAGGCCTTCAACCACCAGCTTTTCCTGATCCTGCTCAATAACCTCGGGCTCTGCAGCCTCCTCCCTATGTGCCGCCTTCTGGGCCTCCATTTCGGAGGCGCTCTTGATATCGATGCGCCAGCCGGTCAGCTTGGCAGCCAAACGTACGTTCTGGCCCTCCTTGCCGATAGCCAGGGATAGGTGCTTGTCCGGCACCTTGACCAGGGAGGTGGTCTCGGCTGCAGTAAGGGTAACGCTCAACACCTGGGCTGGGCTGAGTGCGTTGGCTATAAAGATACGGGGATCATCGGACCACTGGACGACATCGATCTTTTCCCCGTTGAGTTCATTGACTATATTCTGTATGCGGATGCCGCGAAGACCTACGCAGCAGCCTACCGGGTCGATGCCGCTCTGGCGCGTATAGACGGCTACCTTGCTGCGGTAACCGGCCTCCCTGGCCACGCCCTTGATCTCCACCGTGCCTGCGGCGATCTCGGGTATCTCGAGTATCAGCAGGTCCCTCAGCAGGTTGCGGTGCGCCCGGGAGGCAATGACCTGCGGCCCCCTGGTGGTGCGGGCCACCTCCACTATGTACAGCTTGAGTCGCTGGCCCTGGCGGTAGCGCTCCGTAGGCGTCTTCTCATTCTGGGGTATGACTGCCTCGGTCTTGCCTATATCAATGACCACGTGATCGGGCGTAACGCGCTGCACGGTGCCGGTGACGATCTCGCCCTCTTTGTCCACGTACTCCTCGTAGATGGCCCCGCGCTCCGCATCATGCAGCTTCTGGAGTATGACCTGCTTGGCTATCTGGGCGGGTATACGCCCGGCATTAGGGGGAGGCAGTTCGGTGACGATAGTGTCGCCGGCCTTGAGGGTCTTGTCCTTCTTCTTGGCCTCTTTGAGAGAGATCTCGCGGTACTCGTCTTCGGGTGCTTCGGAGACCACCTTTTTAAGTGTAAGCTTGACCTCACCTGAGATGGGGTGGATCTTGACCGCGATATCCTCACCATGTGTGAAAGACTCTTTCCTGTAGGCCGAAACCATGGCTGATTCCAGCGCCGTGAGGACGATCTCCTTGGGCAGGTTTTTCTCTGCCGCAAGCTGCACGAGGGCATTCATAAACTCGGTCTTTGCCATCGCGGTCAAACTCCCTCAATATGCATTTTTTCTCAATAAAAAAGTGGGTACAAGGACCCACTTTTCGGACGAGTATTGAATTCATAGAAATAATATCACAGCTTAATTGAAAATGCAAATACGGGCATAGGGTACTTTTCCCGTCGGCAATAGCCTGTTGAAACGGAAGCGGGTTAACCGGTTAAGCTGTGGGGCAGTCCCATCTTCAGCTTCTCCAGTGACCTCTGCAGGGAGCGGTGCCTGATGGCATCCAGGATCAGCTTGCCGTGCCAGTCAAATGTGATATCCGGGGAGGCCAGCAGGGATTCATGTATGCCGTGGCGTTGGATGACCTTGAAGATGTGCTCGGCCTGTTTGTCGGTCAGGCCCTGGTAGAAGCGGTGTGCCCAGTAATCTATGTCAAGCTCACGCTTGAGGATTTTATGCCAGCGTTTCTGATAGATCGCCAGCCGCCTGGATGACAGGTCACTGGCCCTGAGCGATTCATCAAGGGTTCGCACGGCCATCCCTGCGCAGATGAGGCTGAAATAAATGCCTCCGCCCGTGGTCGGCTTGACCTGTCCCGCTGCATCCCCAACCACCAAAATGCGGTCGGCGTAAGTCCTTGCGAGGGGTTTGAGAGGAATGGCGCCGAAACTGATGTGGTGTAAGGCGGGAAGGATTTTGCCCCGCCCTTCAAGCAGGTTTAAAAAATTAGTGATTGATGGGCCCGGGTTTCTGCTGCATAGGAGGCCGGCCTTGGCACGGCCTGACACGGTTGGCACCAGCCAGGCAAAGAACCCCGGGGCGATGTGCCTGCCGGAATACACCTCCACATCATCAATGTTCTTACAATCTACTTCAGCCTGGGCGCCCTGCGCATACTCGCTTATCTGGCCCATGCCCACCTGCCTGGTTAGTCCTGCCGCCGTCCCGCAGGCAATCACAGCGGCTCTGGCAGGCAATTCCAGCAACTCAGGGCCGCGTGTGGCCTTAACACATATACAGCGCTCATCACTGCGGAAGCCGGTGGCAAGCGTGGAAAAAAAATAATCCGCCCCGTTTTGCCCGGCCTGTTCCGCCATCAGGCGGTCGAGGGCAGAGCGGTCAAGTATAAATGCCTGTGTTGACGCACGCTCGATCCTGATAGAGTTGCCCGAGGGCGAAAAAATTGTGGCTGACCTCGCCTCACGCTGAATTGCACTGCTTGAGCCGGGCAGCATATCAAGGCAGGCCTGGCTTATTATTCCAGTGCAGCTTGTTTTATAGCCCGGCTCCGGGTTTTTTTCCAGCACGGCGACAGAGTGGCCCAGGCGGGCAAGCTCTCCCGCGGTATAGCTCCCGGCAATGCCGGCGCCGATTACAATAACGTCATACATAGTTGGACCCCGGCAGATTCAGGCAGGGGCAGTAATAGCCCGGCTTGAAAATTGCGGCTATTTCGGCTGTAGCCCGCCGAATCTCCGTTGGCGCCTGCCGTAGTCTGCCAGCGCCTTTTCCATCTCATCACGGCCGAAATCAGGCCAGAGCACGGGTGTGAAATAGAGTTCGGCATAGGCCGACTGCCAGATGAGGAAATTGCTCAGGCGCATCTCGCCACCCGTTCGGATAAAAAGGTCCGGGTCGGGCATGCCCGCCGTGTACAGGTACCCAGAGAAAACGCTTTCGTCCACGCTTTCCGGATTTACCCTGCGGCGGGCGATCTCCTGCGCGGCGTTAACGATTTCACTCCTGCCCCCGTAATTGAATGCTATGTTAACCGTTAGGCCCGAGTTATTCCGGGTCAGATCGATGGCGGCCCGGGCTTTTTTCTGGACTTCCTGCGGCAGCCTGTCCTCTTTGCCCAGGTGACGGATGCGGATATTTTGCCCGTTGGCTATTTCAATTGCCCGGTCGAGGTTTTCCGAGAGGAGCCGGATGATGCCGTCCACCTCTACCTTGGGCCGGTTCCAGTTCTCGGTCGAGAAAGCATAAAGAGTCAGGTAGGGGATCCCGTAAGCGGCGAACATCTCCACAAAATCGCGGGTATGCAGCGCGCCCTGCTTGTGGCCGTACAGGCGTGGTTTGCGCCTTTTGGCGGCCCACCTGCCGTTTCCATCCATTACGATGGCAACGTGCTGCGGCAGCCTGCGGTCCTTCAAGGGGCCCGTCAACGGCCCTGCCCCCTGCCAGGGTCCCGCTCCAAAGGTTTGTCACCTGCCGCGGCAGTTTTCTTAATATACTGGTGGCCGGGCTGGTTCAACACAATGGTATCGGGCTCGAGGTCGCTGGAGAGACAAACATGCGATCCTACCGTGGAGTTGGGGCCGACCTTACGTCCCGGCAGGATGCCTGAATTTATACCTGTCTTGCAGTCATCCCCGATGATGGCCCCGAAATGGTCCCTGCCGGTTGAGATCTTTTGCCCCCCGTATTTAACCGGTATATCTGCGCGGTCGAAGCGGAAATTGGCCGTTACGCTGCCTGCCCCGAATGAACAGCGGTTGCCGATGATAGAATCACCGATGTAAGAGGAGTGAAACCAGCAGTCATCCCCGGTATAGGAGCCCTTGATCTCGGTCGAGAACCCGACCACGCAGTTTGCACCGACATGGCTGTACTCCCTGACCAGCGCGCCGTTCCCTATAACCGTGTTGGGACCGATGTAGACCGGCCCGCGCACCACGGCATTCTCGAGTATGCGCACGTTTTTCCCTATTATTACCTTGCCGGCCACCGTGGCCCGCTCCGATATGGAGAGCGATGGGTCAATCTTTCCCTCGGATGCATCGAGGAAATGCCTGACTATATCGAAGATATGCCACGGGTATTTGATGGGGGCCCAGAAGCCGTTGAACAGTACCACCTTGATCTTAAAGGCATGCCTGGCCATGCCGTCCAGGGCACATTCGTAGACGTCATCACGCGTGGTCCTGACGATATCTATGTACTCAAACAGTTTATGTATGTCCGTGTGCAGGTGCAGGAGTATATTGACGAGGTTGCCGGGCTCCGTGCCCGGCTCGGGCTTTTCCACTATCCGGGTAAGCTCGTTTTCCCCGTTCACCGCCAGGTACCCCCCCGGGAAATACTGCCGGACCTCGTACCCGATAATGTAGGACGAGGCGGCCTGGCTGCGGTAGGCATCCAGCAGTGCGTGGTAAGCAGCGCCATCGAAAACATCGTTGGGGTTGACTATTAGA
>Ga0208045_1000260_pt1 | contig 25289 bp, 23 predicted proteins | sample PL_2010_200m_FD_184160 | JGI IMG/M metagenome (GOLD analysis project Ga0208045, IMG submission 184160) | Freshwater microbial communities from Powell Lake, British Columbia, Canada to study Microbial Dark Matter (Phase II) - PL_2010_200m... | ecosystem: Environmental > Aquatic > Freshwater >...
CGGCTTCCTTCAGATTCTCCGCCATAGGACGGATGAGCTACTGGCTCACACCTCACGGTGGACACCCTTGCCGTTCGGCTCATGATTCCCCCTGCCGGGGTCATAGGAGTCTTGCACTCCCTAGCAACTGCGCCCTGCCGGGCGCACCAAACAAAAAGCCCATCGGCATTGCGCCGATGGGCTTCTCCCCCACGCTTTGGAATCCCCACCCTCCTGGGTTGACTGTCCTCCGAGAACAGACGGGTCGCCTAGATAAAGCTACTCACAAGCAGGACCGTCACTGCGAGGCCGACAAACAATTCTGCCATTTGCAGGTATTGTTTCGCCGTCTGATGCGCCACATGCTTGCCGCACACCTCGCAAAACGTGACATTCGCAGCAGTCAGACTGTAGCAATGCGGGCAGGACCTCCTCCGCACGATACCTGAGTCCACGACCACCACCTGCTGAGCGATCGCGATCGTCAGAAACCCAATCGCGGGCGTCAAGACGACCGAGTACCAGAATCCGAGCCAGAACCCATGCCCCTTCTTCCTGTTCCAAAACGCCAGGACAACTGCTGACGTTACGTAGATAATGAACAGTGCAAGTATGTTCATTGTCCCCCCCCTCACTTTGTGGCTAGTCATTCATTATGAGAACGATACCCCAGTGCGTCAACAACGTTCAGACATGCCACGGGCATCTCGGTTTCATGGTAGGCCATTCTCTATGACAATTGTGTGATGTAGATCGCAATGATCGTGACTATGCTCCCGGTCACAAAGGCGGGTGTGATCGTGTAGTCGAGGAAAACAAGTGACAGTATGGTGGCAATGACGGGTTGGGCGTTCGCAAAGACGGCAACCTTGCTTGCATCGATACGGCTCAATGCATGATACCAAAGCAGATAACCGAGGATGGAAGTTCCGATAGCCAGGTAGGACACTCCGGCCCAATCCAATGCACTGAGCTGTGAGAAAGGAAACCGAAAAGAGCTTATCAAGCCGATAGGTGAGAACATCACGGCTCCACAGATCATCATGGCGGCAGTCGTCCTGAGCGCCCCATACTTCAGTATCATCTGCCTACCGAGAACAGTGAACAGGGTCCAGGCTATGACCGCGATGAGGATCAGAAGATTGCCGAACGCATATCCTGAAGAAAAATCGATCCCTCGTTCAAAGATCACGATCGAAATTCCGACGAAGGCCATCACGATGCCGAATGTCTTCCTTGGGTTCATCTTCTCTTTGCGCGTGAAACGGGAAAACACGAGAACAAAAACGGGAGTCGCCGCATACAGGAGTGCTCCGTTTGCCGCCGTGGAGTACTTCATGCCGTAAAGGTAAAGGAACTGATTCAACGCAACTCCCAGAAATCCAAGAAGGGCCAATTGCCTCCAGTCACCACGGTCGATCCTCAGCGGACCCGATCGGACGCGTGCAATGGCCCATAACCCTGCCGCGGCTATCACCGTTCGTAGAAATGTCAGCGTCGCAGCGTCAATATCGCCCACCACCGCCTTCGCAACGATGTGCGTCCCTCCCGCGATGACTTGCTGGAATACCAGCAGGAGGTATATGTTCAATCGTTTCATAGCGCTGATGATCAATGTACGCTGCGACACGCTGAAAACCAAGGATGGTCTTGCAGGACACCCATCATCTTAACGGAAGTGGAGAAGTGAAGCCGACGACCCTCGGGGTGATCTGACATGCCCCTTGCCTCCAGCGCAAATCAATCTTACATTTATGTACAAGCGCGCCGCCCCGCTTTGTTCTACTCCTTGTTGTCGATGAATGAAGTATTCGGCGACACCGACGATCGCTTCCATTCCTATTCATCATCATGGTTCTATGAGCACGTCCAAACGACTATTCCTCATCGACGGCAACGCAATCGCTTACCGTTCCTATTATGCTTTTATTCAGCGGCCACTGATCAACTCCAAAGGACAGAACACAAGCGCCGTCTATGGCTTCGTCACATTCCTCAACCGGATCCTGACACTCGAGTCGCCCGACTATATCGCTGTGGTGTTCGACACGGGCGCTCCGACGTTCCGTCACAAGGCATACAAGGAGTACAAAGCAACACGACAGAAGATGCCGGAAGACCTGTTCTCGCAGCTGGCAATCATCAAAGACGTCGTGAACGCGTACAAAATTCCGGTCCTCGAAATGGACGGCTTCGAGGCGGACGATGTCATCGGCACGCTGGCGAAGCGCGCAGAAAGCGAAGGGGCTCTCTCGTTCCTTGTGTCATCCGACAAAGACTTCATGCAACTCATCACTACCAGAACAAAGATGTACAAGCCCGGTCGGCAAGGGACAGAGGTCGAAATTGTCGATGCCGAAGCGGTGATGCACAAATTCGGCGTGCTACCCGATAAGGTCATTGAAGTTCTCGCTCTGACTGGCGACTCGTCTGATAACGTGCCAGGAGTTCCGGGAGTTGGCGAGAAAACGGCCATTCCACTTATTCAGCAGTATGGTTCCATCGAGAACTTATACAAGAACCTTTCAAGAATAGAGCAGAAGGGCCTGCGTCATAAGCTTGAAATGAACAAGGACCTGGCCTTCCTTTCAAAAGAACTGGTCACCATTGACACAGATGTTCCGCTGAAAGTCGATTTCCATTCGTTGAAAGCAGCCGATCCGGATTTCCAAACGCTGAAAGGAATTTTCGCTGAGCTGGAATTCCGGTCTCTCCTGCAGGACATTCCGAAGTATTCCCCGCCCAAGGCAAGACCGCCGGACAATCTGGATTTCCCGCCCCCGGATAACATCGAGCTTTCTGACATCCGGAGCGATAAGCATACGTACACGCTTGTCACTGATCCAAAAGCGCTCAAGCACCTCTGTACTCGTCTGAAGAAGGCCAAACGATTCGTTTTCGATACAGAGACGACATCGACAGATTCTCTTAATGCGGAGCTCGTGGGGATTTCGTTTTCGATGGAGCCTCGCGAGGCCTTTTTCGTTTCTGTACGGCCGGCCACCGCTGCCGCACAGTCCGATCTCTTCGGCAAATCGAAATCCGCAGATCAGGAGAAAGGCCTCGGCCTCGAAGAGACGCTCGGATACCTCAAGCCGTTGATGGAAGATCCACGAATCAGGAAGATCGGTCACAACATCAAATATGACATGCTTGTGTTGTCACAGTATGGTGTTTGGACGCAGGGGGTCGAATTCGACACGATGATTGCGAGTTATATTCTCCGAGCCGACGGACGTCACAATCTCGACGCACTGGCAAAAGAACATCTCCACTACACCAAGGTGTCGTTCGCTGATCTGACGGGATCAGGAAAAGATCAAAAGCCAATCAGAGAAGTGCAGCTCCAGGACTTGTGTGACTATTCCTGCGAAGACGCTGATATGACGTTCCGGCTCTATGAACATCTCCGAACGAATCTCAGCGATCAGGGGATGATGAAGCTCTGCTCCGATGTTGAGTTCCGCCTCATCCCGGTCCTTTCTGCCATGGAGCGAACGGGGATAACCATCGACGTGGGATACTTGAAAACAATGTCGAAAGAACTCGAGCTCCTTCTCGAAGCTCTTATCAAAGAAATTCACGGCTTCGCGGGCGTCACATTCAATATCAATTCCACCCAGCAATTGGGTGAGATCTTGTTCAACAAGCTCAAGCTGCCGACACAGAAAAAGACCAAGACCGGTTTTTCGACAGACGTTGGAGTGCTCGAGACGTTGAGAACCGCACATCCCATCATCGAGAAGCTTCTCGACTACAGGCAACTCGCGAAGCTGAAATCGACGTATGTAGATGCGCTGCCCGCCTTGATCAATCCCCGGTCAGGACGTGTCCACACCTCTTTTAACCAAACGGTCGCGGCCACCGGTCGGCTCTCGAGCAGCGATCCCAACTTGCAGAACATCCCGATCCGGACGGAGATCGGGCGCTCGATCCGAAAGGCTTTCATACCGGGGAGCAAGAACGACGTTATACTCTCTGCTGATTACTCACAGATCGAGTTGCGGGTGATGGCCCATATCTCGGGCGATGAAGCGCTCAGTGAGGCGTTCCGGAACAATGAAGACGTCCACACGACAACCGCGGCGAAGGTCTTCGCTGTCGCTCAGAAAGACGTTTCAAAGGAAATGCGGAGAAAAGCAAAGGAAGTGAACTTCGGGATCATGTATGGTATCGGACCTTTTGGACTCGCCACACGTTTGGAAATCTCCCAATCTGAGGCCAAGGAGATTATCGCCCGCTACTTCGAGAGGTTCCCAAAGGTGAAGCAATATATCAACGATACAATCGCATCGGCCCGCTCGAATGGCTACGTCGAAACCCTCCTGGGCCGCCGACGCTTCCTGGCCGATATCAACAGCAGCAATCAGAACATCCGGCAGAACGCGGAGCGGCAGGCAATCAATATGCCGATCCAAGGTACGGCTGCTGACATGATCAAACTCGCGATGATCCACATCGACGAGGCGTTCACAACAAAAGGCCTTGAATCAAAGATGCTGATCCAGGTCCATGACGAACTGGTCTTTGAGGTGAAGAAGAAGGAAGAGAAAGAAGTACGAAGTATCGTAACGAAGCATATGCAACAATCGTTGAAGCTCAGCGTACCTCTCGAGATCGAGATCGGAGTCGGCAAGACCTGGCTCGAGGCGCATTAGCCCCACTGCAACCTTTCCCCCGCTGCACCTTTCGAAGGTTACGAAGTGCAAACAAGTTACCTTTGAAAGGTTAGCTCGCCCCCAAGTAAGCTTCGCCCACACGTTACCTACTCCATCTCAACCAGCCCAGCAGTCTTCAAGGTTTCAACGTAATTCATCACATCCTGCAGATCTGTTCTTCGTTCCGCTTGAGCGTCGAGCAGGTTCTTGATGTCGAGAAGGCTGTTCTTGCCGGTGATCAGGAGCTGAAGCTCGCTGCGGTCCACTCTCCGAGACTCTCCCTGACCACGTGTCGTCTGCGTGCGTGGTAGATACTCTCTGTACCCCCCATATCCGTTCGCCTTCACCTTGTCTGTTGGCTTCGGATACATCTTCGAGGCTTTCTTCTCCAGCGCTGAGAGCTGGATTGTCGCCGGCTCCGTCTTTAGACCCTCTGCAGTCGTTTTCATATGCCGCTCAAGGACATCGAGTTCGGTCTTTGCGATCTGGTCCACTGATTTCTTCGTCGATCCAAGATAGTCACCAATCCTCTTCTTGTCGACCGCCAGCTGGAGAATGGTCTCCAGCGTATTCTTCTCATTCATCGCAGCCGCTTCGAGGTACACACGGGCAGCCCCGTACGCCTCAGCCAGTGTTTCCTTGGTGGCCTTGTTCAGTTCCTCGAGACCCCGAACCATCTGATGTCCCAACCGGGCCGTTGCGTTGCTCGTTATCTCTCCTGCGATCTTTGTCGCCATTGCGTCGTCAGCTGTCGCAATGGTATAGGCGCTCGCTGCGCCGATGACGGCTACTCGCTTGAGCTGTGTCGGATCCGCCTTGTCCACGTGATCACCCGATGTATGGTACCACTGATCGGGCCAGGCAATCATCATGATTCCCGGCACCTGGACGCCCCAGTCATTGAACACTTCGTGATCCGAAGCCCCGTAGTGCGTCTCGATGCTGTAATAGAAGGGCTCGTCGGCCCCCGTCGGTGCCACGATTCTGTGCGTGACAGGGAAGTAGTTTGAACGGTTTTGCAGGTGCTCCTGATTGCCCTCTCCAACGAAACGGAAATAGTTCTCCACCACATCATTAACAAAGTGCGGATTGCCGTAGGTGGTACGCATTAGACACATGTACGACTTGTTTCTGCTCAGCCATTCGCCGACCATGTCCATGTTGATGTTGCAGAGGGTCTTCTTCATGAGCTCTTTGTTTGCTTTCACCCACGGTCCGGTACCGGAGAACTCCGGACCCCAGAGAAACCTGATTGTCCTCTTCGGTGGCGGAATCCGTCCTTCTTTGATCAAAGTGTGAAGAGTTCGGGCAACCTCCAGGATTGCTGCGCAGCCCGAGATATCGTCATTGCCTCCCTGCTTCACATAGCCCTCGTGAATATGGGCAGAGAGAATGACTTCTCCGGCATTGGGGTCGGTTCCGGGTATGTAGCATGTCAGGTCCTGAATTTCGTACTTTCGTGTCTCGGCGACCACTTTTGCCTGAACCGTGATTTTCTCTCCAGCGAGCAAACGCTTCTTGAGATACTCGCCCTCCCGAGGCGGTATTTGGAATCCAAACTTCGCCGGTCGGTTTTGCTGCTGATCGCCCCTGACGCTTCCCCAAGGCAACTGGACAGCGTCGAAGAGCGGTCGTTGCGAATAGATCGAAATCACCCCGATCGCTCCCGAGTCCATGCATGCGATCTGGTGAACAGACGAGGTCGGTCCTTCCGCGACAACGATCTTGTTCCTCACGTCCTTTCCGGCAAAGTCCTCCCGTCGGCCCAACCCAACCCACACAAGCTCTGCTGTCGCATCCGTCGTGACGCTTCCCTGGGCAAGCATCGCGGCCATATCGAGATAGGAAGCGAGCTTCTGTCGCATAGGCGAGACTTCCCACAGTTCTCCTTTGACGGCGTCCCACGTTTCTCCTCCGGGGAAGCGAACAAGTTCTGCACCGGGGAGATTGTACTCCTTCATTTTCTCGAAGAAGAATTTCGTTTCGTAGAAGACCGACTCGTATTCAGACGCAGGTCGGTCTTTGTCATACCCTCCCGTCTCCATAATCACATGCCATGCGTTTTCCCCCGACGTCTCTCCGATGATCTCGTTCATCGTTCGCTCGGGCAAGAATGTCCATTGCAGCCAGGGCGTCATTTGCGCAGAGAGCCTGCCGACTGTCAGGACCAGCGCGGCAAGCACAATCAGGCATTTCTTCATAGACTTACTCCTTGTTGATGGAAGAGGGTAAAATGAGACCGTGCAGATCAGGATTCTGTTACCGGCATTTCACAAAAAGCGATGGGTGGAGAATAGGCAATTCCGTGCCGAAAAGCAAAAGTCCCGGTGCTGGGCCGGGACTTTTTTCATTCTGAATACGTTTCGCACCGTCCGAGATCAGACTTCCATGATTTCTTTCTCTTTGAGCACGAGAAGGTTGTCGATGTCTTTGATGTGTCTGTCCGTCAGCTTCTGTGATTCCTGCTCGCCCCGCTTACGTTCGTCCTCGGAGAAATGTTCGGCCTTTTCTGATTTTTTCAGATGCTCGATCGCATCACGGCGGACATTGCGTACGGCGATCTTACCATCTTCGCCGAACTTCTTGATGAGTTTCACCAGCTCTCTGCGGCGCTCCTCGTTGAGGGGGGGGATGGGTATCCGGAGGATGGTACCATCGTTCACCGGATTCAGACCGAGATTTGCAGTCAGGATTGCCTTGTCGATAACTGCCAGCATGTTCTTTTCCCAGGCCTGGACTGAGACCGTGTGAACATCAGGCGTGCTGACATTGGCAACCTGATTGAGCGGCACCATTGTGCCGTAGTAGTCTACCTTTATGCCGTCGAGAAGGGCCGTGGTTGCCTTGCCTGTCCGAACCTTCGCAAGTTCGTCCCGCACTACTTCCACCGCCTTCTTCATCCGGTCATCTGCATTCTTCAGGATATCCTTAACCATACGGGTCCACCTTTTCGCTTGTGATGAGAATTTGCTGGAGTGGAGTATGATGAACTATGAACTCGGTGAATACACCTTCGAGCCAACAGCTTCACCCAAGACGATCCGACGCAAGTTCCCGGGCGTATTCATGTTGAAGATAATAATCGGAAGCTTATTTTCCCTGCACAATGTAATCGCTGTCAGATCCATCACGCGGAGATCCTTTTTCAGGACGTCGAGGTAGCTAATTTCAGGAAACCGTATGGCATCTGCATTCTTCTCCGGATCACTATCATAGATCCCGTCCACCCTCGTCCCCTTCAGGATGACATCAGCTTCAATTTCGACGGCACGCAGTGCTGCTGCCGTATCCGTTGTAAAGTACGGATTTCCGGTCCCTGCTGCAAAAATCACAATTCTCCCCTTCTCCAGGTGCCGGATGGCGCGGCGACGAATGAACGGCTCGGCGATTCTCTCCATGTTTATCGCTGTCTGGCACCGAGTGAACAGATTATGCTTTTCAAGGGCATTTTGCAGCGCGAGCGCATTGATCACTGTGGCCAGCATCCCCATATGGTCGCCAGTCACTTTGTCGATGCCGTCGGTCGACTGATCCACCCCGCGATAAATGTTCCCCCCACCGATCACAATCCCAACTTCAACCCCCAGTTCCCTAATTGTGCGGATCTCTTCGGCAAACGCGCTCAGGACCTGGGAATCGATGCCGTAGTCGCGGCTTCCCATGAGGGCTTCGCCGCTCAGTTTCAACAAGATGCGTTTGTATAGTGGTTTTTCCATAGTCGCTCGAGGACGAAAAAAATCCCGAATCGCTTCGGGATTGGTTTGACAGGCTACCTTGATGATTCTCCTAAGTGATAACGATGGAATCGCCGGACGCCGATCTTTTCACCGACTTTTCCAGTAGCATCCGACAGGAGGTCCTTGATTGTCTTTCCAGAATCCTTGATGAAGCTTTGCTCAAGGAGACACACCTCCTGGTAGAATTTCTCCAGGCGCCCCTCGGCAATTTTTTCAGCGATCTCCGGCCGCTTTCCTTCATTGACGGCCTGAGCCTTGTAGATCTCCATTTCCTTCTGAAGCGTCGCCTCATCGACATTCTCTTTGCTGACGAAGAGTGGGCTCATCGCGGCGATCTGCATGGCGATATCGTGTGCCAGTTGCTTGAACTCAGGCGTCTTCGCCACAAAGTCTGTCTCGCAGTTTAGCTCGACCATTGCGCCGACACGGCTTCCCGCGTGAATATATGCTTCGATGACTCCCTGGTTTGCTTCCTTCTCTGCCCGCTTCGCTGCGACAGCAGCTCCCTTCTTGCGAAGGTAATCAGTGGCCAATTCCAGGTCGCCGTTTGTTTCCTCGAGAGCGCGCTTGCAATCCATCATGCCCGCCCCTGTCTTATCACGTAATGTCTTTACGATTTCAGATGATATCACAGCCATACTTCGGAACTACCTCCTTTAGCGAGCTCTCCCTGGAGCTTGCGGTTTCTCAGATGACTCCTTGTTTTCTGCACCCTGCGCCATCGCCTCATCTGCCTGCCGGGCAGCTACCTTTTGGCCGCCTTCAATGACGGCATCTGCGATTGCCTTGGCGATGCACTGGACTGATTTCAAAGCATCATCGTTTGCCGGGATAGAGAAATCGACGAGATCCGGGTCGCAGTTCGTATCGACAATAGCCACAACCGGTATCCCGAGGCGACGGGCTTCTTTGACTGCAATCCCTTCCTTTTTCACGTCAACCACGAAGATCAAACCGGGCAACCGTGACATCTCCACCACGCCGGACAGCACATTGTGAAGTTTTTCCCGTTCACGATCGAGGAACAACCGCTCCTTTTTCGTGATCTTCTCAAACGTCCCATCGCTTTCCATCTTTTCGATGTTGGTGAGGCGCTTGACACTCTTCCGGATGGTAGTGAAGTTTGTGAGCATGCCGCCGAGCCATCGCTCGGTTACATAGAACGCTCCGCAGCGTTTTGCTTCCTCCGACACAACTTCCTTCGCCTGCTGCTTTGTCGCGACGAACAATGGCTTTCGGTTTTGCGAAACAATATTGGAGACAGCGTTACACGCTATTTCCAGCATCTCTTGGGTCTTTTTCAAATCAATGATATGAATCCCATTACGCTCCATGAAAATGTAGGGCTTCATCTTGGGATTCCAACGGCGGGTGATGTGCCCGAAGTGGGCACCGGCTTGCAGCAGTGCTTCGAGTTCTACACGAGGCATGATTGATCCTTTTGAGTTGGTTCGGCTATTCTCGTCATCTCTTCACGGAATCCCAATGATCCATTCGGATCGCCGGGACACTCCCGTTCAGATCAGAGAATATGATTGATAAGAAAAATCTGGTTAACGCTTCGAGAACTGGAATCGTTTGCGAGCTTTCTTTTGACCATACTTCTTCCGCTCGACCATACGCGGGTCTCTTGTCAAAAGGCCGGCATTCCGAAGGTTCTGCCTGTGGTCCTCGTCGATGGACACGAGTGATCTGGCAATACCAAGCTTTATCGCCCCAGCCTGGCCTGTCTGACCGCCCCCTTCAACCCGGACCTTCGCGTCGTAGCGGCCCTGCGTTGCCGTCGCCTCAAAAGGTTTAAGGACTTCCTCCCGCAAAACTGCGATCGGAAAATATATCTCCAGTTCTTTCTTGTTGATAGTAACCTTGCCGGATCCGTCCGTGAGCATCACGCGAGCAACGGCAGTTTTCCGACGACCAACGGTCATAATTGGTGGCATCGATATCCTTGTAAAGTGATGACGTTACAGTGAAAGGGGCTCGGGCATCTGAGCGCTGTGTGGATGTTCAGAGCCGACGTACACCTTGAGTTTCTTGATCATTCTGCGTCCAAGACGATTGTGTGGAAGCATGCCCTTCACAGCATGTTCGAGCATCATATGCGGTTTGGTCTTTACCACATCTTTGATCGACTCAAACCTCGCTCCGCCCGGGTACAACGTGTTGTGATAGTATTCCTTGAGTTCCTGACGCTTGCCAGTTACCACCACTTTTTCCGCATTGATCACGACCACGAAATCACCAAGGTCTGCATTCGGTGTGAACGTCGGTTTGTGCTTGCCCCGGATAATATGGGCAATCTTGGAAGCGATGCGACCCAAGGTCTTCCCGCTGGCATCGACAACGAACCACTTCTGGTCGACATGTTCCTGTGTGAAAAACCTGGTCTTTGATGACAATTCCACGCCTGCCTCCGGATCAAAAGAAAAATTCTCAGCTTCAAGTTTGAGTTTTTAATATACCGCTCTTTGGCTGGAAAGTCAACGATTTTTTGGGTGGGGTGAAGCCGGCTATCCATCAGCCTGGCAAAGTGCCCCAGCGCGGGGGCTACACAGGACAGGGAACCACTTTGGCTAGACCTGATTTTCAGCGTGGTAGGAGCTGCGTACCAACGGACCCGACTCTACGTGCCTGAAGCCCATTTCCAAGCCGAGTTCCTTGAGCATTTTGAACTCGTCAGGATGGGCATACCGATCAACCGGCAGATGCTTGTAGGTGGGCTGCAAATACTGCCCAAGCGTGAGGATATCGCAGTTCGCTTTCCGGACATCCTTCATCACCTCAATAACTTCATCGGTCTTCTCGCCGATCCCGAGCATCAAGCCGGTTTTCGTGACGATTCCACGGCGCTTCGATCGCTCCAGGACCTCCAGGGATTGAAGGTAATTAGCCTGGGGCCTCACGGTCCGATAAAGGTTTGGAACGGTCTCCAGATTATGGTTCAGAATGTCGGGTCGGGCATCCAGGACAATGTTCAATGCTTCTTCGCTTCCCTTGAAATCCGGGATCAACACCTCAACCGTCACGCCAGACACTTCGCTGTGAATCAGTCGAATCGTCTCAGCAAAAATCGGTGCACCGCCGTCCTTGCGCTCGTCACGGTTTACCGATGTGATAACGGCGTGACGAATGCTCATCAGCTTGACGGCGTCAACGACCCTCCGCGGCTCATCCCAATCAAGTCCGTAATCGGGGCGCCCAGTTTTCACGGCACAGAATCCGCACGAGCGGGTGCAAATATCCCCCAGGATCATGAACGTCGCAGTCCCGGAGTGCCAGCACTCTCCCATATTCGGGCAACGAGCTTCTTCACACACGGTATGCAGCCGATGAGTATCGATGATGTCCTTCAGCTTCGCGTACCCTTCGCCACCCGGAATCTTCGCCTTCAGCCACTCAGGTCGCCGTGAACGCTGAGATTCTGCTTTTCCTGCGGGGAGTTTTTCAGATGTCAACGCCACTCAGAATACCCTCGTGAAATCATATTGTTCAAGATTGGAAACCACCTTGGCCAGGAACTGCCCGCCAAGCGCACCATCGATGATGCGATGGTCGAACGCGAGCGTAAGGTAGACCATGGATCGGACGGCGATTGAATCGTTTCCCGCGGCATCCGTCAGGACCACGGGACGCTTCTTTATTGCACCGACGCCGAGAATCGCCACCTGCGGCTGATTGATGATCGGCATCCCGATGATGTTTCCGAAAACGCCATAATTCGTCACCGTGAATGTTCCGCCCTGGATTTCCTCAGGCATCAAACGCTTTGTCCGGGTCCGGACAGCAAGATCATTGATCGCTCGTGCAATTTCGAAGAAGTTCTTTCCATCTGCGTTCTTGATGACCGGGACGATCAGCCCACTGGGAGATGCGACGGCAATCCCGAAATTTATCGATTTCTTGAGAATGATCTTGTCACCCTCGACGGAGCTATTGAGCAGTGGAAACGCTTTCAATGCTCTTACAGTCGCATCGACGATGAACGGCATGAAAGTGAGCTTGAAACCTTCCTGCTGTTCGAATCGATCACCGTTCTTCGACCGAAACTCAATGATTCTTGAGAGATCGCACTCAGAGATGGCTTCGACATGAGGAGATGTGCGAACACTCCGCACCATGTGTTCTGCCATCTTCAACTGAACGTTCTCCATCTGAACTACTTCGAAGTGGGGCGGCGGGTACTTCAGCTGGAGTTTCTTGATGTCGATGCGCTCGACCGTTGCCTGCGCAGATAAGGCGGGTCCGGTCGCCCGTTTCTTGAGATATTCTTCTACGTCCTTCTTTGTGAGCCGACCTGCGATCCCGGAGCCATCGAGGTGGTCCAATTCCTCAAGAGCAACCCTTTCCTTCCTGGCGATGGCCCGAACCAACGGTGAATAGAAGCGCCCCCCTCCAGGTTTTGTCTCTTTCTTGATTGGCTCTTCGAAGGTTGCCGCCCTTGGCGGAGTAGCGACCGAAGGACCTTCAGGCGGCTTTGAATCAACCGGCGGAACCGGCGCTGGCAGTTCTATCGCGACAGAAGCCGCATTTGTCTGGATGACTGCTATCACCGTGCCTACGTCGACAGTCTCTCCTTCAGGGACTATGATTTTCGAAAGGAATCCCGCCGCCGGCGATGGAATCTCTGAGTCAACCTTGTCCGTACTGATCTCAAGAATCGACTCGTCCTGTGCGATCTTCTCGCCGGGCTTCTTCATCCAGCGAAGGATCTTCCCTTCCTGAATACTCTCCCCCATCTTCGGCATCACAACGTCCACAAGCATTGGAGGGCTCCTTCAGTATGCGGCAAGTTCTTCGAGGGCTGCGATGATCTTTCCCTCATTGGGAAGCATTTCGTTCTCAAGCGGGGGACTGTAAGGCACCGGAGTATCGAGAGCTGCAACTCGCTTCACCGGGGCATCGAGGTACTCAAAACAATGTTGTGCAATCAACGCCGCAATCTCCGCCCCGAATCCGGCTGTGATCGTGTCTTCATGAGCAATCAAAACCTTGCCGGTCTTTTTCACAGAGGTGTAGATAGCATCCGTATCGAGGGGGTTGATCGTACGTAGGTCGATGACCTCAACACTCACTCCGCGATCTTCAATTTTTCGTGCAGCCTCAAGTGACTTCTGGACCAAGGCGCCGTACGTAATGAGGCTGATGTCAGTCCCCTGCCGCTTGACGCAAGCGATTCCAAACGGAAGCACATAATTTTCATCCGGCTCGAGTGAGGCGGCGTATCCTTGCCGGTACAATCCCTTGTGCTCCATGAAAATCACAGGATCGTCGCCTCGTATGGCAGCCTTGAGAAGACCTTTCGCGTCAGCCGCATTGGAGGGGAAGGCCAGGCGGATTCCCGGGACGTGAGCGAGTATGCTCTCAAGGCATTGGCTGTGATAATGCCCTCCGTGGATATACCCACCTACCGGGACGCGTATAACAAATGGACACGGCCACCCGTTATTTGAGCGGTACCGGAACATCGCAATCTCATCGCGGATTTGCATGAACGCAGGCCAGATATAGTCACCGAACTGAATCTCCGGAACCGGCGACCATCCTTTCAGCGCGAGGCCCGCAGCCACGCCGATAATGCTCGCTTCGGCCAGCGGTGAATTGAATGCACGCGAGACGCCATAGTTCGTCGAGATGCCTTTCGTTGCAGTGAAGACTCCGCCTTTACCATCTGCCACATCCTGACCGAAGATGATCATCTTCGGGTTGCGCGCCATTTCTTCTTTCAAAGCATGATTGATCGCGTCAACGAGTACTACCTTCGGTCCCGTATGCGTCGGTTCCACAAAATCTCGCGGAGGATTTGCGTGAGCACTGCCGTAAACGTAATGCTGTACCGTCGAAGGATCCGGCAACGGGCGGGACTCAGCCCACGTCGCAGCCGCATCGACTGTTTCCTTCGCCTCAGCCTGAATCTGCGTCGCTTCTTTGTCGGTGATGAGGCCTTCTTCGATCAGGTAGTGAGTCATGATCGGATTGGGATCTCTGGCCTTGTCCCGTTCGACATCTTCTTTGCTTCGATACTTGAGCTGATCGTCTGAGGAAGAGTGTGGAAGGAGCCGGACCACGTTCGCACGGATCAGGGACGGACCGCCCCCCTTACGAGCCCGGCCGACCGCTTTCTGCATCGCCGTATAGACTTCAGTGAAGTTCGACCCATCAACATCGAATCGTTCCAGTCCTTTGAAACCGCTGACGACTTCAAACACCGATCCGCCTGCCGTCTGACTTTCCACAGGAACCGATATTGCATAGCGGTTGTCCTGGATGAAAAAGATGACAGGATACGTATCCCGCGCAGCCCAGTTGACAGCTTCGAAAAACTCCCCTTCGCTCGTTGCCCCTTCGCCGGAAGATACATAGACAACCTCGTCCGTCCGTTCCTTCTTGCAAGCCATGGCAACGCCCACTGCCTGAAGGTATTGCGTGCCGGTCGGGCTTGACTGAGTGGGGATCCGAATATCGGGCCTGCCGTAATGGCCCTGGGGCTGGCGTCCGCCTGTAGTGGGATCTTCAGCGCGGTGCAGAGCGGAAAGGAAAATGTCCTCGATCGTCATGCCCATATGAAGCGCAAACGCCATGTCGCGGTAGTACGGGAATCCCCAGTCATGGTTCGGTCTGAGAGCTGCTGCCGCTGCAACCTGAGCCGCCTCATGGCCAGAACCGCCGATATGAAAGAAGCACTTCCCCTGCTTCAGCATGATGAGGATCTTCTCGTCTGCGCGACGAGCGACCAGCATCGTGCGATATGCCCGTAGGAGCTCTTCTTTCGAGAGCTTGACCGTACCCGGCTCCCGCGCTGCAACACGTGACTGTGTTGTAGGCATGGTTTCAACATCTCCTCTCGTCAGGACATCCCCTCGACGGATTATTCCTGCGATGACTGGATTTGAAGTGACTCAATACGTTGTCGGAGCGATTCAGCAGAGACCAGTACTGGCGTACAACCAAAAACCCCCGAAAAAGATTCCGCCAGCTTGTGTTCGACATCCTCGATTGGAATTTCCCTTCCAAGGGAGCGTTGCATCGAGGTTATGCCTTTATGGAAAATGCCGCACGGGATGATGCGCTCAAACTTCTGAAGATCCGTGTTTACGTTCAGGGCGAAGCCGTGCATGGTTATCCACTTGCTCACCTTGACTCCGATCGCAGCGATCTTTTCTCCACGTACCCACACCCCCGTCATGCCCGCTTCCCGCTCTCCATGGATGCCAAAAGCATCCAGGAGATCGATGAGAACATCCTCAAGTGAGCGTAAGTACTTGTGGATATCCGGAGAGTATTTGTTGAGGTCCAAAATCGGATAGCCGACAATCTGGCCGGGGCCATGGTAGGTGATATCGCCTCCCCGGTCAATCCGAAACACCTCTGTTCCATCGTTGCTGAGCTCTGCGTCCGATGCGAGAAGATGATTAGCGTCCCCTCCCTTTCCCAAGGTATAGACGTGCTCGTGCTCTGTGAGAAGCAGGACATCGTCGATGAGGCCATGAAGCCGCAGATCGAAGACCCGTTGCTGTAAGTCCCAAGCTTCAGCATATCGGGTCCGGCCAAGATTCGAGACTAAGATCTGCATTCTTCCTCAGAACGTAGGCATGCTAGAGATGAATTGCGTGTCCGAATGCGTCTCCGGCAGCTTCCATGATCGCTTCAGACAGTGTGGGATGAGCATGCATGGTCCGGTGAATCTCTTCATTCGTCGTTTCGAGTGCTCTCGCCAGGACCAGCTCGGCGATCAGCTCTGTCGCCTCAGTGCCAAAGATGTGGGCACCGAGGAGCTCGCCGTATTTCTCATCGAAGATCAGCTTGACGGTTCCTTCGGTAGCGCCGATCGCCATCGCTTTGCCGAGCGGACGGTAGGGGAAACGACCGACTTTGATCTTGTGTCCAGCTGCGACGGCGGCTTCTTCCGTCATTCCGACGCTGGCAACTTGCGGCTGGCAATACGTGCAGCTCGGGATATTCGAACGATCGAAGCCGCGGACCGATTTCCCCGCGAAATGTTCGACGGCAACAACGCCTTGCTGAGAAGCAGCGTGAGCGAGCCAGGGTGGACCGGAGACATCGCCAATGGCGTAGATTCCATCAACGGTCGTCTTGCCAAATTTATCTACGACGATGGCGCCTTTTTCAACCTTGACGCCTACGGCTTCCAAACCCAGATCCTCGACATTACCCTGAACACCGACCGCCATGAGAGCAATATCACCCTTCACGTCTGTCGTACCTTCCTTCGTACTGACTTTCAGGCCGACGTCGTTTCCAACAACGACTGATTCCACTTTCGCATTCGTGAGAATTTCAATTCCTTGCTTCTTGAGGCTCGATTCGAGGAGTTTCGCTATTTCTCTGTCTTCCTTCGGCAACAGCGACGCCAACATCTCGATGATGGTGACTTTCGTTCCGAACGTATTGTAGAAATAGGCAAACTCGATGCCGATGGCACCACCTCCGATGACGAGAAGTGATTTTGGTACTTCAGGGAGCGTCATAGCCTCTGTACTCGTGATAATTTTTTTCCTGTCGATCGTGGCCCCGGGAATGGATCGTGGCCTTCCACCTGTGGCGAGAATCGTGTACTTCGTCTTCACCGTATCGACAACCTTGCCATCCTTCGTAACCTCGATAGCGTTCTTCCCCGTGAGCCTTGCCGTCCCGCTGACAACCTCGATCTTGTTCTTCTTCATCAAGTACTCCACCCCTTTCGAGATCCGATCGGCGACATCCCGACTGCGCTTGATGATCTTTCCGAAGTCAAATGTCAAATCCCTGTACGAAAACCCAAATTCCTCGGCCTTTTTGAAAGAGTTGTACAGCTCGGCGCTCTTCAGCAGGGCTTTTGAGGGGATGCAGCCCCAATTGAGGCAGATACCACCGAGTTTGTCACGCTCGATGATGCCCACTTTCATTCCCAGCTGCGCAGCCCGGATGGCTGCCACGTATCCACCGGGGCCACCCCCAATGACGGTGACATCAAACTGTTTTTCAGCCATGGATATCCTTTCGAGGTTAAGCAGGAAACTTTCGCGGAGGCGTTCTCTCCGGGGAAGCAGGACGGGATCGAGAACAGGAACTAAGTTGAAAGACGCGACTGCAATATAGCCATAAGTGAAAAAAAAGGCAACCAGCCTCCAGCCGCCCAGGCAAGGCCGACTCGGCCGATGACGACGCTGAAGGCGACCCTTGACCGAGGAGGCAGCGGCAGAAAGGAACATGCATTAGGACACAGATTGCGATTGATTCTCTATCACTTTTCACGTACAATGATGCAAAATTTCGTGCGGGATGACTGAGAAAGAACAGCGAGTTGTCATTTCAAATCGGAAGGCGCGGCACGACTATTTCATCCTTGACACGGTAGAAGCAGGCCTTGTGCTGAAGGGGACAGAAGTAAAGTCCCTCCGTGCGGGGAACGCGAACCTGCTGGACAGTCACGCTCTCGTGAAAAATGGAGAGATGTGGCTCCTCGGGATGCATATCAGCCCATACAAGCAGGCCAGCTTTGAAAAGCACGACCCTCGGCGCACACGCAAATTGCTGCTCAGCAAGCGCGAGATCAGACGGTTGCTCGGGAAGGTCCAGGAAAAAGGGCTGACGATTATTCCCCTCTCGATCTATTTTAAGGGGGCCTACGCAAAGGTGGAACTGGCCATAGCGCAGGGGAAAAAGAGTTACGACAAGCGGCAAGCTCTCAAGGAACGCGATGCCAAGCGTGACATCGCACAACGGTTACGAAGAACGACAGACTAACAGGAGACTCACGAAGGAATTGTTCCCTCCTCTGAACGAACAGATGGACCTCATCAGGCGAGGCGTTTCGGAAATCATCCCCGAAGACGACCTTGTCAAGAAGTTAGAGAAATCTATCAAGACCAATACACCCCTCCGTGTGAAACTCGGCTGCGATCCCAGCCGGCCTGATCTCCACCTCGGCCATTCGGTAGTCCTCCGCAAGTTGCGCCAGTTCCAGGATCTTGGTCACCAGGCAATCCTCATCATCGGGGACTTCACCGGCATGATCGGTGATCCCTCCGGCCGCAACAAGACTCGGCCTTCCCTGACGATCGAAGAGACCCGCCTCAACGGCAAGTCATATTTCGAACAGGCAACAAAAATCCTCGCGACGCAAGGCGTTCGAATGGAATACAATTCGCAATGGCTTGCCAAGATGAATTTCTCGGATGTAGTCGTCCTCGCGGGTAAGTACACGGTGGCACGAATGCTCGAACGCGACGACTTCACAAACCGGTACAAAGCCGGTGAGCCAATAAGCGTTCACGAGTTTCTCTACCCGCTGGCACAGGCCATGGATTCCGTCGCAATCGAATCTGATGTCGAACTCGGCGGGACCGATCAGAAGTTCAACCTGCTGGTTGGTCGCGACATTCAACGTGAGTACGGACTTGAACCCCAGGTCATCGTGACGACTCCCCTGCTTGTCGGTACGGACGGCGTCGAAAAGATGAGCAAGTCCTACGACAACTACATTGGCATCAGTGAACCGGCGCGAGAGATGTATGGGAAGACTCTGCGAATTCCCGATAACCTCATTTACACGTATTTCGAACTCGCGAGTGATGTATCCAACAGGGATCTGGCAGAAATCAAACAACAGTTGCAGGATTCTTCCCTCAATCCGCGGGATCTGAAACGGAAGCTTGCGCGCACACTCGTGACGATGTACCACAACAGCGAGGAGGCGCAGTCTGCTGAGGCGGAGTTTGACAGGATTTTCATTGATAAAGAAGTCCCGGATGTGATCGAAGACTTTGTTCTCGGCGACGGCGTCGTCGAAACGACAGTCGTGGGTCTGCTCGCCATCTCAAAGCTTGCATCGTCGAAGAGCGAGGCCAGGCGCTTGATTGAACAGGGGGGTGTCTCCATCAACGGGGAGCGTGTCACAGATCTGAACACAGCCATACCTCAGGCTAAAGCGTTTGTTGTCAAAGTCGGGAAAAGAAAATTCCTGAGAATCGTCCAAGCTTGATCATTCGCACTCACATACAATTCACAAGAGGGAGATGAGGAATTGTTCGTACCAACCAAAATGTTCTTCACCAAAGGGGTCGGCCGTCATAAAGACTATTTACAGTCCTTCGAACTCGCATTGAGGGACGCCGGCATCGAGAAATGCAACCTCGTAACCGTCTCGAGTATCTACCCACCCAACTGCAAACGCATACCAAAGGAACAGGGGCTCGAGTTCCTCCAGCCGGGCGCTATAACGTTCTGCGTCATGGCGCGGAATGCGACAAACGAGCCGAACCGGCTTATCGCAGCATCCGTCGGCGTCGCTACGCCTGCAGACCCCAGTCTGTACGGCTACCTGTCGGAACATCATCCGTTCGGTGAAAGCGACGAGCGAGCCGGTGACTATGCAGAGGACCTTGCCGCGACCATGCTTGCGACAACCCTTGGGCTCGAGTTTGACCCGAACACGGCCTGGGATGAACGCGAGAAGATGTTCAAGATGTCCGGGAAGATCATCCGCACCTTCAACGTCACACAGTCTGCAGAGGGTGACAGGAAAGGAATCTGGACGACTGTTGTTGCATGCGCCGTCCTGCTTCCCTAAGAATAGTCCGCGCTTATCAAGAAGAAGGGGCCGTCTCAGACTCGAGGCGGCCCCTGTTTGTTGCAACCTACCAAACTTCATGATTCGACATTCATTATTCGATATTGGACATTCATGTTAATATCCAATATCGAACATCCAATCATGAATTATGAAGTGTGTTTCAACCCCTCGATCATCAGTACAAACTCCCCTTTCCTTCCCTCCTTCGCGAATTGCTTGTGAAGCTCTGACGCAATTCCGTGGAATATCTGTTCAGTTGGCAGGGTGAGGTCGAACGCGACGCAAAGACGTCGGGAATCACCGATGACCTCCGCAACGTCCCGGACGAGCTGGACCAATCGATACGGCGCATCCATCAGCACAGCAGTCCGTGCTTCACGCTTGAGCTGCTGCAGTTCGGCGATGCGACGATCCCGTTTTGGAGAGAGAAAGCCCTGGAAGAGAAAATTGCGGATAGGGAAACCGGAAACGATGAGTGCAGCCATCAGGGACGATGCCCCGGGAATCGGAACGATCCGTATTCCGATCTGGATAGCCTTCTGAACCAAGCCCTGTCCTGGATCCGAAAAGACGGGCGTACCTGCGTCGGAAATCAAGGCAACCGACATCCCCCCCTGAATCCGCTCCAGAATCACCTGCGTTGAGGCCGCCTCGTTGTGCTCATTGAGACTTTCGACAGGCTTTTCAATTCCGTAGTGCCGGAGGAGTCGCGATCCCTCCTTCCGCTCTTCATATACGACTAGATCAACTTCCTTCAAAACCTGAAGAGCCCGAAGAGTGATGTCTTCCCAATTGCCGATCGGCGTTGCGACCAAAAAAAGTGTCCCCGCCATAGAGCATCAGCCCGCAGCGGATTTGGAGTATCGTTCTGGCGGCATTCCCTTGCGACCCGATTCCCATTCCTTGATGAACGTAATGATCAACGCAGTCGCCGGAACGGCAATCACTAAGCCGAGGAATCCGAGAAAGTAGAAGAACACAAGGATGGAAAAAATGATCAGTAAGGGGTGGAGACCGACTTTGCTACCCACGATTCGCGGAGATAAGTACATTGTCTCGAAAATACGCAGTGATTCGATCGACCCGATTGCGAACAGGACTTTCAAGTGAACGGGAGGATCACTGAACATGGCCACAATCACGGCGAGGACCATCGTGATAATGAGACCGAAATATGGAATGAGGTCCAGAATGGCTGCGATGACACCCAGCATAAGGGCATATTTGATACCTACAATCGAGAATATTGTAGCAATGACAACACCCTGTAGGAGGGCCACAGTCAGAGCACCTCGCAGATACAATCCAATCACCTGGTCTGCTGAGTTCAGATACGATTCAACGCGGTCGCGAAGACGATGGGAGAAGAGCAACAAGAATCGATGACGTATCTTCGGCAGATCAGTAAGGATGTAGAATGTCAGGAACGGCACCAGCACGACGTAGAAAATCTGCGTCACCAGGCTACTGATGCTGGTTGCCAACATCAGAAGCCCACGCACGAGGTTCTTCAGGATATCTTCGAGCTTCGGAGTGAATTGGCTCGTGACCGTGTTTCGCACTTCGTCGCCGGAAACGCCGTACCTCTCCAGGGCCTTGAGCATGCTGCTGTTCCAGATGGAAGTGTTGAAATCGACGATGAGCTTCGAGAGTGAATCGAGAATGCCTTCAACCTGAGCCAGGACGACGGGAAGGACGAGGAAGAAGAACAGCGTGATCAGTCCAAGAAGTATGAGAATGAGCACCATGGATGTGACCCACCGGGGCACACTCCAGCGCTCGAACCGCTCCACGATCGGATTCATCACGTAGGCAAGCACAAGTGAGACCACGAATGGCGCCAGCAAAGACGAAATCGACGATACGAACCAGATTCCAAAAAGAATAACACTCAGCCACATGATTTTCTTGGCGAGACTGTATCCCCTCAATGGATAGAGAAGGAACAAGATCGCACCAAGCAACATGAATGGCGATAAGACCGACTGAATCGAGTAAATAAGAACAAGGAGGAGCAGGATCGCTCCGATGAGAAGAACAATCTCGATACGACCAAGTGATTGGAACAACGAATCCCAGTGCGTGTCGAGAGCGTCGAGCTGTGGATCAGCTCCCCTTCGTACTCTCTGCGGGCGTTTCCTGGTGCTCATTGTATTTTCCCCTTCAACGATGAAACGCCTGTGTGCCCGAATCCTCCCCCACCACGAGCGGTCTCATCGAGAGACTCCACTTCCTCCCACTCGACCCTTGCATACCGGTGAATCACCATTTGGGCGATACGGTCACCCCGGCGGACAACGAACGGCTGTTTGCCAAAATTCGATAAAATAATCTTGACCTCTCCACGGTAGTCGGAATCGATCGTCCCTGGCGAGTTCAGTATCCCAATCTGGTATTTGATGGCCAGTCCGCTGCGCGGACGTACCTGTGCTTCGAATCCCTCAGGAAGCTGAACGCTGATCCCCGTTGGGACAAGCACGGTCTCGGCAGGATTGATACTCACGTCGGACTCGACAGCAGCAAGGAGGTCCATGCCAGCTGAACCTTCAGTTGCATATGTCGGAAGCGGCAAGTCTTCGCCCCCCTGACCAACTCGGCTGATGCGGACTTTGATGTGCTCTGACAAGTAGTTCTGTCAACCTCTGGAAGGTTTCTAGGAGTTGAATATAGGCAAGAGTGCAAAGAGAAGCAAACCTGCAACAATGACAAGCCCCGATGCGGATTCGCGCACCGGGGCTCGGCAATGCCAAAACATTGTGTAGGACCTCCTACCTATGAGGCTTTGGGGAATCCTCTTCTTCCTGGTTTCGCTCGTGTCGCTGTTCGCGCTTTTCCATCTCTTTCATAAGGGAGTCGAGCTTGGAGATCTTTCGCTTTTGACCGCGCGACGCGCTATCCGGAAACGGCTGCATCTCACGCCCATCAAGTTGGAACACACGGTTCCGGGAGCGCGGATCGCCCTTGAAGATCTCTATCGCCCCGGCGTCCCCCTCTTTTCTCATGCGGATCATCACGCTGTCCAGATCAAGATTGAAAAACACGGAACTGTCATCGCCGTTGATCTGGAAATTGAACGATGGCCCGGGATGGCGCCCACGTGTTCCTACCTGCACCGGTATGCGAGGCTTGACCCACATGTCCGACGGCCTGGGCAAACCTTCCCAGTCGCTACCGATCTGGATGCTGAAGAATTCCGAACCGCCCACAACGCGAACCTGCGGCATCGGCACGCCAGATCGGTGTCTCACCGCGACTTCCCTTTCCCCCATCCGTCGGATCAGACTATTCATATGGACTGCGACCGAGGTCTGCACTTCCCGAACCCCACTGATGTGGCGGCGCAAACTATCCAAATCGATGTCGAGACGGGAGACGAGGACCGTCTCAGGTGAAACCACAAGGAATGCCTCGGAGCGCTCTCGCGTCCGCATCGTGTGCAGAATACGTTCAGATGTCTCCGATCCCCGGCGACCACCGGAGAGCATATAGGGAGCCTGTCGAACCTGCAAGAATCGCTCGAACCTGAGGCGCTGCTCGGGTTCAAGGGCAGCCGCGATGCCGGAGAGCATGACCCGATTCAATCGGGAAAGTTCCGGGTTAACCGCCATCGCACGGTCTTCTGCGACGAACACCGAACCCTCGAGCTTCACCCGGCCGAGATCCAGCAACGAATCAATAATCTGAAGCTGTATGTGGCTCGGTCGTACCTCATCGACAAACTCTTTCACAGTCACGGTCGGCGTTTTCCGGTCCCCCTTCTTATCCATGTCGATGGTGTACCCACGAGCAGAGTCTTCGTTCACCCGTAGCTCAGTCTCTGCTCTCGCGTCCAGCGGCAAAGTCCCGAACATCGCAAACTGCAAGGCCTGGTTTTTGTCAATGTGCGAGAAGAGAGGCATGAGGGGTCCCTTGAGGATGTTGTCCTCAACCGACTTCTGCACCCGCTCCGATTGCCTGCTCACGTAATCAACAAGGGCTGCCCGTTGTTGGAACAACACAATACCGACAACGAGTATCACCACGGCAGTTCCAACAGAAACCAGTGGGAGGTACTTCCGCGGAAATGGGAGCAGGTTTTCCTCCTCCCTTTTCCTGCGCTCAAGCTCAGTTGAGAGACGCGTCCAGAATCCCACGGACGGGGTGAGGCGCCTCCTGGCGGCTATCAGGTTCTTAAGAGCTCGAAGCTTTTCCAGTTCCCTGCGGGCTTCTGGATCCTCCAACACGCTCGTCTCTACAAACTGTGTCTGCACTTCGTCAAGCTCTCCGTCGACATACGCTGAGAGGAGTTGTGAACGATCGGTCTTTGTTTGAGGCTTCATATTACACCGCCTCCTTCAACGAAGGCTCCAGAATCTTTCGCAGCATCGCGCGGGCACGCGAGAGTCTTGACTTCACTGTACCAATTTCGCATTCCATGATCTCCGCAATTTCTTCGTACGAGAATCCATCAACATCCTTCAGGATGACAGCGATACGATATTTTTCCGGCAGCGACTTCAACCCAGCGGCGAGCAGCTCCTGTAGTTCGTTATCCTGAGGCTCGGCTACGATCTTCGCTGCCAGTTCCTTGTCCGAGGACTCCATCATAGATTGGAGGGAAACCCATCGGCGGACCTTTCTCTTCCGCAGCTCATCCCTGCTCTTGTTGACCGCAATCCGATAGAGCCACGTGTAGAACGATGACTGGAACCGGAACTGATGTAATGCCTCATAGGCTTTGATGAAAACCTCTTGAGACAGATCATCGACGACCCCTGGCTCGTGAAATATGGAATAGATCAGGTTCCTGATTCGTTCCTGATAGCGTTCCACCAGAACACGAAAAGCGGCGTGTTCCCCTTGATGGACCAAAGTGATCAGGACTTCATCGCTTTTCGCTTGAAGAGGTACTTCTGCCGGCTGAGCTAGTATTTGATAAGCCATCGGCTGTTTTTTGTGACCGGATTCACTCATATGGACGTATTGCGATACACTCGTGTTCCTTGTCTGCACACCTCGTTGATGTTATTACTATACACCCGTTCCGGGCCATTTGTTTCAAGGGGCAGACACAGTCTTTTTTGGGAATCCCGGCGGAAAAGAGAGAAGCCCGTCTGATCCGCCCCCTTCAAAGGGCAGCCACGACGGGCCTCGTCCAACCATTTGGCAAAGCAAGCCTGCTACGCTGCGGCTTCCTGCTCCACACGTGGGGGCGAAGTCTTGACCCGCTTCTCGAACTCATCGCGAAAACGCCGAATCATCGATTGGACGGGCCAGGCCGCCGCATCGCCAAGTGCACAGATCGTATTTCCTTCGATGTTGTTGGCGATGTCCATCAGTAGATCAATATCCCCCACCCTGCCC
>Ga0208045_1000264_pt1 | contig 25045 bp, 24 predicted proteins | sample PL_2010_200m_FD_184160 | JGI IMG/M metagenome (GOLD analysis project Ga0208045, IMG submission 184160) | Freshwater microbial communities from Powell Lake, British Columbia, Canada to study Microbial Dark Matter (Phase II) - PL_2010_200m... | ecosystem: Environmental > Aquatic > Freshwater >...
AAGCAACCCTCGGCTTTATAGTATTTATTTCGATTTCTAAATCTACAATTTTACTCTTAAGATTTTGATAAATCGGGTTTATCACTTCACTTTTAAGCTTCTTTTTGTTAAAATCAGAGGCATCTTTCTCCTTGTTGATTGACTTTTGCCATAAGGCGTCATCAGTTATTGCTTTAGATACAATGATAAACTCGTCTTGTTTTTGTATTTCTACCTTATTTTGAACCAAGGTAACTTCTTTTAGCCTAAGGATTGACCCTAAATCAATCAATTCTTTCTTAAATTCGCTTAGCCTACCCTTTTTAATATTCAAATCTCCCCGCATTAAATCAATTCTATTTTTATTTTTAAAATCCCTCACTTCTTCTTCTATCTTAAACAGGTTGCGCTTTGCGATTTCAAACTGATTATTTATAAAATCCCCCGATCCCTTTACCTCCCCGGAAATAAGTTCCTGGTTGTATTTAATATACTCTTGCGACCAAGCATTGACTATATCTGTCGCTTTTTTGGGGTCGGTACTTTCTACAACTAATTCAATAACATTGCTTTCTTCATCTTTTTTTGTCCCGTCAATCTTTAAATTATTTTTTAAATCTTCTGGAGTAAGCGCCTTACCTGATTTATCAGTTAAACCTAAAGCATCAATTATCCTTTTCGACACTACATCAGACTTTAATAATATTTTATGGGTTAATAATGACATAAGTGGTTTCTTTTGGTAGCTCTCTCCAGCAGTATCAAGCTTACCTACACCAAATGACACTTCCGCAGGAAAAAGAGCAGTTTGAATTTGCGAAGGCAAAACCATAATATAAACTGAGGCCTTATAGGTTTTTGGCTGCAGAAAGCTTATAATAGCTGTAGTAAGCACAGAAACAAAGAAAATAGTTAAAATTATCTTCTTTCTTTTGATAATTACGTTGATGTAGTCGCGTAAATCAATTTCATCCTCTACCGGTGGTTGCTGGGTATTCATCGTCCCTCCTGGTTAGTTGACTGTTCTATAGTTCGCGAGTTTAAAGTTCGTTGGTTATCAGCTATCAGCTTTCAGTCGTCAGTCATCAGCTTTCAGCTTTCAGTAAAAGCAAAATTCTTTGTAAGAGAAAAGGCTAAACAGCTTTCAGTCGTCAGCTAACAGCTAAAAGCAAAGTTCTTTGTAAGTGAAGAAACTCAAGCAGCTGTCAGCTTTCAGCTGTCAGCTGTCAGTCTTCAGCTAAGAGCAAAGTTCTTCGGAAGAGAAAAAACAAACAGCTTTCAGCTATCAGTCGTCAGCTTTCAGCAAAAACAAAGTTCTTCGGAAGAGAAAAAACAAACAGCTGTCAGCTATCAGTCTTCAGCTAAAAGCAAATTTCTACATAAGTGAAAAAACTCAAGCAGCTGTCAGCTATCAGCTGTCAGCTATCAGTCGTCAGCTGTCAGCAAAAACAAAGTTCTTCGGAAGAGAAAAAACAAACAGCTTTCAGCTATCAGTCGTCAGCTGTCAGCAAAAGCAAAATTCTTCGTAAGTGAAAAAACCAAGCAGCTGTCAGCTAAAGACAAAAACTTCGTATTGATGTCATAGTAGCGTGTCACAGCAAGATATAGTGCTTGGTCGGATCAGTCGGGCTTTTGGCTACGGCTTTGACGACGTTTTTCTTGACCAAACCTTCCAATATCAGTCGTCAGCGGTCAGCTTAATATGCTTATAGATAAAACCGTAGGAAGTTATGATATTATCCTTCCCTATTTCTTACAATACCTTCCCGTCCCATAACTGCCGCAGAAAAATCTTCCATGGCAATATTTCTATTTCGCCGCGCAGCCTTTTCTCATTTTCATTACACACCAGGATGCTTCTTTTCGGCGAATATTCCCTGGAAAAAGCTTCCAGTCCGTTCATATCCTTCTTGTCAATATAGCCGGACCCTTTTATCTCTACGGAAATCTCTCCCGCTCCCAGGACAAAATCCACCTCAATCCCTGATTTGGTCCTCCAGAAATTTATAGTAAAATCTCTACCGGCATATGATCTGTAAGCGATTATTTCCATAAGCAGAAAATGTTCAAATGCCTTTCCGAATTCAGCGCCCCTCGGTTCCAATAAATGCCTCTTTGTCAAATATCCGGCAACGCCTACATCAAACATATAATACTTTGAAGCTTTTGTTATAACCTGGCGCGATTGCCTTTTTTTAAAAGGTTCAATCCTAACGGCCAGCAAGGTATCCACGAGAATTTGATAATATTCTTTGACTGTCTTGGAATCAACGCCGCATTCACGGGCAATATTGCAATAATTGGTTAGCTCGCCATGAGAGTATCCAAAGGCATCAAAAAACCTTGAAAATGCGGGAACATTGCGGGTAAGGCCTTCGGCAAAAACCTCTTCGCGCAAATAATCCTGCACGTATGCTTCTAAAGACTTCCTGCACTCTTCATCATTCTGCAAATAATGAAGCGGTATTAGGCCGTGGTTTAAAGCGCGTAACAAGTTAACACTCCCAATTTCCCGGCTGACAAGCGGAAATAACTCGTACCTCCATGCCCTTCCGCCCAATAAGTTTACATGCCCTCTTTTCAGCTTTCTGGGGCTGGAACCGCAAAGCACAAACCTTAGCCCTTTGTTTTCTATGAGCCAGTGCACTTCATTAAGCACCTGGGGGATCTTTTGCACTTCATCAAGTATAATGGGTTTTTTAAGCGCGCTGCTGTCTTGCGCGAGTAACCGTTCGCGCAAACGCGAAGGCTCTTTCGATATTTCGAAAAATAAGTCTGTTTTCAGGAAATCATATACCAAGCTACCGGGGAATTTATCCTTTAGATATGTAGTCTTGCCGGTCTTGCGGGCGCCCCACAAAAACGCAGACTGTTTATCGGGAAGCTTCATATATAGAATTCGTTTTATATTCCTCATTATTCCGAATAATCCTCCAATTTAGTATTACTATAATGGAGTATACTACATAATAGTAAAATGTCAAGTATAATATTTCAGTTATCGGCTTTCAGCTAACAGCTGTCAGTCTTCAGCTTTCAGTCGTCAGTCATCAGCTAACAGCTAAAAGCAAATTTCTTCGTAAGAGAAAAAACCAAACAGCTATCAGTCTTCAGCTTTCAGCTATCAGTCATCAGCTAACAGCTAAAAGCAAATTTCTTCGTAAGAGAGAAAACAATTCAGTCATCAGCGTTCAGTCGTCAGCTATCAGCAAAAGCAAAATTCTTTGGTAGAGAAAAAACAAATCAGGTTAATTAAACACTAATTTATTCCTGCTTTTTTTAAAAACGTTCTCTACGAAACCTAAATACTCACGGCTGGCTTTTTCTCCTACAAGAAATCCGCCGTCATAAAGATTAAAATTGCGTTCCTGCCTCATCTTATTGCCAAGGACAAGAATATCTTTATCATCAAGTATTAGACTTAGCTTCTCCAAAATTTTAACATGATGGCCGGCAGTACTTCTTATTTTATACCCACTCTTAGCAATAAGCGCGATACCTAATTTGACGATGGCATCGTAAGTAAATTTAAAAATCACATCCGGAATATCCGATTCTCGGACTATTTTAAGGTCATGCAGACCAGACCTTAGAAACTGCTTCATTTGTTTATCTTTAAATTTCAGTTTTTGAAAGTATTGGCTCTCAAAATTGCTCATATAAGCCTTATGGTCTTTGTTTTAAAAACGCCGTTTATAAAATGGTCTTTATCTTTCTTCTTGGCCTTGAACTCCTTTGGGCTTAAATTTATTATATTGAATTCCCTGCCTATACCCTTCTGTAATTTAGCAATGTGCCGCTGTAATTCCAATACTGAGTGTGAACCAATAACCAGAATATCGAGATCGCTTGAAGAACCCATCTTATTAATTGCGTATGAACCAAATATATACGCCTCCTTAAGCCCTTTGATACCCCGCAAGATATCTTGAAGCTTTTTTTCTATGCCGTAAGTCTTAAGAAAAATCTGGCGGTAATGCTTCAAAATAGGATTATCCTTAGCGAGAAAAAAATACCTTTCTGTGCCGCGGAATTCGCTTTTTAAAAGGCCTAATTCTTCAAATTCTTTAAGTTTAGCCTCGGTATTTTTAGGGTCGAGCTCTAAAATTCTTGCCAGCTCATTAATATAACGTTGGGCGCCCGGATTAAGGAAATAATAATCTAATAATTTTATCGCAACCTTTGAACGTAAGTATATCATCTTCTCACCATGTTTATGGTAATAAGATACCATAGAAAAGTATCTTGTCAAGAGTTCATTACCGCTTTCTATAGGCCTGATTGAGACAGCTATCAGCTGTCAGCTATCAGCTTTCAGTCATCAGCTAACAGCAAAAACAAATCAGTCTTCAGCTTTCAGTCTTCAGCTAACAGCTAAAAGCAAAATTCTTTGGTAGAGAAAGAACTAAATCAGTCGTCAGCTATCAGTCTTCAGCTGTCAGCTATCAGCAAAAACAAAATTCTTCGTAAGTGAAAAAACAAATCAGCTGTCAGTCGTCAGCTATCAGCTATCAGCAAATACCTAGAGTTTATCTGGTGAAATACGCACAGTCCTGCCGTTTTTCCATACTGCCAAAGGCCGACCGGACTTCTTATGATTCTTAACGACATCGCGTATCGCACTTTTCATGGCTAATTCTGCTTTATCCTGAAGAGTAATCCGCTTTTTCATTTTTGTTCTCCATTTCTTATAATTCTATTGAATAGCTCCTCATCAAAAACAACCATATTGTCATTTTTACTTTTTGCAATTAAAGCCGGAATGATACCGGCATTATTAAAAACCATCCACGAATCTAATAACGGCCGATACAATGTAATAAAATTCGTAATCGACCTGCCAAAACGGCGCCGGACATCTTGAGCAGGGACATTATGCCCGCCCTCTAAAACTCTTCCCTTGATACGCTCTATTGCAAGCTGCGGATCGGGAACCCATAAGAAAAACAGATGCAATTGGTATCCTTTATTTTTTAACTCTTTAAAAAGATTAACGTGGGATCTACCAGATAACGTAGTTTCAAACCCAAAATCAACCTTACTGCTGGCAAAGTCACGAATTTGCGCTAAAACAAGCCTTCCTGCCTTTATAGCCACACTGCGGGGAGAAAATGGTGCAAGTCCCTGTGCTATAAGGTCAGCATTTACAAAATTTGGGCACTCGGCATACTCAGGTAAGAATTTCCTAGCAAACGTAGTCTTTCCTGAACCATTAGGACCAGCGATTATATAAACATTCTTACTGTTTTTCATGTTGAAACTTAGGTACAGGTAGAGAAAATCAGCTATCAGTCGTCAGCTATCAGTTTTCAGCTATCAGCTAACAGCCGTCAGCTAACAGCTAAAAGCAAAATTCTACGTAAGAGAAAAAACTAAATCAGTCTTCAGCTTTCAGCTATCAGCCGTCAGCTAACAGCTGTCAGTCTTCAGCTAACAGCTAAAAGCAAATTTCTTTGTAAGAGAAAAAACTAAATCAGCTGTCAGCTTTCAGTCATCAGCTTTCAGCAAAAACAAAGTTCTTCGTAAGAGAAAAAACTAAATCAGCTGTCAGCTTTCAGCTATCAGCTAACAGCTAAAAGCAAAATTCTTTGGTAGAGAGAAAACTAAACAGCTATCAGCTGTCAGACGTCAGCTGTCAGCTTTCAGCCGTCAGCCGGTCAGAGCTCAGCATTAGCATTTAAACGCTTCATAAGGCCGTAAATCATAGCTGAGAGTTCATCACACTGCTTAGTTAAGTTATCAAATGTATCCTGTTTCAAATAATTAAGCCTTTTAGCTATCTCTAGGGCGCAAACTACTTCATAAGAAGAACGCAATGCAATTCTTAAGAACCTTTTAAACTCTATGTCAGACCCTGAACCACTTCCTTCAGCAATATTTAAGGCTATTGATGTTGCTGCACGCTGTATTTGGCTTGTAAGTCCGTAAGCTTCCTTTGTGGGGAAATTGTTCGTAATCTTATAAACTGATTCTATAAAATCAATTGATTTTATCCAGACATCAAGGTTACGGAATTTTTGTTTCATTTCAGCTATCAGTCGTCAGCTATCAGCTATCAGCTGTCAGCTATCAGTCTTCAGCTGTCAGCAAAAGCAAAAACATTTAATCAGCGGGCAGCCGGATAATTTCATGCTAATAACTTTTGAGATAAACGGTGCAATTCCGGATCCGCCAATGCTATTACTTTCTTTTTTACTGTTCTTGAAAAATACTCTTTTTCAGTTTTAGTTAATTTTTCCCGCTTGAGCTTCTTCAAGAATAACTCTTTTTGTTTAGGAGAAAAAACCTGCGATAATGAATATTCCAGGCTCAATTCGTCTTTCGCTGAAAGCAATTCATTTAATCTCATCCGGCTTTGATTAAAGTAATTGTCAAATACAGTCTTCAGCCTTTGGGGCGACATCTTATACCCCGTAACATTAAAATCGCTATCATTCTTCAGGTGTTTTAAGAACCCATCGGATTCTTTTTTCCTATTAGCTGGAAGAGATTTATAAAGCTCTTTAGCCCAGAGGAATTTCAAATTAAATAATTCATAGAGCGCCAAAGACATTGACACAAGCGAAACCAGGGCCGCCTTGTGAGAAGCCTTTTTCAGGCAGGACTTGACCCTATCATAGTTAAATAACCCTCGTTCCGCGCTATTTGCCAGCACAACCGGAAACCCTTCCCAGAGCCGAAGATCCCGGAATTTGACCATATTCGCCAAGGTTAAATTCGCATTTTGTTCTTCTTCAATTTCAAAAAGCGGGAAACCTAAAGCATTGACACTTTTAAAAAGACCGCTATTTTTCATTGATCAGGCCTTCCTTCCTAATAACTTTTAAGAAATGCTCAAAATTCTTGTTCACTTTATCTTCTGACACATCAAAAGAGGCTGTTTCTTTAAAACGTTGCCCTAACCGGTTAAAATCTATATCTTTCTTTTTATACTTAATTAAAAGAAGACAATCGGCTATATCTATTGCCGTAGCCCTGAACAACTTGCTTATGATGATGTCGTAATAATTCAATACCCCCAAATAGATTCTATTGAATTCTTTTACAAAAATATGGTTCTTTTCCTCAAGGGGCGATTCCAATAATTCTGTAGTATGTATTGATTTTTCTCTAAATAAGTCAAATATAAAACCGTCTCCCCTTTTCCACCCCCAACCGCTTGCCGATTTGTAACCGAGTTGCTTAAGAATACCCGTAAGATAATCGTGTTCGTTTAAGTTCGGCACCATCAAATCAATATCTTTAGTGGATGGCTTTATACCTAAAAGCGCCAGGGCGGTCCCGCCGCAAACAACAAATGCACTCGCTTATTAAGGAAACTATCCCAAGCGGCGACTCTGTCTAGTAATCCCTGTTTATCTATTCTATATTCCATACAATAATTTGTATATTTTTATACAATTCTATGTATTAAAATATACAATATATTCTTTATATTGTCAAGCTCTTTTTCAGCTAACAGCTTTCAGTCGTCAGCTATCAGCTGTCAGTCTTCAGCTATCAGCTAACAGCTAAAAGCAAAATTCTTTGGTAGAGAAAAAACTAAATTATCTGTCAGTCGTCAGCTTAAAAACTTAGGAACAGGTAAAGGCATAGGTGTAGAAAATAGCTATCAGCCTTCAGTTATTCTTATAGATAAAACCATGGAAGAGCTATGATATTATCCGCAAGCAGCTCTTTTTTGCCTCTCAAGGTAATAACATAGCCTCGCCTTGCTATTTTTTTGTAATCGCTTAAAAAACTCTTTAGCCCCTTTATCTCTGATTGCGCGACAAAGGATGAGCTTTTTATTTCTATCGGAATAACAGAACTGCCTAAGTCAATAACGCAATCAACCTCTGCGCCTGCCGACGTGCGCCAGTAGCATATTTTATAATTTTTATTTAATACTTTCACCCTTCTGATTATCTCGAGCATAACCGCATGCTCAAAGAGGACGCCCTTCTGGGTATTTACTAAACAGGGAGTAAGCGGCAGGCGCGCCAGGACATTCCTTACCCCTAAATCAAAAAAGTAATAGCGCGGCGAGCAAAGTATGCGCTTCCGGGCATTCTTTAAATAAGGCTCCACCCTTTCAATAACTAAGGTGTCATCAAGTATATTATAGAACTCTTTAACCGCCGGCTGGCTTACTCCTGATTCGTTTGAAAGCTTGAGCAAATTCGGGTTTGTGCCAGACTCCGCGGCAGCAAGCTCAAGGAAACGGGAAAAAGCGCCTATTTTCCTGCTCAAGGCCTCAGCGCGGATCTCTTCATCTAAGTATATTTCCGCATATGCCCTCAAGAAGTCAGGCCTGTCTTTCTGAGGCAAGTTTACTATCCCAGGCAAAGCCCCGTAAACAAGAGTATCCTCAAAAGAATAGGGTATATTACGATTAATGTTATCGATGGAAAGTTCCTTTATGGAGCATTCTTTAAGTAAGCCGAGTTCTCCCCATAATAGAGGGTCCAAATGATAACGTTTTATTCTCCCCGGCAAAAGGTTAATGCCATGCCTTTTTAGCTTTCTGGCGGATGAGCCCGTAAGAATAAACTGCGCATCCTTGTTGTCTATTAAGACCTGCACAGCATCAAATAATGAAGGAACTTTCTGCGCTTCATCAATAAAGACACAGGGGTTATTTTTAAGCGCGCGTACTTGATTAATAATCTTGGAAGGCGCCCTTTCTAATTCAATCCGTAAAGTTGGATCCTGCAATAAGTATTTTACGGTATTTTTTACGCCTTTCAGGCACTCGTTTGCCAGGGTAGTTTTACCTACCTGACGGGGTCCCAAAATAAGGCAGGAATACTTCTTTTTGATTACGCTGCGGACCGCGGTATCCAGATATCTTAATAGTGGTTTATTTTTGCCTTGCATAAATAAAGTATAGTTTATATTCTTAGTACTGTCAAGTGCAATATTTTAGCTGTCAGTCGTCAGTCTTCAGCTGTCAGCTGTCAGTCGTCAGCGGGCAGATAATGATCTTAAATCGCCTATTTTCTTAAAAACATGGGTTCGTATTCTAGCATCCGGAATAGACATAGCCCACTGTTTAACTTTTTTGAAACTAAATCCCCTTGGTAAAGAAAACTCCGGAAAATAGCCAAATTGTTTTTTCTTGCAGGCTGACAAATAAAGGCTATCTACTAAGGCTTTCTCTGGTTCAGCAATCAAGAATTTTTCAGTCCCCTTATACCAGTTGAAACCATTAAAAAACTTTGGCGTTAGCTGATGCAAAGAAAAAATACCTAATTTAGTCCGGATTAATTTTGAGTGAGAAGTAGTAGCAAGTGTTATTACCTGGGGAATCTGCTCAACCATATTATACAGGTGTAAGGCGCTTACAAAAGATACATAAGCGCGGTGACGTACAAGTAAATACGGAATAACTGCGTAAGGGCTCAACTGTTCATTTCCAACCTCCGCCCATATCCCCCGGTATACTTTTATAAGGAACCCCTCCCTCACCAAATTATTCAGGCCTTGAGTAACTACTGATAGGGATTTCCCTGACAAAGTTGATAACTCAAAGGTGGTAAATACGGGATGGTTCAGTTTTTTAATGCTCGCTAAAATAGAATGCCTACGCATATTCTTTCTCTATCTGCTCTATAAAACCAGCTGTTTTTAACCGTATCTCTTCCCAGGCGGATGGATTATTGTATACCGGCTGGTCTTCAAGAGCTAAATAAACAACTACTGTATCGCGGAAAACTTCAAATTTAACCTCAAAAACATGTTGATATGCCTTTGAAAACACCTTTTTATCTATTGGCATCGCCTTTTTCGCCTTGCTTGGGCTATATTGAGAGTTTAATCCATACAAATCAAAAATATCCCGCGCTTGGATTGCCGTCCGTCCGGCAAGAGCTTTTATCTTCTGCATTACTGCTGAATGGATATCATAGTGCGGAACTAATATAGGAGTAATCTTATATTGTCTTAAAAGAAGCCCTGAAGGAGTTTGCACACCAACCTCCCCTGAGATGCCCCTGCGGGAAAATTCAATCTTAGTAAAAAGGTCCACATCCGCAGAAGTAATTAAATGTATTTTAAAACGCTGGGTAGTTTCTGTTTGTTTGGCGTGTTCAATTGCGGGAGGGATAATTTGTTTTATCCCAAAGGGTTTAAGGTTATCCTGAAACGCCGGCATCTGCAGGATACCCATAACATAATCTTTAAGGGTGCGCACTTCTATTCCCCTGGCATCTAAATCCATATCCTCCGAATAGCGAATACTATTGAAGAAAAAACGCAGATTTACTCCGCCCTTTAAGGCATAGAAATCAGGCTTAACCCTTCGGCCAAAATACCTCAAGAATTCCAAATGAAATACCTCCCTCATCTGTAATGCAGAATAATTATCGCTTATCATGGTGATGTATTATAGTTTAGTTATAGCTAAATTGCAATACATAGTCAGCGGTCAGCTATCAGCTGTCAGTCGTCAGCTATCAGCTAACAGCTGTCAGTCGTCAGCTATCAGCTAACAGCTGTCAGTCGTCAGCTATCAGCTATCAGCAAAAGCACAATTCTTTGGTAGAGAAAAAACAAATCAGCTATCAGCTATCAGTCTTCAGCAAAGAACGATTTGCTTTTTTATAATAAAAATACTGGCAAATTAAGGTAATTAATAAGACTAAAGTTACTCCGTTGGCGATAATAATCACGTAATCTCTTAGATGGACCCCATAAGCAATCCATAAGATAACACCTAAAGATAACTGGAATAAAGTGAGCAAACTGATGTCTTTTACCGATTTTGTGGTAGTTGCCTTGATGATTTGGGGAAGAAAAGCAAACATGGTAAGGGTGGCGGCGGTTGAGCCGATGATGGTCCAGAGCATAATAAACTCCTAATTAATTTGGTATAGCTTCATAAGATCGGGTCTTATGCCACACTTTATAGCTTCAAAAGACCCGATCTTGGAACTTCGGTCTCAAAAGACCCGATCTTGAGACTTTGTAAGGGTCAGGTCCGGTTTTCATCAAAGAACCACAGGGGACCAGACCATGAGACTTCCTCAACGAGTACAAGCTTCAAGGGGACACTTTCCTCACGAGTTGAGAACCGTCCCTAAATGAGATACTTGATTCTTTTCCAGAATATTAGCTTCAGCATACGCAAGGCAGTGCGTGAGTTAGCGAGAAGATTTTTAGAAAATTTAGACTCACCGCCGAGCCTGCCGGAATAAGTAATCGGAATCTCAATCACCCGCTTATTATAGTGAATCGCCTCAACAATCATCTCAGGGGAGAATTCCGGGCCTACGCCTTTTAGTGAATCTCTGATCTCAAGATAAGAAGATTTCCATATACCTCGATAAGTACAGCCTACGTCAGTTAAACGCGGCTCCTTAACCAGCCATAATAATTCAAGAAGTTTAGCCACAATCACATTGCCCCACCTCAACAAAAAAGGCATGTTTGCTGCCTGCTCGATCATCTGCTTGGTGGTCCTGGTGCCTAAAACCATATCCGCGTCTTTAAGATACTCCAGGAGCTTGACCATATCTCGGGCAAAGAATGAACCATCAGCCTCTACAAGGATAAAGATATCGCCTTTTGCATTATCCATCCCGAATTTTAAGGCATCGCCGTAACCTCTAAAACTCCCGGTTAAGACACGCGCCCCCTTTGCCTCTGCAATCTCTTTAGTGCGATCCTGAGAATTATTATTCACTACTACGATTTCAGCTACTTTATCCTTAAAATCATCGATCACGTAGGGAAGCGAAAGTTCCTCATTATAGGCGGGGATGATCAGGCTGACAGATTTTTTGCTAAACTCAAACGACCGCAATGTATAATTTGCTAGATTGTAGCCGTCGATATTGTTTACGTTGACGTATTCGCCCTTTAGCATAAAAGGATAAACCCTGCCTTCCTTTTTGGCTACCAGGTTAATTACATCAACGAGTTCCACCCTTTTAGTCTTTAAGGACGGAGCGGTGATTTTAATAAAATCAAAGAAATCCGGTTTTAATAGGTAGGTGCCACAGCCTAAATAATTGTTTTTGATAATCTCGGGTTTTTCGACCAGCGCAACAATCTGGCCATTCGCTATTTCTACGGAATAATTCTTTTTGATCACAAAAGGGCTTTTGACTTCCTTGATAGCGCAAACTGCGGAAAAATCTTTTTCTAATAACTCGAGTAGTTCTGAATGGTTAGAGTGATAATAAACCTCATCTCCTAGAATAAGGCAGAAATTGTCATGGATGTGTTCTTTGGCTAGATATATACCCCCAGCTAACCCCTGATCAATATTATCTACTATTATATAGCTGATCGCAACGCCGAGTTTTTTGCCGTCGCCAAATGTGTCGACGATCATCTCTTTTTTATAACCGACTAATATGAAGATCTGTTTTATCCCTAAAGAGTCGCGCATTAATTCGATATTGCGCTGTAAGATCGGGATGCCGTCAATCTTTAATAGTGTTTTGGGAAGATATTCTGTATCAGGGTGCAGGCGCATCCCTTTTCCCGCTGCTGCGATCAGGCCGATTAGCTCTTTCATATAAACCTCTCTTTTAGTTATTGCGTTTTTTGCATCTTAAAGCAAATCAGGCCTTTTAAGGCCAAGAAATCTTTCCTTAATTCGGATAAGTTGGTTAGCCTGAGTAGTCTTTTAGTTATATATGCGGGCTGGAAATAAAAATCCCGGTAAGCTTTACTAATCCATGTTTGGGCATCCGGCACAAAATAAGGCAGGCGCTCATCCCTTAGGCCTAAGGTATAATCCCTCCAGTAATCACCGCTGATGTAACCCTCATCCCTGGCCATAGCGTATAAAGGCGTGCCGGGGTAAGGGGTAGCAACCGTAAACATCACGTAATCAGGGTTTAAGGTTTTAGCCAGAGAAATGGTATTTTTAAGAGTATCTATATTTTCGTGGATATATCCGATAATAAAATAAGCGAATGTTTCAATACCTGATTTTTTGGTAAGCCGAAAAACCTGTTTCACTAAGTCTAAATCAATACCTTTGCGCATCAGCTTTAAAATTTCCCGGTCACCGGATTCTACGCCATACCTTAGCCTGACGCAGCCTGCCTTACGCATTAACTTTAGAAGTTCAATATCGATATTATCTACGCGTGTGGGTGATTCCCATCTTATCTTTAGGTTGCGCTTTAGGATTTCATCACAGATAGCAGTTACGTGTTCCTTTTTATATGTCAGCGTATCGTCGTAGAACATAATTTCATTAAGTTTATATTCTTTGCTTAGTAATTCCATTTCATCGACGATGTTTTTGGCGCTGCGCGAGCGGTACTTGGCGTCAGATGGAGTTTTGAAGCAGAAACCGCACTGAAAAGGGCAGCCGCGGCTGGATATCATCGTTGTCATCGGATCCTGACTGATAATTGAGGTATATCTCTTCATCGGCAATAAGTGCCGCGAGGGAAAAGGAATCTCATCTAAATTCATATGGATATAAGCCGGGTTAGCGTAGACTTTGCTATTCTCCTTGTATACTAGCCCCTGGATCTCTTTAACCGGCTTTTTTTCTTCAATAGCCCGGACTAAGTTTAAGAAAGGATACTCCCCCTCTCCGATTATTCCATAGTCAATAAAGTCGTAAGACAGGGTTTCTTGGGGATAAATCGCTAATTGCGGGCCGCCGATAACAGTGATGGCCGAAGATTCTTTGGCTATCTTTAAGACTTCTAACGCACCTTTTAAGGTAGAAGTCATTGTAGTTGCGCCTACTATATCGGGTGATTCTTCGATTATGCGGCGGCGGAGATCTTGGGTAGTCAGGTTTAAAGCAGGTACATCGATTATTACTACTTTATAACCGGCTTGTTCTAAAACTGCGGCAATATAGGCAAGGCCGAGTGGCGGGAGAACGCCACGGATTTTATTTAAGCTTTCCGGAAGGCGGGTATTTATATCCCCGTAATCATGATTTCTGATAAGAAGTATTTTCATATTTCCACAAGCCGAAGCGAAACTATACCCTAAGGTGACTAATAAGGGGACACTTTCCTCACGAGTTGAGAACCGTCCCTAAAGTTTAAGGGGACACTTTCCTCACGAGTTGAGAACCGTCCCTGATTTAAAATCGAATAAGTGGCCTAATACTTTTTTAGCTGCGCGTAAGTAGTATTTCAAATCATCCAGATCGCGCAGAGAGCATAATTTGCGCAGGATAAACTCCGGTTGAAAGGAAACTTTATACATCCCCTGAATCAACCCCATCAGCTTTGCATCAGGAATTTGGGTCCTCATAACCGGTTGGCGCATATCATAATCATCCCAGTTTAGGGTTGTAAGCAAATTATCCCTTCTGCATTCTTCAAATAGTAAAGAACCCGGATAAGGTATAACCATAGTAGCCTGCATTGTATAAGCATAACCTTTCTTAAGCAACCAACTTCCCAGATTTAAAGTCCTCATTGCCTCTTCATAAGTTTCCCAGGGATAACCGAACATTATCGTAATATGAGGAAATAAACCAGCTTTAGTTGCTGCTTTGCAATCCTGGACTATCCTCTCCACTTTTAAATTTTTATTTATTTTATCCAAGGTTTTCTGATTGGCAGATTCTAAACCAAATAGTAATAAACGAAAACCGGCTTTTTTCATCAGGACAAAATCCTCTTCAGACAATGACCCAAACCGCAGATTACAATCAAAATAAATCTTCCGGTTATAACCTTTACTTAACATTCCTTTAGAGAAGCCGCGCAACCATTCTCCGACGGGAAAACAACCGGTATCATCCATAATCTCCCGGACTTTATATTTATCTATCAATAAACCTATCTCATTCAACACGCTATCAACGCTCCTGACCCTAAACTTCGGATAGAGTGTCGGCCATGAACAGAATGTGCATTTCCCCCACCAACAGTCGCGGCCGCTCATAATATAAGTTCCCGGAGTCCTTTTATAATTCCCGTTCTTATAAGCATAAAGCCGCCAATCGGTCAATTCACGGTCAATAAAAGGCATCCCGCTTAAGTCATGATTGAGTTCAAATTTACCGCTATTCTTGATGCAGCCGTTATCGCGGTAATAGATACCTGGCTCCAATCTTTCGCTGTTTAATGTGTGATGTGTAATGTGTAATGAATTAGACAAATTTAAGAGAAGAAAATCATAGTCCCCGCCGGTTAAAACATAATCAACCTGGCTGTTTTGAAATGATTCTTCAGGTAGCGCTGTAACGTGGTCTCCGAATAGGACAGTCAATAGCCTATGGTCTATAGTCGATAGTCTTTTTAGATCGTCGATAATCTTCCAGTGCTGTTTGATAACCGGGGTTTTGGTTTCGAAGGCAACTATGTTCGGCTTTTCCGTGTGTATAAAATTAAAAAATCTTTGATAATCCCAACCCTGCGCCAGGCAATCATTCCAGATTACCTGATGGCCGGCCTGTTTTAACAGAGTAGCTGCTTGAGCAGGAACAACCGGATAAATATAAGTTGGCTCCCTAAAATATTGAAGTTGACGGTTTTGCCCGAGAGTAGGACAACCTTTTAAGTTATTAAGCGGCGGATATGAGATAACTACTTTCATATTAATACCCAAACAAAGTTAAAGAAAAACTAAAATTCAAAATTAAGCAATCTTTTCTTCTTTAAGCCTAAGGGAAAATAAACCTTTTAAGAAATACATACCATAACATAGATGAGTAAGGATAATACCCAAAAAAACAGGGACAGCTACCCGCAAGCCGCAGATAACAGAGAAAAATAATCCTAATAATAGGTAATAGGATATAGCCAATAAATATAGCAGCCGGAATGAGTCAAAAATTGAAGACGCCAGCCCGCCGGCGATAAGAAAAAATAAAAATACCGACGGAACGAAATATGCTAACTTAAGTGAATTCTGAGGGTATCTCTTGACAAAGTAACCCCTGTGTAACGCGTAATTTGCAATCTGGCTAAGATGAGGCATAAAAATATCTCTACGATGATGATATACTAAAACTTCAGGGTCATAAATTATCTTCCTGCCTAGCTTTCTTGTAATATCCAGGCATAACTTGGTATCTTCGCCGGGCCATAAAGCTGTATCAAACCCTCCTAGTTCCAGCATTACGGATTTACGCACTAAAAGATTACAGCTGGGAAAATCATTTACTTCCCTTCTCTTATCTGGAACATAACGATAACGAAAATTACCGCTGACTATATACGAAGAAAATATAAGCCCGCTTGCTTTTTGCCGCATAGTATCGTTTGGCGGGGTTACAGCCGGCCCTCCTACTGCAGCGACCTCTTCATTTTTAAAATTAATTGCCGCATTTTTCAGCCAGTCCTTCGCCGGATAAGCGTCATCATCAATAAAAGCCAAGATATCTCCTTTGGCGTATTTTAAGCCAATATCCCGCTTCTCTGCCGGATTTACCTTAGCGGTGGGAACTATAAAAACAGGCACAGGTAAAGAAACGGGTAAAGGGAACGGCTCATCCGGCAAAATGATTATCTCAAAATCAGGATAATCAAGGCTCAAACACTTATTTACGCATTCTTCTAAATGCTTTTGCCAGGTTTTTACGGCGATGATGATCGATATGGTCATAGTATTTTAAAATATGCATACGGTAAAATATCGCTATGGTATCCCACCAGGTGGTAAAGACCGAATATAGTCCAATCCGTCCATAGCGACGCTGAGGATTAAGCACAATCGGCGCTTCAGCGATGCGATAACCGAGATGATGGGCATTTACCAACAGCTCCAGGTCAAAAGCGAATTTTTTGACAAGAATCCTGGGAAATACTACGCGCAATACTTCGGCTTTAAATAATTTAAGTCCGGTTTGCGTATCATGGCAGGGCAGGTCAAAAAGCAACCTGATCAACAAATAATACCCAAAACTGATAACCCTGCGTTGAAAAGGATAGTTTACCACTGAATTAGGGTGCATTTTTGAGCCGATTATGATATCGGCATTATCCAAGAACATAATGCCGAAGAGGGTTTGCACCTGCGCAGGATGTAAATCCATATCCGCGTCCAGAAAAACTACGTAATCGCCGCTTAAATAATGAAACGCCCGCTTTAACGCCCTCCCCTTACCAAGGTTGGTGTGATTTTTTTTGACAATCAAATGGCCCTTATATCTTGGGATCAACTCCAGGGCTCTTTCATAAGTACTATCAGTAGAGCCATCGTCGATAACCAACAACTCCCACAAACAGCCAAATTCCATAAAAGTCCTGGCCGTCTCTTCTATGCTTGAAACAATCCGCTCTGCCTCATTATAAGCAGGCATAACTATCGAGATTTTTCCTTTAATTTCTTTCATTCCCTTCAGGGATGATTCTTAAAGAGAAGCTAAAGCGCCCGGTAAGCGGGACACTTTTGTAGTGGCTTCGGAACCGTCCCTGCCTATTAAAAGAATGTGTACCAAGAAGAGAGCGATGGAATTGACGCATAAAATAAACTGTACCTGGACTAAGCTACGATGGAATAAAATAATTGCGATGCACTGTAAAACAGCAAATAAAGCGAGAAATTTAATAAAGCGAAAATCCTTAATCGAAAGAAAATAAATAACCAGGATGTATACAAGCGCAAAGAAAATCATAGATACGCTAAAAAAACGGCCTAAATAAATTGTTTCAGCTAAAGCTTTTCCGGTAAGGATTTTTAAAACCTGCACCGGGAAAATATTATAGAATAAACTTGCTAAGAAACACAAAATTACCGCATATAGAAGCGATTTTTTTACAGTGGAGCGAGCATCCTGATTCTGCGCGCTTAAACCGGAAGTGCGAGGAAACATCACTAAACTTATGGATCCCGGTAAAAATAAAATAACCTTCCCTAACATTTGCGCTAAGGAATAAACTCCTGATTCATCAGGGGTAAAAAAGTACTTCACCAAAAGCATATCCGAGGTTATCAAAACAGTAAAACAAAACAGGCTAACCGCCAAAGGGAAGATATATAAAAAAAGCTTTTCATTGGATATTTTTTTGCTCTCGGCGCTAAATGAAAGGTATGGCTTAAGCGGAATATATGAAATCAGGGCACCGGCTAAAATCGCGATTAAGTACGCGCTCAAAGCGCCGTTAAAGCCAAAGCCGACCTGTAAAAATATTGCTGCCAGCAATAGCTTTAGCAAGCTGGAAGTTATCGCAGAGCTGGAATACCATTTAAATAACTCCAATCCTTGAATGCCTCCCGCTAATACCGGCATTACCCAACATAACGCCAATAAAACAGCTAAAATATACCCTGATGTGACATAGTAGATCTTTAACTTATCGAGAATATAGCCTGAGGCAAAGTATGAAATAACAAACATTATTACGGCAAATAAAAGCGCCTTACTAAAAATATAAGATAATAGGCTTTTAACTTTATCGATTTTACCTGCGGTATTAAATTCGGCGATGTACTTAGTTATAGTGGCCTGAACGGCTCCCAAAGGAGTCGAGATGACGATAAATATGGAAAGCAGGGTATTGAAGCTGGCAAAATCAACCGGGCTTAAGCGGTGGGCGATCAATAATTGATACAAAAGATTAAAAAAGCTGGCCAGCGATGAACCAAAAAAAACCAAAATAATATTTTTTTCGTATAACCCTAGGTTTTTTATATGCTTAATCATCTTAATTCTAATCCCAATTTAGGGACGGTTCTGAAACCGAAGCGAAACTGTCCCCTAAAGCAACTAATAAGGGGACACTTTCCTCACGAGTTGAGAACCGTCCCTAAAGTAGTTTTAGGAAGCGGCGCTTACCAACCTTAAGGACACCTACTGTATCAATAACTGTATCTACTTGATCAATACGATTACCATCCAGAGAAACCCCGCCCTGTTCGATCAGCCGGCGGGCCTCATTCTTGGAGGAAACCATTTTACTATCTATCAGAATATCAAGAATAGTAATTTTTTTATTTTTAATTTTATAAACCGGGATATCTTGGGGTACTTCTTTCTGGCTAAAGACCTGCTCAAACTCAATTTTAGCTTTCTTGCCGGCTTCTGCGCCATGGTATTGGCTGACGATAATCTCCGCTAATTTAAGCTTAGCCTCTTTAGGATGCATCTTTTTGACATCCTGTAAGTCTACGCCTGTAAGCAGCTCGTAATATTTTAACATTAAGGTATCGGAGATAGACATAATCTTCCCGAATATATCGGCTGCCGGCTCGTTAATCCCGATGTAATTACTGAAAGATTTGCTCATTTTCTGCGCGCCATCAGTACCTTCCAAAAGCGGCATTGTAATAACTACTTGCTGGGCCTGGCCAAAATCTTTCTGAATATCCCGGCCCACCAGAAGGTTAAATATCTGGTCTGTTCCTCCTAATTCAATATCTGCCTCAAGTTTTACCGAATCATAGCCCTGCAGAAGCGGATACATAAATTCTATAAGCGAGATATCCTCATTTTTAGATAATCTCTTTTTAAAATCCGCGCGCGCTAACATCTGCGATACTGTAACATGGGTAGTAAGCTTAAGTATATCCAAAACCGTCATCTGATCAAACCACTCGTTGTTAAAAACTACGCGAAGTTTATCAAGGTCCAAAACCTTAGATACTTGGTTTTTATAGGTAGCTGCGTTCTTTATAGCCTCTTCTTTGTCAATTTGCTTGCGCGTCTCAGACCTGCCGCTAGGGTCTCCAATTCGGCCGGTAAAATCACCGATCAGGAATATAACCTGATGGCCAAGTTCCTGGAATTGCCGTAATTTCCTCAAAAGTACGGTGTGGCCAAGATGCAGATCAGGTGCGGTAGGATCAAAACCGGCTTTGACCTTAAGCGGTTTTTTCAGTTTAATGCTTTCCTCTAATTTCTTTTTCAGCTCTTCCTCTGAAATAATCTCAACAGCACCGCGCTTGATAATCTTAAGCTGGTCTTCTAAATTTAGCGTAGTCATATTGCACCTTCCTTTTTAAAGAATAGGTATAGAAAAGCAGCTTTCAGCTATCAGTCGTTAGCTATTAATAAAGCTGCTCCCTAAGATAATTAATAAGGGGACACTTTCCTCACGAGTTGAGAACCGTCCCTAAAGTTTTGCGGTTAGGCCGATTTTGGCTTGCTCCACATCAACCTTAATCACCTTAACCTGTATTTTATCACCTTGTTTCAATACAGCTGCTTTATCTTTATCGATTTCGCTGGAATAAACCAGTCCCTCTAATTCTTCATCGATCTTAACAAAGACACCAAAGTCAGTGATACTGACTACTTCACCCTCTAAAACTGTATCTAAAGGATATTTTACAGCAATTTCTGCCCAGGGACTCTCTTGAAGTTGTTTCTGGCCTAAAGAAATCCTGCGGTTCTGGGCATCGACAGAAAGTATGATCACGTCGATTTTCTGGCCTTTTTTCAGCAAATCCTGGGGGTGAGCGATCCTTTTGGTCCAGGACATATCAGAAACATGGATCATCCCTTCAAGGCTTGAATCTAACTCAATAAATGCTCCGTAATCGGTAAAACCTCTGACTTTGCCGGATACCTTTGAGTTCAGCGGGTATTTAGTTTCCGCTTCAAGCCAGGGATTCTGCTCAAGCTGTTTCAAACTAAGGGATATTCTGCGCGAATCCTTATCGATGGTGATAATCTGGGTCTCTACCATATCCCCCACGGCAAACATCTCCCCGGGGTTATTGATCCTCTTGGTCCAAGATATCTCTGAAACATGTACCAGCCCTTCGATACCTTTATCCAGCTCAACAAATATTCCGTAGGGTAAAATATTTACTACCTTACCTTTTATTTTATCCCCCACCTTGTATTTATTCTCCACCTCCTGCCATGGATCAAGTAATCTCTGCTTTAATCCTAATGAAATCTTTCCTGAATCCTTGTCCAGATTTAAAATCATTACTTCGATTTTATCTCCGAGAGCAACTGCCTCCGAAGGATGGCTGATTTTTGACCAGGACATATCGGTAATATGCAAGAGCCCGTCAACCCCACCCATATCCACAAAAGCGCCGAAATCAGTGATTGCCTTGACTGTGCCGGGGTAAACGCTGCCGATCTTTAAATCCTGCCAGATCCTCTCTTTGGCAGTATCTTTTTCCATCTGCACTGCCTCACGACGAGATAATATAATACTTCTTCTTAAATTATTAATCTTGACGATCTTAAACTTGTAAGGTTTGTAGAGCACATCTTTGTCAGGGATATTCCTAAAAGCAGATAAAGATGCAGGCAGAAACCCTTCGATCCCTGAAACATCCACCAGGAAACCGCCTTTTACTTTCTTTATCGGCTTTCCTTCTACGAGGTCACCCTCCTGGGAATTTTTTACAATCTTATCCCATCCGCGGATGCGCATTGCCTTATCGCGGGAAAGCGAAATTGCCCCGGAATCATCTTCCACGGAATCCACGTAAAAATCCAGCTCCTTGCCTACCTCCAGGTCTGACTGGTTAAATTCCGTAATTACCACAACACCTTCTGATTTAAAACCCACATCAACTAAAACTCCCTTGGGTTTAATCGAGATAATCTTACCTTTGACAATCTGGCCCTCCCTAACGATCTTAATACTTTGATTGTAAAGCTGCTCCAAACTTAAATTTTCTTCTGACATTTTTATTTCTCCTTTAATTTTTAATAGATCCGCAACAGGACATCCTCTTCATTCATGACGAGAATGGACGAAGTGTTGCTTGAGTATCAACCATAACAGGCCTCATCTTTTAAGCCGAGGCAACCGTGGGTTGATTTTTTAAAATTGAACTGCTACCGACAACTAACACCTCCTTCACAGAAGGATTTGCTACGCAAGCAGGTGTTACTGTTTAAAAAAACCGCGTATATTAGATTAACTATGATAACGTTGAAACTAACGGCAAGAAAAATAAATGCGGGATGGTAAAATACTAAATTCTCATTTAATTTAATCCTGTGCATGAAAGATGCCTAATGCTGTTCATAATCAGAAGTGCGATGTCTTGATAAGGCATCCTCCTTTCTAAAGGAATTTGTTCGCCAAAGCATACCGTAATATTACTTAGATTAAGGCGTTTCGCATCTTTAGGAAGTATTTTTTCCGTTCCCTTGACAAAAACCGGAATAACCGGAAGATTAGTTTTTGCTACCAGGAATCCTACGCCTGGCTCAGCTGAACCCAAAACTCCGTTTTTCTGACGGGTACCCTCCGGAAAAATCAATAATCCGCCACCCTGCGCAAGCCTGCGTAGCGATTCTTTAAAAGCGGAAATATCCGCAGAATTTCTTTTTACCGGGAAAACCCCGACTTTACGCAGCCACCAGGCAAAAAGCGGCTGTAAAAATAAAGTATCCCTGGCCATATAACTCAGGCGCCTGGGGCATGATACCCCCACTACCGGCGGATCAAGATAACTGACGTGATTACTGGCTAAAATAAAAGCTCCTTTTTTAGGGATGTTTTCTATGCCTTTAACCTTAAGGCGAAATAATATTTTAATCAATATAAATGCAATAAACCGCGAAATATCATGAACCATCTTTTAAAATCAAACTTCTGCCATAATCAAGTAGCCCTTTAGCCTGACTGAGGCTTTTGGATTCAGCGTAGACGCGCATAATCGGCTCAGTGCCTGAGCCGCGGAACATCAGCCAGTCGCCGTTACGCAAGATTAATTTCACCCCGTCGTAATCTTTAACCCCTACTACATCTCTACCTAAGATATTTTTTATCTCTTTAAACGGCGTAACATCCATCCCGGGATTAGCGATCTTTAAATCATCTCTTAAATAATAATATTTACCCAGCTCCTTCTCCATCTGATTAAGGATCTTAAGCATGTTTTTCTTACGGTAAACCATCATCTCTAAAAGCAAAAGGCCCGCTAATGTCCCGTCTCGCTCCGGAATATAATTCTTAAACCCCATCCCCCCTGCTTCCTCTCCGCCGACTAAGATATCCTCTGTGTCCATTAAAGCAGAAATATACTTGAATCCGACGGGGGTCTCGTATAATTTAAGGCCTAGTTTCTTGCTTAGGTTGTCCATCAGGTTTGTGCCGACGATTGTCTTAACTACGCCGCCGTTCATCTTCCTGTCTTCGTGAAGATGAAGCGCCAGAAGCCCCAGTATCTTCTGTGGAGAAACAAATTCCCCTCCTGGGACAACCGCAGCAATCCTATCTGCGTCCCCGTCTAAAACCAGGCATAAATCAAATTTCTCCTCTTTCATCCTGCGCATAGTGTCTTTTAAGTTTTCCGCTACCGGTTCCGGCCTTAAGCCGCCGAACCAGGGATTTCTTTCCCTGCGGGCAAATTCAATTTTAATCTTAGTGCCTTTTAAAACCTCGGCAATATACCCATTTCCGCTGCCATGCATCACATCAACTAAGATGCGGAATTTGGCATTTTTAATCTTCTTGAAATCAATATAACCACGCAAAAACTTTACATAATCCCTGCTTAAATCAAGCTTTTCGACTTTGCCTAAAGAAGCCGTATCTTGATTATCAGGCTGCGAAGCTAAAAGCTTCTCAACCTCCTGCGTTACTTCTATCCCGGCAGCTCCTCCGGTTGCAGTTTTAATTTTTATCCCGTTGTACTCTCCGGGATTGTGGCTGGCCGTAATCATCATTCCAGAAGTAAGCTTTCTTTTACGCACCGCAAAACTCAAGCAAGGAGTAGGAATTGCCCGGTCGGAAAGTATCACATCTATACCGTTCTTGGCCAGGATTTCACTGGCGATTTGCGCATATTTCTCTGACATAAAACGGGTATCATAACCCACAGCCATCTTCACAGCTTCATTTTTAGCTTTGGCTTGCTGATTATAATAATCCGCGATTGCCTGAGCAACCTTTTTTACATTCTTCACCGTAAAGTTATCACTGATTACCCCCCGCCAGCCGTCGGTGCCGAATTTAATATCCTGATTACCTTGCATTTCTAATCCTTTCTATTGCCTGTTTGGTATTTTTAGCGCTGAATATATAAGATCCGGAGGCAAGGACATTGGCTCCGGCCTTAATCAAATCACCAGCTACAGCATCACTTATTCCCCCGTCTACGGCAATATCCCCCTTATATAAAACGCGCAATTCTTTTATCTTGGGTAATACGCCTGGGATAAATTTTTGGCCGCCAAAACCCGGGTTTACGGACATCACCAGAATAAAATCCACCAATCCTAAAACATCTTTGATCTTGGCAACCGGAGTAGCCGGATTTAGCGAGATGCCTAACTTGATTCCTTTAGCCTTTAATTTTCTGCGCATCGAAATCAACTTAGCCTTATTGACCGCCTCGATATGCACAGTAATCATATCGCTGCCGGCATCAATGAATAAAGATAAAAATTTCTCCGGATGTTTAATCATCAGATGCACATCTAAAGGGAGCTTGGTATGTTGACGGATAAATTTCACCACTACCGGCCCGATAGTGATATTAGGGACAAAGTGGCCGTCCATGATATCGATATGCAGCATATCAGCGCCAGCCCGTTCTACTTTTTTAATCTGACAGCCCAAGCGGCTAAAATCCGCGGATAAGATTGAAGGGGCAACTTTAATTTTCATCGGTAAAGCCTCTTTTTAGTAATGAACCTACCTACTGCCTCCGGGACTAGGTAGCGGTATGATTTTTTATTCTTAACCGCTTCCCTTATCTCAAAAGCGGAAACATCCACTGCCCGAATCGCTACGGTAGAGATATAAGAAGGTATCTTTTCCAGCGGATACCCCGGCCGGGTAGCAACGACAAATTTTACCATCTTGATAATCTCGCCTAAATCCTTCCAGTCATCTAAGTACTTTAATAGGTCTGAACCGGTAATAAAATATAATTCATCCTTAGAAAATTTCTTCTTTAATTCCCTGATCGTATCAATGGTGTAAGAATGGCCTTCTCTTTTAATCTCAAGATCAGAAACACGATAATGACGATTACCTTTTATCGCCAGCTTGATCATCTTTAACCGCTCGGCTGCAGGTGCAATATCCGTATTATTCTTATGCGGAGGAAAATGGGCCGGCATAAAGATTACCTTATCCAGCTTGAGCTTTTCCCGCGCTTCCTCAGCCAATATCAAATGGCCTATATGAATAGGATTAAACGTACCCCCGAGTATGCCTACCTTCATATTTGTGTAATGTTAATTGTGTAATGTGTAATGTTTACTAGCTAAAGA
>Ga0208045_1000271_pt1 | contig 24430 bp, 17 predicted proteins | sample PL_2010_200m_FD_184160 | JGI IMG/M metagenome (GOLD analysis project Ga0208045, IMG submission 184160) | Freshwater microbial communities from Powell Lake, British Columbia, Canada to study Microbial Dark Matter (Phase II) - PL_2010_200m... | ecosystem: Environmental > Aquatic > Freshwater >...
TACCTGTGGTGATGGTCATTGCGCCGGGGTTGCCAGAGGTCGCAATCTTGTAGACTGCGTTGACGGCCAGGCTGACGTTCTGGGTTGCAGTGGCCTGCGCCATTGCGTTCTGAACGGCTGCGAAGCTGAGGACTACGAGGGCGATAACTACGATTGACTTTTTCATTGTTGACTCCGAGTTAGTATGTTTTGTTGTTTTCATTTTCATTTGAGTGTTCTGAATACTTTGCCTCAACGAGTGTGCCAAACCAAAATACCTAAGCAAAACCAGACAAAAGTTCATTTTGCTTCTCGGGATGTGTATCAACATGAGTTTTATGACTCATAGCGATACACAACCTTCGATAAGTGCCAAGTTTCAATTGGAATGAAGAAAAGGCTGAGCATATCGAGTCCGTTTCGTGTTAGGTATCCGTTCTGATCTCATTCTGAGACGAGACTCGATCCGCACGGATGGCAACAAGCGCCCATTGCAATGTCTTTTGCACGGTTTTGCTGTCGAAATATTCTGGCATATCAATTGTCAGGTAGTATCGAAACAACTATCAGTCTCGATATACTGTCTCATGATCTATAGTACCGCGAGCAGGATATCCTGGCGACGTGCAAGAACAACCATGAGTGGTGAGCAACCGTGACTATGAACGTCCCCGCAAACAGCGATATTTGGAAATCCGAGTTCCTGACCCAGGTCTCGCATGAAATGCGAACGCCTCTGACAACCATTATAGGTTATTCAGAGGTCATGCTGAGCGATCCAAAACTCCCGCAGGAAGCGAAACAGGAGTATGTAGAGATCATCCGAAACGCGGGGAGAAGGTTATCGGAGTTCCTGGATGCGTACCTCGAGTCGGAGGTCATCGAACGCAACAGGCGGCTCATCGAGAGGCGTCGCGAGGACCTGTCTCTTCTCGCCCAGCGAGCCGTTGAAAGAGCCGCATCGAAAGCAGCAGCGAAAACTGTCACCATAACGGCGCACTGCGAACCGGGCATCTATGTTGAGAGTGCGGACCCGGACCATCTTCTCCAGATTATGGAGAACCTTCTTACGAACGCGATTGGCATCGCCCCGGTTGGCGGGCACATCGCGATCACGGCCATCCAGCGAGCGCGGTCCGTCGAGATCGAGGTGATCAATCAAGACCTGGGTTTTTTGAGCGTTTCGGTCAGTGCAGCCAGCAAGGCATTTCGGTGGATCCAATCACCAGGCATTGAGATTCAGCATGACGGACTCGGTCTTGCATTTGCCAAACATGCTGTTGAAATTGAGGGGGGATTGTTGAATATTCAGGGGTACGAGCAGGGACTTACCTTCACTCTTCAATTTCCCAGGAACAGCAACAACTAGCGCACGAGGGATGTACCAATGGCTCAAGAACGACTCATCTATGTAGTCGACGACGAAGAGACAATTTCGAAGCTCCTGGAACACTGGGTGACAAAGAAATGGGGTTATCAGGCACGTTGCTTCCCGACAGGCGAAGCGTGTCTTGAGAGCCTGAGTGTTATCCCGGATGTCATCCTTCTCGACATCATGCTCCCCGGCATCGGCGGTGTCGATACGCTCAAAGAGATCAAGTCGCGATTTCCCGACCTCCCCGTCATCATGCTTTCCGCACAAGGCAAAGTCGATGTTGCGATCGAGACACTCAAGCTGGGGGCAACCGACTACTTTTCCAAGCCAGTTGACTTCCTGAAGCTCGAAGTGAGCGTCAAGAACGCCATCCAGACACACGACCTGTCGCGGGAAGTCGCCCGGCTGCGTGAGGCCGTTGGAAAACCGGTACACTTCGACAACATCATCTCTGACAACGGGGCGATGCAGGAAGTATTCAAGCTCGTCCAGAAGGTGAAGGACAACGACATCTGTGTGCTGGTTCTCGGCGAGAGCGGCACCGGAAAGGAGCTGATCGCCCGCGCGATTCACTACAACGGCTCGCGTGCGAAGGATCCGTTTGTCGTGGTCAACTGCGCTTCCATTCCTCATGACCTTCTCGAAAGTGAGCTTTTCGGCCATGAGAAAGGGGCCTTCACAGGCGCCCATCAGCGCCGGATCGGGAAATTTGAGCAAACGCAAGCGGGCACGTTGTTTCTCGACGAAATCGGTGAACTAGACCTGAGCCTGCAGGCCAAACTGCTGCGGGTTATTCAAAGCAAACAATTCGAGCGTGTCGGCGGGAACGAGACACTCACTACGACTGCGCGGCTGGTATCGGCGACAAACTGTGATCTTGCGAAAGCTGTCGCTCAGAAACAGTTTCGTGAAGACCTCTATTTCCGGCTGGCGACGTTCCCCATCATGCTTCCGCCTCTGCGTGAGCGCCGATCGGACATCCTGTTGCTGGCAGAAACGTTCTTGAAGAAATTCTCCGTCGAGGTCTCGAAGAGCGGACTTGGTTTTTCCAAGAAAGCGCTCAAGCTCCTCTACGAGTACCCATGGCCCGGAAACGTGCGTGAGCTGGAGAATGCCATGCAGCGGGCAGTTCTTATGGCCGACGGCCCTGTCATCAACGACGTGGACCTTCCAATGGCGGTCGTGACATTCGGGTCACGAGAAGAAGCAAGCACAGATTCTCCCCTTTCTCTTGGACCGGAGCACGTCAGGTCGCTCGAGAAAGTGAAAGAGGAAAGCCTTCGACAAGCCCTGAAAGCCACGGACGGGAATATCGTTGAAGCGGCGAGACGGCTGAAGATCGGACGGGCGACGATGTATCGCCTGATGAAGAAGTTCAAGATCAATGAGGATAGATAGGGGAGACTGGACAACCGCGTCGAGGCGGATTCGGAAAGACCGCTTCTCCACGCCATCCGATAAATCGGACGGCTCGTTTTTCACGAAACCCGAAGGGTTTCGCGTTCTCAAAGACGTCCCCGCCAGACGCATAGGATGCATCAAAGCGGGCTGGCCCGCCAGCCTTATGGAGCATCGAGGCGGGCTGGGACTTCAGTCGATGGCATGCTTTTTCAGCAACCCCCTTCTACCACCCTTCAAGGTTTTGTCGGAGTCAGCCCTTCCCCTCCCTTGATGATGCCGTGTTCGATGGCGTAGTGGACAAGATTTGCCAGGTCGTGGATATCAAGCTTTTGCATGATGTTCGTCCGGTGAGTGTCCACGGTCCTGGGGCTGATGAAAAGCTGTTCTGCAATCTGCTGGTTCGTCATGCCGTCGGCAACCAGCGCGAGGATCTCCCGTTCCCTTCTTGTCAGGAGCACGTCCCCCTTCGGTGAATCAGAGGGCCCCTTCTCGACCCGCTTGACGTACCCTTCAGCCATGAGTTGTGATATCTTCGGGCTGAAGTACTTCTCCCCCTTCGCCGCGGCCCGGATAGCAGCCGCCAACTCATCTCTTCCCGCACTTTTGAGCACATACCCTGAAGCACCCGACTTTAGAATCTGATAGACGTATTCCTCGTTCTCGTGCATCGTGAGCACAAGCACGTTTGTTTCCGGATACCGTTTCTTGATGATCTTTGTCGCCTCGATGCCGGAGAGTTTCGGCATGGAGAGGTCGATAACGATAACGTCGGGGCGAAGCTCACCGGTCTTGTGCACAGCATCTTCGCCGTCTTCCGCTTCTCCGACAACCGAGAAGTCTTTGATACTCTGCAACAACGTGGCAATGCCGCTGCGAATGAGGGTGTGGTCGTCTGCGAGGAGAATGCGTATTTTATCCATCACTGTTGGAATCCGTTCGTGGTATTTCTACGATGATTTCAGTCCCGTGTCCCGGACGAGAATCGAGCACAAACAAACCGTTGAACGATGCGGCGCGCTCGCGCATACTCACCAGGCCCATCCCGTGCCGCTGACCCGACCGCGGCTCAAATCGGCTTGTATGGAATCCCTTTCCGTCGTCCTCGATGATGAGCTTGATGGAATTGGAATCCCCGATGAGCTGGACGTTGATCTGACGAGCATCGGCGTGTTTGGCGATGTTGTTGAGCGCTTCCTGCGCAATCCGGTACAGGCCGACTTCAACCGATGGATCGAGTCTGCCCTCCACACCATTGGTGTGGACCTCCACCGTCAATTCGTTGCTCTTGGAGAATTGCTCCACCAGGAATTGGAGTGCAGGCACTAATCCGAAATCGACAAGGACGCTTGGCATGAGATTATACGAGATCTCCCGCGCTTCCGCCATGGCGTTGTCCAGCAGCGATTTGATGTCCACCATACGGTTGCGATCGTCCTCCAGTTGCAGGGCCGCAGCATCTTCGAGGATCTCTACGTTGAACTTGATCGCCGTGAGCATTTGACCGAGACTGTCGTGGATTTCACGCGCGATGCGGCGGCGCTCCTCTTCCTGCGCCATCACCCGTGAACCAGAGAGCAGTTCCAGTTCTTTCTCACGTGACACCAAGTGATCATACAACTGTGCATTTGCCAGCGCAATCGACGACTTCTCCGCGAGCGACGTGAGCAGCCTCATTTCACGTGGGGAGAATTCGTGGGCACGACGATAGCCGACCACCAGCTGACCCCTGATTTCGTTTCCGACAAATAAAGGAAAACGAACTGCGGAAACAATCTTCTCATCCTCGAAGGGAGGAAACTGCTCCACGGGAAATTCCGGTGAGCCACTCAGGTCCTTCATAACAACCGGCTCTTTCGACCGTACAATCGCAGCGTGGACCTTCTCCAGCCGGAGGGGCTCCTCCGGCATTGGTACTCTGTTGCCGGTCACCGCGCGCCAGTGAGCAAGGTTCGTGTCCAGGTCCACCATGATGACGCCAGCCCAATCCGCACGAGTGAGGGCCTTGGCGTGATAACAGATTGCATCGAGCACAGATTGCAGGTTCACACTCGAGACGAGCTGGCGGTCGATGGTGCTCATCGTCTCCTGCTCCCAGAGCCAGAGAGCCTGCTCCCGTTCCAGCGATTTTCTCTTTGTGATATCACGGAAGGATGCCTGGACTGCAGGTTTCGAGTTCCACGCGACAAGTTTCGCGTTCACTTCCAGATCGATCACCCTTCCCTGTTTTGTCAGCCCCTTCATTTCGAAGTTCCGCAATACATCCTCTCCGATCGCCTTGTCTTCGTATCCCTCCAGGACAAGGAACCGGTTCGACGGCGCGATCGTATCGACGAAGCTCACATCTTTCATGTCTTCAGCGGTATCATAGCCGAAAATTTTGGCCGATGACGCGTTGACGAAGATGAGCTTCTCCCCCTGCACGATCATGATTCCATCCAGCGAACTCTCCACAATGTTCTGGTACTTCTCCTGCGACTCCTCAAACTTTCGTGCAAGCTCCCGGCGCTCCGTGACATCGTGGTGGATACCGATCGCTTCCAGGAGCCGGCCGTCCCGGCTCAGGACCGGTGAGATGATCAGGAGCGTATTGCTGAGCTCGCCGTTATTCCTTACCAACTCCACTTCACCCGACCACGCGTGGCCGGACCGCAGCATTTCGGAAATCCGCTTCCAGAGTTCTTCAGGTTCTTCAGCATGGCCCTGGACTCTCACGCCTTCAAAAATCGAGCGTCCCAGGAGGTCACTCGAAGCAATCCCCATCCAGCGCTCGAATGCGGGATTCCCATAGAGGATCTTGCCATCGACGTCAAGAGCTTCGATAGGATTGAGCGATGCGTCGAGAAACGCTTCGTAGCGTCGCCGCCGCTCTTCGTTCTTGCGGCCCCGGAACACGATGACGACCGAGAGTGTCGCGCCCAGACCGAAGAGGAGCAATGCGACGAAAAACCCGCGGTACGTGGTCAGCCGCGTCTCAGCCTCTGCCTGCTGTACCAAACGGAGGCCTTCTTCCGACTCCGCACGGAGCGCTTGATTGAAGTACTCGTGCATTTCTCCGAAGAACACATTGGGTTCGGCCAGATAGCTCAAGGGGGGCTGCTGAATCGAAGCGGCCTTCGTGCCCTCACGAAGTCCCGGCCTTTGCGGGGAGACGGTAAACACTTCCTTTGACTTCCCGACAAGATCGTCAATCATGTGCCAGAGGCGGGCGGAGCTGCTGACGAGCCGTTCCTTGTAAGGGGATGGCAGATCCGTCAGGAGATCCGCATAGGAGGCCCCGACATTGTGAAGGGAACGCTCTTTGGCGTCAAATGTCGGGCGGAGAGAATCCCGCTTTGACGGAACAAGGTATGCCTTTTGCGCAACGTAGAAGAGGCGAACTGATTGGTCGTACCCCGAGAGAACCAAAGTGTCACGCACCGTTGCGGAGTCGAACAGGTGGTTTCTGCTTTGCGTTCTCAACCAGAAATCCGATAGAAGAAATGCGAGCCCCAGGCAGGTGGGAACAAGAACCAGGGCGAGAGCGGAAAGGAGAGTCCCCTGAGACCGACCGAGTTTCCAAAAAAGCCTAAACACCGATTTTGCGTCAGCCGGATTCTTCATAGGGGGAAATCAATGACGCCTGACTCAAAACGAACAATCCCCGGAGAACATCTCCGGGATCGTCAGGTGTGGTTGAGTCAGAGTGGAGAATGTCGGCCCGACTCACACTATTCGAGCGGACCAGCATGGATGGGACACGCCCGGTTACTTGGCAACAACCTTTTTGTAGGCCTCGACGTCGAGCAAGCCTGCGAGTTCGCCCGGATTCCCGATCCGCATCCTGACCATCCACCCTTTGCCGTACGGATCTTTGTTGACAGCATCGGGAGTGACCTGTATATCCTTGTTGGCTTCGAGAATCTCGCCTGACACGGGAGCATAGATGTCAGAGACTGCCTTGACGGCTTCGATGGTGCCAAATGATTTGCCCTGAACGACCTTTGAGCCAACTGCGGGCAGTTCCACGTACACCACGTCGCCAAGCTCACCCTGCGCATAGTCAGTGATTCCCACCCACCCGATTTCGCCTTCAACCCGGATCCACTCATGGTCATTTGTATATTTGAGGTTGTCTGGGAAGTTCATTGTATCCTCGTATGGTTGACTTCTCTGGATTGTTATTCGCCGGATCAGATCATCATCGCGATGAACAATCGTGCTTCGGGACGCCGATCCTTTAGTCTTTGAATTTGAATTGCTCGATGAACGTTGTGTCGAATATCCCGCTTCGGAACTGCTCGTTGCGCATCAATTTCTTGTGGAACGGTATCGTGGTCTGAATCCCCTCGATAATAAACTCATCCAGCGTATGGTACATCTTTTCCACCACTTCTTCCCTCGACTTCGCCTTCACAATCAGCTTTGCGACCAGAGAATCGTAGTACGGAGGAATCTCGTACCCGGCGTAGGCGTGCGTGTCGACCCGGACGCCGAAGCCCCCCGGCAAATGAAAGCTCACGATTCTTCCCGGTGATGGGCGGAAATCAAATGCCGGATCCTCAGCGTTGATGCGGCACTCCATTGCATACCACTCCGGTTTTGCCTTCACCTTCTTGAGACGCTCGCCGGCAGCCACCTCGATCTGCAGCTTTACCAGGTCGGTCCCCATCACTTCCTCCGTCACCGGATGCTCGACCTGAATGCGGGTGTTCATCTCCATGAAGTAGAAGTTCTTGTTCTTGTCCAGCAGGAACTCGATTGTGCCTGCTCCGAGGTAGTGGACACTTTTTGCCCCTTTGACGGCGGCAGCCCCCATCGCCTCCCGCATCTCCGGGGTGATTGCCGGGGAGGGAGATTCCTCCACAAGCTTCTGGTGACGCCGCTGGATCGAACAATCGCGCTCACCGAAATGAACTACGTTGCCGTGGCGATCACCCATCACCTGGATCTCTATGTGGCGAGGCTCCTCGAGGTACTTCTCGAAATATACAGACGAGTTTCCGAAAGCCTTCTCGGCTTCATGACTCGCCGTTCGATAAGCGTTTTCAAGCTCACTCTGCTCACGCACGATGCGCATACCGCGACCGCCACCTCCTGCCGTCGCCTTGATGATGATCGGATAGCCCACATCGCCAGCAATCCGCTTTGCATCGTTGAAATCTGACACTATTCCATCGCTTCCCGGGATGACCGGAACGCCCGCTTTCTTCATCGTTTCCTTGGCAAAGGCCTTGTCCCCCATTGCCGTAATGGATTCGGGTTTTGGACCGATGAACGTCAGGCCGGATGTCCCGCAGATCTCCGCAAAACTCGCATTCTCAGCGAGAAATCCGTATCCCGGATGGATGGAATCGGCATTGGTCACTTCGGCAGCCGCTATCAGGCGGGAAACATTCAGGTAGCTCTCCTTGCTCTGCGGGGGGCCGATGCAGACAGCCTCATCGGCAAACCGAACGTGCAACGAATACCGATCCGCCTCAGAATACACCGCGACAGTTTTGATGCCGAGTTCCCGACAGGCACGAATAATCCGGAGTGCGATCTCCCCGCGATTTGCTATGAGCATTTTCTTGAACAAAGCGATTCCTTACGTAGAGGTTCTCAATCTTCGAGCGTCATGGAGTTGGCCACACGAGGTGCGCGCGGCAGACTAGGATTTCTCAATCAGGAAGAGAACCTGGTTGTATTCGACCGGCTTGCCGTTCTCGACAAGAATCTGAGTCACCCTCCCGTTTACGTCGGATTCGATCTCATTCATCAGCTTCATTGCTTCGACGATACAGAGGACCGCTCCGACGCTGACAGTCTGACCAACTTCGACATAGTTTTCAGCATCCGGGGCCGGAGCGCGATAGAACGTGCCGACAATGGGGGATCGGACTTCGTGGTGCTTAACTTCCGGCTTGGCCGGTTCCTGTGCCAGAGGAGCTGCGGCGGGAGCCGGAGCAGAACTGGCGGTCATTTGCTGTGCTGGAGAGCCCATCTGGGCTATATACATGGGCTGAGAATTCTTGTGCTTCGCCACCCGAATCTTCTTGCCCTCCTCCTCGATTTCAATCTCATCGACTTCACTCTTCTCGATGAGCTTGATCACCTTCTTGACGTATGCAAGGTCCATTGATCTTCCGGGGTTATGGTGTGTCACGAGAGCCTTAGTGCTCGTCGATGCCCCTCTCACGAATGCTGAGTGGGTGAGGATGTACCCCTAGCTTTTTACCCGTTCCAAATAATTCCCCGTCCGGGTATCGACACGAATAACATCGCCTTCGTTAATGAACAACGGTACGTTCACCATCGCACCCGACTGAACCTTGGCGGGCTTCGTTGCACCTGATGCTGTATCCCCACGAACCCCCGGAACAGTATCCACAACCTTGAGCTCGACATTGAACGGGATTTCACATGCCACGATTTCCAGTCCAACCATCATCAGCTGTACGGACTCTCCTTCTTTCAGAAACTTGGCACCTTCACCAAGAATCACATCGGAGACTGGCATCTGCTCGTAGTTTTCCTTGTCCATGAACTGGTAGCTTGCACCATCATGGTAGAGGTATGTGAACCCCTTCTGCTCCAGCCGGACCTCTTCCACTTCCTCGCCAGATCTGTAGCGGGTCTCACTGACGCGCCCACTCTTCAAGTTGCGCAGTTTTGCCTGCACAAATGCCCGGAGGTTCCCAGGAGTGCGATGAATATACTCATCGATCCGATGGAGCTCTCCGTTATATTTGATAATCATACCGACACGAAAATCTGCTGTTGTCGCCATAAATCCTTCCAAAATCCTCAAGTTTTTGACAAAAATACCCTATTTTGCATACAAATTGGGGTGAAATTATACAGAAAAGAAGTGCCAATGTCAAGTCAAATTCCGATTGCTGCTCACGCGTGGAAGAATCCATGTTCGGACATCGGTTGATCCCCAATGAATTCTTTCGGGCGGAGTCGAATTCTTTTCTTTTCCATTCGAATAGTGCTATATTTGGTCACTTTTTGGTGAAGAACGAGCAAAAATGGGGTATCATGCTGACAAATCTTAAGCAAATCCGCTTCCACTTTGTCTGTGGAATCGGGACGGGAGGCACAAAAAGATCGTCGGCTTTGTCACGCGCTTTGATGTGGGATTTTTCGATTCCCCGACCTCAAGGTCGGGGCAATCGGAGGCTGTCCTAAAAAGTGTCTTTGTCATTTCGACCGCCCGCCTGCATGACTGCATCAGCAGTCTGGCAGGTTGTATGTGCGGCGGGCAGGCAGGGAGAAATCCTTCTTTTCATTCAGATTTCTCAGTCTCCGCCTGCGGCGGATCCTTCGAAATGACAAATATGGCCTAGAAGACAACCTCAATAGAAAAACCCCACAAAACCCCCAAGGGGCTTCAGTCCTTTCCCGACGAGCGGTCAACTTGAGTTGAGGAGTTACATTTTCCGCGATGATCAGTGACAATCCGTAACAATCCGTAACAATCCGCGAAAGAAAGGAACTATCATGGGTTTTTCAACGAAAGCGATCCACACCGGCATCGAACCGGATCCCACCACCGGCGCACTCATGACACCGATTCACCTGACGTCGACGTACCATCAGGAGGAGCTGGGGAAGAACAAAGGGTACGATTACTCGCGCGCCGGCAATCCGACCCGGACCGTGTTGGAAAAAAACATCGCGGCACTTGAGAACGGAAAGGAAGGCTTTGCATTCGCATCGGGCATGGCTGCGGAAGCGGCGGTGTTCCATCTGCTGAAAGCGGGCGATCACATCATAGTGTCGCAGAACGTTTACGGAGGCACCTACAGGCTCGCCAAGTTCGTTCTGGAAAACTTTGGACTTCAATTTGATTTCGTTGACACCACCAACCTTGCCATGGTCAAGGCCTCGTTGAAGCCCAACACGAAGATGGTGTTTGTCGAGACCCCGACGAACCCCACCATGGAGATCACGGATCTGCGTGCGGCAGGGAAACTCTGCAAAGCCCAGAAGGTGATCTCGGTTGTGGACAATACGTTTGCGACTCCGTACCTGCAGAATCCGCTCGACTTCGGCATCGACATCGTCCTTCACAGCGCAACGAAGTACCTGAACGGACACAGCGATATGCTGGGCGGCCTTGTCGTCCTCAACGACGCGAAACTTGCCGAGCGATTGCGCTTCATCCAGAAATCTGTCGGAGCGATTCTCAGTCCATTCGAGGCGTGGATGTGCCTCCGCGGCATCAAGACGCTTGCTGTTCGCATGGCGCGTCACGATTCGAACGCAGTGGAAGTCGCAAGTTTCCTCAATACTCAGCGGAGAGTGAAGAAGGTCAACTATCCCGGCCTCGTTGCGCACCCGCAGCACTGGCTGGCCCAGAAGCAGATGCGGGGTTTTGGGGGAATGATCTCGTTCGATCTCGGGAGCCTCGAAAAGGCAAAGAAATTCCTGAAATCTGTGCGCCTGTGCGCCCTGGCGGAAAGCCTCGGAGGTGTCGAAACTCTGATCTCCCATCCGGCGACCATGACGCACGCCTCCGTTCCTCCGGAGGAACGTCAACGCATTGGCGTCACAGACGGACTTGTGAGAATTTCCGTGGGAATTGAAGACGTCGAAGACATCATCGAGGACCTCAAACAAGCTCTGGGAAAACTGTAGTCACATGCTTTCACGAAACAGGACGACATTGCCATGAAAACCCTTTCGACATCTCTCCTCCTGCTCATTGCCGGCTCTTCGCTCTGGGCGCAACTCCTCCCTGTCGACAACAAGTGGGTTGAGCAGACTCTCAAGTCCATGACTCTTGATGAAAAGATCGGACAGCTTTTCTTCCCGGCAAGCACTTCCTCAGGTCGCACCCTGGAGTGGATTCAGAAATACAACATTGGTGGCATCTGGTTTGCAAGGGCTGAAGCGAAGAAGATCGCCGAGGACCTCAACGCGTTCCAGCGGGCTTCCAAGTACCCCATCCTTGTCACAGTGGATTTCGAGAAAGGTGCCGGGACGTACGTCGATGGGGCAACAGATCTGCCCATCAACATGGCGCTGGGAGCGTCGCGCGATCCGAACCTGGTGTACGAAGCGGCCAGGCTGACCGCAAAGGAAGCGCGGGCCCTGGGCGTTCATCTGAACTACGCCCCCGTGCTGGACGTCAGCAACAATCCCAGGAATCCGGTGATCAATACGCGCTCGTATGGCGAGGATCCAAAACTCGTGGCGAGGCTGGCTACCGCTGCCATCAAAGGGTACCAAGAAAACGGACTTCTCGCCACCGGCAAGCACTTTCCCGGGCACGGCAACACAGGTACGGACACCCACGCGAAGATCGGTGTCATCGCCAGCTCACCCCAGGAGTTCGAGTCAGTCGAGCTGTACCCGTACAAGGAGGTTTTGCGGAAGGCGAAACCCTCCAGCATCATGAGCGCTCACTTGTGGATTCAATCGGTCGACACGGATACTATCCCGGCGACACTTTCGAAGAAGGTTATGACAGGCATTTTGCGCGACCGGCTGAGATTCGACGGACTTGTTCTCACGGATGCGATGGTCATGGGAGGCATCACGACCCGGTATCCGTTCGGCGTGGCGATGGTGAAGGCTCTGGAGGCCGGATGCGATGTAATCCTTTTTCCGGGGGATCTTGAAAAGGGAATCAATGCCGTCCGGGAAGCGGTCATCAACGGCGAGCTCACGGAACAACGGATCGATGAATCTGTCAGGAGGATTTTGCGTGCGAAGACCAAGGTGGGGCTTCAGAATAACCGCCTGACCGACGTCGCCAAAATCCCGGATGCCGTTGGGACCGCGGCGAATTATCAGATGGCGAAAAAGATCGCGGCCAGGTGCCTGACGCTCGCGAAGGACGATGCCCGGCTGATACCTCTGCAGGCGTCACGGAATGTGCTGGTCCTGACGATGAGTAACAAAGAGGGGAATTCGATGATGTCCCGAGGACTTGTGACGTTTCCGGATGAAGTTCGGAAACTCTCGCCAGGATCGACTGAGCTTCGACTGAGCGATTCTCTGAGAACCGACGAAATTGAAAGGGCGCTCGGACTTGCCCGACAGGCGGACGTAGTGTTGGTCGCCGCGTATGTCAGAATTGTGCTCAGCAGCGGCACTGTGGACCTGCCAGCGGCTCACGCCGCATTTCTTCAGCAACTCCTGAAGCAGAATCCGCGCGTGGCCCTGGTCTCATTCGGCAACCCATACATCGGGGCGACTGTCCCTGAAATCCCGACATACATCTGCGCCTATGACAATGCGATAGCGCTTCAGGAAGCAGCAGCAGAAGCTCTGTTCGGGAAGCCACACTTCACCGGAAAGCTGCCTGTAACAATCTCAGAAACGATGAAGTTTGGAACGGGATTGAGGAGATAGTAGACCTGTCAGGTTTCAAGGGTGATCCCGCGAAACCTGACAGGTCTACCGGGTCAGTTTTGAAAGGGGAATACTATGAAGCATCTTTCAAGATCTCTCTTCCTTGTCGCCATCATGGTGACGGTTGTGCAGTCCAGTAGAACGCAGTGGATTCGGGTTGGAGTTCCAATGGACATTCTCTTTGTCGCTGTGACTCCTAGTTCCAGCGGGAAAAGTGCGACAAACCTGTTCGCCTACTCGAATAAGTTTGGATTGTACAACTCGACCGATGTAGGAAGAACCTGGATCACTGTCGGCCGAGACTTGAATAGCCTCGCGATTCAAGCTCTGACTGCCAGTGGTAACTGCCTCTTCGCCGCGACCTATTTTCGCGGTGTACAGCGCTCTACAGACAACGGCGAGACTTGGAGCAGTGCTAACAAGGGATTACCAAGTCCAGCGAGTGACTACGCAGGAGACGTCTGGTTGAAAACAGTCGCCGTAAATGGTCCCAACCTCTTCGTAGGGGGCTACAGAGGTGTATTCCGATCAACGGACAAAGGCGAGACATGGAATTCTGTCAATGCCGAACTCAAGTCTATCATTCCTCGACCAATGACCGGAGATGCGCGACCTCCAGCGATCATGTTCCTCCGTGCGAGTGACGGCTACCTCTTTGCCGGCGCCGCGGTGAGCGGCGTGTATCTCTCCACAAACAACGGCAAGAACTGGACAGACCTGAGCGAGGGGTTGCCGGGAACACCCGGTTGGACTCATCTTGCGGGACTGGCCGTGACCGGCTCTGATCTCTATGCGGCAATCGCTGGATCGGGAGTGTTCCGATCTCCGGACGACGGAAGATCGTGGACTGCTGTGAACGCAGGTTTACCTGGCGCCGACGTCAGATCGCTGGCTGCCTCTGGCGGGAGCGTTTTTGCGGGGAGTCTGGATGGTGGCGTGTTTCTCTCTACCAACAAAGGTGCAAAGTGGTGCGCTGTTCGAACTGGCTTGCCTGGCAATCGGGTTCTAGATCTTGTAGCCAGTGGTGACTATCTCTTTGCTGTCGCATACCCCGCTGGCTTGTATAGACGATCGATTTCGGAAATGATCGCTGAAGCGTCAAAGGTACAATAGTTACTCACGAGGTCATTTCCAAGGTCAGCAAGGTTGTTTGAATTGCTTCGACTGAACTAATGCACGCGTTCTCGAATCCCGGTCGCACCATGAGATAGGAATCTCAACGTTTGACAAAGCCACTTTATCGTTCCTGTTCTCATGGCATGCCGGTCAAAACTCCATCCCAAGTGCAATCGACTATCTATGAGAAGCTATCTCAAAAACCGCTGTCACTTCCGAATTCCTCTATCGGGAGTCCAGAACGCGCTGTCTGGATTCCCGCTTAAGACATGCGGGAATGACAATTGTTCTCTGGGCTGTGTTTTTGAGATTGCTTGAATGAAGACAAATGGAAAGGTCGAAATCTACGCGATGCTACCGGGTGAGTTTTGAAAGAAGTATTTCACACGCGTTATCATAGCAGCGCGTTATTTGGATTTTCCCTTCGCTGAGGACAGCACAAAGACCATTGGGGATTCTGGCGGGCGATGCCTTCTGTGAGAACGCGGTTCCGACGACGATAAGAAGCAGCAGGCCTGCAAAACGGATCGTACGAATGCAAGATTCTTGCATGGTTTTCTCCTTCTTCCCTCGTTAAAGATAATCAAAACCCCTTGCAGAGGCTACCCTTCGCGGAGAAACCAGAAAGTGGATCTCTTCATCCCATCATTACCACGATCTTATTGCACGAACCCGGTTGTTGTTGGCGAATCGGTCCACTCGTTCTCTGACCATTGAGGGTGACTGATTTTACCCCCTTCTGCACGCCGTCCGGGTTTTTCACAGTAATGTGATACCTGGCGCCGCGCCACAGTCGCACAATCTCGAATTCCTTCCATGATGCCGGGATGCACGGATCGATGACGAGGCTGTCATAACCGGGTCTGACACCGAGGATCCAGTGTGTTGCTGCAGTGTATGCCCACCCGGCGCTTCCCGTCAGCCACGGATGCCGTGCCCGCCCGTACGCCGTGTGATCCTTGCCCATGATGAACTGGCAGTAGGAATACGGTTCGGCTTCGCGGACCTCGATTGCGCCGTTCTGGTTGTAGGGAAGAATGGCGTCATACAGTTTCATCGCAAGATCGCCCCTTCCGAGTTTGCATTCCGCGATCATCGCCCACGGATTTGGGTGGCTGAAGATCGAGCCGTTCTCTTTGATCCCTTTGTACACCCGCGTCACGTAGCCGATGTCATCATTCGGTTTCGTATACGTCGGCCAGACCAGATGAATACCAAACGGGGAAGCAAGGTATTTGTGTACTGCGTCCATTGCGCTCCGTGCCCGCCCAGGAGAAGCGGCTCCGGAGAGGACTGCCCAGCTGTTGCTTTCGAGGAAGATCTTTCCTTCGTCATTGTCCTTCGACCCAATCTTGATCCCGGCTTTCGTTACCCCACGGCTGTACCATTCCCCGTCCCAGAGTTCTCGTTCGCACGCTTCGCGTACCTTTTCGGCCATTGCCGTATAGTTCTGTACATCGTCCATTCTTCTGAGAAATCGGGCGGCAGCGATGAATTCCTGAAGAGCCCAGAAATGCATGAACGAAACCATGGCGCTCTGACCTCCGCCCAGGTTCAGGCAGTCATTCCAATCAGCGCGGAGGCCGAGGCAAATGCCATTCGGCCCAACCTGTTTCGCTGAAAAATCAATCGAACGTTTCAGGTGTTCGTACACTGTCGCATCGCCTTTGTCGGCAAACGGAATAACGGTGTCGAAGAACGCGGCGTCCCCGGTTTCTTTCACATACTCACACACTGATGCGATGATCCACAGTGCATCGTCGGAACAGACATCCTCCATGCCGTGAATACTATCCGCCGCACTGGGAGTCGGGACGACTGTGGGCAATGTGACACCGGGCAGCTTGTCTTCTTTTGGTTTGAACACATCCGGATCAAAAAGATGGAGCCCGTATCCGGCACTCACCTGACCATGCAACAGTTCGATCATCCGCTCTTTGCATTTGTCCGGATTCGTATGCGGAACGGCCATGACGTCCTGGGAAGTATCCCTAAACCCGAGACCTGTGCGACCGCCCACCTCAATGAATGAAGCGAAGCGCGACCACACTACGCACGTCTCTGCCTGGAACAGCGTCCAGGTATTGATCATCGTATCCAGACCCGGATTCGGGGTCTTGCATTGGAGGACATCGAGCTTTTTCTTCCAATATCCTTTGAGTTCCATGAAGGCCCGATCCACCGCCGAGGGGTCAGAGTACTTTTTCCGGGTATCTTGTCCAACAGCCCGATCTCCCACGCCGAGCATGAAAACAAACCGCGCATCTTCTCCAGCGCTAAGCATAAATCGCTTGTGCAGCGAGCCACAGTGATTTCCTCCCAGCTCACTGGAGTTACTGCACGTACCCTGTTCGACGGCAATAGGGTTTGTTTCCGTCCTGTAAGTACCGAGGAACCGGTCGCGAAGACAATCATAGGAATTGGGAACAAAGCTCGCCGCGAAATAGTGGTAGGTCCATGGCTCATAAAAGAAATCGTACTCAATGACGCCGTCAGCATAGCTCGAGCCGCTCGCGTACAGCGACATCTGGAGGTTTTGATTGTCGATCTCGACGTGGTGATACGAAAACTCGACATACGAGAACACGCTGAGGTTCCGCACCTTGCTGCTGGTATTACGGATTTTCACATCCCAGAGCTCGACATCGTCCGCCACCGGGATGAAGATCAACTGCTCGGCTTCGATTTCCTGATAGTCTGAGCGAAATCTGGAGTAGGAGAGGCCATGACGGCATTCATATTTCGCTTTGCTCAAGTCCTTCCCTACGGGCTGCCATGACACAGACCAGTACTCCCCCGTTTCATCATCGCGGATGTAGAGATAGTGCCCCGGGCGATCGAGCGGGACACCGTTCTGCCGAAAACGGGTGATCCGGTGATGTTCCGCTGACTTATAGAATGAGTATCCACCGGCATTGTGCGAAAGGACCGTGCAAAGCTCCTTCACACCGATGTAGTTGGTCCACGAAACAGGTACATCGGGGCGATCAATCACATACTCACGGTTGTCGTCATCAAAGAAACCATAACGCATCGCATCTTCCTTTTCTTGGCAGTTACACCTCAGGGCTGTCCCAAACGTACTATCGATCTCTTGAGTTTCGGCAAGAGTCCTTGAGTTGTGGCGATTTCAGGATCCTCAACGCGGTCGAAATGACATTTCGACCCACATTTGGGACAGCCCAATTCCCTATTGCTTAGTCTTCGAGGCACCGAACTTCCTCGTGATCACATCAAGGAGTGGAGTCCTGCCATCCGGCATGTAGTCTCCGGTTATTTCCCATATGATCACCCCTCCAACATCCCGATCGAGAACATATTGAGCTTTGTGCCCAACCGACTCTTCGTCGTCATATGAAACGAATGTTTTCCACTCCTGGCTGACAAGGTATGGCACCTTGGCCCGGTCATCCCAGAAACGCGTAAACCTGTCCATCAATTGAACGATGTCGTAGTAGAAACACCCGTGGTTGGAGAAATGAACGGTATCAGCACCGGAGTGCGGTGAATACGGGGCTGTGCAATTAGCGAACGTATGTCCGTAGAAGGGTATCCCGATGTTGATCTTCGAGGCGGGCACTTTGTGCGTCACCGTGTACATTCTGAATACAGCGTCGATGTTGCGCAAGCTGTCACTTTCGTTGGGAGAAAACAACGGCGCATTGTGACCGCTAACAGGATCCCATGTTCCGCTCAGATCATACGTCATCACATTGAGCATGTCCAGAAGGTCTGTCACTTTCCCCATATCAAAATTAGACAGGATCGATGCTCCGGCAGGCAGAGCCGCGGTCAGGAGTAGTTTCGTGCCAGTTCTATTTCCGTATGCAGTCAAAGAGTCCCGGGTGATCTGGAGAAGCAGGTTCAGATTCCCCTTATCCTGAGGCGTTCCTTTGTGCTCGGCATACCCGGGGTATTCCCAGTCGATGTCGATTCCGTCGAAGCCGTACTCCCGGATTCTGTCTATGCAGGAATGGGCGAATTGCTGTCTCTTCGTTTCACTCGCAGCAACATCTGGAAAGTTCGATGAGTCCTCCCAGCCGCCGATGGAGAGCAATACCTTGACACCGTGTCGATGAGCGAGATCGACGAGAGCCGTGCCCTGCCTGTACTTTCCCGTCCCGGGATCCCGTTCTCCTTTCAGAAGGATTTCGTCTCCCACTGTATCGCGACCGACAATGCGCCCATCCGGCAGAGGATAGAAAAAGGCGTAGTTGATCATCGTCAGCTTCTCGAACGGAATTTTTGCAGGTGTCATGATGGTGCTGCGCGAGTTCCACTTCCAGGATGGATAGTAGCCAATGATCTCTTTCCTTTGCGCCATCGTGGACAAAGCCGTCAGCAGCAGTGAAAGCAGGCAGATCCAGTTCTTTACGTTTTTCAGCTTTTTCATGCCTGTGCTGAACTTTGTGCGTGTTCATCAGCTCCTGTATCGCGGAAAGGGACGAACCAGGTGATCAGGAACGACGGAATTGTGGCAATCATAACCCAGATGAAGAAGTCTCTGTATCCGAGAAAATCGCTCACAAAACCGCTGATCATCGAAGGGATCAGGAATCCGAGCTGCATCAGCGAGGTGGCGAACGCGTAATGCGCCATCTTGTATTTTCCCGGGGCGATCTGCTGCATCATGAAGAGAATGAGTCCGACAAACCCGAATCCGTAGCCGAAATACTCAAAGACAACCAACGCCGTGATGGTGATGAAATCAGTGGGCTGTGCGATTGCAAGGAGCGCATAGACGGCGAATGGGATATTGAAGAACGCACAGAGGACGATGAGCGATTTGCGCAAGCCCCGCCGAGCGGCAAAGTATCCCGACAACACCGAGCCGAGGATGAAGGCCAGCGGCGGAAAGAACCCATACAGAATTCCAACATCCTGCGTGGAGAGGCCGAGTCCTCCGTGATCACGGGCCGCGCGCATAAAGAGCGGGACGATCTTGATCGCCTGACCTTCGGCAAATCGATACAGAATAAGAAAGAGAATTCCCCACACAATGTATTTTTTGCGGAAAAACGTGAAGAACACATCCCAGAAGGTCGTCACCGTTTCTTTAATTGTTTTGACCTGCGTCGATTTCCCGCCCGTGGGGAGGAAGTACCAGTGATAGATGCACATCAGAATGAGAATTGCGCCAAACGACCCCATCACGATCGTCCATGCCGCTACGACCCCCATGCTTTTTTCGAGGCTGCCAGCCAGATAGACGAATGCGCCCTGCGAGAGCACCTTGCCCACATTGTAGAACGCCCCTTGCCATCCGACATATTGGGCTTGCTGTTTGTCGCTCAGGACGTTGATATAGACGCCGTCTGCTGCAGTGTCGTGGATAGCAGAGTTGATGGCGGCGATCCCGAAGAGTATAATTGTCCAAGTGAAGAAGTCAGGCAGGTGAAGCGAAAGAGCAAGAAGCCCGAATGTCACACCCCCCAGGAACTGTGTCGCAAGCACGAAATGCTTCTTCGTCTTGAACATCTCCATCAACGGACCCCACAGTGGCTTCAGCGCCCAGGGAATTGTAACAAGGCTCGTGAAGAAGGCAATTTGTGCATCGGCCAGACCCAGGCTCTTGTACATCAGAACCGATACGACGTTCACTACAACGAAGGGGAGTCCCTCGGCCGTGTAGAGAGTCGGAACCCACAGAGCGGGGAGTTTCTGTTGTGAGTCATTCATAGCCATGAAGGAATTCCTTCATTCTAGTCTTGTTTGTCAGTTTCCCTTCTTACCCAAGCTTGACAATCATTCGATCAATCGTAAGAGTCACATGCTCGGAAACACAAGATACATCTTTGAGGCTTTACTGACTCCCTAAAAGGCAGGCCGGCTGCCTTCATCCATACTCTCAAGACTGTAAATGGACATTCCAGAGGCACCGGCTTCGATGGATTCATTACGGATTTCTATTTCAAGAATAGAAAACGCTTTGTCACCGTGTAGCTTCCAACGTGCATTCGATAGTAATACACACCGGTCGAGATGCCAGCAACTGAAGCATCAAAGACAACTGATCCCTCACCAGCAGGTCTCTCCTCGCGTGCCAGGGTTGCAACTTCCCGCCCCATTACATCAAAAACACTCACTGTAACGAACGAAGATATTGGCAACCAGAACCGAATTATCGTCGCCGGGTTAAACGGATTCGGGTAGTTATCATACAGAATGGCCTTGGCCAACAAAGTATTCTGTCGTTGCTCATTGTTCTTTACAGATGTCAACACTTGATTCCAGACGACATCCAGAAGAGGTTGGCTGTGTCCAATCACATCTTGACTAAGTTCCCAAATCATTATCCCTGCCAATCCTTTTGTCTTTGCATATTGGCATTTCAACGCAATCGACATCGAATCATCATACGTTATGACGGAAGAGCCATTCGATAGATATGGGACTTGTGCCACATTATCCCAATATCGTGTCCAGCCGGTTAAATTCGCTATGTCGTAATAGAACGGTGTTGACGAAAATGTAAATGGGGTATTGAAACCCGATGAATTATTGAACGTCTTCCCGTAAAATGGAACACCAAGAACCAGTTTTGATGATGGCATTTGCCGTGATCTTGTCAGGTAGGTGATGCTTTGATCCACAGAATAGTCACTTCCCATGCCGGCATAATAATAGAGGGCAGCGTTGTATCCTGATTTTCCGCTCCACCCCTGATCCATATCATATGTCATCACATTGAACCAATCAACGTATTGGTTTAGACTGTCATAGTTACGATATCGCCCCCCATAAGCACTCGAGCCGATTGCCATCGTCAAGAGCAGCGTCGGATCTACTTTTTGAAATGCTTCATGAGTTTCCTTCATCAAAGCAATCTCGTTGATACTGTCGGCAGGGCTGCCCGGTTGTTCCCAATCAAAGTCAGCCCCATCGTAATGGTTATTGACAACGTAGGTGACGAGGTTTTGTATGAAAGTAGTTCGCGTATTGATATTTGCAGCAACCGAAGAAAACACTGAACTCGAGTTTGCACCCCCAAGAGATATCAATATTTTTCTCCCGGCCCGATGTGTCGCACCGATCAACGCAGTATCGATCGTTGGAGGAGAAGATGTTATTCCGCCGCTGGCAGTGGGCCAGGCAAACGCGTGGTTGATGTGTGTCAATTTATCAAACTTCACTGCGGAGACCGGAAGTTTAGTGTTACCCCACATCGTATAATACCCCACGACACGATATTGTTGTTGAGCGAGCGACAATCCGTTCATCGCTGAGAAAACGATAGTCATGATAATGATTCTAAGCAAGATGTTTCTCTTTACACTCATTTGGAGTTCTTTGTATGTACTGTTTGTACAGAAGAGCGTGATCGTCACCATCATGGATGACTCTATTTCAATAAGAGCATCGGCTTCAACTGGCGGTGAGTCTCTGTTTTCAATCCATAATAGTACACACCACTGGAATATCCTTCCATGTCAACAACAAGGTGATGCTGTCCATTGGATTGATACGTATCCTTAAGCACAGTTTTAACCGTACGGCCTAATACATCAAATATTTCCAGAGTCACAAGCCCTGGTTTTGATAGAGTAAATGCAATGGTTGTCGATGGATTAAATGGATTAGGGTAATTTTGTTCAAGTGCGAAACCAAGCGGTAATTCGTCAGCTTCTCTGACACTTACCGTTGTGGAACTATTCGCTTGCTGCAGTACTCGATACAGGTATAAATGTCCGATGTTGGCATAAAGAATATCTTTGCGGTTACTGATGTACGACAGATGAGTACTCAGGTATGATTTATGAAGATCACCGAATAATACCTGAGGGTGCCACATGAAATGATAAACACCGCCGTGCTGTTTGATAGAATCAAATGTTGCGTTCAAAAATACGCGATCGGTGTCTCCGCCCCCCCAACTAGGCTTACCGATTTCTAGTCTAGGATTACAGGTCCTGAAATGACCGGTTCGTTCGTCCCAGGCACTGAACGCAGTATCGCCAGTACGATATAATCTTGGTACAAGATATTTCCGACTTTGCAGCGTCGAATCAGTCACATGATCGTAATCGCCATATGGAGCAATCCATGTGTAGACATATTGTTTCGTGTTCTTTCTGAACAGCGCCGGTAAGGTGAGAGCATTCACAATATCATCATAACAGCCATTTATTTCGCTCGCCGGATCTGCGTAGGGTGTATGCGAATGAGTTCTGCCATGAGCCGCCACTTCAACAAATCCTAAGTCGATTTGTTGTTGGAGAGCGCCCCATGTAGGACGAGTGGTGAAGGCAATCTCGGAAATCACACCAACTGTGAGATAGAGATTGTAAGTCCGGAAAAGGTTTATGAGGGCACTGAAACGATGGTCAAGATCACCCCAGTCAGACCAGTCATCAGAGGTCACCGTCACTGCTGCACAACGGTTATCGTAATATTTGGCAATTCCTGCATAGCGTGGAATGATCGTGTTGCCGGAGCTCTCACTGATTCTTAAGATGAGCGAATCGGAATCAGAAGAGAACGCAACAGACACATATGCCCTGCTTGCAGGATAATCAAAGCGAACGGCTTCTATTCCGTTAAAATAATCACTCGCAGTCCTTTCCGGAATTTCCTTCCAGGATTCCGATGAAGAGGTTTTTCTTTCGGCTTTCAATCCACTCGAACTTTGTGGGATGTCCAGTTGATATGTCAAGGGGTAGCTACAACCGTAATCTGAATGAATACTGGATGGAATAACAATCACAAATTCGTTGGCAGGGGTGTTGCTCATGAAAGAAATGGCATGGCTCTGCGAAAATAAGACATCGGCACTATACAACAAGAGAATACAAATGAAAAATATTGAGATCTTGTATTGTCTTCTTTTTGTGAGTCTATGGACATTCATGCTATCCTGTGCTCTTCTAAGCACAAACTGATAATGACACGTGTAAGACATAGAGGCACCGTTTCCGGTGCCTCTATTGCCCCGGAGAGGCGTGGATTCTCCCTTCCCGTTACAATCCGCCCACACCTGACTATTTCAACAACATCATTTTCTGTACCGAGCGACTGTTCGCCTGTTCAAGAACACAGAAGTAAATACCGCTCGTGAAGCGGGACATGTCGATCGTCGTCCTATACGCACTGGCAATTTGGTATACATTGTCGACAACGGTCATCACATGCTGACCGAGAAGATTGTACACCTTCAGACTTGTTATACCCGGTTTGCTCAGTGTATACTCTACATTTGTTGCAGGGTTGAACGGATTCGGATACACCGGCGATAATGTAAATTCGCGTGGCGTTGTAGTGCCGAAGCTAAGTTGTTGCACACTACTAACAATACCGGCTTCCTGAAGAGGCCATGTCGGCTTCCAGTTAAGGGCAGTTCCGACTTGAGTCCTATATAGACCCCAGACATTGGACGCAGCAGTGCCCTTCCGAACCTCAGTGAAATATGCCAGAAGTCCAATGTCATTCCCTGACGTCCCGTTCAGCACTGCATTCATCGCCGTTCCGTAGCCGGGATCAACATTCTGGTTGCCCGACTGAACCAAGCCAGGCCATTTAGCTTTATTGCTGAACATCGCGGTGGTCGGAGTATTCATCCACATTGGAGTTCTGACTTTATTCGTATTCGCCGCGTTGGCATTGTAGGTTGTCCAGAACGATGTAAGGGCCGATGGCCAGAAGTATTTGTTATTCTTGACTTCAATGGTTCTTCTCGATTCAGCGAGCGTAGCGATGTTGGCATTCGCCGAATCTCCGGGAAGGAACATTTTGGCGTTCGCAAGGCTGAGAGCTTCCAATGCAATCACGCCATATGTCGAATCCGGCTCAAACAAATTATCCCACCACGGGTGCTCTGTTTGATCCACGCCACCGGCGTACATGCCATAGAAGATATTATCGTTGATCTTGGCATCGGTAGCATTGAAGATGAAGAATGGATTTTTGAACGTATAGATCACCTTATTGCCCACAAATTCGAAGTATCTGGTATAGTACTTCGTGACTGGTGCTGCGGCATATCCATTGATACAAGTCATAGTATTATTCTTGAAACTGATGGTATTCGTATAAACCTCACCAGGCCATTCGTTTCGTAATACTTCTCCAACATACCATTGATTCGGGTGGACCATATTCCTGAAATTGGAATTGGTAACGAAGAAATCGTCCCAGTTTCCATTGTATCCTATGGCGAACCCCAGCCAGCCATCAAACACACAGTTGTCCACCGTGAGCGATACATTATCCGCTGATACCTGCAATGCAACTCCAGCC
>Ga0208045_1000273_pt1 | contig 24333 bp, 14 predicted proteins | sample PL_2010_200m_FD_184160 | JGI IMG/M metagenome (GOLD analysis project Ga0208045, IMG submission 184160) | Freshwater microbial communities from Powell Lake, British Columbia, Canada to study Microbial Dark Matter (Phase II) - PL_2010_200m... | ecosystem: Environmental > Aquatic > Freshwater >...
GTAAATATACAATATCTTTTCCCCCTTTTCAAGGAAAAGGATAAAAAAGGAACGCAAAGTGTGACCGTTGGGAAGTGGGAAGAAGATTGTTTTGGTCGGCGAGGTGGAAAAATACTTTATATTTGCATTCTTAGTTTAAAAATTCGTGATAATTTGAAGTATTAGTTAGCATTATCATGTATATTAGAAGGCAAGTTTTTCAGGGAATCGGCCAGGAGAGCGCTTTCCTATGGGGTGCACGCCAAACCGGGAAAAGCACACTGGTGAAATACCTATTCCCCGATGCACTCTATTTAGATTTGTTGCTCGGGAATGAATTTGAACGGTTTCAACGGAATCCATCCTTATTGAGAGAACTGGTTGAGGCAACTGATCCTGCAACCCTGGTAATAGTGGATGAGATTCAACGGATACCTGCACTTCTGAACGAAATCCATTGGCTGATAACGAACAGGAACACCCGTTTTATCCTGAGTGGCTCCAGTCCCAGAAAAATACTGCGAAGAGGAGGAAATCTCCTGGGAGGAAGAGCCATCCGGTATGAACTCTATCCGCGAAGATACACTGACGGGATATTTCCTGCCTTCTTTTCGTAAAAAACCAAAACGACGGGTTATTCTTGCACCAAAGTTTTATCTCTTTGATGTCGGCGTTGCCAATTACCTTTTAAAGCGGGGAAGGATAGAATCAGGCAGTGAATCATTCGGAAAGACTTTCGAACATTTTATCTTCCTTGAATTAATGGTCCACAGGCAATATACTGATTTACGTTATCCCATCCATTTCTGGCGTACTGCTTCCCAGATGGAAGTCGATTTTATCCTGGGTGATCATTAAGTGGCGGTTGAGGTAAAATCCACCAATCTTGCAAATCCACGCCATGCAAAAGGAATGAAAAGTTTTGCCGAAGATTACAATGTTAAACAGCTGATCCTTGTGACCAATGATCCCTATCCCCGCATAATGGGAAATATTTCTGTTCTTCCCTGGAAGATTTTTCTTGAAAAACTCTGGGCCGGGGAAGTTATTAAGTAAGACAAGGGAGGAAGAACGATGATCGAAATCACTTCTCACTCCGAAACCACCATTCTCATCGGCGTCACTCGTTCGGGTGAAGATCCTGCAACCACTCAGGAACACCTCGATGAACTCTCTTTCCTGATCGAAACCGCCGGAGGCATTCCCGGCAAACGGTTCGTTCAACGCCTCGAATACCCCGATCCACGAACTTATATAGGATCCGGGAAACTGTTGGAAGTCTCAGCCTATATCCTACAACATAAAACCGATTTAGCGGTCTTCGACGACGAACTCTCCCCCAGCCAGATCCGGAACATTGAAAAAGAGTTCAACTGCCGGATCATCGACCGGAACAACCTGATCCTGGATATCTTCGCCCGGCGTGCCCGCACCTCCACCGCCCGCACCCAGGTGGAACTGGCCCAGTGCGAATACCTGCTGCCCCGTCTCACCGGAAGATGGACCCACCTGGAAAAACAGCGCGGAGGGATCGGACTGCGGGGGCCCGGGGAGCAGGAGATCGAGACCGACCGCCGGTACCTGCGCTGGCGGATCAAGCTGCTGAAACGGAAACTGAAGGAGATCGATAAGCAAAAGGCAACCCAGCGCAAGAAACGAGGGCAGCTGGTCCGGGTAGCCCTGGTGGGCTATACCAACGTGGGGAAATCGACCATTATGAACCTGCTGAGCAAGTCGGAAGTGTTTGCGGAGGACAAACTCTTTGCCACCCTCGACACCACCGTACGGAAAGTGGTGATCCACACGCAACCTTTCCTGCTTTCCGATACGGTGGGCTTCATCCGGAAGCTCCCTCATGCCCTGATCGAATCCTTCAAGTCGACCCTGGACGAGGTCCGTGAATCGGATATCCTCTTGCATGTGGTGGACATCTCCCATCCCGACCACGAAGAGCAGATCGGGGTGGTGAAACAGACCCTGGTGGAGATCAGAGCTGCCGATAAACCAACGATTATGCTTTTCAATAAGATTGATGCCTGCCATCCGGAGCCCAAAGATCCTGATGATCTCACGCCTCCTGAGCGATCCAACCTGAACCTGGAGGAGCTGCAGCGGATCTGGATCGCCCGGGAGCATGTCCCATCCGTTTTCATTTCAGCCATTGAAAAAACCCACGTGGATGCCTTCCGGGATCTGCTGGTCGCAGAGGTGAGGAAGATCCAGCAAACGCAGTGGCCGGAAAACTGCTAACTGATCCCTATCCGGCATGCGGCATCCTGTATCGGGTTTCCGGCTCCCAGGTAAACAATGTAAGCGTCTCTGCCTGCAATGGCACAGTCTCCTCCACCACATTGCTGGTATCGAGCCCCAGGGCTTTCACATCGCTGATGCCCATCCGCTTCAGGATGGTGTACATGTCCATGACGAATTGCTCACGGGGAGGGAAATCGAAATCGTAGTTCTGGATCCGGTCGACCAGCACAAACCTGAAATCACCCATGATATGAAACTTTTTCAGCGAATCGTAATGACTGGTCATGTCGATCTCCCGGTTACTGACCATTTCATTTACCACCTGCCGGAAAAAGAGATTGATCCGGGGTTGTACCTTGAACCCAATCCGGAAGTCCACCTTGTACAACAACTCCGGGATCATGGTCGTGACCTTGTATTCCAGCAGGTAGGGCTCATCCAGAATATCCACATGCAGCAGCCAGTAGGTTTCCGCACGCTTGGGTTGCTTGTTGAATACCGAATAGATGATCTTCGCCTCCACATCGGTCACCCGGTTGGCTTTGGTCAGAAAGATCAGGTGTGTCGCATAACGCGGAATGGAGGTATCGGTATGCAGCTCTTTCAGGATGGGGAAATACCGTTCAATTTTCACAAAATTGGTGAAACGGTTTTTGATCTTTCGCCCGCTACGCCAGATGTACATGAGTGAGAAGATGATCCCGCCGAGCAGGATGGTAAACCATCCTCCGTGCAGGAATTTATTCAGGTTGGCCACCAGAAAAGCCCCTTCAATGGTAATGAAAAGCGCCAGCAACAATCCGATCAGGTAAACCGGTACATGCTTCTGGTTCAGATAGACCGACAGGAGCGCAGTGGTCATCAGCATGGTGATCGTAATGGATAACCCGTATGCCGCTTCCATGTTGGAGGAGCGCTGGAAGAACAGGATTACGAATACACACAGGAAGAACAATGCCCAGTTGACGCTGGCGATGTACAATTGGCCCTTGATGTTGGTCGGATAGTTGATCTTCATCCTTGGCCAGAAGTTGAGCGATATCGCTTCGCTGATCAGGGTGTAGGATCCGCTGATCAGGGCCTGACTCGCAATGATTGCGGCGGCAGTGGCGATGATGATCCCGGGAAGAAGAAACCATCCCGGCATCACTGCATAAAATGGATTGGTCCATCCATTTACCGCATCGGTCGTATGCTGCAATACCCAGGCTCCCTGACCGAAATAATTCAACACCAGGCTGACTTTTACAAATCCCCAGGTGATCCGGATGTTCTTCAGTCCGCAATGGCCCAGGTCGGAGTACATCGCCTCCGCTCCCGTGGTAGCCAGAAACACGGCGCCCAGCAGGATGAACCCTTCCGGGAAATCAACCAGAAACCGGTAGGCATATACCGGATTGATGGCGCGGAGGACCTCGGGATTGCCTGAAAGCTGAACCGTTCCGAGGACCGCCAGCATGAGAAACCAGATCAGCATGATAGGCCCGAACAGCTTCCCGATCACTTTGGTCCCGAACCGCTGAAATACAAACAGACCCGTGAGGATGATCAGGGCAATCGGGATAACTGGTGTGCGTGGATTCAGGTTTTGCAACCCTTCCACCGACGACAGGATGGTCAGCGACGGGGTGATCACCCCGTCGGCCAGCAGGGTGGCTCCCCCGATAATGGCAAATACAAATGCCCATTTGGCCCGTTTCCTGACCAGGGCAAAGAGACTGAAGATCCCTCCTTCCCCTTTGTTATCGGCCCGCAGCGTAATGATGATATACTTGAAAGTGGTTTGCAGGGTGATGGTCCAGAAAATGGCAGAAAGTCCTCCGTATACAAATGCCTCGCTGATGGAGTTTCCTCCCGAGATAATGGCCTTCATTACGTACAATGGAGAGGTGCCGATATCGCCGAAGACGATCCCAAGCGTGATCAGCAATCCGGCCAGGGACGTTTTCGGTAGGGACCCGAGGGTCAAGTGTTTATGCATCTCAGACGGATCTATTCCAGCCGTTTGGAGGCAGGCGGAATTTCCAGGTGGCAAAAGTACTCGGCCGGGTATTAAGAGCGTATTAAATTTGGATTACAACGTATAAAGATTTCATAAAGACGCGCCCCGCAGCCGAATTTCTTTGTACGTTTGAATAGCAATTCACGAGTACCTCTTAAGTCTTTGGGCGGATGTCCAAATCCAGAAAACTGCTGGTCGATCTCGGTATCGCGTTCCTGGCATCGGCGTTCACGGCCGCGCTTTGTTATCCGATTTCCTTTGCCATCGGTTACCAGACGGTCGGATTGATCTTTCTTATTGTCATTGCCGGCCTCTCCCTGTTTCTTGGCAGAAGCGCCCTGATCTTTGCAGCCATCCTCAGTTTTGCCGTCTGGAACTTCCTCTTTATCACCCCGCTCTATACCTTCCGGGTCCATCACCTGCATGACCTGATCGCCCTGGTGGCCAACCTTTCGGTAGCCATCGTGGGATCGACCCTGATCAGCCGGATCCGGAAAAGTCAGCTCTCGTTACGGAAGAGCCAGGAGCAGCTGAGCCTCCTTTACGGGTTTCTGGAATCGCTGAATAATGCCGTATCCATCAAAGACGTGGTACGACGGGCCGGGGAGTTTATGAAACGTCAGTTCGATGCAGAGATCGTGATCTACCTGAAGGAAAAAGAGGGTGAAGCGCTATCGCCAATCCCTTTCGGGAACGGTACTCTGCACTCTGATCAGGCCTTTACGGATGCCTGCACAGGATTTGCAAAGGATCATCAGGAACCAACCCGTTCCCTTATTCCTTCTGCATCGGGTTTGACCTATTTCTCCCTGAAAGAGCCCAGGAAAAAGTTCGGGATTCTGGGGGCCATCGTTCCGGAGGATGTCCGGAAGGATGCAGAGCGATCGGTTCTCCTGCATTCCTGCATCCGGCAGATCGCCGCCTCCCTCGAACGGGAGATCAGCATTGACCAGGCTAAGGAAAAAGAGATCTTAGTGGAATCGGAAAAGTTGTTCCGGACCATTCTGAACAGTGTGTCGCATGAAATAAAAACACCTATTGCTATCATCTCGGCAGCGGTCTCCAGCCTGGCTGATGAACGAACCTCGGCCAACCAGGACTTACGGAACCAGATCATACGGGAATTGGAACTGGCATCGGAACGATTGAACCACCTGGTGGAAAACATCCTGGAGATGTCGCGCATCGAATCCGGTGTGCTCCGCATGAACTTTCACTATTGCGACATTGCGGATGTGATCGGCACCCTGGTGAACAGCCTGAAACAGGAATGGAGGGAGCATCAGGTTAAACTGGATATCCGGGAAGATCTTCCCCTGATCCGGGCCGACATCGGCCTGCTTACCCAGGCCCTGACCAATGTGGTCAGGAATGCCATAGCCTATACCCCTCCCGGGTCCGAGATCCGGATCGATGCCCTGCAAGGACCACAGGGAGGCGTGGAGATCCGCGTTCTGGACCTCGGACAGGGAATACCCGACTATGCAATCCCCCGGGTGTTTGAGAAATTTTACCGGGTTCCCGGGACCAAACCCGGCGGAACCGGCCTGGGGCTGACTATTGTGAAAGCCATCATCGATGCACACCGGGGATCGCTATCCCTCCGGAATCAACCCGGAGCAGGACTCCTGGTGCAGATCTTTTTATCCAAAAATCCGGAGGATCCACATGGAACAGAATCCTTATAAAATCCTGGTAATCGACGACGAACCGCAAATCCGGCGCCTGCTGCGGGTAACCCTCGAGACTTACGAATACCTCATGTTCGAAGAGGCGACGGCCGCCGAAGGAATCCGTTCTATTGTCATGAACCGGCCGGATGTGGTGTTGCTGGACCTGGGGCTGCCCGATGAGGATGGATTCGGGGTGTTGAAACGGCTTCGCGAATGGAGTACACTCCCGGTCATCGTTCTGACTGTCGATAACAGCGAGATCATGAAAATCGCCGCGCTTGATGCCGGTGCCGACGATTACATCACCAAACCTTTCGACACCGGTGAATTGCTGGCCCGGATCCGGGTAGCTATCCGGCACGCCCATAAACTCGACGAAGCTCCCATCTTCCGAAGCGGCCATATGGAGGTCGATCTTAATGCACGGTTGGTGAAAGTCGGCGATGAGGAGGTCAAACTGACCGTTACCGAATACGCCCTTCTTTCCCTGCTGGTCAAAAATGCCGGGAAAGTGCTTACCCACTCCTTTATCAGCCGGGAGATCTGGAAAAATCCCTATTCCGATAACAGCCAAATCCTGCGGGTACACATTGCTCAGATCCGCAAAAAGATCGAACGGGATCCTTCCCTGCCGGAGTTGCTGATCACCGAGCCGGGGGTAGGGTACAGGCTGCGAATGGACGAGGGACGAGGGATGTCATTGCGAGGAACGCAGTGACGAAGCAAGACGAAGAACGACCACCTGCGTCCCATATAGGTAGGGGCGGATTTCCGTTAATTTCAATACCTTTGTCAGCATTACTTTTGTTGTCATCTCATGAAGAAAATTTACCTTATCCTCCTCTCGGTTTTCTCGGGTCTTCTCCTCTCCCTCTCCTGGCCGGAACATGGATTTCCAGGCTTGCTTTTTATCGGACTGGTTCCACTGCTTTATGTCGAGGATTACCTCTTCCGTCACCGTGACCGGTTCGTGAAGTTCAGTGCCCTTTTCTATTCCTATCCCGCCTTCTTCACCTGGAACCTGCTCACCACCTGGTGGATCTGTAACTCCACTTTGGTGGGTGCGATCATGGCGGTGGTGCTCAACTCCCTTTTCCTGGCCATCGTTTTCCAGGCTTACTCCTGGGCTAAAAACCAACTTCCCAACCGGCTGGCCGGCTATGTGGCGCTGGTCTCGTTCTGGATCGCTTTCGAATACCTCCACCTCAACTGGATCCTCACCTGGCCCTGGCTCAACCTGGGGAACGGCTTCAGCAGCTACTACAACTGGGTGCAGTGGTACGAATACACGGGAGCACTCGGGGGAACGCTGTGGGTGCTGGTGGGGAATATTATACTGTTCGAAGGAATTCGAAATTCGAAATTCGAAACCCGAAACACTGAACCCGAAACACGGAACCTGATTGTCTCATTAACTGCGTTTCTTCTCTGGATCGGGCTTCCAATCACTATCTCCTGTATCATCTACCACAACTATACGGAGAAACCGGCTCCCGTCAACTTTGTCGTTGTGCAGCCCAACGTCGACCCATACAGTGAGCAATATACCCTTCCTCCAAACCAGGTGATCGGACGGATCATGGACCTGGCCGGACCGCTGCTCGACAGCACCACCAATTTTCTGGTCGCCCCCGAATCGGCCATCCAGGAGGATATGTGGGAGAACAATATGAGCACCTTTGCCAGTTTGACATTGCTGAAAGAGGTAATCGGTCAATACGCCCGGCTGAATATCCTGATCGGCGGTTCCACCGCAAGGGCCTTTGAGGAGGGAGAAGAACTTAGCCGGACAGCCCGCAAGTTCAGGAACTCAGCCGGCTATTACGATGCCTATAACACCGCGATCCTGATCACCAGCTCCGATTCCCTGCAGCTCTATCATAAGTCCAAACTGACACCTGGGGTTGAAGCTCTTCCCTCTTTCCGTGGATTTAAATGGCTGGAGAACTTTGCCCTGGACCTGGGAGGCACGGTCGGGAGCCTGGGAACCGATGATTACCGGAAGGTTTATGCGACCGTTAAAACCGTCCCGGTCTCCCCCATCATCTGCTACGAATCGGTGTTCGGGGAATTCTTTGCAGAGTTCGTAAAAAACGGGGCGGAGGTGATGATCATCATTACCAACGACGGCTGGTGGGGCAACACGCCCGGACACCGCCAGCATTATGCTTTTGCCCATCTGCGTGCGATTGAAACCCGCCGGAGCATTGCCCGGTCCGCCAACACCGGCATCTCCGCCTTCATCGATCAGCGGGGCGACGCTCATGACGTAACCGGTTACTGGGTCCCGGCGGCGATCAAAGGATCCCTGAATGCCAATAGCGAGCTTACGTTTTATGTGACACACGGCGACTATATTGCCCGGATTGCCGTTTGGCTGACCGCACTTATATTGGTCATCTCGCTTGTTTTGGTTACCTTTGTAAAAAAGGCACATAGGCACATAGACACATAGGCACAAAAATAAAATATACCTCTGGGACGTTGTGCCCCTGTGACCCTGTGCCCCTGTGACCCTATGACCATTACAATGAAAAAACCCGCAAACAACGACCACCCTATCAACGAGTTCAGCCGGGAGCGGTGGAGCCCGAGGGCGTTTTCGGGAAATCCCGTACAGACGCGATTAATCGCGTCTCTCCTCGAAGCCGCCCGTTGGGCGCCAAGCGCGAACAATGAACAGCCATGGAGGTTTATCATCGGATTCAAAGGAGATGATACCTGGGATAAACTCTTTGACACGTTGGTTGGCTGGAACCAGCAATGGGCCGGCGACGCCCCTCTTCTGTTACTGGTGGTCGGGCAAGAGCACTATACCTCCAACGGGAAAAAGAACGACTGGGTTGCTTACGACTGTGGCCAGGCGATGGCCCATATAACCGTTGAGGCCACTCGCCTCGGCCTCTACACGCACCAGATGGGAGGCTTTTCAGCAGAGAAAGCGGTGGAACTCTTTGAGATTCCTGAGGGAAACAAACCGCTGGCCGTGATGGCAGTTGGATATTATGGCAACCCGGAGACTTTGCCTGAAGAGCAGAAGGAGAGGGAAAAAGCATCCAGGGAGAGAAAAGAGTTGAAGGAATTTGTCTTCAGCGGAAAATTCGGAGAACCATCACCAATTATATAACCATGCACTGAGGGCACAGAGAAAAGAAATCCATGAAATATTGTTTCTTGATTTTCATTGCACTTGCAGCCATGATGGCCGGCTGCAACCAATCGGGAAGAGAATCTGCAACAAAAGAGAAATCAAAACCCTATATCGCGGCAGATATTCCAGCCTTTAATGCTGATTCGGCTTACAGATATGTCGCCACGCAGGTTCATTTCGGCCCCCGGGTTAACAACACAAAAGCCCATGAAGCGTGTGCAGCCTTTCTGACGGGAAAACTAAGGGGGTATACTCCAGATGTGTTTGTTCAGGCGGGAACTGTCAAAGCTTTCAACGGCACACAGCTCAAGTTTCAGAATATCATTGCGTCGTTCGGTCCTGCCGGTAATAACCGGATCCTGCTGGGAGCACACTGGGATTCACGTCCGTATGCCGACCATGACCCGGAGGAGGCCAACTATTACACCCCTATTGACGGAGCCAACGACGGGGCCAGCGGGGTGGGGGTACTGCTGGAAGTTGCCCGGCAATTAAGCCTCAAACCCCCTCCCATCGGAGTGGATATCATCCTGTTCGATGCCGAAGATTATGGCCCCCCGGAAGCCCTGCAGAATAAAGAGAACTCAGCGGATTTCTGGGGGCTTGGCTCCCAGTACTGGGCGAAAAACCCGCATCATCCTGACTATTATGCCAAGTTCGGTATCCTGCTGGACATGGTGGGTGCAGCCGGGGCTACATTCCTCCAGGAAGGGGTTTCCCGGGAATACGCCCCTTCCGTTTTGAAGAAAGTATGGGATATCGGGAACCAGATCGGTTTCTCCTCGTACTTCCTCTATCAGCAGGGAGGATATATAACCGATGATCACTACTATGTGATCCGCGACCGGGGCATTCCCATGATCGATATCATTCACCTGGACCAGCTGTCAAAGACGGGGATGTATGAATACTGGCACACGGTGGAAGATAACCTCGATAAGATCGATCGTGGGACTCTTCAGGTGGTAGGGCAAACATTGCTGACCGTTATCTATTCGGAAAGATAACCGGTTCCCGGGATCAGGGTTTCTGAATCTGTTTCCTCGTAAATTTGTGGTGGATCCGTATCATGGATGCGGTATGGTCGAGCAGATTGGTGGTGAGTGTCATAATCTCCAGGACCGCCAGGCTTTTCCGGGAACTGATCTCTGCTTTTTTTAGTTTCTGGACTATCTGGATCTTCAGGTTGTCTATCTTGAGGTGAATGGTTTCCTCTTTCTGGTCCAGCAGGTCGGTTTCTATTTCCGCCCTCATTCTCACTACCCTCCTGACTTCGTCGAAGTATCCCTGGACGAGGGTAGCCAACTCCCTGTATTCCTTCTTCTCCTCCTGGAGGAATGGCGGATGGTGATTATCCACATATTCAAAACAAAGGGCCTGAATCTGTCTCATATATCCCCTGGCCTCTTTCATCTGACCGAGTACCTTTAAAAATAATATGCCCCTGCTTATCGCGGTATCATCCAGTCGCCTGATGGTCTTGTCAAAACTTTTCCGTTGCGTTTTCTCCTCGCGCTGGTGCTCCTTCATCTCCTTCCCCAATTTGTTGAGCTGTTTTCTTTTCTCATTGACCAGTCCGTTGATGGCCCGTTCATAGAATCCGGCCATCTGGTCGGCAAAGAGATCAATACGGGCTTCACAGCGGTTATAAATAGAGGCGGAATCCACGGGCTCCTCCTGGAGATCAATGGCGGAAATGGTCTCCTCCTCCTTTTGCTTTTTCTTGTGAATGATATGGGTCCTGTAGACAAAGAAGAGGGCCAGTCCGATGAGGGCCAGGATTGCGATCAGACCCCCGTAATAGATGATCGTCGCCATGATGCCCGCTACCGTGAATGCAATCAGGGCGGTAAAGAACCAGCCACCGATCACCGTGATCACCCCGGAAACACGGTATACCGCGCTCTCCCGGCCCCAGGCCCGGTCGGCCAGGGAGGCCCCCATGGCCACCATAAAGGTGATGTAGGTGGTGGACAGGGGGAGTTTCAGGTTGGTCCCCATGGTGATGATAATACTTGAAACGATCAGGATGACCGAGGCCCTGACCAGATCAAATGCCGGTTTGTCTTTCGACTTCCTGCTTTTGTGAATCTGTTCGAACCGGGTATCAATGGCCCTCAGCACCGGTTTAGGCATGATGAATGTAAAGGCTTTGTTCATCTGCAGAGCGATAGAGACCAGACCGCGGGCAAGGACGGACGATTGAAAGGATTCATCCCCCTCATCCTGTCGCCCCAGGTTAATGGTTGTTTTGGTCACCGAACGGGCTTTCTTGTTCAGAAAAAGCGTGATAACCATCACAACCCCTGCAATCAACAGAAATAAGGTAGGTGTTTTAACCGGATTCCGGAGCATTTCCATGGTAAATCCACCCGGATCGGTACTTCCGGAGGCGTGGAAAAACTGGTAGGATTCCAGGCCGGCCAGCGGTACCCCGATGAAATTGACCAGGTCGTTCCCGGCAAAGGCCATTGCCAGGGAGAAGGTGCCAGCCATCACAATGATCTTCAGGATGTTGATCTTGAATAACCAGAAGAGCACCTGGAAGATCAACGTGGAACCAATGAAGGAAAACAACAGGATCAGCCAGGTATTTTCCTTGAAAAGGGTAATTACATCCTCTGTCAGAAATGAGGCTCCTTTCGCCCCCTTCACAAAAAGAAAATACACGATAGCTGAAAAGGCGATCCCTCCCCACAGGGAGCCGAAATACCTGATCTTTTCCTCGTATTTGAACGTGAAAATGATCCGGATAAAATACTGAATGATGGCAGCTACCGTGAATCCGATGGCAATCGACAGGAGAATCCCGGAAATGATGGCAAAGACTTTCCCCGTATTGATGTACTCAGCGTACGTGGCCATGGCATCACCGGCATGGATGATCTTAATGGTGGAGACGGCAAAGGCCGCCCCCAGCAATTCGAACACAAGTGAAACCGTGGTGGAGGTAGGTAATCCGGCCGTATTGAAGAGGTCGAGCAACAGCACATCGGTGATCATCACGGCCAGAAAGATGATCATGATCTCCCTGAAGTAAAAGTGTTCCGGATTGAAAATCCCCTTCCGGGCAACCTCCATCATGCCACTGGAAAAGGTAGCCCCGACCAGTACCCCGAGGGCAGCAATGATCATCACCGTGCGAAACGTGGCCGCTTTGGACCCGATAGCCGAATTGACGAAATTGACCGCATCATTACTCACCCCCACAATCAGGTCGGAAATGGCCAGGATCACCAGGACAATGACAATGAACAGGTAGAGGATCTCCATAATTTTAAATTTTGCGCAAAAATAATATAATTATCGCAGAGCCGCCATATGTATAGCCGCCATATGTAGAGCCGCCATATGTAGAGCCGCCATTAATGGCGGCTCTACAGAAGCTCGTTCGCCAGGTTGGCGAGCTCCGATCGCTCGCCCTTTTCCAGGCGGATATGGGCGTAAATGGGATGGTGCTTGATCCGGTCGATCAGCATGGAGAGGCCGTTGCTCTGAGCATCCAGGTAAGGGGTGTCGATCTGGTAGATATCTCCGGTAAAGATGATCTTGGTATTCTCCCCGGCCCGGGTGATGATGGTCTTTACTTCGTGTGGTGTCAGATTCTGGGCCTCGTCCACAATAAAAAAGACATTGGAGATGCTGCGCCCCCGGATATAAGCCAGCGGGGTGATGACCAGTTTCTCCTTTTCAATCGCTTCGGTGATCACCTTGTACTCACGGTCTTTTTCATTGTACTGATTCTGGATGAATTTCAGGTTATCCCACAACGGCTCCATATATGGATTCAGCTTCGACTTGATATCCCCGGGAAGGAACCCGATGTCCTTGTTGCTCAGGGGGACAATGGGTCGTGCCAGGTAGATCTGTTTGAAATTCCGTTTCTGCTCCAGGGCGCCGGCGAGGGCCAGGAGGGTTTTGCCGGTTCCGGCGATCCCCTGCATGGTGACCATTTTCACATCCGGATTCAGGATGGCATGCAGGGCGAAAACCTGCTCGGCATTGCGGGGAGTGATCCTGTAACAGGGCTGTTTTTCTATTTTTTCGATGTGTTCGGTTCCCGGGTTATAGAAGGCCAGAACGGAACTTTTTCCGTTTTTCAGGATGAAGTAGTGGTTGGCAATCGGTTTGATCACGCCGACGTCTTCAGGCAAACAGAAACCGTTTTCGTAAATCATGTCGATTACCGGTTTCTCGATGTTCTCGATCAGTGATTTTCCTGAGTAGAGCGTCTCCAGGTCCTTGATCTTTCCGGTCTGGTAATCCTCTGCGGAAATATTCAGCGCTTTGGCCTTCAATCGCAGGTTGATATCCTTGGATACGAGGATCACCTGTTTCCCTGGGTTTTCCTGGATCATGATCAGGGCGGCGTTCAGGATGTTATGGTCCGGCTTGTGCTCTCCGAACACTTTGTTCGCATCCAGTTCGCTCTTCTCGTTCATCACTACTTTGAATCGTCCGCCTTTTGCATTTTTGAGCGTTTTCCACCGGGTCAGGGTGGAACGGTTGGAGAGTTTATCCAGGATCCGGATGAACTCCCGGGCCTCAAAGTTGATGATGTCGTTGCCTTTTTTGAAATTATCCAGCTCCTCCAGCACCGTGATGGGGATGGCTACATCGTTGTCTTCAAAACTGTTGAGTGCATCATGGCTGTATAGGAGAACGCTGGTGTCGAGGACGAAGATCTTTTTTTCCTTCGTGGTCGTTTTTACCATAGAAGTGGGGTTAGCGGTTAGGGTCAATACTGCATTAAATGTATTAAAGAAGAGAGACCGATTTCGTTTTACCAACCGAAGATATAAACAGGGGATTGTTAATGAAGCCGGGTTTTTCCGTTACCTTTGTCTGGCAACTTCTCGTCATGAATCCTAAAAAGCTGTTTCTTCTCGATGCCATGGCCCTGATCTACCGGGCCTTCTATGCCATGAACAAGAATCCCCGGATCAACTCCAAAGGGGTCAATACCTCTGCCGTGCTTGGTTTTGCCAATACCCTCTTTGATGTGATCAAAAATGAACAACCGACTCACATCGGCGTGGCGTTCGATACCATGGCCCCTACCGTCAGGCATGAGGAATTTGACCTCTACAAGGCCCACCGCCTGGAGACACCGGAAGATATCGTGACCTCCATTCCGCTGATTCGGCAACTGATTGCCGGATTCAACATTCCGATCCTGGCAGTGGACGGGTACGAAGCCGACGACGTGATCGGCACCCTGGCCAAACAGGCCGAAAAGGAAGGGTTCATTACGTATATGATGACCTCCGACAAAGATTTCGGGCAGCTTGTCTCCGACAGGATCCTGATGTACAAACCGGCAAAATTCGGCAACCAGGCGGAGGTCCTCGGGGTCAGGGAGATCTGTGAAAAATTCGGGATCGAACGGCCCGACCAGGTGAAAGATCTCCTGGGGCTATGGGGTGATGCCTCCGACAACATCCCCGGGATCCCAGGGTTTGGTGAGGTGACCGCCCGGAAACTGATCGCCTCCTACGGTTCGGTCGAAAACCTGATTGAACAGGCAGATTCGATCCCCAACGAGCGGTGGAAGGAGAAGGTCAGGGAATTCGGTAAGCAAGCCCTGCTATCGAAAGAACTGGCAACCATCATTCTGGATGTCCCCATTGAATTTTCGGAGAAGGATCTGAAACTGCAGCCTGCCGATACCGAAACGCTGAAAGAGCTCTTTGACGAGCTGGAGTTCCGTACCTTTGGGCAGCGGTACTTTGAGTGGTTATCGGCACAAGGGCACAAGGGTACAGGGGCACGGGAAACAATCCATGAGGCACAAGGCATGAGCCATGCGGCATCCGGGATCCAGGATCCAGCATCCACTCACCACCTCACCACCTCACCACCTCACCAGCTGCAACTCACCACGGCACCACCGCACCACGGCACCATTGAAACAATTCCGCACGACTACCAGCTGGCCGATACACCGGAGAAGGTTATGGAACTGCTTACACTGCTGAAAAAACAGCCCTCCTTCTGTTTCGATACCGAGACTACCGGCCTGGATCCCAACGACTCCGAACTGGTTGGGATCTCATTTTCATGGCAACCCCATACGGCCTGGTACCTCCCCCTGCCCGCTAACTATCATGAGGCCCAGCAGCTGCTAACCGGGTTCAAACCGGTGTTTGAAAATCACGCAATCGAAAAAACAGGGCAGAACCTGAAGTTCGACATGGCCATCCTGAAGTGGTACGACATCACGGTCCAGGGCCACCTGTTCGATACCATGCTGGCCCATTATCTGCTGCAACCGGATATGAGGCACAACATGGATTACCTGGCGGAAACCTACCTGCACTATTCGCCTGTCCCCATTGAAGCCCTGATCGGGAAAAAAGGGAGCTCGCAGCTGAGTATGCGGATGGTCGATGCCGGCACCATCCGGGATTATGCGGCTGAAGACGCCGATGTCACCTGGCAGCTGCGTGAGGTCTTTGAACCGATGCTGGCCGAAACCGGCACCCGGAAACTCTTCGACGAGATCGAGATCCCCCTGATCCCTGTGCTGGCCTCTATGGAGGCAGAAGGGGTGCGGATCGATACCACCGCCCTGGAGAACTATTCGGAAGAACTGGCCCGGGAGATCAAAAAGGTGGAGCAGGAGATCTATTCTGCTGCAGGAATGGAGTTCAACATTGCCTCCCCCAAACAACTCGGGGAGATCCTGTTCGACCGCCTGTCCATTGTGGATAAGCCGAAAAAGACCCGTACCAAACAGTACTCCACCAGCGAAGATGTCCTTTCCAGGCTGGCCCACAAACACCCGATCATCGCCCTGATCCTCGACTACCGTTCTCTTACCAAACTTAAATCGACCTATGTCGATGTGTTACCAACCCTGGTGAATCCCCGCGATGGCCGGGTCCATACCTCTTATAACCAGGCGGTGGCAGCCACCGGGCGACTCAGCTCCAACAACCCGAACCTGCAGAACATCCCGATCCGCACCGAACGGGGGCGAGAGATACGCAAAGCGTTCGTTCCCCGGAACGACCAGTGTACCTTCCTGTCGGCCGACTACTCCCAGATCGAACTGCGGATCATCGCCCACCTCAGTCAGGATCGTTCCATGATGCAGGATTTCCGGGAGGGGAAAGATATCCATGCCGCCACGGCAGCTAAAATTTACGGGGTAAAGATCGATGAAGTGACCCGTGAAATGCGGCGGAACGCCAAAGCGGTGAATTTCGGGATTGCTTACGGGATGTCCGCTTTCGGACTCTCCGAACGACTCGACATCCCCCGTCAGGAGGCCGCGGACATCATTCGTCAGTACTTTGCCGAATATCCCGGGATCCGGAGATACATGGACGAAACGATCGAATTTGCCCGGAAGCACGGGTATGTGGAGACCATGATGCACCGGCGTCGTTACCTGCGCGACATCAACTCGGGAAATGCCAATGTACGTGGCTTCGCCGAACGAAATGCCATCAACGCTCCGATCCAGGGAACAGCTGCCGATATGATCAAACTCGCAATGATCCACATTTTCCGGGAATTTGAATCCCGCAACCTGAAATCGAAAATGATCCTTCAGGTCCACGACGAACTGGTTTTCGACACCCTGCTGGTGGAGGTCGAATCCGTCAAAGCGATCTTGCTGGAAAAAATGCCGGCAGCCATCCCCCTGGATGTCCCGGTGGTCATTGATATGAGTGCAGGGAACAATTGGCTGGAAGCACATTGACAATTACGAATTACGAATGAAGAATTACGAATTATTGTTTTATTAATTTCGCTATTTCACCATTTCACCATGTCACCACTGCACCACTCCACCACTGCACCACCGCACCACCACTGCACCACCGATCCCCGCACAGTTCTCACCCTGGACGCCGGGGGGACCAATTTTGTTTTTAACGCCGTACGGGCGAACGAAGAGATCGTTTTACCGGTATCGATCACGGCTTCGGGCAGGTCCCTGGAAACGATCCTCAAAAATATAATCCGGGGTTTTGAAGAGGTAAAATCCCAGTTAACGAAGGAACCTGCAGCCATCAGCTTTGCTTTCCCCGGTCCGGCAGATTATGTGAACGGCATCATCGGCGACCTGCAGAACCTGCCGCTTTTCCGTGGTGGGGTTGCCCTGGGACCTATGCTGGAGGAGCATTTCCGGATCCCGGTCTACATCAACAACGACGGGGACCTCTTTGCTTACGGTGAAGCGATTGCCGGCCTGTTGCCGGAGGTCAATCAAAAACTGGAAGAGTCCGGAAATCCGAAGCAGTATCACAACCTCCTGGGGGTTACCTTTGGAACCGGTTTCGGGGGAGGGATCGTCAGCCGGGGGGAGCTTTTCCTGGGTGATAATTCGGCCGGAGGGGAGATCAACCGGACCCGTAACCGAACCTTTAAAAACTACGATGCCGAAGAGAGCGTCAGCATCCGGGGCGTTCGCCGGGAATATGCCAATTATGCCGGGATCAACCTGAGGAGCTGCCCCGAACCGAAAGAGATTTTCGAGATCGGTATGGGAACGCGGAAAGGGAACCGGGATGCCGCTAAATCGGCATTTCATGCATTTGCCGTGGTGGCCGGAGATGCCCTGGCAAATGCCAGTACACTGGTGGATGGCTTGATTGCGATCGGGGGAGGACTGTCCAACGCTTACCCGCTATTCCTGAACGACCTGGTGGCGGAGATGAACCAACCGTTCAATACCCTCTCAGGGGAATCCCTGGACCGGCTTGAAGTGAAAACCTTTGACCTGGAAGATCCCGGTCAGCGGCAGGAATTCTATCATGCGGATACGCTCCATACCGCGGTGCCCTTCACCAACCGGGAAGTAATCTATCATCCGGTGAAAAAAATCGGGGTGGGGATCTCCCGCCTGGGAACCTCCAGGGCGGTTTCCATTGGGGCCTATGCGTTTGCGCTCCATGCACTTAACCAGTAAATATTTATCCTTTTATCAATAGAATTAGTTTTTTATATATTTTTGTGCTTTCATTCATTCATCCGAACACCTAAAAATTTAACTCTATGAAAAAAATTTTCCTTTTTGTCCTGTCTCTGCTGACAGTGTCAGCTATCATTGCGCAGGGTGTACCAAGAGAAATGGTTGTGCTTGAGATTGGCACAGGGACCTGGTGTCAGTACTGTCCGGGTGCCGCCATGGGAGCAGATGACCTTCTGGAAAACGGAAAGAGGGTTGCCGTGGTCGAGAACCATGGTGGTAGTGGCCCCGATCCGTATAAAAATGTCTATTCCCTGGCAAGGAACACTATGTACGCAGTCCCTGGCTATCCTACTGCAGCCTTTGATGGGATAGAATCTTTGGTGGGCGGGAATCATACCCAATCCATGTATGGGAATTACCTCCCCAAGTACAACAACTGTATTGCCCTTACCTCGCCTGTTGAAATGACCATGGCTGTTGAAGAGACAGATGGCGATTACAATGTAACGATTCAGATGACCAAAGTCGACACGTTCTCAGCTACCAATATCGTCCTCTACTTCTTTGTTACCCAATCGAACATTCAGTACAACTGGCAGGGACAAACCCACCTCGAACATGTCAACCAGCTGATGGTTCCGGATCAGAACGGAACTTCCGTCAGTTTCGCTTCCGGCGATGTACAAACGGTCGACCTGAGCTTTACAATGGATGCTGCCCTTCCTGTTGAAGACTGCGAATTCATTGCAATACTTCAGAATAAGACCCCGGGACAAGGCAACATCCCCGGACCCTATCCTGTAAAAAGATGGCAAGTCTATCAAACCATCAAAAGAGGAGTCATTGATCTGACTCCTGGTTTTACAGCCAGTGCAACACAGGTGGACAAATACAGCCAGGTGACCTTCACAAACGAAACATCCGGAGGTTATATCGGTGTTCCGGAGACCTATGAATGGCACTTCCCCGGAGCCAATCCTGAAACTTCCACCGTTAAAAATCCGACCACCTTCTACACCGATTGCGGAGCACATGATGTGACTCTGATTGTTGACCGTGGCGGCCAGGTTGAAACCCTTGTGAAAGAGATGTATATCATGGTAGGGCCCTCTGGCAATATCAACAGTTCCCCGTCCGACACCACCTGCTGGTATCAGCCTATCACCCTGGATGCAACCGATCCGATAGCTGATTCCTATCTCTGGGAACCAGGTGGAGCTACCACTCCTTCCATTACTGTTGACGCCGGTAATCTCGGATTGGGCGCTCATACCTTCACCGTTACCGTGACCTCTGCCGGCGGTTGCGAAAGCACCGGAACCCATACCATCTTCTTTGATGAGTGTTTGGGAGTTAATGATCAACCCGGCACCATAAACGCTTCTGTTTATCCCAATCCGAGTAACGGGAATTTTATGCTGGAACTGAATGCTCCGAGGAAATCGACCGTCGATATCCAGGTTGTCAATACGCTCGGCACGTCGGTTTATGAAGAAAAAGGCATTCAGGTGAACGGGAAACTTCTGAAAAACTTCAACCTGAACCTGAACAATGGGATCTATTTCGTTGTGATTCGTACCGGTTCTGAAAAAACGATTCAGAAACTGCTGATTACGCGATAATCCGTTGCGATACATAATTTAGTAAAAAGAGGATGAGCAAGTTGTTGCATCCTCTTTTTCTTTTTCCTTGAATTTGTATCTTTGCAGACAACCAAATTATGCGGTCGGTTGTCTTTATATTTAAATGATAATCCCGTTCCAGCATGAACCCTATCTTGTGTCTATGAAAAAATTTATTCTCTTTGGACTCGCTTTCTTTGCGACCTCTTTCCTGTTTTCACAGGTGATCGAAAAAACTTTCCATTTTTCTGATTATCAGCTTTCGCAAACCGGCAGCTACCAACTCCTCACCCTTCCTGAAACCCAGCTGAGCGGGTTGCCCGGTGAACCGGTTCTCCCCTACCGGACGATTACTCTGTTACTCCCCCCGGGGTTTTCAGCTACTTCCATTGAGATCGTCAGGGAAGGGGAAGTTTCGATTCCCGGTACTTACCGGCTTTATCCCCAGCAAAATGTCCGCCCCCTCTCGCAGGGAGAATCAGGCACATTTATTGAGGAACGCCGTATCTATGAGTTGAATACCCCCTATCCGGAAAATCCCGCCGGCCACTTGACCACTCAGTTTCTCAATGGCTACGCTTTTGCCCTTTGCTCTTTTACTCCGGTTACCTACACACCTCTCACAGGAAAACTCTCATTGTACCACCACGTAACGGTTAGGGTTTCCGTCGCCCCGGATCCACGGGCAACCCGTGCCCTTCAAAACCTCGTTACATCCCCTCAGGTTGCCGAACGAGTGAGGTCACTGGCTCAGAATCCGGAAATGGCTTCTGGTTACCCTGATCACTTTCCCCTGAAGAGCGATTATCAGATTCTGATCATCACATCCCAGGCCTTCAGCAACTCATTCCAGACCCTGATTGACCATTATCAGAATAAAGGGATGCTCTGCCAGGTGGTAACCACTCAGACCATCGGCAGTACCATGACCGGTCAGGATCTTCAGGAGCAGATCCGGAACTTCATCATCCAGGAGTACCAGACAAACGGGGTAGAGTTCATTCTGCTTGGAGGGGATATCGAACTGGTCCCTTACCGGGGTTTTTACTGTCAGGTTCAGTCCTCTTCCCAATACGAGGATTCCAATATCCCCGCGGATCTCTACTATTCGGCTCTTGACGGAACCTGGAACGATAACGGCAATAACCTCTGGGGAGAGCCGGGTGAGGATGACCTGCTCCCCGATATTGCCGTAACCAGGTTTCCTTTCAGTACAGAAACTGAATTGCAAAACATGATCCATAAGAGTCTCTCCTATCAGGATAACCCGGTACTCGGGGAGTTACAGCAACCTTTGCTGGTAGGGGAACATCTCTGGGACAACCCGATGACTTTCGGAGGTGATTTCATGGACCTGTTGATCGATGATCAGACCGCCAACGGATACTTTACTCACGGTATCCCTTCTGATGAAAATACGATCGTCAAATTATACGATTCTCTCGTCTCCCCGGGCAACATCTTCAACTGGGATCCCAATACCCTTCTGAACGAGATCAACCAGGGAAAATCATTCATTCATCACCTGGGGCACAGCAATGATATGTACATGATGCGCCTCTATATCTGGGATATCACCAACCAGAACTTTTCTCAGATCAACGGAGTGGACCACAACTACACCCTCCTCTATACGCAGGGATGTCTGAGTGGGGCTTTCGACGTGGACGACTGCATCGCTGAAAAGGCCGTCACCATCGAAAATTTTCTGGCCGGCGGGGTCTTTAATTCCCGGTATGGCTGGTTCAATGAAGGACAAACCGAAGGACCCTCCGAACACCTGAACCGGGAATTTGTAAGCGCCCTGTACAACGATACCGTCTCTTACAAACGGATCGGAGAGACCCAGATGATCTCCAAGATCAAAACGGCTCCATGGGTCACTGCACCCGGCCAGTGGGAACCGGGGGCTCTTCGCTGGTGCTTTTACTGCTGTAATGTGTTCGGGGATCCTGCCATGGAGATCTGGACCGACGAACCGTATGTAGGTACACCGGAACTGCAGGCCGAAACTTCTGTCAGCCTGTTTCCCAATCCCGCCAGCGACCATACCCTGGTGAGTGTTCATGGACAGCTTGCACTGCATGCGGAAATAACCCTTTTCAATACACTTGGCCAGGCGGTTCTCCATTCCAGGTTCACGGATTGCCAGGGCAACACAAGCCGTTGTCGGCTGGATCTTACAGGTCTGAAATCAGGGGTCTACCTGGTCAGTGTAGAGACAGTTTCAGGTGTAAAATCCACGAAACTGATGATACATTAATACCCACATTAACTGAAAATTTTTATTTTTGTCCGTTACTAAACACCTATTACGAAACCAATCAATAATGTCATGAAACAAATTGCGGTATTATTCTCCCTGATGCTTGCGGTCCTTTTCGGTATCCAGGCACAACAGTTCACTTATTCAGAATCATGGGGGAACGCCGGGTTTAACCTGGTGGCAGCAGGATCGTCCGCCATCGAGGTGGTTTACTCTGTTCCCTTTTTTGCCCTTGATGACCAGACGGTTAACGGAGAGGTACTGAAGAATATCATGCTCCCCGGGAACTTCCTGTTCAACGATCCAGGAGCTCCCAACCTGCCCGGACATGGCCAGTACATCGCCATCCCGCAAGGTTCGGCACCCAGCCTCAGGATCATCAGTCAGCAGACGGAGGTGATCCATCATGTGGAGATCATCCCGGCTCCGGTCATCCCGACAGATATTGACGACAACCCGTTGCAGTACATTAGAAATATGAACATATACGGAAAAGATGCCCTTTACCCGGTATCTCCGGTCACCCTCTCTGACGTGGTTCACATCCGGGGTGCTGATGCGGTGATCCTGGGGATAACTCCGTTCCAGTATAATCCTGTGACCAAAGATCTGATTGTATACCGGGATCTGAGAATTGCCATTGATTGCGAAGGAGGGACCGGTGTATACGGCGACGACCGGCTTCGCAGCCAGTATTGGGATGGATTGCTGTCTGACGTGTTGCTCAACTACTCTACTCTGCCCCAAATTGATTATGGTGCCAGGATGACCCAGTACCTTCAGGACAATTCCAGAAATGATGAGTGTGAATACATCATCATCTCCCCGACCGGTGACGATTTCATACGATGGGCCGATTCCATCGCCCGTTTCCGGAACGAACAGGGTATTCTGACCCACGTATTCACTATTGACGAAATAGGGGGCAATACGGCCGATGCAATTGAAAACTTTATAAACAACGCCTATAATACATGGAACATGCCTCCGGTTGCCTGCCTCCTGATGGGTGATTATGGCTCAGACGGTTCCACGAATATCACCTCCGAAGTCCGGAATGATCATCCGAACGGTTATAATCCATACATTACCGATAACGGATTTTCGGATGTGACCGGCGATTTACTGCCCGATGTCATTTTCGCGCGGATGACTGCCAATAACGACGCCCAGTTGAATACCTTCATCACCAAATTTCTGAGTTACGAAAGAACTCCGGAAACGGATACTGCCTTCTATAATCACCCGATCACTGCCCTGGGATGGCAGACCGAGCGGTGGTTCCAGCTTTGCTCGGAAATTGTGGGCGGTTATTTTAAGCATGTGAAAGGTCGTCAACCCAACCGTATCAATGCGATCTATGAGGGTACGCCCGGGAGCGTCTGGTCGACTGCACCCAACACAAACACAGTTGTGAACTATTTTGGCCCGAATGGATTGGGGTACATCCCTGCCACTCCGGCAGAATTAGGCGGCTGGACAGGCGGTAATGCTTCCCAGATCACCAGTGCGATCAACGCCGGCGCCTTTTTCATCCAACACCGGGATCACGGACTTGTTACGGGATGGGGCGAACCAAGTTACAGTAATAGCAATATCAGTCAGTTATCAAACAATAAATTGATTCATGTATTTTCCATCAACTGCCAGACCGGAAAATTCAACACGTCAGGCGAATGCTTTGGCGAGAAATTTCACCGCCACACCAGCAGTGGAAATAATGCCGGAGCCCTGAGTTTTACCGGCCCGACCGAAGCCTCCTACTCCTATGTAAATGATATCTTTGTATGGGGAATGATTGACTACCTGTGGCCTGATTTCATGCCTGCCAAGCCTTCCGCGGTAGCTCTTCGCGGCATTTTGCCGGCTTTCGGTGTCGCAGCCGGAAAGTATTTTCTACAAGCATCTAATTGGCAACCCCCTGGTTACAATGACGTGAAACCGATAACCTACAGGCTTTTCCACCACTTCGGAGACGCCTTCTCCTGCCTGTATGATACGGTTCCGGCCACCCTTGATGTGACCCATGATTCCGTTATTGCTTATGGCAGCACCACCTTCACCATTACAGCTACCGACAGCAGTTTCATCGCCCTGAGCAACGACGGTGAACTCCTGGCCACTGCCTGGGGCGCCGGTACTACACCGGTTGTTATGACCATTCCGGTTCTCCCTGAGGGTACCATTATTAAAGTGGTTGTAACCATGAGAAACTGCTTCCGTTATGAGGACCTGGTACCTGTGACGGACGATATCCTGATCGCCGATTTTGTGGCCAGCGAAACCCAGTTCTGCGACAGTACGGTCATCGGTTTTACCGATCTTTCCGGTGGGAGTCCGGAAGCATGGGAGTGGACCTTTGAAGGAGGGACCCCCTCCACCTCCACCGAGCAGAATCCGTCCAATATCCAGTACAACACGGTGGGAGCATTTTCGGTAACCCTGACGGTAACCAAGGGGG